>ERZ1023263.14-NODE-14-length-124133-cov-16.665468_pt1 | contig 124133 bp, 116 predicted proteins | sample MGYA00380461_ERZ1023263 | MGnify/ENA primary metagenome ERZ1023263 (study PRJEB33173, sample SAMEA4830316) | metagenome | study: EMG produced TPA metagenomics assembly of the PRJEB25223 data set...
TTATTGCTATCCCAAAAAATGGTTTTCTCATGCCAATGATGCAGAAATCAAAGCAGGTAAAAGATTGGAGGTATCTTAATGGAAGTTGGCTCAAGCCGATGGATGCCTGAGATTTTTGCAATGTTTGAGGAGCTTAAATCTCAGAATCAATATCTGGTTGAGAAAGTTGAGCGCCTGGAAGAAATTGTAGACAAGAAGCCTTTGACACTAAATACCGCTGAAGCAGCAAAAGTTTTGGGATATTCAGCGGAATATGTGAGAAAGCTTGATCGTGATGGTAAAATGCCAAAACGTGTGTCAAAAGATGGACAGCGCTCTCGATGGAATCGAGCAGATATTGAAAAAATGGCTAAATCCAAGAAAGCTGGAAGACCGAGAAGCAACTCTTAAAAGTAAGGGTTGCACCAAATCTGCACCAAAGAGTTATAAGTTATTGATTTTATATAATGTATGGTGGGGATGAAGAGACTCGAACTCTTACACCTTGCGGCGCTGCGACCTGAACACAGTGCGTCTACCAATTCCGCCACATCCCCATATAAAGATGCCAATTTTTTTAAGAAATACTCAAGCTGGCCGGTTCAACAAAATAAGCGAGGAGTTTGACCTGCTAATTTTGAGTGGTGGGGGCGGAGAGACTCGAACTCTCACGCCTCGCAGCGCTGGAACCTAAATCCAGTGCGTCTACCAATTTCGCCACGCCCCCATACCGGGTACCAACTTAATGCTGGATTTCTCAAAATTCTGGCAGAGGATCAAGGATTCGAACCTTGACGAACGGTTTTGGAGACCGTCATGCTACCATTACACCAATCCTCTGTTACCTAAAATCAAGCTCACTTGATATTTAAGTGGTGGGGGCGGAGAGACTCGAACTCTCACGCCTCGCAGCGCTGGAACCTAAATCCAGTGCGTCTACCAATTTCGCCACGCCCCCGATGGCTGTGTATATTATAGAGATCACTTCCCGATGACAAGCCCTTTTTATGAAAAAGCCACTTGTTTGTTTAAATAAAAAACAAAAGCCTCTATTTTGGTTTTTTCTTAAGCATTTTCAGTGCTTAACAGTGTTTTTAAGGCTAAAAAACTGACTTCTCTCTGGCTTTTTTGTTTGTTGAGCATCGCCTCAAGCAGGTTCTGAAAGCCCAAATACGCTGCGGGTAACTCAATTTTAAGCTGCTGACAATGCAAATAGGCCCAATCCTGATAGCTTTTGGCCTGTAAACGGCGCTGAGTCAGCCATTCATAGATAATAATCCCCAATGCATAGAGATCACTGGCCAGCGTTTTGACTTTACCATGAAATAATTCAGGTGCCATATAGCGTGGTGTGGCTGTCATATTGGACATTAGCGGATCATCTATGGCCTGCAACTGTTCAAAATCAATCAGTTTGACCTGCCCTGCCCATTCACGCCAATGTTCGGCTTTTAAATCTGCATGTAGATAGCCCAACCGTGTTAGCTGTTCTAGGCTGTCTAACACCTGCAGCAAGCGTGTTTGAATCTGGCTTGGGCTAAATTGTGAGGGTGCTAAAGTAAAAAACGCCGGCGCATCCGGCACAATCAGATAATCCTGAAAGCTCTCCTGCTGAATGCACAGCATTTCGGTATTTTGACTACAATAGAAAGGTAGCAGAAAATCCGGTGCATCTGCCTGCTGAAACTGACGATAAAAATCTAGCTCTCGGCAAAAACCTGCGCTCAGTTGCGGATGCGCATCCCTCTGCTGGGCTTTCAACCAGTATACAGATTGCCCTTGTTGAAACTGAAACAGACGCCGCCCCATCTTGAAGCTTTGCAGCTTGGTTTTTAACTCAAAACAATAGTGTTCAAGTTCAGCCGGACTAAACGGCAATAAATTCGGATTTGGCGTGTTCAACGGGGTTCTGCTGATATTCTAAAAGTTCCAGACAATGCTGAATGGTTTTACCCACGCGGGCATGGGTTTCAATCATGGAGATTTTTGGCCAGGTGGCGCGTTCGCCTTCGCGTTGTAACAATCGGAACAGGTGTGGACGCGGATTTTGCAACATATAGCTATAATGACGCCAGCCATATTTACCGACAATATTCACATCACCATAATAACGCTGATCAACAATACCATGACCATGATCGAGCAGACGGCGTACTGCCGGCACACCACCGACACGTTCACGGGTAAAGTCCATAATCCCCTTACTAATCACTTTGCCCTGACGGCGTACAATACGCTCCGGCCAGCTCAGCATATCTTTACGGAAACGCTCGGCATCAGTTTGCATAAACGGCACCACATGCGGATTGACCTGACTGGCAATGGTGTAATTCACATTATATAAACGCGCCATTTTTTCCTGCGGGAAATCACTACGCACACTGCCATCGACCCAGCGGGTTCTGCCCATATAGGGTGTATGTTCACCATCCTGCCGTTTACTGGTTAAACGCACCGGTGGAAACAGCACCGGCACCGCACATGAAGCCAAAGCCGCACTCCAGACCAGCAAATCTGGCGAGGTATAACTGTTCATGATGCGTGCTTCCTGTGATGCATCATAAGGCGCAACTGCAATATTGATATGCAGCCCGGACATCTTAAAGGCTTCTTCAAAGGTGACATCACCCAGGTTGGTGAGCAGGAATTTTTTTAGATAGCGCACATCGGCAATACCACCATTGCCCTTTAAAATGTCTTCCCAGCGGCGAAAATGAAAAGCTTCGGTAAAGAAAGATTCGCCATTTAAAATGTGCATCATCTCCGACGGTTTGGAAATGCCAAGCATAGCGGTCATAATCGCCCCGGCACTGGAACCGGACAGCACTTGCGGCATCAGGTCACGCTCTAGCAGCGCCTTGCACACGCCGGTATGAAACAGGCCCAAGGTCGCCCCGCCTGAAAACATAATTGCCGGCTGGCCATAGGCCACCTGACAGTTTTTAAAAAATTCGACCTTTTCCTGAGTACTGAGCAAATGACATTCTTTGGATGCAATAAAGGCCAGACTGTTGCTGACTTCTTCAATATAATCTTCAATAATTTTTTTGGTGCCGACATAGGTCGCGGTAAACAGCATTGGATGGGCAATATTGGCCACATCATAGGTCAGGCCTTCACGCAAAATATACATCAGATCGCTAGTTCGCTCTGCTAGGCGATAACGGCGTAATAAGTTCAGACGATGGGCAATAATTTCAGCATCAAAATATGGCGAGGTGTTGTCATACTTCCATTCCTGCGCCCCCGATTCTTCATCTATTTTTAGTGCCAGATTTTTCCATTCTTCGTAACTCTCGGCATGTTCTATTTTTCGTTTTAATTTTTTGATCCGATAGGCCTGATGAGGATTAATGTCCTGGCTAAACTCTTTAAACAACATAGCTTCCCTCTGCGCTTCGCTGAATAGGCGCTGATCTGTCGATGTTTCCTAACTATGCAGAAATTTCAGACATTCTTCAATTGCATAATTCATGTTTTCATTGCTAAATCATTTCGCCTTGGTATACAGTCGTTTGTGCACCCGATAATCTTTTGACCTAGACCGAAAAGCTGAATAATCATGGCGCATATTGATTTACCCGATAATATTCTCACCTCGCTTGCAACCGTTTTGCAGCAACTCCAGCAACATTTGCCTGAACTCAAGCAAGCCACCGATTTTTCTGCATCGGCATTTAAATGGCAGGATCAACAGTTAAAAGCCATTTACCAGCCACGAAAAATCTATCTGGAAGATTTAAAAGGCATTGAAAAACAAAAAGAAAAATTAATTCAAAATACCTTGCAGTTTTTAAAAGGCTTACCGGCCAATGATGTACTGCTTACCGGTTCACGTGGTACCGGAAAATCTTCCATTGTGCGTGCCCTGCTAACCGAGTATGAAGCACAAGGGTTACGGTTAATTGAAATTGAACGTGATGATTTATCGGATTTGCCTGAAATTCAGAAGCTGATTGCAGATCGGCCGGAAAAATTTATTGTCTATTGTGATGATCTGGCCTTTAACGCCGAAGATGAAAATTATCGTTCTTTAAAAAGCGTGCTGGATGGTTCATTACAGTCCGGTTCAAGTAATTTTGTGATTTATGCCACCAGTAACCGCCGGCATTTATTACCTGAGTTTATGCATGAAAATACACCGGTAACTCGGGTAGATGTGCCGCAATATACCGAGCTGCATCCACAGGAAGCGATTGAGGAAAAAATTTCGCTGTCCGATCGTTTCGGGATGTGGCTGTCGTTTTATCCAATGGATCAGAACCTGTATTTAGAAATTGTCGAGCATTATCTGCAAAAGGCGGAGATGGAACTCACCGCTGAAGCGCGTGCCGAAGCTTTACGCTGGTGTCAGGCGCGTGGGCAGCGTTCTGGTCGTGCCGCTTATCAGTTCTCGAAGCACTGGATTGGTTCACAGCAGTTAAATTCCCTGTAAATCGTTGCCTGTCACATCCAGAAACAGCTTGACCCTTGTTTCAAACAAACGCCCGATGCATCTCATTCGGCGTTTTGCATTTTCACGATAGATGTGATCTATAACTATTATAAATTTCAATAGATTTAGCAGTAAATGCAAGGGTGACAGTTGCCGAAGGATTAATTTTGCAGATTGAAAGAATGCAAACGGATGGCCATGCCTAGTGACAAAACAGGTTCAGGTTTTGCTGCCGTGATTCATATGTCTGCTAGAACTATCCATGTATTCAAATCGATTTTATCCAACGTTTATACTCAAACATATTTTTGTCTGCTTGTGACTGTGCTTCAAATAAACCTGTGGTTGAATGACGCATTGCCATACCCAACGCAGCTTCGATTTTTGCTTCTGCAAAAGCTTTAATCAAACGATCCAGCAAACGCTCAGCCCCTACTGCATCATTTTCTATACTCAAAATCACGAATTCATCGCCGCCTATACGGGCCACAATGTCATTATCACGTACATTTTCCTGAAGCACTTGGGCCGTGTGCTGGATCAGTCGATCGCCTTCCTTATGTCCCAGATTATCATTCACCTTTTTGAGGTCATTCAGATCAATAAACAATACAGCAGCAGGATGACCATACTGTTTACAACGTTCTTCTTCTGACCGCAGCAGTTTTTCCCAGGCACGACGGTTATATAATCCGGTCAATTCATCTTTACTGGCTTGTTGCTGTAGCAATTCATGCTGGCGGATCTGTTCATTCTGGCGTAATTCAGCTTGTAAAATGGAACTCAGCAGCTTTCCAAACAACTCCACCACTGCCATATCCTGAACAATGGCTTCTGATTTGGTTTCAGGGTCAATTGCACACAGTGTTCCAAACAAACTGCCATCTTCTTTAAGGAGTGGCTGACCAATATAAGATTTTATACAGACCTGCTGATTAATCGGCGCTGTGGCGTATAAAGGAATTTCTTCAGAGCGAGGAGCTATTCGGGGTGCCTTGCCTTCAACCATATGACAGCAAAAAGAATTGGCCCACTCAAATACCTGGCCCGGCTGTATATCATAGCCATGATCTTCACTTTGCAGCACAATCCAGTTATTGTCTTCTACCCGGGTAATCATCCATAAATTAAAACCAAAATGCTGATGCAGAAATTTTAAAACTGCCTGCCCAGCATCCTGAAAACTTTTAAAATTGATATTATCCATCCCAAATAACCTCTGCTTAAGCCCGCATATGATAGAGTGTGATTTCTGAATTTTTAAACTATTTTTCCATCTTCATAGAAAGGATGTATTGTAGTCATTCTAAAACGGCGAATATATGCACAATACTTTCCTAAACCCGTATCTACTTAAAAAATAAAGCGATAAAAAAGAGGCTTTACACCACTACTATCCCATAGTTAAAGCAAGTCGGTTTAAGTTACGCGTGTGTGCCAAGGATGCCACACATTACCCATCACGACACGACGTCGTGTATGGGTAATAAGAGACTTTTGCCTACTTTGTTTGGGTCTTTCCAAAGTAGGGTTTTGCCTGCACAAATCCATTTAAACTGTTAAAGAAAAGATGAGGCTGTATAATATTTAACTATAAAATATAAATAAATTTCATACAGTTAAACCAATCTCTCATCGCTTTTATTACTTTATACAAGTCTGGCTGAAATTGTGGGACAGCAGTGGACTTAATGCCTCTTTTATATTTATGACCTTTTAAGCTTCAACTGGATTAGTCAGTTCTGTCATTGGCCAGCGCGGAGTCGTAGTGACAGCTAATCCATCCTGCTGCCCTGCTTTCAGACGCTGATAACCGGCAAAGGCAATCATGGCGCCGTTATCGGTACACAGCGCAGGCTCTGCATAATAAACCGTGGCTTTAATCTTGGCTAAATCGGCTTCCAGACGTTCACGCAAGCGCTTGTTGGCACTAACGCCACCGGCAATCACCAGACGTTTTAAACCGGTCTGCTTTAATGCTTTCACCGATTTTTTTACCAAAGTATCTACAATCGCTTCCTGGAAACTGGCGGCAATATCAGCATCGCGGTTTTCATCACCCAACTTTTTCATTTGTACTGAAACCGCAGTTTTTAAACCACTAAATGAAAACTCTAAACCTTGGTGCAACATTGGACGTGGAAACTCAAAGGCTGTGGCATTGCCTTGTTCAGCCAATTTGGCAATATTCGGCCCACCCGGATACGGCAAGCCCATCATCTTTGCCACTTTATCAAAGGCTTCACCGGCGGCATCGTCAATTGACTCACCCAGCAGTTCATACTGACCAATGCCATATGCGGCCATCAGCTGTGAATGTCCACCCGACACCAACAGTGCAACAAATGGAAATTCAGGTGGCGTTGCAGACAATAACGGCGCCAGCATATGCCCTTCCATATGATGCACACCAATCGCAGGTTTATTTAAGGCAAATGCCAGGGTACGGCCAAACAGCGCCCCGGTCATCAAGGCACCCATCAGGCCCGGACCGCGAGTATAGGCCACGGCATCAATATCCGATTTTTTTACACCACTTTGCTCAAGCAGCTCGTTCATTAATGGAATCAGTTTACGCACATGATCCCGTGAGGCCAGTTCCGGCACCACGCCGCCATATTCGGCATGCAGTTTGATCTGGCTATACAGCACCTGTCCGCGTAAACCCAACTCACTGTCGTACAGCGCAAGTCCTGTTTCATCACACGATGTTTCTAAGCCTAAAACGATCATTAAACTGCCTATAACCTGTATCAAATTTATTGCGGGAACTATTATAGACTTGTGATATGAGATGTAAATGAGTAAAATACTGACCTTCACTTGTGATCGAGGGCAATTCGGCCCAGATCTTATCCATAACTTAATGAGGATTCTTCATGCCACAAGTTAAATTGAAAGAAGGCGAACCAGTAGACGTAGCTATCCGTCGTTTCAAACGTTCTTGCGAAAAAGCAGGTGTTTTAGCTGACGTACGTAAGCGTGAATTCTACGAAAAACCAACTCAAGAACGTAAGCGCAAAAAAGCTGCTGCTGTTAAACGCTACCAAAAGAAATTGGCGCGTGAATCAGTACGTACTACTCGCCTTTACTAAGATTAATTTGTGATTGACTGCCTGGATTAAAACATGACTACTTTAAAAAGCCAGATTACTGACGTTTTGAAAGCGACAATGCGCGCTAAAGAAATGGACAAGTTAACGGTCATTCGTAGTCTACAGGCGGCAATTAAGCAAATCGAAGTTGATGAGCGCAAAGAGCTTGACGATGCTCAGGTTCTTGCGGTCATTGAAAAGCAAATTAAACAACGTAAAGAATCGGTTAAAGCCTTTGAAGGTGCTGGCCGAGAAGATTTAGCTAGTAAGGAACAAGCCGAAATTGAGGTATTATCTCAGTTTCTACCAGAAGCTATGACTGAGGAAGAACTTGATTCCATCATTGCGCAAACGATTGCAGCGCAAGAAGCTACTAGCATGAAAGATATGGGTAAGGTGATGAATTCTCTGCGTCCGCTCATAGCCGGGCGCGCCGATCCTGCACAAGTATCTGCCAAAATTAAAGCCAAATTAAGCTAATTCAAGTCAGGCATACGCCTCACGTTCCCCCCGAACAGCATCAACAGCTGTATCAGTTTATTTTCCCGAAAATTAAAAACTGCCTAAAGTTTTAAGCAGTTCTTGAGTCACTTCTATCCGTTTGCACAATTGACCTGATATTTTTTCAGCATCTGCATTTCTTTAGATGAATACACCTGCTGAGCCACATCCTGCTTGGTCATGTTGCGATATTGCGGATCCAGATAGGCACGGTTTTCATCTGCAGCGCTATACAGCTGATCAATATAATTCTGCACAATGCCACAAAACTGCTGTTGCTGCGCCGGACTAAAACCCGATTGCTGCGGATTCAAGCCCTTTAAAAACTGCCGGGTCTGCTGCTTATAACTCTGGTTAATCTGCTCAACCGCCAGTACATACTGCTCCACACTCGCTGCCTGGACCACAGACAGACTCCCCCAGAGCAATATGCCCATCCATAATTTTTTCATCGCGTTATTTAAAATCATTATTTAGCCAAGAGCCAGAATTCTAGCATTTTAAACCCCATGCCTTACAGAGGTTTCCAGCAGACTGACTTGCAAAAACTGCGGTTTTCGATGCGCAAAAGCCTGTTCGGTCGGCGCCGGCACATAGCCTTCAGTCACCGTTCCCAAACGCAAACGCAGAATCCCTGGTAAATCTAAACGATAAGAATAAATCGGGCTACCACATTCCTGACAAAACACCCGCGCCTTATTCGGACTGTGAAAATATTCTTTTAAATATTGCTGTCCGCGTACAATTTGAAATTTGGATTGATCAATCGGGCTATTCCAGCCCAGCATGGCCCCCTGCGCACGCTGGCAATGCTGGCAAAAACATAAAATGGTCTTTTCCAGGTCGGCCTGATAATGGTAATACACCAGCCCGCATAAACATTGTCCCTGTAACATCATTGTTCTCCTTATTGTTATTATGATTTTTCATGCTGTTAAATTTTGAGCTGTCGTTCCCGCTGCATTTCTGTGGTACGTGTTTTCAGTTTGGCAGTCATGGCCTGATTGTCTTTGGCCAGACGCTGGGCATGCAACAAGGATTTAATCGCCTCTTCCTCCCATCCAGACCAGTATTGCAGTTCTGCACGATAACGCAATACATTCACCGTGCGTAATGGCGAACTACGATCAATATTGGCGGCCTGCTGCATCAAACGCCAGGCACTTAAATCACGCTCATTCCTGTTCAGGAACTTTTGCACCAGTGCCTGTGCTTCAGCCGGCTGATTCTGCCGGATCAGCACTTCAGCCAGCTTGTAATTCAAGGCCCGATTCTCCGGCATAATCCGCGCAGGCGAACTGATGACTTTATAAGCCTCACTCAGCTTATTCTGCCCTAAATAGATGTCAGTTTGAATTAAACTAATAAGATGATGTAAACGGCGATGATTTTTGGCCTGCTCCAGGGTTTGCTGTGCCAAGGCATAATCTCCCTGCCGAGTATAAAAAGCTGCTAAAGCCAGCTGTGCAGCAAAGTTATTGCGGCTGGCCAAGACCTGTAATTGCTGCTCTGTCGCCTGATTGGATACCACCAAGGTGTACTGTTTTAAAATATCAAATTCTTCATCACGTAATGATGATTTCACCCGTGGCAACTGGTTGGCACGTAAACGCGCTTCACTCATCCGCTCTGTGGTCAGCGGATGGGTAAACCAGAAATCCGGCAGGAAACTGACCCGGCTGGTGGCACGGTGCATCACCTCAAAAAAATCGGCCATGCTTTGCGGGTTATAACCGGCGGTATACATATATTGCATGCCAATCCGGTCGGCTTCACGCTCCTGATTACGGCTATAGGTCAGCTGCTTATCCATTAATGCGGCCTGTGAACCCATCATTACGGCAGCACCGGCATCACCATCGGCTTGGGATGCAACCAGTGCCCCCACCAGCACACCTGCTAGTGCCAGCAGACCCTGACCCTTGAAAGCTTCCTGTGAACGGCTATAATGACGCTGGGTCACGTGGGCAATCTCATGCGCCATCACCCCGGCCACTTCATCCATATTGCGCGCAGAAGTCACCAGACCGGTATTTAAGGCAAATAGACCGCCTGGCACGGCAAAGGCATTAATTTGCGGATCGTTAATAATGAGCAGGCCAATAGGCTGGCCCATTTGGGTCTGGCTGAGCAGATGCGAGAAGACCGAGAACAGCTGATCTTCCAGCCACGGATTTTGCACCACCGGCATTTGACGCTGCACTTCACGATAGACTTTTTCACCAATCATGCGTTCTTTTTGCTGATCGATCAGCCCCACCCCTGCACCAATTTCTGGCACATTAAATTGTGGTGAAGTGGTGAAATTTGCCCCATGTGTCGAAGTGAATGCTGTAAGCAGGCCTAAACTGCCTGCTAAAAACAACCGTTTCAAATTGCCGTTCTCAAATTATCTGCTCGTGTCTTGAATATAGCATTCAATATCGAAGAAATATGCAACGAAGTGTTAGGAAGTTTTACGCAAATCCACCATTGACTGCATAGCTCGGCTGCCGGCCTTCTAATACATCCACCAGATTTTTATAGGCCAGCCAGGCCATTTTTTTACGGGTTTCTGCCGTCGCCGAACCAATATGCGGCAAGGTCAGCACATTGTCCAGACCAAAGAGTTCGGAACTTTGCAACGGTTCTTTTTCATAGACATCCAGACCGGCCGCAAAAATTTTCTGCTGTTTCAGCGCTTCAATTAAGGCCTGTTCATTGACCACGGAACCACGGGCAATATTCACGAATACTGCATGCTTTTGCATCAGCTCAAATTCACGTGCATCAATTAAAGCGGTCGAGTCGGCATTTAAATCCACCGCGACCACCACAAAATCCGACTGTTGTAGTAGTTCATCTAGACTGCGATATTGCGCATTTAAGGGCTGTGCCTGCGCCAGATTTTCGCGGCGGTTATGGTACAGAATATTCATGTTAAAGCCATAACGCCCACGACGGGCAATGGCGGCACCAATATTCCCCAAACCAATAATCCCTAAAGTTTTACCATGAATATCCTGCCCGAACTGGGCCGGGCCAACGGTACGTTTCCATTCACCCTGTTTGGTCCAGCGATCCAGGTAGGCCAGCTGACGCGAGGCTCCCATTAACAGACTAAAAGCCAAATCGGCAGTGGTTTCGGTTAATACATGCGGTGTATGGCACAGATAAATCTGCTGCTCGGTCAGATAGTCCACATCATAATTGTCATAACCGACACTGATACTAGAAACTATTTTAAGACGACGCGCACCCGTCAGGTTAGAGGCATTGAGCAAACGTCCCGCACCAATCATGCCATCAGCATCTTGGACATGAGTACGAATCTGCTCATTAACATCACCCAGTTTCGGGCTAATTTCTACCACGTCATACTGCTGTTTCAGCTGGCTTAAAACGTCCTGATCAATCTGACTAAATGCGATAACTTTTTGTTTCATTCCTGATCCGTCATGTGTTTTTTATCTTGCATGGCCTGCCATAGCTGTTTTTTCAATAATGGCTGTTCCAGCATTTCGGCCAAAGCGGGCAACGCTGTAGCTTGCGTTAACTGTAAATGAGGCAATTGCCCCAGCACAATGATCTTTTTCTCCAGTGCAATCGCATCCAGAAAACCTTGTACATATACCGAAACCGCCCGGCCATCTTGCAGCTCAGGCAAAGCAAAGGGCCAATTCAGCTCAAAAAATTCTGCCTGTGCCGCACACTGGATATTGCGCCATAACTGTTGCTGCGGCTCATTGATGTTAGTAGAATCCAGCACAATCGTATATTGTTCTGTAGCAATGGCTTGTAAATGGAATGCATCAATCTGTAAAGCTGGCTGCACTTCCACCAGGGCTGCAGGTGCGACAGGTTCTGCCGGGCTTTCTATTGGATTTTCTTGCGGAGAGACTTGTGGTTCCGCAACAGGCTGTCTAAGCTGTAAGGCAATATCTTGAGGTACTGTCGCCGCGACAGGTGCCGGCATGACAATTTCAGTCAGCAGTTCTGCCGGGGCCTGATCGCGCCACAAGGAAGATGCAGGCAAATTTTGAGATGCAGCGTCCCGGGGAATCCATATATCAATTCCCAAACTTGCCAAAATCTCACGTTGATGCCCAATCATCTGCTATCGTCACTTATGTCCATAGGGCTATTCTAGCCGGATTAGTCTGGTTTTGCTGTGCTTTCTGCATCCAGTCATATCAAAGCTGCTCAATGATGACAAAATGATCTTCCTACCGCACTCAGAAATAGAGTGCTTAGATAATCATTAAACTGTTTTTCTTCTGCATACGCTCGACCATTTCTTCGGTGGCAAAACCTAAACGCCAATACAGCAGCTCCAGTACATCCAGCTCATCCTGGGTGATGATCCGGTCATTCCACAAACAGGCTTCAGCAATCCCCAGAATACTTAAACGGTCACGCAACAACAGCCCGGCCATATCATTCAGAATTTCAGCCAGATCAATTGGCTCATCGGAAATTTCTTCATACAGCGACATCTCATACGGTGTCAGCACGCGCTGTAAAATTTTTTCCCGTACTTCCAGCTGGTTGCCGCTATTGATCTGCTGGACATGCAGCAAGGCATCAATTAAACGCACAATTTGCGGTTTAACTTCATCCAACGCCGTCGGGGTATGCAGCGGCAGCAGGTTCAACTCAGATTTGACCCGCTCCAGCAGCAAGGCATCTAACAGGCCAATTTCCCCATCTTCCTGAATAATTTTGGCCAGCTTGGTCAAGAACTGCCGCCCGATACTGGCCGGCATGCCGCCAATATTCTGGCAGGCTTCCAGAAAAATGGAGATATGCACCCGACCATCCAGATTTAACAAGGCATCGACAATGGCACGGCTAACTTCTACTTCCGGCGGAATAAATTCGCGGTATTGGCGAATCATTAAAATCGCCATCATCACTTCCCGCGAACCAGTGGCCGTCTGCAAGGCACGCTGGATCAGTTCCGGACGCGGCATATTACGGCGGATTTCCGGTTTCAGCGGCTTGATTGCATCTTTAATGGCAAAGCTAATCGGGGATAACCGCAACAAAGGCAAAGGTTGCGGCGAACTCCACGGCGCATAATATTCACCGTTGACCTCTTCCAGTGAACGAAACAGACCAAACCAGGGCTGGCTGCGCAGCTTTTTCAGGTTTTCCAGTTGCAGGTCCTGTACCAGTGCCGGATTTAACTCATAAATCCGCGCATCAATACTCGGATGAATATTCAACCAGCTTTGCGGACTCAGCGAGTTGGCAAAACACATATGCGCAATCGATTCCGAATATTCACTGTGAATTTGTGAACCTGCATGGTGCACATAAATCCTGAGCAGGGTTTGAATATTGGCATTGTTCTGGATTAAACGTTTGGTTTTCAGATCGTTTTTAAAGGTACGACCGCTCAGGTTTAAATATTTGATAAAACGGGTAATCAGCACGCCCAGGCTGCCAATCAGCCAGATCATGCCACCTAGTGCAACAAAAGGCGTCGCAGGCGCATAGGCAGTATTGTAATACTGCTTGCCAAAGCCGAGTTTGGCCACTTTACTGCCCCACTGGCTAAACGTGGTCAGGCTGCTGTAAAGAATTTTCAGCTTGGTATTTTCCGCAGTTTCACCACTTAAAATCTGATGAAACTCATGACTGAGCAAGCCATACAGTTCCTGTTCATCCAGGTTTTGCAAGGCGCCCCAGGTCAGAATAATGGCAATATCGCGTGGATAAAAACCGGCGGTCAGTGCATTTACCCCGACTTCATCCGGCAAGACATACAACGCCGGGGTATCAATCGCAAAGGTATCGGCCAGCTGTTCGGTAATTTTTAAGGCAACACTTTCTTCCGGCGTGCTTTCAATCAGGCTTAAACGACGTGCACACAGCTGCTTGGCCAGTGAGTGGCCGCCAGAACGGAAAATATATAATTCAATGGCAATGGAAATACCCATTAAAGACAGCAACACGGCTACTAGATAAGGACTCAAGCTATGCCAGTAGATGGACTGCGAAGCATCAATATAATGCACCAGCAAACCCAGTACAGTATTTAAAATAAAAATGGTCAGGATGACCGCAAGCAGGCACAGGCTTGCAGACCACATCATATTCTTGTTTTTAATAAAGTAGTAACCTACATCTTTCAATGTAAATTTCCTTAAATTACATTGTCTTTAAGCGACATCATAAATGAAAAAAGCGGGAATTTCCCGCTTTTCCTGCCAGTTTTACAAGAATTATTCTTCTTTCAAACCGGTCAAATCTACCGATGCAGCATCAATATTCACATCGATATAATTGTCTTTTTTCTTTTTGGCTGTATCACTGCGTTTTTGCTGAAGATTATCCAGATAGGCTTCATCAATACCGCCAGCAACATAAACCCCATCAAACACCGAGCAATCGAAATCATTCACTTCTGGCACTTTATGGGTACGTACTGCAGCTTTTAAATCTTCAAGATCTTGGAAAATCAGACGGTCAGCACCAATAATTTCACGAATTTCTTCAACGCTACGGCTAGAGGCAATTAGCTCCGATTTAGCCGGCATATCAATACCATACACGTTTGGATATTTCACCATCGGTGCCGCTGAAGCGAAGAATACGCGTTTGGCACCAGCGTCACGTGCCATCTGGATAATTTCGTTACAGGTGGTACCACGCACAATCGAGTCATCTACCAGTAACACATTCTTGCCTTTAAATTCCAGCTCAACCGGGTTCAGCTTTTGACGTACCGATTTTTTACGCTGCTGCTGACCTGGCATAATGAAGGTACGACCGATATAACGGTTTTTCATAAAGCCTTCACGGAATTTAACACCTAAGGTGTTGGCCAGTTCCAAGGCCGAAGTACGCGAAGTATCTGGAATTGGAATCACGACATCAATATCGTGTTCCTCACCCCATTCACGCAGGATTTTTTGCGCCAGCTTCTCACCCATTTTTAAACGGGCTTTGTATACCGAAATACCATCAATGGTCGCATCTGGACGCGCGAAATACACATATTCAAAAATACATGGATGATATTCAGATTGCGCCGCACACTGCTGGGTAAACATCTGGCCGTTAGAGTCAATGAAGATGGCTTCACCCGGTGCCAGGTCACGCTCGACTTTAAAGCCCAGTGCCGTAATTGCCACCGATTCAGAGGCAATGATGTATTCCATGCCTTCATCGGTTTCACGCGAACCGTAAATTAACGGACGAATCCCATGCGGGTCACGGAAGCCCACAATCCCTTGACCGGTCACCATGGCCACTACGCCATAAGCCCCTTTACAACGCTCATGCACACGCGTTACCGCATGGAAGATATCTTCTGCTGCCGGCTCCAGCTTGCCGCGTTTTTGTAATTCATGGGCAAAAACGTTTAACAGTACTTCTGAATCTGAATCGGTATTCATGTGACGTAAATCAGTCTTGAACAGGTCTTCATGAATTTCTTCGGCATTGGTCAGATTACCGTTATGCGCCAGCGTAATACCGTACGGCGAGTTTACATAAAACGGCTGCGCTTCTGCACTGCTAGATGAACCTGCCGTCGGATAACGCACATGACCAATCCCGTAGTTGCCCAGCAAGGCACGCATGTGACGGGTATGGAATACATCACGCACCATGCCGTTGTCTTTACGCAAGAACAAGCGACCTTCATGGCAAGTGACAATCCCAGCTGCATCTTGTCCCCGATGTTGTAACATCGTTAATGCATCAAACAACATTTGGTTAACAGGTGATTTACCAGCTATACCAACTACTCCACACATAGCAACCTCGCAGACCAGCTAGGATTAATAAAAAGGATTATTCGTTGACTCATCTGCGCCCTTTCGTTCAGGTTCAGATGAAGAACCAGAAGATTTCGGAGCATCTTCTGATTTGATGTGCTGTAAAGCCTCATTGGCGGCATCTTTGGACATTTGTGTGGCCCAAGGCGCATAAGGTAAAAGGGTTTGAATAAATTTGGACTGTTTCCAGTGCGGCGAACTTTCGACCCACGGCCCAATGCCCTGAATGGCAATTAGCACAATCAGCAGACCTTTGAGGGTACCAAACGCACCACCGACTAAACGATTTAATGGGCCCAGTTTCAGCGATTTCAAGATGCGGTTTAATAATGCGCTCACCATCCAGGTCAGCACCACAATCACCAACACAATAAAAGCAAAGGCCGCAATTTTCTGAACCACCGGATCAGCACTGAGAGCGGTCATTGAAGGCGCTAGAACGGAAGCATATTTTGCCGCCACAATCAGGGCAAAAATCCAACCGACCAAGTTCGCAAAGGCTTTAATAAATCCTTGACGCAAACCGTTAAGCCCTCCAATGAGCAGAATAATCAGTATAAAGATATCGATGGCGTTCATGACTTTAAAGTGCGTCTACACAATCTTTCACAAGTTCCGGGCCAGTATAGACCAAACCGCTATACACTTGTACCAAAGTTGCACCGGCATTGCGTTTCGCAACTGCCTGCTCACCTGAAAGAATACCACCAACACCAATTAAAGGAATTTTGCCCTCTAAGGTTTTGGCAAAGGCTGCCAGACACGCGGTACTCTTTTCAAATACTGGCGCACCCGATAAACCACCGGCTTCATCGCCATGTGGCAAATTCTCTACCCCTTCACGAGACAAGGTGGTATTGGTCACAATTAAACCATCAATTTTAAATTGCAGTAATTGCTGGGCAATAAATTCAATATCGGACGGTTCTAGATCTGGCGCGACTTTCAGCACCAACGGTACATAATGCTGATGCTCTTCGGCCAACGCCAACTGACGCTGTTTCAAGGTTTGCAACAGCTCGGTCAGGGCATCGCCGCTTTGCAGACTACGCAAATTCTTGGTGTTTGGTGATGAGATATTGACCGTAATATAAGAGGCGTAATTATAAACTTTTTCTAAACAGATCAGATAATCATCAACCGCTTTTTCTACCGGAGTATCGGCATTTTTACCAATATTAATCCCCAGTACGCCTTTAAATTTGGCGGCCTTGACGTTTTCAATCAGCTTATCGACGCCATCATTATTAAAGCCCATGCGGTTAATAATGGCTTTGGCCTGCGGTAAACGGAACAGACGCGGATGTGGATTACCGGCTTGCGGACGCGGGGTGATGGTACCAATTTCAATAAAACCAAAACCTAAAGCGGCCAGCGCATCAATATAGGCACCATTTTTGTCCAGGCCTGCAGCCAGACCCACCGGATTCGGGAATTCAATACCCATACAGGTGACTGGTTTTGCTGCCACCTGCTGACGCATCAGGCCCATTTTATGACCTGATTTTAATAAAGATAATGTGAGCTCATGTGCACGCTCCGGTGCCAAAGAAAACAACAAAGGGCGGACAAGAGAATACAACATATCGGCAAAAGTCTACGGCTTTTTAAGTCGGCCTATTATAGGCCCAGATTGTTGAAAACACCATGCTTGACCATTGTTTATTTTTACCGGTTATTGCACTGTCGCCGTTAATTTAATCTGCCCGGCATCAGAAATTAATTCCATTTTTTCAATGCTTAATCCCATTTGTGCCAGCTGGGTCAGGAAATTGGCCAGCACAGAATATTGTGCATGACTGCTTACAATTTGAATTTTTTCACCCGACTGCTGCGATGCCACCGACAAACCCTGCTGCTGTGCCACGCGCTGTACTTTTTCCAGACTGCTGAGCTGTACATCCCCGGCCGGCTTCATGGTCACGGCGTTGCTTTGCATCCACACCACCAGATCTTTTAAGGTATTGAGCCGTTTTTGCTGCTGATCTGCTGCGCCGTGCATATACCACAGCGCCGATCCGACGGCGGCCACCAGCACAAAAATACCGGTAAAAATCACCATGATCCGTTCACGCACACTGAGCGTATCTAGATAGTCATTTAATTTTTCCAGCGACTGATCCCAACGCTGCTGAATTTTTTCTACTGCTTTCATTATTGTACTTTCACCAGTCCGATTGCGCCGTTGGCAGCCGGTTGAATATTACCCAGCTCGACCTTAAAGCCCAGCTGGTTTAATTGCTGGGTCAATGCCTGCAAGCTGGCTGCAGAGCTGGCCTGTAATTCCATATTCAGACTGGACAGATCATAATTGACCCGTCTGGCCACAATCTGATTCTGCATCAATACCGGCCCGATCCGACTGAGCAGCTGTAAGGCCTGGGTATCGGCAGTCTGGCTTTGTTTTAACTGATATTCAAACTGGCTTTTAATATTTTGTTCGGTGACCGGATAGTTTTGCCCAAACCAGTATTTAAACTGATCAATCGCCTGCACCGCGGTCTGATTCGCGACTTTTTTATACTGATACCAGCGCGTGGCATCATAACTGAACTGCACCACCAGAATCCCCAAAAATACCGCAGCACAGGCTTTCCAGTAACCCGAAATGCCCGATTCACTTTTGGCTTTGGGTAAAATATTAAAAGGATGCTGTTTGGCTTTTTTCAGCACCGGCACTTCATAATGGAAGGAGCTTAACTGCTCATGCGTGCTGATGGCCTCAATACTGTGCATCTGTTCGGCGGTAAAATTACTGATCTGATAACGCTGTTCAGGTGGCTGATAATCCAGAAATAAAGCCAGATCATCGACCGAGCTGCCCAGATATTCATTTTCACGTACCAGCAACCGGCCACAGACATTGGCCAGCACAATATGCTCAGGCTCCGGCACCGGCAGCAATAAAAAGTCCGGCAATAAGGCCGTGACTTTGACCGGTAATAAAGCCAAAGCATGTTGCAAGGTTTCGACATGGCTTTGCGCCACACCAAGTAAAGTCAGGCGATCTGGTTGCTGAAAATGATGCAGCACTTTCATGGCATCAATTGGCAATACCACAAATTCTTCTAGCAGGAATTTAATTCCGTCTGGCCCCAGCTGCTTGTATTGGGCCTTGTTCATCTGCTGTTGCAGCATCTGTATATCCCGGCTCGGGAAATACACCACTGCTTCTTCACCCTGATGAAGCTGTATCGCCTGAATCAGGTCTTCAAGGGTATTGGCCTGAACCCAGTACTCCCCGCTCGACCATTGCCAAACCCCATTGGCTTCCGGCATCCATATTTGCAACATTGTTATTGTACTGCCATGAAATAAAGTGTGTTGTTATGCGTCTGGAATAAAACTTTTTATTTGTGTCGATAAACCTGCAGCAATAACCGCCTGCTCATAAATACGCGCTTCTGCCAGCGCATAAGGATGGAAAGATTCCCCGGTTAACTGCTCTGCAATATGTGCCACCACATTCATATGACACACCACCGCAATTGATTCATAAGGCAAATGCGATAACCACTCAATAGCCTGAGTCGCATCATCATCCGGTTTAATGGTATTGCAGATCACCACAGGCACATCTTTAAAATAGGTCTGGATATGCGCCAGCGTTTCCTGGGCACGTAACAGCGGACTAACCACAAACACATCCGGACGGATCAGATCTTTTAAATACTCTGCCGTTTGCTGTGCCTGGGTATGCCCACGTTCGGTCAGGGGACGTTTAATATCATTACCATGCACGGGTGGTGAAGCTTCACCATGACGCACTAGGGTCAATTGCATATACATTTCCTTATTTCATTTTGTCCGCATTATAAGCAGTAAATATGACAGTTCGGTTCATCAAACTGTCATATTTTAACCAATTTATACCTCATGATGCGGCAATACAAACTCTACATCACTACGATGGCCATTTTTCATGAGTGCCAGTGCAATCGTCAGCGGCGGCTGTCCTTCATAAATTACATCATACAAGGCGCTGGTAATTGGCATATACACATCCAGCTCTTCAGAACGCGCTTTGACCTGCACAATGGTATTAATCCCTTCTGCGGTCTGGCCCAGTTCCTGTGTGGCCTGTTCCAGGGTTTTGCCTTTGCCCAGTGCAAACCCGACCTGATAGTTACGACTCAGTGGACTGCTACAGGTGGCAAATAAATCACCGACACCTGACAGACCTAAGAATGTCAGCGGGTTGGCGCCCAGCTTGACCGCAAAACGGCTCATTTCAGCTAAAGCACGGGTTAAAATCATACTTTTGGTATTTTCACCGACGTTATACGCGGCGGCCATGCCCATGGCCACGGCATAAATATTTTTTAACGCCCCACCAAGTTCCACCCCGTGTACATCATCACTACCGAATACACGGAATAAAGCACTATGGAGTGCCTGCTGCACCGCATAACGTACCAGTTCTGACTGGCTGGCAATCACGGTTCCGGCAGGCTGCCCGGCTACAATTTCTTTGGCCAGGTTCGGGCCAGACAGCACCCCATACGGCACTTCCGGCAATTCGGCGCGAATAATATCGCTCATAAAGCAGAAGGTTTTGGCCTCAATGCCCTTGGTCAGGGACACCACCGCTTGCGAGGTGATAAACGGCTTAATCTGCTTCAGCACATCACGAAAAGAATGACTTGGAATGGCGACCAAAATAATATCGCGGTCGCGTACCGCCAGTTCCAGATCCGACACTGCTTTTAAGCCCGGCTCTAAAGGAAAATCTGGCAAATAGCGTTTATTGATATGAGTGCGGTTAATTTCTTCAGCGGTGGCTTCATCCCGAATCCAGATCATGGTATCGCAGCCGTTACGCACCGCGGTATTGGCCATGGCGGTACCAAAACTGCCCCCACCCAAGACGGTAATTCTTAATGCGGTTTTCTGATCAATATTGACCGGTTCTACCAGACTGGCAAAATTCAATTCTGACATTATTTTTATATCCTCAGCCGTATGCGATGCTTATTCCGTCCAGTAACTGACATAGGCGTCAGTCTGAATGTCCGCACGCGGCGCAATCGCTTTTGCGGCAGTTCCAATATAGATGATGCCTGAAATTAAATCATCTTCATTTAATTTCAAAGCTTTTTTCAATAATTTTGATTCCACTACAGCACCACTGCGCCACATGCTGGCAAAGCCTTGTGCCTGTAAAGACAGCAGGAAATTCTGTACCGTCGCCCCGGTACTTAAGGTCTGCTCAAAATCCGGAACTTTAGGATGCGGCTGGAATTTGGTCAGTGCCAGCACCAGTAATGGCGCCCGGAAAGGATGATGTTTCACACGTTCCAGCTGCACCGCATCGGTCTGGCCTAAATCGGCCAGAGCCTGTACCAGCAACTCGCCAAAAGCTTCGCGGCGCTCTGCCGGAATCACCACAAAACGGGTCGGTTTTAAACGATGATGATCAGGCGCGGTCAAGGCTGCCTGAAAGGCACGCTCCAGCTGCGCTGCATTCGGTGCCGGCTCGACCAGATGCCCAATCGACTGACGTTGATGAATATTCTGATGAACCGTAGCTTCCATTGTATCCGTCATTGGCTTATATCTATCTATAAAATCTGCCTCAAGATTAGCATAAACCACAGAATTTACTCTATTTGCGTTGGGTTATTTGTATAAATCCTGAGTTTTAATGGCCGGCTTGTCTGTCACAGAGCCACTATATAAAACTGCATTTCTTTACAGCTTCTACAAACTCTAAAAGTGCAGATATGTTTAGATAGATGACTGATTCAACAAATAAAATATGGGGACCACACATGAACAAGCTGATTGGTTTAAGTGCTGCAGCCACCGCTGCGCTATTTTTGACCGCCTGTGCTTCAAACCCGACCTCTTCGCTGGCAATTCAGAAAGAAAATAATCAGTACGAAGTCACCGGTTTAGGTAAAAGCAATATCATCTCCAAAAACAATGCGATTAGTGCGGCCAACAAAACCTGTGGTAGCCGCGCTACACCGGTGGTGGTCGATGAACAGACCACTTATAACGGCGCTTTAAAAGGCGTGGTCGATGAACAGACGGGACAGATGATTCAGGCTGCCGCGACTGTGCTCGGCACCATCTCGGGTCGTAATGCCCAGCTGGCACAGGATGATGATTATCAGACCGTACTCACCTTCCGCTGTCAGGCCAACTAATCTGAACGTAATCAAAAGATGCAATAAAAAATGGATCAGGTCCTTTGGAGCTGATCCATTTTTTCATTTTGATGCGGGTAGCTGCCTCAGCAACAACACGACATAGTAAAGTCTAGCAATAACCATCTAAACGGGTTAATGGCAGTTTTTGTCCGATGGCTTTTTCAATTTCTGGCAAATAGAAAGCATCATCTTCGGCCAGGAAACTAATACTGACCCCACGCGTACCAGCACGACCAGTACGGCCAATACGGTGTACATAGTCATCTGACTGTTCTGGCAAGGTAAAGTTCACCACATGCGACACGCCATCGACGTGAATGCCGCGTCCGGCGACATCGGTGGCAATCATGATGTTGTGTTTGCCATTTTTAAACTGGTCCAGCATTTTCAGGCGTTTATCCTGGGCAATTTCACCAGATAGCATGACCACTTTATAGCCATCACGTTTCAGATGGTCATACAGACGGCGCACCTGATCGCGGCGGTTGGCAAAGATCATGACTTTTTCAATCGGCTCGTCGCGCAAAATATCTTGCAGCAGTTTATATTTGTCTGAGTTCGACACCATATATACGCGCTGTTCGACATCGGCATTGGTTTTCTTTTCCGGTTCAATTTCGACAGTCACCGGTTCAAACAACCATTGCTGGGCCAGATTCAGCACATCGTAGCTAAAAGTGGCCGAGAACATTAAAGTCTGACGCTGCTCTTTACGCGGTGAAAAACGCACAATCCGTTTTACCGATGGAATAAAGCCCATATCCAGTAAACGGTCGGCTTCATCAATCACCAGAAATTCCAGCTGATCCAGCCAGACTTCTTTTTGCTCGACAAAGTCAATTAGACGACCCGGGGTCGCGACCATAATGTCGACAAAGTTTTTATCCAGCTGCGCTTTTTGCTTGTCAAAATCGACACCGCCCAACAAGGTCACTACATGTAGGTCGGTAAACTTCACCAGCTCTTTGGCATCGCTTTCAATCTGTAAGGCCAGTTCACGGGTCGGTGCCAGAATCAGGGCACGCGGCTCACCACGGAAACGCTGCTCTTTCACCGGATTATTCAATAAGTCATTGATTACGCTAATGAGGAAGGCAGCGGTTTTGCCGGTACCGGTCTGGGCGCGACCAATGGCATCATGTCCAGCCAAAGTAAATTTTAAAACCTTTTGCTGAATGGGCGTCATTTCCTTAAAACCTAAGGCCGCAATAGCTTGTCTCAGTTTCGGATGTAAATTTAAGGTTTCAAAACCAGATGACATAAAAATGTGCTCTAACTTATTAATCACAAAAACGTATCATATTATAAACAAAAAACGCCCCAATAGATGGAGCGTTTTTTAGATTAATCCAACGATTAGTCTAAAGGTTGTACTTCTTCCGCTTGGAAGCCTTTTTGACCTTTAACTACGCTGAACTCAACACGTTGACCGTCACGAAGTGAACGGTGGCCTTCGCCTTGAATCGCACGAAAGTGAACGAATACATCGTCGCCGCCGTTACGTTGAATAAAGCCAAAACCTTTAGTGTCGTTGAACCATTTAACTACGCCTTGTTCACGAGCTGTCATAAGTTAATCCTCATTGATTAAAAAGAAGGACCACCCGGTGTTGCAAACAGCAGAGTAAACAAAGTTTAAAAATATTTTTATTTCTAAGCTTGTAATCATTCTGTATAACTATTAACAAAATCCCGGTTACATCCAATTTGTAATAGGGCGACAAACAACAACTGCCTATCTCAAATCCTAAATACGTATCGAGCTTAACACGGGTTTATGACAAATAATAGATTTTTTTTGATTTATCTTATTCAGAATTCATGCTTTTTTTTGACAGAGTTAATTCAAGATTTTTCAATGTTATATTTTGATAAAAACCGCAAATAAACTTCAGATTTGGCACCAAATTTGCTAATATTTTGAGTCCTTTTTTAAAGACCTGATTGAAGCAGATTATGGACAACTCTGTCGATGAAATGATCATCATTGATGCGATGGGACAACCCTGCCCCATGCCCTTACTGATGCTAAAACGCGCTTTAAAAAAAACCGGCGCCGGACGCTTCCTGCTCAAGTCCTCTGACCCGCATAGTCAGCAAGATGTCAGCCGCTATTGTCAGATTCACCAGTATGGCTGTGAATTGACACAAATTTCTGCCAACGAATTTCATTACTTTATTGAAATTAAATAATTTTCAATTAAAGTAAACAGCATGCATTGGCATAAAACTTTACATTTCTCTACCTTTTTTCCTTAATTTGCAAGGATATTGGTATTAAGATGAAATTTACAGGTAATACGACCCACCGATCCTATAAGGAGAACTCATGAGTGACAGCCGCAATCAGTTGATGCCCCTGTCATTATCTGCGCCAGGCGTAAATCTCGGTGCTTATATTAGTACCGTCAATCAGATTCCTATTTTAACGGCTGAACAAGAAAAAGAGTTAGCTGAACGTTATTATTACGATCAAGATTTAGATGCAGCAAAAATGCTGGTCATGTCGCATTTGCGATTTGTAGTCCATATTGCGCGTAGTTATGCAGGTTATGGTTTGCCACAAGGCGACCTGATTCAGGAAGGCAACCTCGGTCTAATGAAGGCCGTGAAACGCTTCGACCCGAATATGGGCGTGCGTCTGGTGTCATTTGCCGTGCACTGGATTAAAGCCGAGATTCACGAATACGTGATCCGTAACTGGCGTATTGTTAAAATTGCCACCACCAAGGCACAGCGTAAACTGTTCTTTAATTTACGCAGCCTGAAAAAATCCAGCAAAAAACTGACGCTGGAAGAAGCCAAGTCAATTGCCAATGACCTGAATGTCACCCCCGAGCAAGTCTTGGAAATGGAAGGCCGTTTGACCGCTTATGATGCGGCTTTCGAAGCGCAAAATGATGATGAAAGTGAAAACACCACCCATGTTGCACCGGCGCTTTATTTAGAAGATAACCGCTACGATCCAGCCCGTCTGGTGGAAGATGAAGATTATGAGGCACAAAGCACCTCTGCCCTGCATGAAGCTATGGAGCAGCTGGATGACCGTTCGCGTAACATCTTGCAGCGTCGCTGGTTAGATGATGATAAATCAACCCTGCACGAACTGGCTGCTGAATATAATGTGTCTGCGGAGCGTATTCGCCAGCTTGAAAAAAATGCCATGGAAAAAATTAAAGTGGCAATGTCATCTAACTAAGTGTAATTCCAGATTACTAAAGTTAAAAAAGGGCGATCTGCCCTTTTTTACTGTCTGTGCTTGCTGAAACCGGGCGATGATCTTAAAGAAATCCATTTTCTTCCCTCCCTAAAATCAAAAAGCTGGATTCAATACCACATTTCAGGGTGAAAGTTTTTCACTTTCTCGTTGCCCGGAAAAATGTTAAGGTTGAGCCCAAATTTACTCAGGTCATTCTTGCTATGTGGATTGCAATTTCTGCCCTTAATTTAGCACTTGCAGTGATGTTAGGTGCATTTGGGGCACATGGCTTAAAAGCACGCGCAACAGAGGCTCAACTGGCGTGGTGGCAAACAGCGACTGATTATTTTTTCTATCATGCCCTCGGATTATTGGCGCTGGCGATTTTAGCTAAAGTCATGATTCAATTTCCCATTAAAACTAGCTTCCTGCTGATTCAGGTCGGGATTGTGTTTTTCTGTGGCTCACTGTATGTGATGGCGCTAGGTTTGCCGCGTGGTTTGGGTGCCATTACCCCGATTGGTGGTGCGCTAATGATTTCCGGCTGGCTGGTACTGGCCTGGAATGCCATGAAATATGCCCGATAATTCAGGAACGGAACAGCAAGGAAACTGCAGGTATGCACATTTATTTAAACGGCGAATTACAACAGACACAGTGCCACAATTTACTAGAACTGGTGCAACAACTGGCTTTAGAAGGCAAACGTTTTGCGGTAGAACAAAACGAGATGATTGTGCCGAAAAGTCGACTGGAAAGCACCCCTATTCATGATCAAGACCGCATTGAAATTATTCATGCCGTTGGCGGCGGCTAAGACGGAGCACTTATGGAAGACACCCTACTTAAAATCGGTTCACGCACTTTTAACTCGCGCTTGCTGGTGGGCACGGGAAAATATAAAGATTTGCAGGAAACAGATCTGGCCATTCAGGCCAGCGGTGCGGAAATTGTAACCGTTGCTATTCGTCGCGTGAATATTGGTCAGCATCCCGATCAGCCAAATTTGCTGTCTGTGATTCCACCGGAAAAATATACCATTTTGCCGAATACTGCCGGCTGTTTTGATGCCAACAGCGCAGTACGCACCTGTATGCTGGCACGTGAACTGCTCGATGGTCATAATCTGGTAAAACTGGAAGTACTGGGCGATGAGAAAACCCTGTATCCAAACATCACCGAAACCTTAAAGGCAGCACGCACCCTTATTGATGATGGTTTCGAGATTATGGTCTATACCTCGGATGATCCGATTGTGGCGCAAGAACTGGAAAGCATGGGCTGTGTCGCAATTATGCCTTTAGGCAGCTTAATTGGTTCAGGGCTGGGGATTTTAAACCCGCATACCATTTCTATTATTAAAGAAAATGCCAAAGTACCGGTACTGGTCGATGCGGGTGTCGGCACTGCCAGTGATGCAGCAATTGCCATGGAACTGGGCTGTGATGGTGTGTTAATGAATACCGCAATTGCAGCAGCGCAAAATCCGGTCCTGATGGCTTCGGCAATGCGTAAAGCAGTTGAAGCAGGCCGTGAAGCTTATCTGGCAGGTCGGATGCCGCGTAAACGTATGGCCAATGCCAGCTCGCCAGAAACCGGTTATTTCTTTAAATAATCCGGACATTATCTGTGCTGAGAGATAAATTGATCCTCTAGGTTTCACTTGATTTAAAAGCTAAACATGAAAAAAGGACTCTGCTTGAGTCCTTTTTCATTGCGGTTTTTAAACCTGAATCAAGGAATCAAGCCTTCATCACGCATGGCAATCTGCACCGATTGACGCTCGGCCACTTTATTGCGTAGCGCAATAATATGGGTATATGGGGTTAAATCATGATGAATATGGTTCGACCAGTTGGTCAGTACAAATAAATAGGCATCGGCCGGGCCAAAGTTATCATCGACCAGATATTCATTGTCTGATTCACCGATGGTTTTATCAATATAACTTAACAGACGGTCAATTTCGGCATAGGCTTTATTTTTTTCATCATCGGTTAACTGGCCACCAAAGAATACCGCGTAGGCATCATGCAGTTCCGAATTCAGATAACCTAACCATTCCAGCACTTTAGCACGGCCCATGCCAGATGGCGGAATTAAATCTTGTTTTGGATCGTGCTGAGCCAGAAACGGTAAAATTGCCACGTTCTCGGTCAGAATCAGACCTGGATTAATCTCAAGCGCCGGAACATAGCCTTTTGGATTAATTTCGTAATAATCATGACCTTTTTCGGTTTTATGGGTTTTCAGGTCGACACGTTCTAAATCAAAATCTACATTAATTTCATTTAAAATAATATGGGCCGCTAAAGAACATGCACCCGGTGAATAATAAAGCTTCATATCTGATCCTTGTTATATAACTACTAACTGTTTTAAATGGCTTCTAACAAACTTTCAAGTGATCGAACCTGTAAATTGCAAAAAAGCGTAAATGCGTAAAAAACATTTACCTTTTCAATATTGAGCAAGCGCGGCGCTTTTTCAAGTGGATTGCGGCTGCTTTTTTCACTTCATTTGTTTTACCATAGTCGCCTTTAACGTTTCATGAAAAGCCGATTGTGATTAGTCTGAAAAAAGAAGAGTGGTTTTCCAATATCCGGACCGATGTGCTGGCCGGTCTGGTGGTGGGGCTGGCCCTGATTCCTGAATCCATTGCCTTTTCTGCGATTGCCGGTGTCGATCCACAAGTCGGGCTGTATGCCTCCTTCTGTATTGCCGTAACTATTGCCTTTTTTGGTGGCCGCACGGCAATGATTTCGGCCGCGACAGGTGCCATGGCGCTACTGATGATTACCCTGGTCAAAGAGCACGGGCTGCAATATTTGCTGGCGGCAACGGTACTGACCGGAATCATTCAAGTGGTGGCCGGCTATTTTAAAGTGGCCAAGCTGATGCGTTTTGTGTCGCAATCGGTGGTCTATGGTTTTGTGAATGCGCTGGCGATTTTAATTTTTGTCGCGCAACTTCCAGAGCTCATGCAAATGGATCTGTGGGGCTATGTCTTTGTCGGCCTGGGGCTGGCGGTAGTTTATCTGTTTCCCTATCTGCCTAAAATTGGCAAGGCGGTGCCCTCACCGTTAATCTGCATTATTGTGCTGAGTCTGCTGGCGCTGTTTTTGGGTGCCGATATGCGTACGGTGAGTGATCTGGGACAATTTCCAGACACCTTACCGGTATTTTTAATTCCTGAAATTCCTCTGAATTTTGAAACACTGGCGATTATTTTCCCCTATTCCATCACCCTTGCGACAGTGGGTTTACTGGAAACCATGATGACCACCACCATTGTGAATGAAGTGACGGAAACTGAAGGTGACCGTCATCAGGAATGTCGTGGTCAGGGCTATGCCAATATTGTCAGCGGTTTTATGGGCGGGATGGCCGGCTGTGCCATGATTGGCCAGTCGATTATTAACGTCAGCTCTGGTGCGCGTACCCGTCTTTCTACTTTGGTCGCCGGCGTTTTCCTGCTGTGTCTGGTGGTGTTCTTTAAAGACTGGCTGGCTTATATTCCAATGGCGGCGCTGGTGGCGATTATGATTATGGTCGCTTTTACCACCTTTAACTGGGATTCGGTGCGTAACTTTAGCAAGCATCCAAAGCAAAGTAATATTGTGATGCTGACCGTGGTGGCCATTGTACTGGCGACGCACAACCTGGCCTTGGGCGTTTTCGTTGGGGTATTGCTGTCGGCCTTGTTCCTGGTGAATAAGCTGGAAAGCGAAGTCAAAGTCCAGTCTGATCGCGTACAGGATACACGCCGTTATCAGATTACCGGACAGATTTTCTTTAGCAGCTCGGACAAGTTTTTCCAGTTCTTTGACTTTAAGGAAAATCTGCAGCAGGTGCAGATTGATCTGACTCATGCGCATATTTGGGATTTAACCTCGGTCAATATGCTAAATACTGTGGTGCAGAAATTTGAAGCTCGCGGGATTCAGGTCGAGCTGATTGGCTTAAATGAAGCCAGTGACACCCTGATTGATAAATTAAGTCCGAATTAAGCTTGAATAAAAACTGCCTAAAGAAAAAACGCCTGATAATCAGGCGTTTTTTATGGCAGATCAATACCCGCCTTATTTACGGCGACGTAACCAAGCCGCAGCACTCAGCCCGAATAATCCCAATAATGACCATAGGCCGGTACTCCCCCCATGGGTATCCGCTTTGGAGTCTTCCGCTGGGTTTGGCTCTGCCGGTGCATCTGACAGGTCCAGATCAATAATAATCGGGTCGTGGTCAGATGAACGGAAAGCATCCGGGCTATAAAAGGCCTGAATCTGCTCGGCGGTTTTATAGTCTTCATTATAGGCCAGCGCCGTCGGTTCATCGGCATTAATAGCCCATGCAAAAGCACGTTTAACCCGTGGATACAATTGTGCATCGGCAATGGCATGGTCTAAATTACCGGCGCCGCCATAGCCTTGGGTATTACTGGCCACGCCAAACACATAACTATAAGCCTGTTTACCCTGTCCGATTTTTTCATCATTAAACAGATTTTTATAGTTGGCCTTTTCCAGCGCCAAAATCGGATCTTCTTTGGCATAACTGTTTAAGTCGCCCAGAATCAGGACATTGGGCTTCGTTACTTTGGTTGGATTGGTCGCCAGCCATTGCATTAATTTCTGTACTGCGGTCACACGGGTGCTATTCCAGCAGCCTTGACCATCGTCCTGATCTGCATCTAGGCCGGTATCAGGACAGCTACCTTTGGATTTCAGATGCTGCGGCACCACGGTAAAGCTTTCGCCACCCGCCACAGGTTTAAAACTTTGCGCCATGGTGACACGATTCAATTGTGTACCATCATCAAATACGGCAGCGGCATTCACCGGTGTCAGGCGTTTGCTGTTATAAATCATGGCTACGGCAATGGTATCGGTGCCCAAGCGATCTGCATTTGGCGGTGTCACATACTTCCAGTCTGGCCCCAGACTTTGGGTTAAATAGGCAATGGCGCTGTCTGGGCCATAACCATTGTTGGCAATTTCATTCAGGCCATAGACATCGGCATCAATGGCTTTTAAGGCACTGACAATTTTCTGATGCTGCTTGTCGAACTCTGCTTTGGTTTTTGCACCGCGCTCGGTCGGGAAGCCTTGTGCCGCCCCATTGTCATAGTTCAGGACATTAAAGGCCGCAGCACGAATCTGGGCAGTATTTTTGGCGCTGACGCTGCTGCGCTCATTTTTGTCTGCCACGATATTCGGCAAGGTTCTGCCCTGAACAGGCTGAATACGCCACTGGTTAAAGCGATATTCCAAAATCCCTTCTACATTTTGCAGCTCATAGCCGACTCTTAAGGTATTTTGCGCATTAAAGTTCAGCGGCAACCACGGCGTCCGGTTCTGGTTGTTATAGCCATCATCCAGAATAATTTTGGATAGCAGGTTTTGCTTGGCCCGGCTGAGTGCTTCGTCGGATTTGGCAGGATACAGATTGGTCGGCATATATAAGCGCCCAAGGCTTAGGGCCAGCTCGCCATAACGGCCATAATTATAGTTTTCACTGACGGTCAGAGTTTGCGGCAGTTTAACCAGTGCACCCTGATAACGCTGCGGTGCATGTTGCTGAATATCCGTCAGGCTTTCAAAGGGTAAATTTACTGTTTTTGGTGCCACCCAGCTTGCCGCTTGCGGATTACAGGTTTGAATCTCCTGAGTCAGCTGGTCCAGCTGCAGCTGGTTTTGATAGCTAGTGAGGCGGCCACGTAAAATCACCTCTTCTCCAACCTGCCCGCCTTTAATCTGGCTGCTGGCCGGAATATAAACAAAAATCGCATTATTCAGATCTGGCTTGGCTTTGCTATCTGGCGTTTGCAGATAAAAACCGGAAAAACCATTGCTATAACGATAATCTGCGGTCATCACCCCACGCACGGTATAGATCTGGTTCTTGCTGGCACTGTGCAAATCGGCAATGGCGGTATCACTACTGCTACAGCTAATCGTTTCCGTCACAGGCGGTGGCTGCTCTCCTTCTGGCAGCAAATACTGACTAAAAGCATTCCGGTCAGACCAGGCCGTCCATTCACTGTTCATATCAAAAGGTGCTGTTGGGTCAACTGAGCTAACACTATGCGTGGTTTTATTGCGGCTTAAACTGGTGCCCTCTGCCCAACCAGTATCCTGTCCAAGCACACCAAAACGATCGACCGGTGTATTATGCTTATACAGCACAACCGCATCATTACCATTAAAATTCAGACTTGCGATTTTTTTGACCAGATCGCCCAGCACCAGCTCCAATTCACTTCGCCCGACCAGATATTCAGCTTTGGCCGGCAACACTCCCTCTAAAGATACCGTCAGTCCGGCTGTGGTTGAGCCATTGGAAAAAATCTTGATTTGATACTGAGATAAATCGGCCGCTGTCGCATCAGGGTTATAAATCTCCAGTCCCTTACGGTTCGACGTACCATCGACATATTGACTGAACATCAGCTCTGCATGTGCAGAAAATCCACAACCCATGAGTGCCATGGCCCAGCATAAAGTATGTAATTTCATTGTTTTTTATCAGTTGTTAAAGCTTATTCAGGCTATTTTTTAGACATGACAGATGTATGAACATTTGATGAAACTATTTCTGCATTTTCATGACAGCTGCCGTGAAAAAAATAGCGCAATGCATGAAAAAATTTGACTTCAACTGCTCAGGACTTAAAATACCGCATTTGAATTTTTTACGATTGCCAAAGTTATGTCGAATGATCAATTAGACCAGCAAGTCGTCGAGCTGGACAACTTAAACGAGCACCGTGAAATTGTGACGTTTATGCGTCGTTCCTCACCACTCAACACCTCTCAACGTACTGCGCTTGAACAATATGGTCACCTAATTTTGGAATATCCGGTTGGCGATTTACGTCAGCATTTTGAACATCCAGAACGTCCTTTAACGGTAGAAATCGGTTTTGGAATGGGCCGTTCACTGGTCTTAATGGCGCAGGCCAATCCGGAGCGTAACTTTGTGGGTATTGAAGTGCATGTGCCGGGTATTGCCCAGTGCGTATATGAAGCAGGCACAGCCGGTTTAAGCAACCTGCGCGTACTGGATGCCGATGCGATTCAGGTGCTGCGTGAAATGCCAGACAACAGCATTAACACCGTGCAACTGTACTTCCCGGACCCATGGCAAAAGAAACGCCACTTCAAACGCCGCTTTGTGGTGGATGAGCGTATGGAACTGATTGAACAAAAACTGGAAATGGGCGGTACTTTCCATGCAGCAACTGACTGGGAACCGTATGCAGAATGGATGCTGGACGTGCTGGACAACCGTTCACGTTTAGAAAACCTGGCAGGCAAAGGCAACAGCTATCCACGTCCGGAATGGCGCCCGCAAACCAAATTTGAACGCCGCGGTATTGAAGCCGGTCACAAGATTAACGACTTTATCTTTAAGAAAATTTCTTAATCACAAAGTTGAAAAAGCGCTGAAATCTCAGCGCTTTTTTTATACGTCCCTATATTGAGATTAGACAAAATAGATGATCTACCAGTCAAAAGTGATTTAAAAGATCAGATCAACGACTCGATTAACCAGTATAAAACCGAAGATAACAACAATGGTTTATGACTGATGACGTTCTAAAATCTGCTGGCTGAATAGTTGATAGACCGCCTGTAAATCAGGTCGCTGCGCATCAGCCAATAACTGCTGATGCATCTGTAAAATATTCTGATCACCACGCATGGCCGGGCCGGTCTGCATGGTTTTAGGATCGGCCTGGGTGGCCTTCTGCGCCGTTTCCAGCATTAACGGATACAGCAGACTAAAATCGACCTGCTGGACATCAACAATTTGCCGGGCTATGTCATAACAATAATTACTGAAATTACAGGCAAACACCGCGGCCAGATGCAGGCTCAGACGCTGCTCGGAGCTATAGGCATAGACCCGCTGACTGAGTTCATTGGCCAGCTGCAATAATACAGCCTGATCGTCTTCATCTGCCGCTTCAATAAATACAGGAGTCTGACTCCAGTCAATCTCACGTTCCAGACTAAAGGTTTGCAGCGGATAAAATACTCCGGCACGTGCATGTACCTGCTGTAACAGCTGCATTGCAGTACTGCCGGAGGTATGGACCATCAGCACTTCAGGCAGATGAGGATGCACCTGCTCAATCACTGCGGCAATGGATTGATCACTCACCGCAATGATCACCAAGTCCAGTGTCGCATCAAATTGTGCCGGGCTGTGAATTGCACTGGCCTGTACCTGCTGTGCCAGCTGCGCTGCCTTATCCAAACTGCGGCTATAAATCTGTACTATCTGGTGCCGTGCACTCAATGCCCGTGCCAGATGATGTGCTACCCGTCCCGCGCCAATAATCCCGATTCGCATCTGTTTCATCTATATTTTAAACTGCCCACAGCATGCCAATAAAAAAAGGACGAATCAATTCGTCCTGATAAATTTGAGCCAGTTTTAGAACTTTCTTAAGGTCAGAATCTGTTCACTGCGTCCAAATGGCCCATGAATATCATGCAGAATACCGCTGGTCAGACCAATACCGTCTTCACCATATTGTTGTACCACTTCCAGGCCCAGCCACTGGCCTTGCGGCAAGCGGTGCAGATGAATTTGCAGATCCAGATTTGGAAAGCCCCAACCGGCATTCGGGTCCTGACGTGGCACCACACCATTGGCAGTATCTACCATACCCATCAGGCGAGTGAAATCCGATGTCGGCTGGCCGTCAATCATTTCAAGCTGATTACTGAGCCAGACAATGCCTTTGCCCGGACGATGGTCCAGATGGGCACGGGTCTGAATGCTTTGAATATAGCCGCCTGGCCAGCAGCGCATTCCATCCCACTCCGGCAAATAGTCCGGACTTTCTGCCGGTAAATCTTCCAGACCGGCAATGGCGCGGGTGTCGGAAGTCAGCATTTTCCAAGCACGCGCCACAATACAGGTTTTGCCATTGGCACACATTTCCGCTTCAATCAGTTCAATGGTTTTACCCGGGCGAATCATGCGGGTGGTAATCGAAAATTCACCAAAGGCAATCAAACCAAAAATATCCAGCCCGACCCGGCCAATGCGCATTTCTGCACGTGGCTGGAACTGTTCCAGCTCTGCACAGAGAATACCGGTGGCAGGTGCCATATGCTGCTCATGCGGATTCCACGCGCCCTGAGCATGAATATTCGATTCATAATAAGCTGTGCTGCAGCCATCTGCATGCTGTTCACGTCTGATAAAACTGTAATATGCCGACATTATTTTCCCTACTTCCTTGCTCTTTGGTCTGTGTGCTACCTGCCTGTGTAGCCTCTGTTTCGTTTATTTTCGTGCAAAAAAACCATAATAATTCATGATTTGACAATAAACCCTGCAACTTTTAAATCCGACTTTTGTTAATACGTCTTTGGTCTGTTCAGCCGAAACCAGTTCAAAATCATCATCCAGACGTGCAATCATCTTTTCACTCTGGCTCACTGTTAAGCCCTGTTGCACCGCCACATGCTGCAGCACTTGCTGTTCAGCCAATGTTTCAGGCTGCATCAGGTCATAACTGAGGAACCCACCGCCCGGTTTTAAGCGCTGGCAGATGTCCTGAAAAAAATCGGCTTTGGCCGGCATGGGAATAAAATGCGCCACCAGAATGGCCAGCGCCGCATCAAAAGGCTGAGGGGACTCTAAACTCTGGGTATCGGCCTGAATAAACTGCACCCGCTCGGCACCAGCCAGTGACCGGATACTATTTTGTGCCTGTTCCAGCATGGCACGGGAGGGATCAATGGCGGTAATCTGCCACTGTGGATGATGTGCCAATAAATAGGTCAGCTCATAGCCTGTCCCGCACCCGACCACCAGAATATGCGCAGTTTCCGGTAATTCTGCCGTTAGAATGGCATCAATCTGTTGATGTACCAGTTCATAGCCGGGAATCAGTTTACGGATGTGATCATCATAGCCGGCGACAATGACTTCACTGTGAAAGTTTTTGGCCATCTTTAACTCACTCTACCTCTGACTCTTGAATAGACTTGCGAAGATCATTCTTGTTGGAAAGTCATGACAGCTCGCGGAAAGCAAAGCAATTTTGCTCTGATTTGATTTTTCCCGAGATTCAATCACATGACCGGCGATATCCCTGTCGCCCTGTCATGTGATTAGATGCCTGCATGAATCAAGCAATTTCTTTTAGGTTTAACTCTTCACGCATAAATTCACGCAGCTTAAACTTCTGCGCCTTACCCGATGCCGTCATTGGAAACTCGCTAAAGAAACGCACATAACGTGGCACTTTATTGTGTGAAATATGCTCGGCGCAGTACTGGCGAATGGTTTCTTCTGTGCAAGGGTCGTTTTCATGCAAGATAATGCAGGCGCAGAGTTCTTCGCCATATTTATGGTCAGGTACGCCAATCACCTGTACATCGCAAACCGCCGGATGGGTATAGAGGAAATCTTCAATTTCTTTCGGGAACAGGTTTTCACCGCCACGAATCACCACATCTTTAATCCGGCCTTTAATTTTGACAAAGCCTTCATCGTCCATTTCAGCGATATCACCGGTATGCATCCAGCGTGCAGCATCAATCACTTCTGCGGTTTTTTCCTGATCTTCCCAATAGCCGAGCATTACCGAATAACCGCGGACACAGAGTTCACCGAGCTGTCCACGTGGTACCACTTTGCCATCTTCATCGACAATTTTGACTTCCAGATGCGGATGGACTCGGCCTACGGTACTGACACGGCGTTCCACCGAATCTTCCGTTGAACTTTGCGCACTCACTGGTGCTGTTTCAGTCATACCATAGCAGATGGTAATTTCCGACATATGCATGCGGTCAATGACGCGCTGCATGATTTCCTGCGGACACGGACTGCCGGCCATAATACCGGTGCGCAAGCTCGACAGGTCAAACTCATCAAACTGCTCATGCTCTAAAATGGCAATGAACATGGTCGGTACGCCATAAGCGGCGGTACATTTTTCCTGCTGAATGGCTTTTAAAGTATCCAGCGGGTTAAATACGGCTGATGGATAGACCATGGTAGAACCATGAGTGATACAGGCCAAGTTCCCCATCACCATCCCGAAACAGTGGAATAATGGCACTGAAATACAGACCCGATCTGCCGGGCTGAGATGAATTGCTTCACCAACAAAATAGCCATTATTTAAAATGTTGTTATGGGTCAGCATGGTGCCTTTCGGATTCCCGGTGGTGCCCGATGTAAACTGAATATTAATAGTTTCATCAAACTGCAATTCACTGGAAATCTGCTGTAGTTTTTGCAGCATTTTTTTGCTTGGCGGGGTCAGTAAATCCTGAAAGCGGTGTAATCCGGCATGTTCCTGATCATCAATTTTAATAATATGTTTCAGATGCGGCAGGCGCTCAGCTTTCAGCACTTTGCTTGCTGCCTGGTTCAGCTCCGGGGCAATTTTGGTCAGAATCTCCTGATAATTGGTGGTCTTGAACTGCGAGGCAATCACCAGTCCCTTACACGACACTTTATTCAGTACATATTCCAGCTCATTGCTTTTATAGGCCGGGTTCAGGTTCACCAGAATAATGCCGGCTTTAAAGGCCGCAAACTGGGTAATGGTCCATTCCACGCAGTTCGGCGACCAGATTGCAAGACGGTCACCTTTTTGAAAGCCCAGTTTCAGCAAACTGCAGGCAAAGGCATTCACCTGCTCTTGCAACTGCCGGTAGCTCAAACGCACATTCTGATGCAGGCTGACCACCGCATCCTGTTCGGCGTATTGCGCGCAAGCCTGATCAAATTTTTCACCAATCGTTGTGCCCAGTAAAGGCTGGCTGCTCGTTCCGTAGGCGTAGCTTAACCGTACTTATGTCATTGAATCGTTCTCCTTGATTCTTTGTAATTCTGATTTTCAACTCTACTAATTGTTTTTGAACCACGACTACCTGTCTGTCTTCCCTGCCGTTTTTATCGTTTTTACTCACTTCCCTCCTGTCGACGTACTGCGTTCACACAAAAATCGGCAATCTGTTTGACAAAGTAATCCTTATAGTTTTGATCAAACATCACATTGCGAGATGGGTTCAAAGGTTCAATCACCACAAAGGTCATGGAGCCAACCACGCCCAGTGCGGCGGTGTTCAAATCTTCAAACTCAAACTCACCATTGACTTTTCCTTCAGCCAAAATTTCCTTAATGCTCTGCTTGATCAGCTGTTTACTGCGAAAACGTTCATGTTCCATTTCCGGATCGACCGGTTCAAACATGAGCGCATACGCCAGTTGGGGACTGTTCATGGCACGCTTCACAAAAGTTGTAACAGATTTTTGCAATTTCTGTTTTGGCGATAAATCCGAGCCGGCAATGTGGTTCAAAATTTCAACCTCATGCTGAATCGCATTCGACAACACTTCAATTAAAATCTGGCTTTTGTTTTCGAAATATCGATAGACCAGACCGGTAGATACACCGGCGCGTTCCGCAATGGCCTGAATCGACGCCTCTTTAAAGCCCCCTTGAGCAATTAGTTCACGAGCGGACTGCAAAATCGACAGACGATTCTGTTCCATTCGTTCCTGCATCAATGATGATCTTTTATAACTCATATCTTATTCTCAACCAGATAAAATGAATTGTAAATCATTTTGTGAATTTTAGTTCACTTTTTTAAATTTTCGATGTATGTTAAAAACCAAGCACAACAAAAATGCTTTTTTGGAAACAACAAATATAACCGCAGGATGGATGAAGAAATGAATTTACAAAGCTTGGATTTCGGTTTGGATGAAACACTGATCGCCCTTCGTGATTCAGTTGCTGCATTTTGTGCAAAAGAGATCGCACCCATTGCTCAACAGGTCGACCGTGACAACGAATTCCCTGCTCATCTTTGGAAAAAGTTTGGGGATATGGGTTTACTCGGTCTGACTGTAAGTGAGGAATATGGTGGCACCAACCTCGGTTATCTGGCACATATTATTGCCATGCAGGAAATTTCACATGCCTCAGCATCCATTGGCCTTTCCTACGGGGCACATTCTAACCTATGTGTGAACCAAATTAAGCGTAATGGTAACGAAGAACAGAAACAGCGCTATTTACCGAAACTGATTTCAGGTGAATATGTCGGCGCATTGGCCATGTCAGAACCGAATGCCGGCTCCGATGTGGTGAGCATGAAACTCAAAGCTGAAGATCAGGGCGATCATTATCTGCTAAACGGTTCAAAAATGTGGATCACCAACGGTGGCGATGCAGATGTGCTGGTGGTCTATGCCAAAACTGATACCCAAGCCGGCGCCAAAGGCATGACCGCTTTCCTGATTGAAAAAACCATGCCGGGCTTTAGCCACGGTACGCACCTGGACAAACTGGGCATGCGCGGCTCGAATACCTATCCACTGTTCTTTGACAACGTGCGCGTACCGAAAGAAAACGTCCTCGGCGGTGTCGGCAATGGTGTAAAAGTGCTGATGAGTGGTCTGGACTATGAACGTGCTGTATTAAGCGCAGGCCCACTGGGCATTATGGATGCCTGCCTAGACACCGTGATTCCGTATATCCACGAGCGTAAACAGTTTGGTCAGGCACTGGGCGAATTCCAGCTGATGCAAGGCAAAATTGCTGATATGTATTCGACCTGGCTGGCCTGTAAAGCACTGGTCTATGCCGTAGGTGCAGAATGTGACAAAGCCGAGCATAGCCGCAGCCTGCGTAAAGATGCTGCCAGCGCAATTTTATATGCAGCCGAAAAAGCCACCTGGATGGCCGGTGAAACCATTCAGACGCTAGGTGGGAACGGTTATATCAATGAATTTTCTGCTGGACGTTTATGGCGTGATGCCAAACTCTATGAAATTGGTGCAGGCACCTCGGAAATTCGCCGTATGCTGATTGGCCGCGAACTGTTTAACGAAACTGCCTAAAAAATAAATCACAAGAATAGACAAGGATGTTGGCATGAATCAATTACAGAGCAAAATCAATATTCGCAGCGAAGAGTTCAAAAACAACCACGCAGCGATGCAAACCCTGGTCGATGACCTGAAACAGAAAGTCCAGAAAATTGCCCTGGGCGGCGGTGAAACTGCACGTCAGAAACATCTGGATCGCGGTAAATTATTACCACGTGAACGGATTGACCACCTGATTGATCCGGGTACGGCTTTTATTGAAATTGGTCAGCTGGCTGCCTATCAGGTGTATCAGGATGATGTGCCTGCTGCCGGTGTCGTGGCCGGTGTTGGTCAGGTCAATGGCGTGACCTGTATGATCATTGCCAATGATGCCACAGTAAAAGGCGGAACCTACTACCCGCTGACCGTGAAAAAGCATTTACGCGCTCAGGAAATTGCCGAGCAGAATCATCTGACCTGTATCTATCTGGTCGATTCTGGCGGTGCCTATTTACCGCTGCAAGATGAAGTATTCCCAGACCGTGATCACTTCGGCCGTATTTTCTACAATCAGGCGCGCATGTCGAGCATGGGCATTGCCCAGATTGCCGTAGTGATGGGCAGCTGTACAGCCGGCGGTGCTTATGTCCCTGCTATGTCGGATGAAACCATTATTGTGCGGAATCAGGGTACGATTTTCCTGGGTGGCCCACCTTTGGTGAAAGCTGCCACCGGTGAAGTGGTCAGCAGTGAAGACCTGGGTGGTGGTGATGTACACACCCGTTTATCAGGTGTGGCCGACCATCTGGCAGAAAATGACGAACATGCTTTGGCCATTGCCCGCAACATCGTCGCCAATTTAAATAAAAAACCAAATCCACAGCCGCAAAATGTCGAAGCACCATTATTTGATGCGTCCGAGCTGTACGGCATTGTCCCGACCGATGCACGTAAACCGTTTGATGTGCGTGAAGTGATTGCCCGTATTGTCGATGGTTCACGTTTTGACGAGTTCAAGGCACGTTTTGGGACCACGCTGGTCACCGGCTTTGCCAAACTGTACGGTATGCCAGTCGGCATTATTGCCAATAACGGAATTCTGTTTTCCGAGTCGGCACAAAAAGGCGCACACTTTATTGAACTGTGTACCCAGCGCAATATTCCCCTGCTCTTCATTCAGAACATCACCGGCTTTATGGTTGGCCGTCAGTATGAAAATGAAGGTATTGCCAAAAATGGTGCCAAACTGGTGATGGCGGTGGCGACAGCCAATGTACCGAAACTGACCCTGGTGATTGGCGGTTCTTTTGGTGCCGGCAACTACGGTATGTGTGGCCGTGCCTATTCACCACGCTTTATGTGGACCTGGCCAAACTCGCGTATTTCAGTGATGGGTGGTGAGCAGGCTTCGAGTGTACTCTCGACCTTAAAACGCGACCAGATTGAAAGCAAAGGCGGCAGCTGGTCAGCAGAAGAAGAAGATCAGTTTAAACAGCCTATTCGTGACCAGTACGAGCGTCAGGGTCATCCATATTATGCTTCTGCGCGTTTATGGGATGATGGTGTTATTGATCCGGCACAATCACGTGAAGTATTGGCGCTCAGTCTGGCGGCAGCATTAAATGCCCCAATCCAGCCAACCAAATTCGGCGTGTTCCGCATGTAAGAGGTGACGAAAATGGATTATCAATTTTTACAACTCGAGCAGCAAGATCAGGTGGCCACGGTGTGGATTAACCGTGCCGAACTGCACAATGCCTTTAATACCCAGGTGATTGAGGAATTACACGCCTGCTTTCAGCAGTTAAATACCCGCGATGATGTACGTGTGGTGATTCTGGCCGGTCGTGGCAAGAGCTTCTCTGCCGGTGCCGACCTGAACTGGATGAAACAGGCCGGTCAGGCCTCACAAGCCGACAATGAAGCCGATGCACTCAAGCTAGCCAAAATGCTGCAAAGTCTGGCCACCTTGAAACAGCCAACCATCGCCCGCGTACATGGCATTGCCTTTGGCGGCGGTATGGGTCTGGCCTCGGCCTGTGATATTTGTGTGGCCAGCACCGATGCCAAATTTGCGACCTCTGAGGTGCGTTTAGGTCTGGCGCCATCCACCATCAGCCCTTATGTCATTCGTGCCATTGGTGCGCGTCAGGCATCACGTTACTTTTTAACTGCTGAACGAATTTCTGCAGAACAGGCACACGCTATTGGTCTGGCACATGAAGTGACCACGCCGGAACAGCTCGACAGCAAAATTGATGAAATTGTGCAGGTCTTATTACTCGGTGGCCCAGAAGCACAGCATGCATCGAAACAGCTCATTCAGATGGTGAACCAGCAAGTCCTGACCGAGGACCTCTTGCTGCAAACCGCACAGCATATTGCCCACGTTCGCCAGGGAGATGAGGCGAAAAACGGCTTAAATGCTTTCCTTAACAAACAAAGCCCGGCCTGGATCAAGACCACGGCATAACAACTAGAAGGATCCTAACGATGTTTGAAAAGATTTTAATTGCCAACCGTGGTGAAATTGCCTGCCGTGTCATTCGTACTGCCCAAAAACTGGGGATTGCAACTGTTGCAGTCTATTCAGATGCAGATGCTCAGGCCCAGCATGTCAAACTGGCCGATGAAGCCGTCTATATTGGTGAATCACCAGCAGCACAAAGCTATTTACAGATTGAACGGATTATCGAAGCCGCAAAAAGCACCGGCGCACAAGCCATTCACCCGGGTTATGGCTTCCTGTCTGAAAATGACCAGTTTGCTTTTGCCTGCCAGGACAACAACATTGTCTTTATTGGCCCGCCAGTTGACGCCATTCTGGCGATGGGTTTAAAAGCCACCTCTAAAGCCTTGATGGAAAAAGCCGGCGTACCACTGACACCGGGTTATCATGGCACCAATCAGGATGCTGCGTTCTTAAAACAGCAGGCGGATGACATTGGCTATCCGGTGCTGATTAAAGCCAGCGCCGGCGGTGGTGGTAAAGGTATGCGTCTGGTTGAGCGCAGTGAAGATTTCCTTAGCGCCCTGGCCTCATGTAAGAGTGAAGCCCGTTCCAGCTTTGGCAATGAAGATGTACTGATTGAACGCTATGTAGTGCAGCCGCGTCATATTGAAGTGCAAGTGTTTGGCGATACCCATGGCAACTATGTGCATCTGTTTGAGCGTGATTGCTCGGTACAGCGCCGCCATCAGAAAGTACTGGAAGAAGCACCAGCACCGAAAATGCCGGAAGATAAACTGGAAGCCATGCGCCAAGCCGCAATTGATGCCGCGCGTGCCGTGAATTATGTTGGTGCCGGCACGGTCGAGTTTATTGTTGAGCAAGACGGGACCGCCTACTTCATGGAAATGAACACCCGTCTGCAGGTTGAACATCCAGTGACTGAAATGATTACCGGTCAGGATCTGGTCGAGTGGCAATTACGCGTCGCCTTTGGTGAGCCTTTACCAAAACAGCAGCACGAATTACAGATTCACGGTCATGCTCTAGAAGCACGTGTTTATGCCGAAGAACCGGAAAAAGGCTTTATTCCGGCGATTGGTCAAATCAGCTATCTGCATTATCCAGCGCAAAATGAAGCGGTACGTGTCGACAGCGGTATTGTTGAAGGCGATGAAATTAGCACCTACTACGACCCGATGATTGCCAAACTGATTGTCTGGGGCAAAAACCGTGAAGCAGCATTAACGCAAATGCACCATGCTTTAGGTCAGTTCCATGTCGATGGTCTGGGCAACAACATTGCCTTCCTGGATCGTCTGGTACTGTGCGATTCTTTCAAGAATGCCAATTTGGATACTGGCCTGATTCAGCGCGAAGAAGAATTCCTGCTAAAACCGGCCACAGAGCTGAACAGTACGCTGGTGGTCAGCGCGGCCTTCATCGAATTGCTGTCACGTTTGGCCCAGAACCCGAGCGCCAGCAATCCGGTCTGGCAGACCAATGCTTTCTGGCGTTTAAACCTGCAATCGGGGCAGACAATCAAATTACAATGTAATGACAAAACGTTAAATATTCAGTTTGCAGCACAAGAACATGGCTTTGTCGCACAGTATGATGGTCAGACTTTTGAGCTTGAAGGCCAGTTACTGGATGCGCATACCCTGCAATTCAAGCTGGCCGGTAAACAGCAAAAACTGGCCTTTAGCCAGACTGAACATGGCATTACCCTGTTCCAGAATGGTCAGAGCTATAAATTTGCCTATCTAAAACCGGTATTTAACCAGGATGATGAACAAGGTGCTGAAAACAACCTGACTGCGCCAATGCCAGGTGTCATCACTCAGGTACTGGTGGCGGCCAATGACAAAGTCAAAAAAGACGATGTCCTGATGACCCTCGAAGCCATGAAAATCGAATACTCGATTCGTGCGCCACATGACGGCATTGTGGCCAGCTCTTACTTCCAGGCCGGTGATCAGGTTAAAGCTGGCGATGAGCTGGTGGAATTCCAGCCGCTGGCGGAGGAAGTCGCATGAGCGAATTTGTCAAAATTGTTGAAGTCGGGCCACGCGATGGCCTGCAAAATGAAAAAACGCCCTTAACCCTGGATGACCGCAGACAGCTGATTCTGGATTTAATGCAAACCGGATTACAGGCCATTGAAGTTGGTTCCTGTGTATCGGCCAAATGGGTACCGCAAATGGCAGACAGCGATGTGCTGTTTGCCGGCTTGCCCAAAGATCCAAATATTCAGTTCAGCCTGCTCACGCCAAACCTGAAAGGTTTTGAATCTGCGCTGGCAGTGGGTTGCAAAGAAGTGGCGGTCTTTACCGCAGCCTCTGAAAGTTTTACCCGTAAAAATATCAACTGCTCAATTGATGAAAGTTTTGAAAAATTCAGCGATGTGATGCGTGAAGCCAAAGCGCACAACATTCGTGTGCGTGGTTATGTGTCCTGTATGGTCGATTGTCCGTACGAAGGCGCGATTGATCCACAGCAGGTGGCAAAAGTTTCGCAGCGCCTGCTGGATATGGGCTGCTATGAAGTGTCTTTAGGTGAAACCATTGGCACCGCCACACCCGACCGGGTGAAAAAAGTCTGGGATGCCTGTCTGGCTGAGCTGGATGCAACGGTGCTGGCCGGTCATTTTCATAATACCTATGGCATGGCTATCGCCAATATTTATCAATCACTGCTGCAAGGTATTCGCGTTTTTGACTCGTCAATTGCCGGTTTAGGCGGCTGTCCTTATGCCAAAGGCGCATCCGGCAATGTCTCGACCGAAGATCTGTATTATCTGCTGTCCAACATGGGCTATGAAACCGGTATTCAGCTGGATGCCTTGATGCAGGCCAGTCGTAATATCAGCAATGTTTTACAGCGCAATAATCCATCCAATTATGCCAATGCCTACTGGCAAAAAGCCTGCGCTTAATAACCGAATAAAACCCGGCTTGAGCAATGCCCTCAAGCCACTCAAGGATGTAACAGCAGCAACCTGCTGAAAAAGGATAAAAAATAGAGGTGACACATGGCAAATAAAGTCTATGACAGCGCACAAGCCGCCTTAAATGGCGTGGTTCAGGATGGCCAGACCCTGGCCGTAGGTGGTTTTGGCCTGTGCGGGATTCCTGAAGCATTAATTGCCGCGCTAAAAGACACCGGTGCCAAACAGCTGACCTGTATTTCCAACAATGCCGGTGTCGATGGTTTTGGTCTGGGGCTGCTGCTTGAAACCAAACAGATTAAAAAAATGATTTCATCCTATGTCGGTGAAAACAAGGAATTTGAACGCCAGTTCCTGAGTGGTGAACTGGAAGTTGAACTGACCCCGCAAGGTACGCTGGCAGAAAAATTACGTGCCGGCGGTGCAGGTATTCCAGCCTTCTTTACCGCCACCGGTGTCGGTACCGTCATCGCGGAAGGCAAAGAAGTGCGCCAGTTTAAAGGTCAGGATTATATCTTAGAAGAATCTTTAACTGCCGATGTTGCCCTGGTCAAAGCCTATAAAGCCGACAAGGCCGGCAACCTGATTTTCCGTAAAACTGCACAAAACTTTAATCCGGTCTGTGCCATGGCGGGCAAAATCACCATTGCCGAAGTCGAAGAAATTGTAGAGATTGGCGCGCTCGATCCAGATGAAATCCATCTGCCGGGGATTTATGTCAACCGCATTGTGTTAAATGCACATCCTGAAAAACGTATTGAACAAATGACTTTAAAGGCGGAGGCTTAAACCATGGCTTGGACGCGTAATCAAATGGCGCAGCGCGCCGCACAAGAACTGGAAGATGGTTTCTATGTCAATTTAGGGATTGGTTTACCAACTTTAGTCGCTAACTATATTCCGGAAAATATCAACGTTTGGCTACAGTCAGAAAATGGCCTGCTCGGGATTGGGGAATTCCCAACCGAGGCCACGGTCGATGCTGACCTGATTAATGCCGGCAAACAGACGGTCACAGCTCGTCAAGGTGCGTCGTTTTTCTCTAGCGCAGACTCTTTTGCCATGATCCGTGGCGGCCATGTCAATATTGCCATTCTGGGGGCCATGGAAGTCTCTGAACAGGGCGATCTGGCCAACTGGATGATTCCGGGCAAAAAAGTCAAAGGTATGGGCGGTGCCATGGACCTGGTCGCAGGTGTGCAAAAAGTGGTGGTGTTGATGGAACACTGCGCCAAAGATGGGACACCTAAAATCGTTTCACAGTGTAGCCTGCCGCTGACCGGTAAAGCCGTGGTTCATCGCGTAATTACCGATTTGGGCGTTCTGGATATTACCCCAACCGGCGTGCAGCTGGTGGAACTGGCACCGGAGGTCAGTTTTGATGAAATCCAGAAAGTCACCGGGGTGCCTTTAATACGTAATGCAGCTTAATGGCTGGTTTTAAAAGCGGGCATCGGATGGTCGTGAATACATCCCCACCGCTACCTCCGCTTTTCAACTAAACCAAAAAGGACGACTTGACGTCGTCCTTTTCTATTTCCTTAACTCAATCCTTACTCTGCTTTTTTCTCGACAATACCTTGGTCATCGACCGCACGTACCACCCCGGTTTCTGTATTTAATACTTCAAACTCAATACGACGGTTCTGGAACTGCCCTTCTGGGGTTGCATTTGGTTCCATCGGCTGTTGCTGGCCATACCCCACGGCCTGTAACTGGGAAGGATCAACCCCGCGTTGTACCAGATAATCACGTACCGCTTCAGCACGGCGTAAGGACAACAGATTATTGGCTTCATTGCTGCCTACTGCATCGGTATGGCCTTTAATGGTCAAATGTACATGCGGCGCACGCTGGATTAAGGCCGCAGCCTGATCCAGAATTGGCTGATTGGCTGCCGGTACAGTCGAAGATGCCGACTCAAAATGAATCGCCTCCAGATTTAAGGCTGTGGCGACATCCAGCGCCTGAATATTATCCGGGTTAATCACGGCCAAGGCTTGTGCTGCGGTCGTGGTCGCTGGTGTGACGGTCTGTACATCGAGATCCTGCTGCACCGTAATGGTCATATTCTTGGCCAAAGGACGCAGCTGATTGGCCACACGCTGCGCATCTGCCGGATTGGTGGACTGAATCGCAATCTGCTCACCCATCCAGGTCATATTGGTATTCGGCACATCTTTCAGGATTTTCAGTGCCGTTGGAATCACATCCTGATCAATAAATTCACTATGATAATTACTGGCGCTATTCACCCCACAACCTGTCGGATGGTTAAAAATCCGTTTAACTTCTGTTTGCAGAATGTCGGTATAAGCCGGATTGTTCAGATACAACTGACAGGTGACCAGATCGCCATTGGAACCGGTATTGACCTGCAAATAGGCCGGTTCCGTCGCTGCTGCCTGGGTAACAGGCACCTCTTCTTCATTACGGTCAGAACAGGCTTTAAATAAAAAGGCCAGTAACAATGCCAGAATAATAAAAATCAGAATCGGTACCCACGGCGAGCGCTTCTGCTCTGGCACCTCTTCATATAACTCAGGCGCCTGATGAATGGTCTGCCCGGCAGTGGTATTGACACCTAAACCGGCCAGCAGCGCAGCGGCCCATTCCGGCAAAGCAGCCTGAATGTCCGGCATATGCTGATCAAGCAAATGCACAATCGCCTCAGGATCGGTCGAGCCGGCCTCACTTTCTAAAAAACCTAAGGTTGGTACGATGGCCCGGTTCAGGATAGATTCAATTTCATCTGCCGGCGCCTGACCGCGGCTAAATTCCAGAAACTGCTGTTTCAGGTTCAGGTTGGTACCAAAAATTTCAGCCAGCCGCGGATTAAGCTGATTTCTCACGCTGTCAATGAGGGATGGCCGGTGTCTTAACACCGATAAAAATACCGGATAAAAATCATTTAAGGCACGGTTTTTCTCAATGAGGTAATCCGTTTCCCCGTCTAGCACAATGGATGACACGCTATTTTTCAATAATTCTATCAATCTGGTTTGCATGATATGGCCTCATTTTTTTCATTGTTCTACTCGCATTTTTTAGTGTATCTGGTCATTTTTTAGACGTTGTAAATAATTGTATTTTTCTTTATGTACTTAAATTAAAACATAAAAAAAGCCAGCAAATGCTGGCTCTTGAATAGGCGAATTTAGGCCAGGAAAGTCTGAATTACCTTGCCTTTCACGGTTTGCTGAATCAGTGGCGTGTTCTTGCCTTGGGACAGAATGCTGTCTTTGTCCAGCGTCCACTCCAGTTCTGGATCGACCAGAATCCAGCCTGCTTCCTGCATCCAGCGATCTGCCATTTGCGCAACCGTCGCCGGTGCCAGTGTCACGGTATGCACCCATTCCAATGGACTGAACAGACCTTCCTCAACCAGTTGCACACCCAAGGGCACAAAGGTATCAAAAGCGGTAAAGCCCGGTAAGGTTTCAGCAAACGGTGCCATTTTGGCCGAACTGCTTAAGGGTTCATGATGGGTACAGATCGCATCAATTACGCCATCTTTTAAGCCCTGACGCAGCAATTCTTTGTCTTTTTCAGCACGTAGCGGTGGACGCACATGCGCCAGCGAGTTAAAGCCATCAATCACCTGATCGGTTAAATGCAGCTGGTGCATCGCCACATCACAGGTTACTGGCAGGCCTTTTTCTTTGGCAATTTTAATCAGCTCGACCGAAGCGCCACAGGACAGTAAACCGAAATGCGCACGGACTTTGGTCGCTTCAATCATCAACAGGTATTTGGCAATCGCTACGGTTTCGGCCAGCGCCGGAATCATAGGCAAGCCCTGACGTGAAGCAATAAAGCCTTCATGCACACAGCCATCTTTGGCAATTTGTGGTTCTTCGGCATAGAACACCACGGTCAGGTCCAGACCGGCTGCATATTCCAGCGTGCGAATCACGACATCATCATCAGCAAAGGATGCATTGGCATTGGAAACTGCAGTACAGCCGCCCTTTTTCAGACCGGCCATATTGGCAGGCTGTTTGCCTTGCAAGCCTTGGGTTTGTGCGCCAATCACCTGTAAATAAATACCACCATCCAGCATGGCTTTTTCGACCAGACCGTGAATCAAAGCACCATTGTCCTGCACAATCGGCTTGGAATCTGGTGGGGTAAACACGTGCAGAATACCGTTTTCACGTGCCGCCTTGCCTTCTGATTTTAAAGTACCATGCTGCTGCTGACCCGGTTCACGCATCCGCGCGCACAGATCAACCATGGTTGGCATCAGCCATTTGCCTTGTCCATCAATGGTTTCAGTCACATCTGCTGTTTCTGCAACCAGCTTGCCATTTTCCAGATATACCGTTTGCACGCGATCAGTCTTTTGCATTGGATCAAGAACGCGGACATTTTCAATTTTTACAATACGCATGACTGATTCCTTATACCGCAATCGCTTCAATTAAACCTTGTTCCTGCAGTTGACCCTGCATCGCCAGTGCCAGCACAGCCATACGCACCGCAATACCATTGGTCACCTGATTTAAAATCACCGATTGCGGACCATCGGCAATGCTGGAATCAATTTCCACACCCCGGTTCATCGGTCCCGGGTGCATCACGATACAATCCGGTTTGGCCAGCGCCAGACGCTCTTTGTTCAGGCCATACATTTTGTAGAATTCTGCCGGTGAGGACAGCGCCGGTGAATCAATCCGTTCATTCTGGATACGCAAGGTAATAATCACATCACAGTCACGGATGCCATCTTCCATTTTATTAAACAGGCGTACATCGGCTCCGTATTCTCCAAAACCAAATGGCAGCAAGGTATTGGGTGCAATCACGCGGATATCTTTACAGCCTAAAGTTTGCAACGCCGCCACATCAGAACGTGCCACGCGTGAATGTTTAATATCACCAATAATGGCAATGCTCATGTCAGCAAAGTCTTTTTTGGTTTCACGGCGAATGGTCAGCATATCCAGCATCGCTTGAGTCGGATGGGCATGACGGCCATCTCCGGCATTAATAATTGCGATATTTGGACAGACATCCTTGGCAATAAAATGCGCTGCACCTGAAGAGGAATGACGCACCACAAAAATATCGGCGGCCATGGCTTCTAAATTCCACAGCGTATCGCGCAGGGTTTCGCCTTTAGAGGTACTGGAACGGGCAATGTCAATGTTGAGCACGTTGGCCGAAAGACGTTTGGCTGCAGCTTCAAAGGTGGTACGGGTACGGGTTGAATTCTCAAAAAACAGGTTCATAACCGTACGACCTTCCAGCAGGTTGTTGGTGATCAGCTGATTTTGGTCATTAAAAAAGGACTGCGCGGTGTCCAAAATTTTGGTGAGGGTTTGTTTGGAAAGCCCTTCGATGGTGATGAAATGTTTTAGATTTCCATCTTTATTGAGTTGAATCTGGCTCGGAGTATGCAATGCCGCCAAGTGCATGAGAGATTCCTTATACGTTAAGTCAACGTATTATACAGAGATTCCCCCAAGATGGCGCTGAAGATTTCAACATTTAAAGCCCTTTTCCTGCCAAGGAATCAAGTTTTCTTCAATCATTACCATAAATTCAACAGGATAATTCAACCGGTTTTAGTCAATATTGCTTAGGCTATTTTTGGATGATAGATAAAAAAGCCCCCAGAATCGAGAGCTTGTTGATCTGGATGATGGTGGTTTTAACGCAAGGCACCAATATAATGATGCGACACCTGTGCCCGGTAAATTTCTTCCTCGGTAATTTCGGGTTCAACCTGCTCGTCGATCACCTCATCTAACGGGTTCAGCAACGGTGCATTTAAATCCAGTAACCTGGTCAGCCGTTCGGCATAACGGCTTAATTCAGCATCGCCGGTGGCTAAAGCCAGCTCAATCACATCTTTGGCATAGGCCGGATGATCGACCAGATACAAGGCATCAATTACCCTGCCACTGACCCGGCGTAAACGTGTATACAATAACGTCGCCACTGAAAAGGCTTCATTGTGGGCAATTAACTGATCACTGCTTTCGACTCGCATATTTCCCCCGTTCTCCAATTTTAAAATTAAGGTCATTTTTCGTTATCGTTATCTATTATGCAAAATGTATACCAACCGATGGGAAGCACAGAAAATAGCTCAAATTTGCGTGGGTTTTAGTACAAATAAATCTTGTATATCTTCGGCACAACATCCGCCCAAAGCCGTGAAAATACGTTAAAATATCAGATTGCTTTGTTGCTTTTGGAAATTTACATGCATTCGAAACCGCGTCTTTCTACATACTGGGTCACCTGTGCAGATGGACTTGAAACCTTGCTTCAAGAGGAATTAGAAGGTTTAGGGGTTCAAAATATTGAACGTTTACCGGGTCGTTTAATTTTCAAAGGCAGCTTGGAACAGGCGTATCGTATTTGTATGTGGTCACGTTTGGCTTCCCGTGTCTTAATGCCAATTCACACTTATGAGCTGGAACGCCATCACGACGCACGTGATGTAGCTGAAGAGCTTTATGAAGGTGCAATCAGCTTCGACTGGTCACTGATTTTTGCACCACAAAGCACCTTTGCCATTCGCCTGCATGTGGAACGCGAAATCAAGGTCAATACCCAGTTTGCCACCTTACGCGCCAAAGATGGTGTGGTCGATTCCTTTATGGAAGCGGTAGGCCGCCGTCCAAGTATTGACACCAAGCAACCGGAAATTACCCTCTATATTCTGGCCGGCAAAACCGAGCATACCTATTGCCTCGACTTGTCCGGGGATTCGCTACATAAACGTGGCTACCGCCGTTTTATGACCGATGCGCCAATTAAAGAAAACCTGGCCGCGGCGATTTTGCAAAAAGCCAAACTCAAAGAAAAGAATCCGGACATTATTCTGGACCCGATGTGTGGTTCAGGCACCTTTATTATTGAATCCCTGCTGATTTTAACCGACCGTGCACCGGGTCTGGTACGCCGTTTCGGCTTTAATGGCTGGAATGGCCATGACCATGAACTGTGGATGTCATTAAAGGCAGAAGCGGCTGAGCGTCATCAACAGGCGCTGGAACAGCCACTGCCAAAATTCTATGCTTTTGATGCCGACTGGGAAGCAGTCAAAGCCACCAAACAGAATATTATTGCCGCCGGTTTTGAACGTCTGCTCGATCATATCCAGATTGAAGAACGTACTTTATCAGACTGGCCAGATTTTCAGGCCGAAGGCAAAACTGCCTTTGTGGTGACCAACCCGCCGTATGGTGAGCGTCTGGGTGATAAAGCCTCGAACCGTGCCTTGTATTTAGGTCTGTCAGCCCTGCTACAAAAACATTTCCCGAACCAGTCTGCTGCTGTCATTGCAGCTCAGGTGGAACAGGCCGATGTGCTGGCATTTAATGAGCCGCAAACCTTGCGTTTAATGAATGGTAAGCTGCCAATTTACATTCGCTTTGGTACGGTCAAACCATCGGCCGTGGTAAAACCGTTCCTGGCCGACTGGCAGCCACAGCAGTTTGAACCGATTGAAGGCGCTGAAGACTTTACCAACCGTCTGCAAAAGAACATGCAGGCCCTAAAGAAATGGGCGGTTAAAGAAAACGTCTATTGTCTGCGTTTATACGATGCCGATTTACCAGACTTTAATGTCGCGGTCGATTTATATGGTGATCGTCTGCATGTGCAGGAATATGCACCACCGAAAAAAATTGATCCGGAAAAAGCCAAAAAACGTTTTAACCTGGCGCTACAAGCGATTCGTGCCGTGACCGGTTTAGGCCGTGATGCTGTGTTTATTAAAACCCGTGCCCGTCAGGAAGGTAAAAACCAGTACACCAAACAAAGTACCGCATCGAAACGCTTTATTGTGCAGGAGGGTCAGGCCAAGATTCTGGTTAACCTGACTGATTATCTGGATACCGGCTTATTCCTGGACCATCGCCAGATTCGTTTACGCATTGCCAAAGAAGCCAAAGGCAAGCATTTCCTCAACCTGTACAGCTATACATCGACGGCGAGTTTGCATGCTGCTTTAGGCGGTGCGACCAGTACCACCAGTGTGGACTTGTCCAACACCTATTTGAACTGGTCCAAAGAAAACTTTGTCTTAAACGGCTTAACCGTCGACCATGCCGATGAACAACACCAGTTCTTTGCCAGCGACTGTTTTGAGTGGCTAAAAGAAGGTCATGAGCAATATGACCTGATCTTTATTGATCCGCCCACCTTCTCTAACTCGAAGAAATTCTACGGCACTTTTGATGTACAACGTGACCATGTCTCGCTAATTAAACGCGCCATGAACCGTTTAACCACAGAAGGCACCCTGTACTTCTCGAATAACTATCGCGGTTTTGAAATGGATGAAACCTTGCCAGCGCTGTTTGATATCCAGGAGATCAGCCATGAAACCATTGGTCCAGATTTCAAGCGTAACCAGAAGATTCACCGCGCCTGGAAAATCCAGCATCCACAAATCTAAAATGTGAATGGTAAAGGATGATTTAATCCTTTTCTATTCACAGTTCATTCGATTAGCAATAAAAAGCCTGCTACCCCGTAGCAGGCTTTTTTTACATCGGAAACTTTACGCTGTCACTCATCATCCAGCGTGGACTTACTTTGCAGAGTGAATCGCTACATCTGCCCGGCTTTTTGCTGCAGATACCTCCATAAAAAAACCCGGCCGAAGCCAGGTCTTTGATTAAACAGTTTAGATGAACCGTGTGCGGATTAGTTCAGTTTCAGCTTCTGGAAATCCAGTTGGCCTGCATCTGCCGTAATCACAATGGTATCTCCCGGCTGGAAGTCACCGGCCAGAATTTTCTGCGCCAGATTATTTTCTACCTGTTGCTGGATGGCACGTTTTAATGGACGCGCACCGTAAACTGGGTCAAAACCGGCTTCAATCAGCTGGTCAAAGGCAGAATCATCTACCGTTAACTTGATATCGCGGTCGGCCAGACGGGCACGTAAACGGTCCAGCTGGATATCGGCAATACCACGAATCTGGGCTTTTTCCAGGGCATGGAATACCACCAGCTCATCAATACGGTTGATAAACTCCGGACGGAAATGCTCAGACACGGCCGCCATCACCACATTGCGTACATCATCACGGCTTGGATTATCGCCCAGTTCACGCACATCACTTGAACCCAGGTTCGAGGTCATCACAATCACGGTGTTTTTAAAGTCCACCACACGGCCCTGCGAGTCGGTCAAGCGACCATCATCCAGTACCTGCAGCAAGATGTTAAATACATCCGGATGGGCTTTTTCCACCTCATCAAACAGCACCACGCTATACGGTTTACGGCGTACGGCTTCGGTTAATACCCCGCCTTCTTCATAGCCGACATAGCCCGGAGGCGCACCGACCAGACGGCTGACCGAGTGTTTTTCCATAAATTCGGACATATCAATCCGGATCATGGCGTCATCGCTGTCAAACAGGAAGTTGGCCAAGGCTTTGGTTAACTCGGTCTTACCGACACCGGTTGGACCCAGGAATAGGAAAGAACCACTTGGACGGTTCGGATCCGACAACCCGGCACGCGAACGGCGCACTGCATTGGATACCGCAATCACCGCTTCATCCTGCCCTACCACACGCTGATGCAGGAAGCTTTCCATTTGCAGCAGTTTTTCACGCTCGCCTTGCAGCATTTTCGCAACCGGAATACCGGTAGCCGCGCTGACCACTTCCGCAATTTCGTTATCGGTGACTTTATTGCGCAATAACTTCGGCTCTTCTTTCTCTTCCACCAGCTCATCTTGGGCCAGCTGTTTTTCCAGTTCCGGAATCACGCCATATTGCAGACGCGACATCTCGCCCAGATCATTTTCACGCTGTGCTTTTTGCAAGGCAATACGCGCCTGATCCAGCTGCGCCTGAATCTGCTTAGTGCCTTCGACCAGAGTTTTTTCAGACTTCCACACTTCTTCCAGATCGTTATAGTCTTTTTGGACGTCTTCGATCTGTTTTTCCAGATGACTGACTTCTGCACGGCTGCCGGCATCTTCATCTTTTTTCACAGCTTCAAGTTGCAGCTTTAACTGAATCAGACGGCGTTCCAGCTTATCCAGCGCTTCCGGTTTAGAGTCCAGCTCCATCTTGATGCGCGATGCTGCTTCATCAATCAGGTCAATGGCTTTATCGGGCAACTGACGGTCAGTGATATAACGATGTGACATTTTCGCTGCAGCAATAATCGCCGAGTCGAGAATTTTCACCCCGTGGTGGACTTCATAACGCTCTTTCAGACCACGTAAAATGGCAATGGTGTCTTCGACACTTGGCTCATCGACCAGCACTTTCTGGAAACGGCGCTCAAGGGCGGCATCTTTTTCAATGTACTGACGATATTCATCGAGCGTGGTTGCCCCCACGCAGCGTAATTCACCGCGTGCCAGCGCCGGTTTCAGCATGTTGCCGGCATCCATCGCGCCATCACCTTTACCTGCGCCAACCAGGGTATGCAACTCATCAATAAACAGGATGATTTCGCCTTCATGCTTGGCCAGATCTTTCAGGACCGCTTTTAAACGCTCCTCAAACTCGCCGCGATATTTGGCACCGGCCAGCAATGAACCCAGGTCCAGCGATAACACGCGTTTGCCTTTTAAGCTTTCTGGCACTTCACCATTCACAATACGCTGTGCCAGACCTTCTACAATTGCGGTTTTACCGACCCCAGGCTCACCAATCAGTACCGGGTTATTTTTGGTCCGACGTGACAAGACCTGTACGGTACGGCGGATTTCATCATCACGACCAATCACCGGATCGAGCTTGCCAGCCAGCGCACGTTCGGTTAAATCTACAGTGTATTTATTGAGTGAATCACGTTGATCTTCATGATTATTACTCATCACTTTTTCATCACCTCGAATTTTTAAAATCACCTGACGCAGACTGTCTGCGCTGACACCGATACTGTTCAATAAGCTTTTAGTGGCCCCAACTTCGCTCAGGCCCAGTAATACCCAGTCGGTAGACAGGAATTCATCGCCCGCTTTCTGGGCATAGCTATCGGCCAGGTTTAAGGCTTTAACCGCTTCCGGACTTAAATTAATGTCGCCAGTCGGATTGGCTAGCGTTGGCGCATCATTCAGTGCCTGCTGCAACTTGCTCTGCAAATCACGCAACTGGGCACCGGCCTGCTGTAACAAGCTGACATTGGATGCTTCTTCTAACAGAGTGGCCAAGACATGAATGCCGTCAATGGCGGTATGGTCTTTGCCCATCGCCAGCGATTGCGCATCGGAGAGAGCTTGCTGTAAGCGATTTGTAAATTTTTCAAAACGCATTCTTGTTATTCCTCACAACAATTTTTTCACTTGAAACATATATGGGAGTACTTTTGGCAATTTCAAATGATTTTTCATATATTTTTCAAAGTGTTATTTTAATGCAACAGATATAACTCAATTATAATATTGGTCTGTGACCGGCCAATTTCAAGTCAGCATCAGGATTATTTTTATACAGTAATGCAGCTGCGACCTATGTAACAGGAAACACATATTTTGAGAGCTCTGCCCATTGCGGCCAATTTTTTGCGAGGTCTAAAACCATGGAAAAATAAAAAAGCCGGTAATTAACCGACTTTTTACATGACTTTACAGTCATGATTATTCTGCTTCGATAATCTCGAAATCGTGGCTAATTTCAACACCACCATCTGACAGCATTTTGCTGGCTGAACAGTATTTTTCTGCGGACAATTCAACTGCCTTGGCGACCTGCTTTTCCTTGACTGCCTTGCCTGTCACCACAAAATGCAGATGAATTTTGGTGAACACCGCCGGAATCGAATCGGCACGTTCTGCTTTCAGCTGACAAACCACACCAGTCACATCCTGACGAGATTTCTTTAAAATGGTCACAATATCAAACGATGCACAACCACCAAGTCCCATTAAAATGAGCTCCATGGGACGTGGTCCACGGTTTTCTCCACCATACTCAGCAGAACCATCCATCACCACGCTATGGCCACTTTCCGATTTTGCTTCAAAAGCAACATTCTCTAGCCAATGAACACTCGTTTGCATTGCAAGTCCTTCAAAAAAACTATAAATTTACAAGGTGCCTGTACACTAACATAATTTGAGTTGATAAGGAATTTCATCTCTACTGTGTGACAAGTTCATACTAGGTCTTGTGCGATCTATTATTTATCCATTTTCGGAACCGTTAGCATGACTTCAAACTTTTCACAATTAAGCACCGATGCCCTGTCTCCTGGTCAATTACCAGATTCAGTCAAGGCATTATTAAAACGTGCATATATCAACCGTTATCCGAAACGGACCACAATTATTGATGCGGGGTCTGAATCAAAATCACTTTATTTGATTCTGAAAGGATCTGTTTCCATCATTCTGCGTGAAGATGATGATCGCGAAATTGTTGTGGCGTATTTGAATCCGGGTGACTTCTTTGGGGAAATGGGTCTATTCGAAGCAAATCCACAACGTACTGCAGAAGTACGCACACGTGACGTTTGTGAAATTGCCGAAGTGACTTATGAAAACTTCCACGAGCTCAGCAAGCAATATCCAGATTTAAGCTATGCGGTATTTGCCCAACTGGTGCGCCGTTTAAAAAATACCACACGTAAAGTGACTGATCTGGCCTTCATTGATGTTTCAGGCCGTATTGCGCGTTGTCTGATTGACCTGTCTGCGCAGCCTGAAGCCATGATTTTGCCAAATGGCCGTCAAATCCGTATTACCCGTCAGGAAATTGGCCGTATTGTGGGCTGTTCACGTGAAATGGTCGGCCGTGTTCTGAAAACCCTGGAAGAACAAGGCATGATCGAAACTGATGGTAAAGCTATTCTGATTTTTGATGCCTCTTTAGAACAGAACGATGCAGCAGATGAACAGTTTGATGATGAATAAGTTTTAAACTGCAGCATGCTTAAGGCAAATCTTCGGATTTGCCTTTTTTTGTGCCTGTCCGCTATGTGAAAAATATTTACAAACTAACCTAAAATATTGATTTAACAGTCTGCCTGCGATGGTTTAGCCTAGTCCCTATTCGCTTGATGATATTTTGAATAAGGACATCTTATGCAGTTCAATCCCCTTGCTGATACCGGTATTTTATTGCCTGAAATCTGTCTAGGCACCATGACCTTTGGTGAACAGAATACCCAGGATGAAGCCTTTGCCCAGCTGGATTATGCGCTGGAACGTGGCCTGTATTTCTGGGATACCGCCGAAATGTATCCGGTGCCACCGAAACCAGAAACTCAAGGTGCCACCGAAGTCATGATTGGCAACTGGCTCAAGACGCGCGGTGGACGGGACAAGCTGTTTTTGGCCTCAAAAATTGCCGGACCGGCTCAAGGCGGCAGCCATATTCGTGATGGTCAAACCCGTTACAACGCTACCGATATTCGCACTGCCCTGGATGGCAACCTGAAACGCCTGCAAACCGACTATATTGACTTATACCAACTGCACTGGCCACAGCGCCCGACCAACTTCTTTGGCAAACTGGGTTATGGCAATGCCGAAGCCCATGCACAGCAGCATGTCACCGACCTTGAGGAAACCCTGACTGCCTTGCAGCAGGAAATCCAGAACGGCCGGATTCGCTATATTGGCCTCTCCAATGAAACCCCATGGGGCACCATGAAGTTTTTGCATCTGGCGGAAAAACTCGGTTTAAGCAAATTTGTCAGCGTACAAAACCCCTATAACCTGCTGAATCGTACTTATGAAATTGGCATGTCGGAAATTGCCAAATATGAAGGCGTCGGCTTACTGGCTTACTCTCCTCTGGCCTTTGGTTATTTAACCGGGAAATTCCGGCATGGTGCCCGTCCGGCCAATGCGCGTGTTACCCTGTATTCACGCTTTAGCCGCTATAGCAATCCAGAAAGTGAATGGGCCACTGAACAATATGCGCAACTGGCCGAGCAACATGGCCTCAGCTTAACCCAATTGGCTTTGGCGTTTATTAAGCAACAGTTCTTTGTCACCAGTACCATTATTGGCGCGACTTCACTGGAGCAGCTAAAAGAAAATATCGATGCCTTTGACGTCAATCTGTCCGATGACATTTTACAAGGTATTGAAGCGATTCAACGTCAGCAGCCTAACCCAGCGCCTTGATGGCTTTCAATCAAATTCCATCAACCTCATGCATAAAAAAATGCCTCATCATATGAGGCATTTTTAAATCCATTTTAAACCCAGAGGCTTAACGACGGTTCTGGTTATAAATGGCCTGAGCAGCTGGCAAGTTCTCACGCATCGCTGCAATACGCTGGCTGTTCGATGGGTGAGTTGACAGGAACGATGCCCCACCACCACCTTCCAAGCGGTTCATTTTTTCCCACAGGGTAATTGCCGCTTGTGGGTTATAGCCACCACGCGCCATCAGCATTAAACCACCTTCATCGGCACGGCTTTCCAGATTACGTGAATATGGCAAGCCCACACCCACCTGTGCACCCAATTGTGCCGCTGCAGCACCTAACTGGCCAACGTTACTGCCTGCCGCACTTAAACCGATATTTAAAGCCAGATTGGTCAGTGCCTGCGCGCCAATCTTACTCTTGGCATGTTCTTCTAAAGCATGCACCATTTCATGGCCCATAATCGCAGCAATTTCGGCATCAGTCAGGTTCAGTTTATTGACGATACCGGTATAGAACACCACTTTACCGCCCGGCGCGACAAAGGCATTAATCTGGTCAGATTTTAATACTGCCAGCTGCCAGCTAAATGGCTGACCGGTCTGGTTCATCTGGTTGGCGACCGGTGTTAAACGCTGGAACACCGTGTTAATACGTTTATAGGTACTTGAACTGGTGTCCAGCTGCCCCTTGTTACGCGCATCTTGCACCATCTGGCTATAACTTTGCGCCGCGGTTGCATTTAGGGTTGCGGTATCTGCACCGGCCATATCAGCCACGGTGGTACAGCCTGAAAAAGTGATTGCACTTGCGGCACAAAAACTCAATACCAATTTTTTGTTCATTATAATAATCTCCGCCATTCGGCTATACACATACTCATGAATTATATGAAATCATTTCAATGCTTTAAATCTGAAATGGCTTCATAATCATATCATTTATGTAAACAATGGCAGTGCTGTGTAAATTGTAGATACATCAGCGGCAACACGCGGAATACGGCCTTAATAGGCAAACTGATAGAAAATCCAGAACACCAGACAGAAAATATTCAGGCCCAGATACATCTGCGAAACCACTTCCATTTTCTCTTCCAGTGCCGGATTTTTACGTTTATAGAATAAATAGGCGTTTTGGATCAGCACCAGCGGCACCAGAATACAGGCAAAAATCACACTCAGGCCAATAAAGGCCTGATACATAATATTCGGATCATGCTTTTGTAACAGAATCAGCAACATCGCAATGGTCGGTGCACCGCCCATGGCAAATAATAACGAATAGAAAATGGTACTTGAAATATTTTTATGCATCCTGCCTGACCCAATGTTTTTGCTGTGTTTTATTCTAGCAAGCACCATCTGAATAGACAGTGCTGATGTGTGCAACTTTAGTCTTGAATTACTTCGCAGCGCGGTAATACTGCATTGCTTCCGGCATCATCTGCTGTAACGCGGCAATACGGTCATTATTGCTGGGATGGGTCGACATAAACTTGGCAATGGCGCTATTTCCACGCGCATCATTGGCATTCATTTTCTGCCAGAGCGTAATGGCCGCATTCGGATCATAACCGGCTTTGGCCATTAACAGTAAACCGCCTTTGTCGGCGCGGCTTTCCAGATTACGCGAATAAGGCAACCCTACCCCAAACTGACTGCCCAAATCCAGCAGTAAACCACCATAACCGCCTACCGACTGGCCCACATATTGCGAGCCAATACTAACCGCCAGATTGGTCAGGGTCTGGGCACCAATTTTACTTTTGGCATGTTCTTCTAGCGCATGCACCATTTCATGGCCCATGATCGCCGCGACTTCATTGTCGGTCAGTTTCAGGTTTTCAACAATGCCGGTATAGAACACTACTTTGCCACCCGGAGCCACATAGGCATTAATTTCAGGTGACTTAATCACCGCCACCTGCCACTCAAAAGCCTGCCCGGTCTGGTTCATCTGGTCGGCATAGGGCTTCATCTTTAAAAACACGCGATTAACCTTCTTATAGGTGGCAGAACGGGTATCTAGCACCTTTTTCTGCTCGGCTTCCTGCAACATTTGCTGATAGCTCTGGCTGGCGTTTAAGTTTAAGGTCGCTGAATCTGCCCCGGCCAATTCTGCCACAGTGGCGCAGCCCGTCAAATGCGCTGCCAGTACAATTCCAATGGCTAAGTTCTTATATTTCATAACGTTCTCTAATTATTCGAAAGTGCTTAGCACTATAAACAAAATCAGGGAATTCTCAAGATGGCGCAGTATTTTTCTCGGCCAAAAATAAAAAACCCTGTGCAGGCACAGGGTTTTCTCATTTCAGCTTAAACGATTAAGCTTCAAACGGATGGCGCAGAATAATGGTTTCTGCACGGTCTGGACCGGTTGAAATGATATCGATTGGACATTCAATTAACTGCTCAAGACGCTTGATGTAGTTGATTGCATTTTCAGGCAATTGTTCAACACTGGTCGCACCCACAGTTGACTCAGACCAGCCTGGCATGGTTTCGTAAATTGGCTTCAAGTTTTCATAAGCCAGCGCGTCAGAAGAACCGACACAACCTGAATCGGTGTTTTCATAGCCAACACAGATTTTAATTTCTTCTAAACCATCCAATACGTCTAACTTGGTCAGGCAGATTCCAGACAGTGAGTTGACATCCACTGAACGGCGCAGGATTTCTGCATCGAACCACCCACAACGACGTTGACGGCCAGTAGATGCACCAAACTCGTGACCCACTGTACCCAGGTGTTTACCAATTGCATCACCCACATCATTTGCCGCGTCGTAAACCAGTTCAGTTGGGAATGGACCAGCACCCACACGCGTGGTGTAGGCTTTGGTAATACCCAGCACATAGTCAAGATGCAATGGACCCAAACCTGAACCTGAGCTTACGCCGCCCGCAGTGGTGTTTGAAGAAGTCACGTACGGATAAGTACCGTGGTCAACGTCCAATAATGAACCTTGCGCACCTTCAAACATAATGTTGTCACCGTTTTTACGGTAATTATGAATTTCAGTAGTTACATCCACCACTAATGGTGCAATCACTTCACGCCATTGGTCACACAGCGCAATCACGTCGTCCAGTTTAACTTCTTCAACACCGTAGTATTGAGTTAACTGGAAGTTGTGGTAATCCAGCAATTCAGCCAGTTGCGCACGTAATGCGTCACCGCCACGCACCAGGTCAGCCACACGTACTGCACGGCGCGCCACTTTATCTTCATAGGCAGGACCAATACCACGACCGGTAGTACCAATTTTGGCATTGCCACGTTTTTTCTCACGTGCCTGATCCAGCGCAATGTGGTTCGGAAGAATTAATGGACAGTTTGGAGAAATACGTAAACGTTCTTTAACTGGCACGCCTTCCTGTTCAAGAATGGTCATTTCCTTGATCAGCGCTTCAGGTGAAAGCACCACACCGTTACCAATTAAGCACAGTACGTTTTCACGTAAAATACCAGATGGAATGAGGTGTAATACAGTTTTCTTACCACCAACCACGAGAGTATGACCTGCGTTGTGTCCGCCTTGATAACGTACTACCGCAGCCGCTTGATCTGTGAGCAGGTCGACGATTTTACCTTTACCTTCGTCGCCCCATTGGGTACCAAGTACCACAACATTCTTGCCCATAATAGCCTCATTACATCATGCTGTTAAAATTGAAAACCAGGCGCATGTGACATGAACACATGCGCTGGCGATTAAATTTTTTCGACCGTCCACTCACCGTTACGATTCACCAGCTGGTGAGTTGCATACGGTACAGAGCTTAAATCATCCTGACCCAATAACTGAATTACACTTAAGCCTTGGGTACGGGTGGCCTGAATTGCAGCCAATAAATCTGCCTGATTGCCCTTTGGTGCAACCACCACCGATTTGGCTTCGAAACGACCGGCGCTGAGCGCATATAAGTCGCAAGAGAAACCGGTTGCCGGACGGGCACGACCAAAATGCTGGCCAATACCATCATAACGGCCGCCTTGAGCCAGTGGTGCTGCACGGTTTGGTGCATAAACGGCATACATTAAACCGGTATGGTAGTGATACGAACGCAGTTCTACCACATCAATCCCGATATGCAGATTTGGCCAGCGTGCCTGAATTTCTACCTGGGTGGTTTTTACCGCATCAAAGGCATGTTTGAATTCCACATTGGCCAGCACATCGGCGCTTAAATGGGCTTCCAGTGCATCCAGATCACTGGCAAAACGGCCCAGCGCATAGAAATCTGAACCAAAGGCTAAATCCTGGGTAAAGTCCGCCAGTTCTGGCAAGGCTTTACGCTGATATAAATCGGACAGTTGACGCTCAGTGGCTTTGTTCAGACCGGCTTTTTGCACCAGACTGCGGAACAGCCCCACATGGCCTAAATCCAGGTGGATACCATCGGCCAGACCAGCTTCCTGAATCAGGCTGATCATCAGGTCAACCATTTCCACATCGGCATCAATACTGTCGGAACCGAACAGTTCGGCACCCAGTTGCAAAGGCGCACGGGTGGTATTAAAGCCCTGTGGCTTGGTATGCAAAACTGTACCAGCGTAGCAATAACGCGCCACACCATCTACCGGATGTACATGCGCATCAATACGCGCCACCTGTGGCGTCATATCGGCACGCACGCCAAGCAGACGACCAGACAGCTGGTCAATCACCTTGAACGTGGCCAGGTCTAAATCTTGATTCGATTCTGAAAGAGAAGAGAGAGATTCGATATATTCAATAAATGGCGTGTACACCAACTGATAACCTCGAGATGCGAGGAAATCCAGTGAATTACGGCGCAATGTTTCGATGACTTGCGCTTGTTCTGGTAATACATCAGCTACACCATCAGGTAATAACCATGTCTCTGAAATGGGCATGTTGTAAACCTAAATTCTTGTCTGCGCGGAACAAATCCGCATAAAAAAATCGGGAGCACACCCGATTTCTCCTAGTTTAGCACGATCAAATGGGCTGTGCATCGCAAATTTGATAATTTTCTCTGTCTGATCAATTCCATTGCAATCCTGCCCGACTGGAGCTGTCGTTTCGAGAATAAAAGCTGTTTTTGCGGAAGAAGATAAAGGAGCTGGACACATCCCAAACTCATCATCTTTTTTTTCAGGGCAGATGAAAATCATCTTCCCTCTGCCCTGCGTCCATCTGCTTAAAAAAGACTTATTTGACTTTATTCGGATCCAGCACTTGAGTAATTAAATTGACCAGCTCGACGTTCTGGGTTTCCAGCTGATGAATTCGTTGCGCCGACTTATCTAGCGCTTCCTGCTGCACGTGCATTTTCTTGGCCAGATCCTGCATGATCTCTAAAGTCTTTTTCAGATTCTCTTCCAGACTGATGACTTTGTTTTCGAGCTGATAATTATCGCTTTGGCGATTCAAATGATCATGCTGGTTTTTAAACTGCAGCCAGATCAGAAAAATCACCGCCACGGCCAACAGTAAAATAAATCCCCAAAGTAGAATAAACATCATGTGTAGTGCTCGACTTATTTGTTTTGTTTTATCTTAACGAAAAATATAGCAAAAAGGCGAAAAATCGCCTCCGGGCTGTTATCGCATTTCGCCCGGTTAGACCACCATCGTACAGGCCAAACTTAGGCAAAGATTCGGACAGATAGAAATTAATGCGCCTGATGGGCAAAAGATTCACATAAATCTAGTAACCGGTTGGCATAACCCCATTCATTGTCATACCAGGCAAAAACTTTGGCCTGATGCCCGACCACCATGGTCTGGGTAAGATCGACAATTAAAGAATACGGCGAATGGTTAAAGTCACTCGATACCAGCGGCTCATCGGTGACCTGCATAATTTCGGCATAATCCTGCTGCGCGGCTTTCACCAGCACCTCATTCAGCTTATGTACGGTAATGGGTGACTGGGAAATAAAGCTGACATCAATGGCGGCGACATTAATGGTGGGCACCCGAATTGAATAGCCATCAATGCGATTTTCCATTTTGGGCATCACCTGTTTTAAGGCGCCTAAAGCACTTGAGGTGGTCGGAATAATATTCTGACCGGATGCACGTGCACGGCGTAAATCACGGTGTGCATGATCCAGCACTGACTGATCAGCCGTGACAGCATGAATTTCAGTCATCAGCGCGGTTTCAATGCTAAAAGCATCATCCACAATTTTAACCAACGGCACCAAGGCCTGAGTGGTACAGGAAACACTGGAAATAATCTGGTCTGAGGCTTTAACCTCATGATGATTGACCCCGTAGACAATGGCGGCATCAACCGTGTCAAATGGTGCTGCGCCAATAATCACCCGTTTGGCACCGGCATGAATATGCTGAGTTGCAGCCTCACGCGAACGGAACAGACCGGTACATTCCAGCACCACATCAATATTTAACTGCTGCCATGGCAACTGCGCCGGCTGTGGCTGGCTCAGCACCTGAACTTTCAGCTTGGCCTCGCCCGATTGTATGCACAGATAAATCTGTTCCTGTTCCATCTGGATTTCTACCTGCCCCGGAAAACGGCCATGGGTTGAATCGTATTTAAACAGATGCAACAGCGTAGTAACATCAGCAACGTCATTAATCGCGACAATATCAAAATGAAATTCTTTAGGATTTTCAAACCAGGCACGCAGTACATTTCGCCCAATTCGCCCAAAGCCATTAATCGCCACTCGTTGCATCCGTATTCCTTCAAACTGCACATCAATCTTGTCTGTGCTTATGTTAAAGGATTTCCGCCAGACACGGCGAATAATTCCTGCCAAACTCAGCAATTAATTTAAACCTGTCCAATATTTAAGCAGTTGGCAGCACTATTTTCTGCTTGATAAAAAGAAGCAGGATGCACGGTAACTGGCTAAACCGCAGCAATGACAACAGCTTGTGATTTCACAGCAGATTAGATGACTTTGAGGTTTGGGTTTTCGCCGCAGATTTGTCATCAAAACACTTTAAAATCATTGGTGAGTGTGGCTTTTTCCGTTATAATTTGGCGTTTTTAAATTTTAAGCCCGTATAACAGCAGAGAAAATCTTGTCAGACTGTTATGCTTTTAGCCAAATCGAGAATTATGGAGTGACTTGGTTGTGAGTACTCGTTTTATGACATCAGCTGAAATTCGTGAAGCATTTTTGCGTTACTTTGAATCGCAAGGGCATACACGTGTCGCGTCGAGTTCTCTGGTTCCCGCCAACGACCCAACGTTGCTGTTCACCAATGCTGGTATGAACCAGTTTAAAGATTGTTTCTTAGGTCTGGAAAAGCGCGATTATGTCCGTGCCGTATCTTCACAAAAATGTGTACGTGCCGGTGGTAAACACAACGACTTAGATAACGTCGGTTATACCGCGCGTCACCACACCTTCTTTGAAATGTTGGGTAACTTCTCTTTTGGTGATTACTTCAAGCGTGATGCGATCAAGTTTGCCTGGGAATTCCTGACCGGTGATGAATGGTTAGCCCTGCCAAAAGACAAACTGTATGCCACGGTTTACCACACCGATGACGAAGCATTCGACATCTGGAACAAGGAAATCGGTTTAACACCAGAACGTATTATCCGTATTGGCGACAACAAAGGCGAGAAATACGCATCTGATAACTTCTGGGCTATGGGTGATACCGGTCCATGCGGTCCATGTTCTGAAATTTTCTTTGACCATGGCGATCATATCTGGGGTGGCCTACCTGGCACACCTGAAGAAGATGGCGACCGTTTCATTGAAATCTGGAACAACGTCTTTATGCAGTTCAACCGTACTGCTGATGGCGTATTGCACCCGCTTCCTGCTCCTTCGGTCGATACCGGTATGGGCTTGGAACGTATTTCTGCCGTATTACAGCACGTCAACTCCAACTACGAAATTGACCTGTTCCAGCATCTTTTAAAAGCAGCAGCTGAAATTATTGGTCTAGATACCACTGCACTTGAAGCGGAAGCCAAAGAAAAAGGCACACCGGTACAATATCCAGCTTCACTTAAAGTGGTGGCTGACCATGCCCGTTCTTGCTGCTTCCTGATTGCAGATGGTGTCAATCCGTCTAACGAAGGTCGTGGTTATGTACTGCGTCGTATTATCCGTCGTGCCGTGCGTCATGGCAACAAACTCGGTGCAACCGGTTCATTCTTCCACAAAATGCTGCAACCGCTGATTGAAGTCATGGGTGCGGCGTATCCTGAACTGGAAGCTCAAAAAGCACGTATCGAAGCGCAATTGCTGAAAGAAGAAGAACAGTTTGCCAAAACACTTGAGCAAGGTCTGAAACTGCTTGAAGGTGAACTGGCGAACCTGAAAGGTTCTGTGATTCCAGGTGAAGTCGTGTTCAAACTGTATGACACTTACGGTTTCCCGACTGACTTAACTGCAGATATTGCCCGTGAACGCGACCTAACCATTGACGAAACTGGCTTTGAAGTTGAAATGGCAGCACAGCGTCAACGCGCACGTGATGCCGGTAAATTCGCCATCGACTACAACTCTGTTGTGAAAGTTGAAGGTGAAACCCAGTTTGATGGTTACGATGCCACCGCGGGTCAAGGCCAAATCATTGCCATCTATAAAGATGGTGAACAGGTTGACGAAGTCGCTGAAGGTGATGAAGCACTGATCGTACTGAACCAAACGCCATTCTATGCAGAAAGCGGTGGTCAGATCGGTGATACCGGTATTTTCAAAAACGACACCGGTATTTTTGAAGTGCAAGACACCAAAAAATCGGGCGGCGCTTTTGTACACCAGGGTATTGTAACCATGGGTAGCCTGAAAGCAGCACAAAACGTGGAAGCAATTGTCAAAGCGGACATTCGTGCTGCGACTGCGCGTAACCACTCAGCGACTCACCTGCTGCACGCTGCGCTGCGTCAAATTCTGGGCTCACACGTACAGCAAAAAGGTTCACTGGTTGCATCAGACGTATTACGTTTTGACTTTGCCAACGACCAGCCGGTTTCATTTGAACAGCTGCAAGAAATTGAACGTCTGGTGAATGCAGAAGTGATTGCCAACACACCAGTAACAACCGAGTTACTCGACATCGAATCGGCTAAAGCCAAAGGCGCGATGATGCTGTTCGGTGAAAAATACGGTGATGAAGTTCGCGTACTGTCTATGGGTTCAGTAATTGAAGAGAAAAACTTCTCGATTGAACTGTGTGGCGGTATTCACGTGAAACGTACCGGTGACATCGGTCTGTTCAAAATCATCTCTGAAGGTGGTGTTGCTGCAGGCGTGCGTCGTATTGAAGCAGTGACAGGTACCAAAGCGATTGAAGCTGCACAAAAAGCTGATCGTGACATCTACACCATTAATGCGCTGTTAAAAGCACAGAAAGAGCAAACCATTGAGAAAGTTGAAGCAATTGTTGAAACAGCATCTAGCCTGCAAAAACAGATTGAACAGCTGAATCAGAAACTGGCCAGCCTGCAAGCGAGTGAACTTTTAAGCCAAGTTCAGACCATTGCTGGCCGTGCAACACTTATTACCACTGTTCAGGGTATGGATGCCAAAGCACTGCGCAACCTGCATGACGGTGTGAAATCAAAATTAGACAACGCAGTGATTGTACTTGCCGGTGTAGAGGGTGACAAAGTGAGCCTGATTGCATCCGTTGCAAAGGACTTCACTGCGTCTATTAAAGCAGGTGACATCATCAAACACTTGGCCTCTGAGCTTGGTGGTAAAGGTGGTGGTAAACCTGACTTAGCACAAGGTGGCGCGCCACTAAACGAGAAGTTTGCAACCGTGATGGCAGAGTTAACTGCCTGGCTGGAAGCAAAATAACTTCACTTTTGTGTAACTGACCCTGGCGGCAATCAGGGTCATGGCTTATATGGAACAACTATGGCATTAATCGTTCAAAAATATGGCGGTACTTCTATGGGTACGCCCGAGCGCATTTTAAATGTTGCTCGTCGCGTAAAGCGCTGGCATGACCATGGCCACAAGGTGGTCGTTGTTGTATCAGCAATGAGTGGCGAAACTAATCGCCTGCTCGCTCTCGCGAAAGCCATTACCGACACCCCTGACCCACGTGAACTTGACCAGATGGTTTCTACGGGTGAGCAGGTAACGATTTCCATGTTAGCTATGGCGCTCAATTCTATTGGCGTAGAAGCTAAATCTCTAACCGGTCGCCAAGTCGGAATTAAAACTGACAACGCGTTCACCAAAGCCCGTATTGAAGCGATTGACACCGATGTCATGACTGGTCATTTAGATGCTGGCCGTGTGATTGTGGTTGCAGGCTTCCAGGGTGTAGACGAGCAAGGCAATACCACAACTTTAGGCCGCGGTGGTTCAGATACAACCGGTGTTGCGTTAGCCGCAGCATTAAAAGCAGATGAATGCCAGATCTACACCGATGTTGATGGTGTATACACCACTGACCCGCGTGTTGCGCCAAAAGCAAAAAAAGTGGATCGTATTTCCTTTGAAGAAATGCTGGAAATGGCATCTTTAGGCTCAAAAGTCCTGCAAATCCGTTCTGTAGAATTTGCCGGCAAATATCAGGTGCCTTTACGCGTACTATCTAGCTTCGATAACGACAACGATGGTGCATTTGACGAAGAGTTTAAAAACAACGTCGGAACTCTTATTACTACTGAATTGGAAGACAACATGGAACAGCCAATTATCTCAGGTATCGCGTTTAACCGTGACGAAGCTAAACTGACTATTCTCGGTGTGCCAGATGAGCCAGGTATTGCCTCTAAAATCTTAGCCCCAATTGGCGCTGCCAACATTGAAGTGGATATGATTATCCAGAACGTTGAAGAAGATGGCACCACTGATTTCACCTTTACCGTAAACCGTGGTGAACTGGCCAAAGCCAAAGCAATTCTTGAAGCGACTGCACAGGAAATTGGTGCGCGTGAAGTTGCAACCCGTGACGACATCGTGAAAGTGTCAATTGTTGGCGTGGGTATGCGTTCACATGCTGGCGTAGCGAGCAAAATGTTCACCGCGCTTGCAGACGAAGGCATCAACATTCTAATGATCTCGACCTCTGAAATCAAAATTTCAGTGATTATTGAAGAGAACTATTTAGAGCTTGCAGTTCGTTCACTGCACACGGCGTTCGGTTTAGACCGCGAGTCAGGTGAATCAAGCGCGCGTGCTTAATCTGTAGTCAGCAATTATTGGAATTGTCAGACAATATTGCGAAAAACTACAAAAAATCAGAGCCACTATAGTATTTTTTATAGTGGCTCTGTTATATTGAAATAATGAGAATTAGAAATCTTAACAGAATTGTATCCGACAAGGTTTTGTCAGGGAGAGTTCTGATAAAATTTCGCTTGAAATATTTTGTGCTTTTCAAAACTTTCAAATCAATGCAGGTTTAGCATTTTGCAAGGAGATAAACATGCTGATTCTGACCCGACGTGTCGGAGAAACATTAATGATTGGGGATCAAGTCAGTGTTACTGTACTTGGTGTCAAAGGCAACCAGGTGCGTATTGGTGTGAATGCGCCAAAAGAAGTGTCTGTTCATCGTGAAGAAATTTATCAACGTATTCAACATGAACGTGCCATGCATGAGCATTTGCAACATCTCGATCAGGATTATCAGCCTTCTTATGAAGATGATAATTACCCACAAAATAACTTTAACCGTTAAGACTTAAAGTTATCTTGTTATAAAGCGGCTCTACGGCCGCTTTAAGTTTTTTAGCGCTTCAAAATTATTGCTGTTCCAGCAAAGCCAGCGCTTTACGTACTGGTCCGAAACTACGGCGATGCTCTGTAGTCACGCCATGCAAAGCTATTGCTTCAAAATGCGCTTTGGTCGGATAGCCCTTATGTTTGGCAAAACCAAACTGTGGAAACTTCTGGTCCAGTTCCAGCATCTGCCGGTCACGGGTGACTTTGGCCAGAATACTGGCTGCGGAAATTTCGGCGTGCAAGGCATCTCCACCCACCACCGCTTCACACGGCATGTTTAGTCCTTGCGGAATTTTATTGCCATCGACCAGGACCTGATCGGGCTGGACCTGCAAGGCTTCAACCGCACGGCGCATAGCCAGCAATGAGGCTTGTAAAATATTCAGCTCGTCAATTTCAGCCGGACTGGCTTCAGCAATGGCCCAAGCCAAGGCTTTTTCCTGAATCTCAATGAATAACTTTTCACGTTTCTTTTCACTCAGTTTCTTGGAATCATTCAAGCCCGCAATCGGATTGTTCGGATCCAGAATGACTGCCGCAGTCACCACGGTTCCCACCAGAGGCCCGCGCCCTGCTTCATCTACACCAGCAATTTTCATCGACATTATTACCTTCAATAAAATAGGCTGAACCTGTCAGCCTATTTCTTTCATCTTGCGCTTATTGTACTGCTTCTTGCACACAAGCATGAATGGTTTTTGATACAACATTGCTCACAATGGTGGCACGCGCTGCCGGGTCAATCGCTGCTGTCGTCAAGTCTACCGCAGTCACATTTTGTGGTGCTTTTTCGCTGACACAACCACAGATTTCAGTCTGGATATTTTGCTTTTGGGTGCTGGTCATGACTTTGGTGGCCGTTTGCCATGCCGGAATGTTGTTCAGCTCGGTCACACATTTGGCATTAATCGCAATTTTCAGTGCTGCGCCGCCCAATTGCTGGGTCGTTGTTGCCGCTGTAGGCTGAGTGGTGCCTGTAGATGCACATGCGCTTAACAGTAATGCCAGCGGTGCTAAAACATAAGCCAACTTTTTCATGTATTTTCCTTCAGTTTTGCGTCATTTTACCGGCCTATTTTAAGGGCTTTAGCGCGGATTCGGTTTATCTTTTTGACCGCAATGCACAAATAAATGGCAAATTTAAGCATTATCCAGGGCAACTGCCTGCTTCATATCCGCAAATACCGTTGGACAGGCCGATTGCACCCGGTTCCAGCTTGGAATAAAAGACTGCTGGTTCGGATAATTCATAAACTGCTCCCCTGCCTCGACAATACTCTGAGCAAATAATTCCACCACATTTTCTTCGCTGTGCCGGTCATAGTTCAGGCCATTGGTGGTGGCATCATAATAATAGTGATCAATCAGATCCAGCGCATTACGATAATAGGCCGCGCGGATAATCCGAATATTGTCCAGACTGACCTGCACCCCCAGCGCCGCCAGCTTACGGAAAAATGCCAGTGCGATATCCCGGCTCATCCGTTTTAGGCCACCATCCCCATTGGCGGTGGTGACTTCCTGATGTTTATGTTCATAATCATCGGCAATATCGACCTGACAGATGCGCTTGGTGGAATAGTTGCGGTAAATTTCCGAGAGCACGCCAATTTCCAGGCCCCAATCGCCCGACACCTTCAGGTCACGCAGTGCTTCGACATGAATTGCCATCTCTCCAGACAAGGGATAACGAAAGGCTGAAAGATAAAGCAGATAATCCAGCGGTCCGAAGACTTTTTTCAGCGCCTGCAATAAAGGTGACACCAGCAGACGTGATACCCGACCATTCATTTTCCGGTCAGCCACCCTCGCATAATAACCTTTAGAAAACTGGAAACTGAATTGTGGATGTACCATCGGATAAATCAGCCGGGCCAGCATGTCGCGTTTATAGGTACGAATATCGCAATCGTGCATGGCCACCACCTGACTCTTGCCTTCGGCCATGGCATAACCGGCACAATACCAGACATTACGACCTTTGCCACGCTGCAAAGGCGCGACATTTAACTGATTTAACTGCTGATGCAGCTGCTGCAAACGTGGCCCATCATTCCATAAAATCACATGGTTCTGCGGCAATACCGAGAAAAATTCCCGCGCATGAGCAAACTGCTCCGCATTGGCCTGATCCAGACCGATAATAATCTGCTGGATATAATCGGCGCCTTTCAACTCTTCGACAATCTGGGTTAAGGCCGGATGTTCAAGCTCGGAATATAAGGAAGGTAAAATTAAGGTGACCGGTTTGGACTTGGTAAATTCGCGAAGTTCCTGTTCATATTCATGTAGATGGCGCTGTTTTAAATCATGTATTGTTGTAATCATGCCTTCTTGTGCAAAATCGACCATCATCCTCTCCAGTTTATTGTTGTAAAAAGTACTGTAATCCTTCTGCCCAACCTGCCGGTGCCTGCTGCCGGGTGAAGTACACAGAATCGTGTTCTAATGCCAATGCTGCTTTATACGGCCGTTTGACCACCACGGCATGCTGACAGGCTTTCAGCATATCGAGATCATTTTCACTGTCCCCCAGCCCGATACATACCGTTTGCGCCGGATAAAACTGTTTCAGCCAGTTCACCGCCAGTGATTTATCACAGTCACGGCTTAAAATATGGCTAAAGCGTCCACCATGAACCATATGCAAATTACTGGCCAGATGTTGTGCAAGCAGCGCTTCATCTTCGGCCCGGCTATCCGGATTCCAGATAATGACTTCGCTATACGGACGTTCTAAAGCCCGGGCTGCATCGTTCAGCGCCAAACCGGTCAATGCTGCAATCTGCGCGGCATCAAAATCACTAAAGCATTGAAAATTTAAGCCATAGTCTGTTTTTAACTGCTGGAGCTGTGCAGCAATGTCGGTACTGGATAAGGGACTTTGATAGTCATGCTGCGCATTAAAATAGATATATGCCCCATTTTCAGCCACAAAAGGCATGCCACTTAAACCGAGCTGTTGCTGCAAATGGCGAATTTCCGCTGCAGTTTTACTGCTACATAAAATAACCGGAGAATCCGGAATTAAACGCTGGATCAGCTCTATGTTCTGCCCATAGCTGTAATTATCATGATTTAATAAAGTCCCATCTAAATCTGTAAAAATTATAAATTTTGGCATCATGTACTTATATTGGCTTTATCTGTGTAGAATCCTATAAGATTCTCAGCTTAATATTGCTTTAACTTACTTTTTTATAACAAGAAAGTAACAGGCCTACATGAAGTAGGCCTATTTTTTCATCATTTTATGAAGCTAGATGCACTTATAGCGCCTGGATTTTTTCAATCCAAGCCTGTTTCTGCGCTGCTGGCAGGAACGAGGCTTCAAAGGAGTTAATCGCCAGTTGTTTTAGCTCATCTGCACTTAAATCTAACGCTTCAGTAATGGCAATAAAGTTGTCATTCATATAGCCGCCGAAATAAGACGGATCATCCGAGTTAACCGTCACCTTCACGCCCTGCTGTAACAAACGGCGGATATTGTGCTGCTGCATATCCTGCACAACGCACAGTTTTAAATTACTGAGCGGGCACACCGTAAGCGGCATTTCATCCTGAATCAGACGCTGCATCAGTGCAGGATCTTCTTCAGAACGCACGCCGTGGTCAATACGATTCACTTTCAGTAAGTCCAGTGCTTCCCAGATATATTCTGGTGGACCTTCTTCACCGGCATGAGCCACCACCAAGAAACCGTATTCACGGGCTTTGGCAAAAACGCGGGCAAATTTAGCAGGTGGATGCCCGACTTCGCTAGAATCCAGACCGACTGCAATAATCTGCTCTTTATATGGCAGTGCCTGTTCCAGCGTTGCAAATGCTGCTTCTTCGCTAAGATGACGCAAGAAACACATGATTAAACGGGAACTGATGCCAAGTTTGCTTCGTGCATCATCACAGGCACGTTGTAAACCGTTAATCACCGTTGCAAAGGCAATCCCACGGTCGGTATGGGTTTGTGGATCGAAGAACATTTCGGTATGCACCACCTGGTCTTCGGCACACTTTTCAAAATAGGCCCAGGCCAGATCATAAAAGTCCTGCTCATGTACCAGCACATTGGCACCGGCATAATAGATATCTAAAAAAGACTGCAGGTTATGAAAGTTATAGGCTTCTTTTACTTCCTCGACTGACTGATATGGCATGGCAATGTTGTTACGCTGCGCAATGGCAAACATCAGTTCCGGCTCAAACGTCCCTTCAATATGGACATGCAACTCTGCCTTGGGTATGGCGCGAATCAGCTCAAGTTGATTCATCTCTCATCCTCATGAAAATAAAAAAGGGTGCAAACCGAGTTTACACCCTCAAAATGGTTGCTGGGGATTAACCGCCAAATAACGCAAATTTTAATGCCCACAATACTGCAATAATCCACACCATATATGGCACAGATGAGGCTTTACCGGTCAACAGCTTGATCAGCGCATAGCTAATAAAGCCCATGGCAATACCGTCTGCAATCGAGTAGGTAAATGGCATAAATACGATGGTCAAGAAGGCTGGAACCGCTTCGGTGATATCTTCCCAGTCAATATGTACAATGCCCTGAATCATCAGCACACCCACAAATAACAAGGCAGGTGCAGTAGCAAAGCCCGGTACCGATTGGGCCAGTGGCGCCAGGAATAAGCACAGTACAAACAGCACCGCCACCACTACCGCAGTCAGACCGGTACGCCCGCCCGCAGCAACACCGGCAGACGATTCAATATACGGTGTGGTTGAAGAGGTACCCAGTGCTGCACCCGCTACAATGGCAGATGAATCGGCAAATAAGGCTTTTTTCAAACGTGGCAATTTACCATCTTTGAGCAGGCCCGCACGGTGTGAAACGCCGACCAGGGTACCGGTGGAGTCAAACAGATCGACCAGGAAGAAGACGAAAATCACCCCGATCAGGCTGGCAGTAAACAGACCTTCAAAGTCCATTTGCATGAACGTTGGCGCGATAGACGGGATTTCACCGACCACACCTTTAAATTCGCTTAAGCCCAAAGCCGTAGAAATAGCCGTTAACACCAGAATACTGATGATAATTGCACCACGCACCTTGAATTGGTGCATCACCACAATCATCAGGAAGCCAAATAAGGCCAACAGCACTGAAGGCTGTTTCAAGTCACCCAGACCCACCAAAGTCGCCGGGTTATCGACAATAATGCCTGCGTTTTTTAGTGCAATTAAGGCCAGGAATAAACCAATCCCGCCGCCAATGGCCAGTTTCAGGGACATTGGAATGGCATTGACAATGGCTTCACGAATTTTGAACATGCTGATGGCAATAAACACCAGACCGGATACAAACACCGCAGCCAGCGCAGTTTGCCAAGGCACACCCATGCCCAGACAAACCGAATAGGTGAAATAGGCATTCAGGCCCATACCCGGTGCCAGCGCAATCGGATAGTTGGCAATCAGTCCCATCACCAGACAGCCAATTGCGGCTGCCAGACAGGTTGCAACAAAGACAGCCCCGTGATCCATCCCGGTTTCGGATAAAATCATTGGATTGACAATAATGATGTAACACATAGTTAAGAATGTGGTTACACCGGCAAGAACCTCAGTACGAAAACTGGTCTTGTTTTCGCTTAACTTAAATAAGCGCTCAAGCACATTTTCTGAAGATGGATTAGGAGTCGTCATGACCTCGCCCTTGTAAATAAACTTAAATACCCAACAGTGATGCGAAAGTACGGAGAAAATTCATCCCTACCCCTAGCATTGCCAAGCAACGGATATGCCAAAAGTTACACGCACAGGATAAGTCTATTTAGCCATTATGCTTTGAGCCCTTAACAGCTCAAATCAGATAAATTCTAAACAAAAAAGCCGCATAACTTTATGCAGCTTTACTTACCATAATTAAATCAACTATTTAAAAAATAAATACGCTAATTTAATTGTCTAATGGGTAAATTATATCACACTGATTTTTCATTGTTTCTAAAATTTATCTTTAATTTTCATTCAGAGCATTTCATGCTGAATTAGAATTTTTGGCCTAAACTTCCAGCCCGCTCAATAGAGGGTTCGATCTGTCGCATGTGATCATCCAGCGATGAACGATGTGAAGCCCGATCTTGTTCAATCAGATGCAGAGAGTCGCGTGCCTCCTGCACAATATTCTGCATTTCTTGTTGTCTGCGGTGTTGTTCCTGCTGAAACACCCAGACCATTAACAGGACAACCATGACAATAAAGGTCACGATCAGGATTTGCCTCATGTTCTTTACTATTATTAAACAAATTTAATTTATACTAACAGAAAAATAAACAATATGTGAACCATGTCGCAACTTTCAGTTTGTGTATTAATCAAATTTTAACAATTCAAGCATTCAATTGGCCTTTAACTCACTCCTACCCTCACCTATTGAAATTTCAATTTCCTGACACCCATAAAAAAGTCCGCACTGGGCGGACTGTTTAGCCTTAACCGCAGGATGCTTGCACAATTTTATTACTGTTCGGATCAATGGTTACTGTGACTCGGTCAGCGCGATAATCCATGGTGACCGGCTGGCCAGGATGGACGCTGCGAACAATTTTGGCCTGGGTCCGCTGCTTGATTTCGCTCTGTGGCAAACTGCCCGATTGCCCAATCAGTTTTTTGGCTTCTTCTGCCACACACTGGCCTGGCTGCTGACGGAACAGCGCCCATTCTTCAACGATACTGCCATCTGGCAAATGGCAATAGCCCACCTGACCACTGTGTTCGTCTTTAATTTCCAGTCGGCCGCCCTGTTCAATACAATATTGACTGGCCGGATTGGCAAGTCCTACCTGTGCTGGGGGTTGCTGTACGGTGCTACAGGCCATAAGCGAGGCTGCAAGCGCAGCAAAAAGAACAATATTTTTCATGGGCAGTATTCTTGTATAAAAAATATTAGCCTAGCAAATTTTACTGGACCTGCTGTGTATTTTTGCAAAAGAGGGAGAAAGCTTCTTGTTAGTCTTGATGAGGGACAGCTTTGACTTATATAGAGCTATTACTGATAAATTGGTGGATGGAGAAATTACAGAGATAAAAAAGGCTTATAAGTGTTTCACTTATAAGCCTTTAAAATTTGGTAGGCATATCCAGACTCGAACTGGAGACCTCTACGATGTCAACGTAGCGCTCTAACCAACTGAGCTATACGCCTATATGTGACGCATCATATTCACTTTTAAATTTTATGACAAGCCTTTTCTATGATTTTTCAATGCAGATGCACAAGAATTCAGCAATGCTTTGAATTTTTTCAAATCTGCCTCAGAAACCTGCTCAGATGCATACTGCATCTGCTCATATAACTGCACGGTCTGCTTAAACACATGATGCTGCTGTGACTCAGCCTGAGCCGCCAAACGAGACATCCACATATTAAAGGTTTCAGCAGGCTTTTTCTGTAATTCAGGCGGTAACGACTTTGAAAACGCCTGCAACAGCCGGGCAAGTTTTGGCTGCCGGCGAAGATGTTGATAATACAACCAGGCCATATATAGCCCCAGCAGCCCCAAAATAGTCAGTACCAGCATCAGGATATTGGCATAGCTGGAATGCAGTCCCAGTTTGGCCAGCCAGCCCCGCTGCGATTCGGCGTTATAACCCACCACCTTGCTTTGCCATTGATAGCTGGCATAGTCGCTCCAGATACGCAGTTTATTTATTAAATGATAATGCCGATAAGTCCAGCCACTGCCGCGCTCGCCCAATACCGCCTGATCTTCCGCAATCAGGTTTTGCATGCCCTGCTCAACCCGCTGCGGGCTAATCATTGCTGTGGGGTCAAAACGCTGCCATTTGCCGTTTAACAGCACTTCGGTCCAGGCATGCGCATCTAACTGGCGTACTTCCCAACTTTTACCATCTGGGGCCAGCTCTCCACCCTGATAACCGGTGACCACCCGCGCCGGAATTCCGACATAACGCATCAGCATCACAAAACTGGAAGCATAATGTTCACAAAAGCCCTGACGTGACTGAAACAGGAACTCATCAACACGATGTTGCCCTAATCGCCCTGGGGTTAAGGTATATACAAAGCCATTTTCCCGATACCAGCGCAGCACCTGCTGCACATAACGCTCCGGATCCTGTCCGCTGTGCAAAAATAAACGCTGGGCCAATTGCTGGGCCTGCAAGTCCTGCTGTACCGGAAATTGAGTATTGATGCGTAAATTCAGATGAGCATTACTCACAGTCTGAGCCTGGATATCACCGATCCAGCGCAACGGAATCGGCTCGACCCGCTGGGTTAAACGCCGCGGCACAATGCCCCAATCCTGCTGGCTATAATAACGGCGCTCCAACGGTATCGATTTCTCCAGCCCCATCACCCAGCGCACACTTGCGTCAGCCGCCAGATATTGATAATCAAAACTACGCGCATGCGCCGGCTGCAATACATCGCTACGCATTAACGGCTGCTGGTTAACAAAGCTGCTACGCCAGCGCTGGCCATCATATTCATCCAGCACCATCGCCCGCCAATACAGCTCATGTCGTGGTGGCAGTTGCTGCACATCGCCAATAATCCGAAAGGCCAGTGCGCTGGATTGCGACAGCTCGGCAATATCGCCCGGCGACATGCTGTCACTAATTCCGGTAATGCCTTTATTTTCCGGAATCGGAATATGCCACAGTGGCGGCAGCCGCGGGAAAAACATAAACACCAAGACAAAAAAAGGCAGTGCATACAGCACAAAACGTCCCACATGGCGGGCATCGCGCTTTAAGGCCTGTACAGCCGAAGCCTGATATTCAAATTCGCTGGTTTGCAGGCGATACAGCCCGATCAGACAACTCAGCAGGCTTAAAATGACCATAAAGGCCATCCAGATTGACTGGCTAAACAGGAAGGAACTGGCACTGACAAATAGCGCGAAATTGAACAGGATAATCACATCGCGCCGGGTTCGGGTTTCGAGGGCCTTGGCAAATAAAAAGGTTGATAACACCGCCACGCCGGCCTCTACCCCAATAAAGGCGCGGTACTGTAAATAAATACTCAGCAGCGCCAGCGCAATCAGGCTAAAGGTCCAGTATTTAGCAATCGGCTGACGCCCGGGCTGCAGACTGAAATACAGACTAATCAGGATGATGATAAAAATTATACTGAGCAGCACAGGCAGATAGATCAGCTGTGCCAGTAACAGCAGGCCCAGGCTTGAGAGAATCGAAATACGGATACTGGAATTCATCTTTATGCCTGCGCCAACAGTTGTTTGGCGAGCAGCAATTGCTGCTCGCCACAGGCGGCCGGTAATTCTACCTGCGGCAAATACAGGGCATAGGCACATTGCTGCTGTTCACACTGCTCGACTAGGCCCATCATTAGGCTGAGTTTTTCTTCATGCGATGTGCTGGGCATCTGCGCATAGTCAATTTCAAGCTGCTGCTGATTCTGATATTGCTCAAAGACCTTGACGTATAAGCCCTGGCCACGCGCCACCTGTTTCCAGGACACTGCCTGCAAGGAATCTCCGAGCTGATAACTGCGCAGCTCCCGGAATTCATCTAAATCAGGTTCTTCATTGTGCCGGTTGTGTTTATTTTCAGTGGTGTGCTGCGCCGCTTTCGGTGCAATCCAGGCAAAGTCATTGAAATACAGATAGGTCCAGGCACGTACCAGACCAAAGGGATAAACCGAATATAACTGGATGGCCGGATAATGAAACTTGCCGCGCTGGGCAGTATAAAAAGCTAAGCTATACTGCTGTTTGGCTTCACTCAGCGCCAGTTTATGTAATTGCTGATCAACCTGAATCCACAGATAACGCAGCTGTGGCGTATCCTGCTGAAAAAACAGGTGCAGCTGGACATTTTCCCCGGCCTGCCCGACCTGCTGTGCCACCACCTCAAGCTGCAAGCCATGCAGCTGCTTAAAGGTCAAATAAAAACTGATACATAAAATCGCGCTAATTAAAAAGCAGAAGCCCAGAATCAGGTTATTGGCATAGTTAATACCGGCCACAAAGGTAATCAGGATAAGCACCAGATATAAGTAACCCTGCTGATAAATAAATACCAGTACATCTTTTTGCGTGAGGCGTTTTTTCTGCTGGAATTGAAAACGCTTTTCCAGCCAGTGCTGCCAAAAATTCTGCCCGAGCATACCTAGCTGACCTGCACCTGTTGCAGCAGCTGCTGGGTTTCGCCCTCACTTAAACCAATACGATGTGCCACCACCGCCACAAAAACCGCTTGTACATCATCCGGAGTGACAAAACTGCGCTGTTCAATTAACGCATGTGCCTGGGCGGCTTTTTTCAGGGCCAGTACTCCGCGCGTCGATAGTCCATGCCGGTTTTTACGGCTGGCTTCGGCCAGATCCAGAATATAATCCTGCACGGCGTCACTGACATATAGCCGATGCACCTGCTGTTGTAATTTCAGAATTTCATCTTCGCTAAACACATGCTGCAAACTGGCAATCAGGCTCTGCCGGGAAGATTGCTGCAGCAACAATTTTTCTGCATAACGCGATGGATAGCCCAGCGATAAACGCATTAAAAAGCGATCCAGCTGCGATTCCGGCAATGCATAGGTTCCGCTTTGAAACAGCGGATTCTGGGTGGCAATAACCCAAAACGGTTGCGGCAATTCATAACGTATGCCATCGACCGTGACGTTACCCTCTTCCATTGCTTCCAGCAAGGCACTCTGGGTTTTCGGGCTACAGCGGTTAATTTCATCGGCCAATAAAATCTGGGTAAAAATCGGGCCTTGCTTAAACTCAAACTGATGTTCTTTCTGATTAAACATGTTCACCCCAATCACATCACTGGCCAGCATGTCATTGGTAAACTGAATCCGCTGAAATTTCAGTCCGGCCAAATGCGCCAGACTGCTAGATAAGGTGGTTTTGCCCAGGCCGGGTAAATCTTCAAACAGCACATGGCCGCCAGCCAGTAAACAGACCAGTGCCAGTTTGGTTTGCTGCTGTTTATCCAGAACAATCTGATTAACCTGTTCAAGGAACTGCTGGATTTTGGGTGCATAGCGCTGCAGCTCGCTCTGGAGCTGCGCCTGATCGTGTACTGGTTCCGATTTCTTATCCTGTTTCATGCCCCAAATCACCTTCATTCCCCAAATAAAAACGGTGTATGCCCTAACATACACCGTTTTGTTTTTTTTCTAAAGAAATCAGATGATTTCTAGACTTTTAACACGGACACTTCTTCAGGTTTCCGGAAGATGGATAACGTGAATCGACACAGTGCCGATAAAAGGTTTTGGCATCCATCGCCTCCAGATCCGGATGATGCTGCCGCATATGCTCCAGATAAGTCTGATAGTCAGGCACCCCGACCATCAGCCGGAAACTTTGCTGCAGACGCTGCCACAGTGTGGCAATCCGCGACCAGTTATTAGGATTCAGGATTAAATCCTTCTGCGACATCACGGTCATTTTGATGATTTTATAAATCACTGTTTTGCCCGCTCGAGCAAATTTCAGATTCATCTTTTCGCTCCTTAATGGCCTTTGGCTGGCTGAATATCTTCAGGATCGCGGTAAATTGCTTCTGCTTCATGCACGGTTGGTTCCGGATTGGCCAAGGCACGGCGAATCACCCCAATCGCGGCAAACAGCATCACAAACGCCACAATCATAAAGAAGCCACACAATGCCGCATTAATCTGGTTCGACATTGCCACAGTCTGCATTTCCGCAATACTTTTGGCCGGTGCCAGAATTTCATTATTGGCAATGGCGGTATTGAAACGCTCTGCCTGCGCCAGGAAGCCGATCTTCGGATTTTCATGGAAAATCTTTTGCCAGCCCGCGGTCATCGAGGTAATAAACAGGAACACGGTCGGGATGATGGTCACCCAGACATATTTCTGTTTCTTCATCTTGAACAGGATGACAGTACCAAGAATGAGCGCCATCGCAGCCAGAATCTGGTTACCAATACCAAACAGCGGCCATAAGCTGTTAATCCCGCCAAGTGGATCGACCACGCCCTGATAGACGAAGAAGCCCCAACCTGCCACCGCAACTGCTGTCCCCAGCAAGTTACCAAAGAAGTTGTGAGATTTTTTCACCGCAGGAATCACAATACCTACGGTATCCTGAACCATAAAACGGCAGGCACGGGTACCGGCATCCACCGCTGTCAGAATGAACAGCGCTTCAAACAGAATGGCAAAGTGATACCAGAACGCCATCATTTCGCGGCTATTGAAAATCTCGGTGATGATATGGGCCATACCAATTGCGAAGGTTGGCGCACCGCCAGTACGGGACAGAATCGAGTTTTCACCGACTTCCTGAGCCAGCAAGGTCAAGGCTTCAGGCGTCACCACAAAACCAAGATTACGCACCGCTTCTGCAGCCGTATCTACCGATGTACCCAATAAAGCTGCTGGCGAGTTAATCGCGAAATACACACCCGGATCAAGCACCGCGGCACAGATCAGCGCCATAATCGCCACGAAAGATTCCATCAACATACCGCCATAACCAATCATACGGATATCGCGTTCGTTGTTGACCAGTTTTGGCGTGGTTCCTGAAGACACCAGGGCGTGGAAACCGGAAATCGCACCACAGGCAATGGTAATAAACAGGAATGGGAACAGCGAACCGGCAAATACCGGACCAGTCCCATCCACGAACTTGGTGACTGCTGGCAGTTTCATTTCCGGCATGGCAAATAAAATACCAATGGCCAAGCCTGCAATGACACCAATTTTCAAGAAAGTCGACAGATAATCACGCGGTGCCAATAACAGCCACACCGGTAAAACCGAAGCAATAAAACCGTAAATGATTAGCGCCCAGGTCAGCTCAGTCCCCGATAAGGTAAAGAACGGTCCCCAGTACGGATGCTGCGCAATATTTTCACCGTAGATAATACCGAGCATCATCAGCACAAAACCAATAATCGACACTTCTGCAATTTTACCCGGACGGATAAAACGCATGTAAATGCCCATAAAAATGGCAATCGGAATGGTGGCGGCAATACTGAATACACCCCACGGACTGTTGGTCAGGGCTTTCACCACCACCAGCGCCAGTACCGCCAGGATGATAATCATCACCCCAAGTGCACCCAGCATCACGATAATACCGGCAAAGCTGCCCAGTTCCTGCTTGGCCATTTCACCCAGTGAGCGGCCGTCACGACGGGTCGAAATAAACAGCACCAGGAAATCCTGTACCGCACCGGCCAGCACTACCCCGACCAATAGCCAGATGGTGCCCGGTAAATAACCCATTTGCGCTGCCAGAATAGGACCAACCAGCGGTCCGGCACCGGCAATCGCGGCAAAGTGATGGCCGAACAGGACACTTTTATTGGTCGGAACATAATCTAAACCGTCGGCCAGGCGATGCGCGGGAGTTAAACGCCTAGCATTGAGTTCAAAGACTTTATTGGCAATAAATAAACTGTAGAAGCGGTAAGCAATGCTATAGACACAGGCGGCGGCGAGGACCAGCCAGACTGCGTTTACATGCTCACCACGGCTGAGTGCCAGAATCCCGAAAGACACTGCACCCACAATAGCGACGAGCAGCCAGATAATTTTCGAAGTTAGGCTCGACTTCGTTGGTAATGTTTCCATTCAATCCCTCATATTTTCGATGCATTTAAATCAGCTTGATTGTTGTTGTTCGAGGTACTGCTGTTTTCCTTTGCGACTTTACGCCTGTTATTTTTCTATGCCTCTAAGACTTTGGCATAAAAAAAGGGATGATTGATCATCATCCCTTCGATAATAGTATATTTTTACACCATTATGCACGTTCTAAATATTCACCAGTACGGGTATCTACACGAACGCTTTCTTCTTGCTGAACGAATAATGGAACACGTACCACTGCACCTGTTTCAAGTTTCGCTGGCTTACCGCCACCGCCAGAAGTATCACCACGAACACCTGGATCAGTTTCAACAATTTTTAATACCACGAAGTTCGGAGCGCTGACGTTTAAAGGCACGCCGTTGAACAACATAATGGTACATTTTTCATTAGAATCGTCTTTTAACCATTTTGCAGCATCGCCCATAGCTGTTTTATCAGCTGCGATCTGTTCAAATGTTACAGGATCCATGAAGTTCCACAGTTCGCCGTCGTTGTACAAGTAGTCCATTTCTACTTCTACAATGTCAGCAGCTTCTAGTGAATCACCAGATTTGAAAGTTTTTTCTAATACTTTACCTGTTTTAAGGTTACGTAATTTCACACGGTTGAAGGCCTGACCTTTACCTGGTTTTACGTATTCGTTTTCCATGATTGAACATGGGTTACCATCAAGCATAACCTTAAGGCCTGACTTGAATTCATTCGTAGAATAATTGGCCATGACTGGCACACTCCAAACTTACTAACTTTAAGCTATCGATGCTACGGGCTGTTGCGATGTCATTTAGCAAGTCTGACACGAACATTAGTTGCCACATGCACATTCATTTTATGTGACGTATTCTAAATGACCAATATGCCTTGCCGCAATGAAAAATTCTTGTTTAACCGGCCGATGCTGCCTAAGTTACAAGCAGATATCCATCTACCGGCTTTATTCCCAACTGGCAGATGCTTAAAATCAGCGCAGCTCGTTCTAGACTCCGCTTGGCCCGGATGTCCTGATTTTTCGCACACAAAGCACATTCCCAGCGCCTGCAAACTGTTAAACTAGCACGATTAGGCCTTGCCCTCCCACTTCCATGATTCTTTTTCCGGCATGACAAACTATTTGTATCAACAGCAAAACTGGCAATCACAGCTCAGTGATTTAATTACCGATCCTCAGGAGTTACTGAGTCTTCTGCAACTGTCGCCTGAACAGTTACTCTCTGGCGCGATTCTGGCATCTGAACAGTTTAAATTACGTGTGCCGCGTGCATTCGTCGGAAAAATGAAAGTCGCCGATCCCTTTGATCCGCTGCTGTTACAGGTGCTTCCACATCATCTGGAACTGGAAGATCATCCTGAATTTGTCACCGATCCCTTAGGTGAAGAACAGGCCAATCAGCAACCGGGTGTCCTGCACAAATATAAGTCGCGTTTTTTACTGACCCTGACCGGGGCCTGTGCGGTACATTGCCGCTACTGTTTCCGCCGCCATTTTTCCTATCAGGACAACCTGCCCAAAAATGAAGATTGGCTAAACATCAAGCAATATATTGAGTCTCAGCCCGACATTAATGAAGTGATTTTAAGTGGCGGCGATCCATTAACGTTAACCAATCGACGTTTACAGAGCTGGATCGAACGTCTGGAATCGCTGCCGCAGATTAAATTTTTGAGAATTCATTCACGCGTTCCGATTGTAATCCCCAACCGTGTCGATGAAGCGCTGATTTCCATATTAAAAAACAGTAGGCTACGGATTATTCTGGTGGTACACTCAAATCATGCATCAGAATTGGATGACTTCACTTGCCGTACATTAAATACACTGGTGAAACATCAAATTACCGTCCTGAATCAGGCAGTTTTACTTCGTGGGGTGAATGATTCTGCTCAGGTTCTGGTCGATTTAAGTTATCGCCTGTTCGATGCTGGGGTGATGCCGTATTACTTGCATGTATTAGATAAAGTGAAAGGTGCACATCATTTCGATCTGATGCCACAGGACATCGATCTTATTTATAAAGAGGTTTTAGCGAACTTGCCGGGTTATCTGGTTCCTAAACTCGTTAGGGAAATTGCGGGCGAAAAGAATAAAACACCGCTTTTTGGGGTTTCAACTGCTTGAATTTGAGTTAAATAACAACGATGACTATGAATCATTCAGATATTTTTCAGGTTGCCACTGAGCTGAAATTGGAACAGCTCAGTTTTTGCCAGAATTCTGTCAAAAGTATTCAGGAGTGGGCAGCTGACTTATCCATTTTACAGCTTGGGGACTCGTCAAAAGCCTTGTTCAAAGCCTTACTGGAAATTTCTGAACTCAAATGTCAGGAAACCTTGCGCTTTGACCTGATTCAGGCCATTCACCCGACGCTGGAAAATGTCCTGACCAGCCTGGAAAAACACTTTTTTAACCAGGGTCTGATTAGCAGCGACCGCAATGAGCACATTATCGAGCTGGCGCTGTTGTTACGTAGTCATTTTGCCAAAGTCTATATTGAAATCGCGCGCCGCAGTCACCGCCAGCTGGCCCAGCAGAAGTTTTCCATTTTTGCCTTTAACCTGAAAAAGAACCTGCAGACTGCGCGGACTGTGGCCACCTATTATGCGCTGCAACAACTGACCTTATTGCTGTATCAGCAACAGATGCTATATAGCTCGCCATTTTCCGGGCAATGGCTCACTGTGCATCAACTGTTTAACTGCGCGCTGCAGCACAATTTTCATCAGAACAATATTAACCATCTGCAAGGCACCCAGCATCAGCTGCAAAATATCAGTCAGGCATATGCGCAATTAATCCTGCTGGATATTTTCAATACCCATCAGATTCGTCCGGCCGAAATTCAGGGGCTGTATCTCTGCAGTTTTGACTGGGTCAAGCTGATTCAGATTTTGCCCAAAGAAACCACCCTGTCACGCTATATTGTCGATACCAACAAAGACTATCCGCCAATTTATAACTCGCATCAATCGGGTGATTTTGAGCCGGATATTTTTATTTCGACGCAGGCACTGCTGGATCATATCAGTGAAAATCAGGGCCGCAAGGCAGAACATTTCTCCCGCAATGAAAAGCTGTTTTTAACTCCAGCCCTACATTTTCATATTCATACCCTGCTCACCCATAATCCTGAGCGTCGCCATGAACGTTATGAATATTCGGCCCGGGTCAAAATCTGCTTTGGCTTAAGCGTGGCACACTTCTATCTGTCTAAAGGCAAGAATTTTCAGGAAACCCTGCAACTGGGTGAAAATTACCAGTTCCAGAGTGAAAGCCAGTTCATCAACCAGATGCACAGTCATGCCACTGCCGACATCAGTAAAATCCAGAGTCTGGACCGTGAAGCCAAACAGATTTACGGCGCGGAAGTGCTGGATATCAGTGTGAATGGTTACCGGATTAAATGGGAAGGTGAAACGCCGAAACATCTTAAAACCGGTGAATTTATTCTGGTACAGGAAAATCCGCAAAGTCCGTGGCGTGGCGGCGTGATTCGCTGGATTAAACAGTCGACTGACAAAACCCTGGAACTGGGCCTTGAAGTCTTGGCGCAGGACATTATTCCATGTGCCGTCTATGTGAAATCTGACCGGCATAGCGGGCATTATCATCCTGCCCTGCTCATGCAAAGTTCTCAGCTGAATGAAGTCAGCACTCATCTTATTTTACCGGGGATTCAATTATTAAGAGACAAGCAGACCGTACAGCTGCGTTTAGGGGATGAAGACATTAAAGTCTTTTTAATTAAACCGTTACTCATTACTCAAAGCTTTATGCGTTTTGACTTTGAACTGTTAAATGACCAGCAGCAAGCCACAGTCGATGCCTTTATTCACAAGCAGATGAATGACGTTAAGAATCAAGATTTATGGGAAGCATTAAAGTGAGAAATCCATTATTATCTAAAAAGCTCAAACGTACCGAAACACGTTTACTCATAATCGATGACAACCAAATACGTTTTAATCAAATTTGTGAGCAACTCACTGCAAATGAGCACCGTGTTCAAGCTTATCTTCTAGATGACATAAAAAATTTTGAAAAACAATTACATTTAACTTGGGATTTGGTGATTTTTGGTCGTGCTTATGACATGAAAATCGATCAGGCCCTTACTTTAATTCGTGCATCACAGCAACCGAATCTTCCGCTACTGTTGCTCAAACCAGACGATTACGATGCCACACAATATACTAGTTATGTGCGCAAAGGCATCTATGACATTATCAATTTAGATTATCCTGAACGCTTCTATTTTGGCTTAATTCGGGCATTGTCTTTCAGTCGCTTACAACAGTCACAAGAACAACTTATGACTGAACTTGATAATGCGCAATCACAAGCACAGGCGCTAGTCGAAGACAGTAGCAAAGCTGTGGCAATTATTCAGGAAGGAATTCATGCACAAGCCAATGCTGAATATTTACAGCTATTTGGTTTAAAAAGTGAAGATGACATTATTGGCTTGCCATTATTAGATTTATTGCAACCCCAAGATATTACAGATTTTAAATTCCGCTTTAAGAAAGTCAGTCAAGGACAGTTTGAACACGGCCATTTTGATATTCATAGCCAAAACCCGCTTCTGGCACAACAAAACCCACTCAAAATTGAATTTATTGCAGCAGCTGACGACGCCATACAAATCACCATAGATATTGCAAATACTGCGCATAATAAAGCCCCTACTCAAACCACCTCAGACAAAGCGACAGTAAAGCCTAGCGCCTACCAATTGGTGAATCGTACTTTAGCCAAACAGCCTTCTAGTGATAATGCTTTAGTGGTGTTTTCGTTGGCGAACTGCCCAGATTCAATTTTCCAATCCGACTGGCAAACCACAAAAAATTACTTTGCCAATATTAAAAACTTTTTAAAAGAACAGACCAATGTACCTTTATTTAATGTGAGTAATGGTTTAGTCGTTGGTTTGTTCCAAGCAGAATCGCCTACAATTTTAGAATCAAAACTGATTGGCTTAAACTCACTCACGAAACCCCAATTACTCACGGTAGATCAACACAGCTATCCGCTTAATTTGCGTATTGGTTATGTGCCGCTCACTCAAGATATTCAAAATGAAAGCAATTTTGAACAACTGATTAGCCAAGGTTTTGCCAACGCATTACCAAAACCACAAGAACAACATAACTCAGGTTTAGCCTTAGACTTATCATTCGGTGAATCTAATTTAAATGTAATTGAACCTGCCGTTGCTGTACCACAATCCTACAGTGAATCAGCAATTATTGCTGCTATACGTCAAAGCCTAGATCGAGGTGAAATTCATCTGAAATATCAACAACTTTACGACAAGCAAGATACTAACTTATATACCTACGAAGTAACCAGCGGCTTTATTTTCAATAACGAATGGCAACCACTGACTGGCTTAATTGACTTGGCAGAAGACCCAGAATTAGCCATTAAACTGGATCGCTGGATTCTGGTCGAAGCCTGCAAACAGCTGCATAACTTCATTACCCAATATCCGGAAGCCAAGCTGATTGTTAACCTGAACAAGCATGTGCTGCTACAAGACCGCGCTTTCCCGGAATTTGTGTCCAAACTGATTACCATTGTCGGCAGTCAGCAGGCTTATCCGTTAATTCTGCAATTCTCTGAAGAAGATGTGAGCCAGAACCTAATGGATGCCCAAAAGCAGATGCATTTGCTGCATCAGCATGGTGCGGAGATTTCCATCCGTGAATTCGGCCAGTCGATGTATAGCGAATCCATTCTTAAACAGCTGGATGTGCAATATGTGACCCTGCATCCATCGCTGACCAGCAAACTGATGCAAGATAGTGCCACTCAGGAGCTACAGGAACAGATTCAGCAGTTTAGCGAAATCAAGCCGGTGGAAGTGGTGCTACATGAACTAAACGATATGAACCTGTTTGCCAACGCCTGGAATGTGGATGCCCGTTATATTCAGGGTGATTACTTCCAGAAGAAACTCGATCATCTCATTGATGTACAAGACCAATAAGGTCTTGTACTTTTCGCCTGAAGTGCAGGCACAAAAAAACGGGCAAATGCCCGTTTTTTTCATTCTGGGTATTAACCACGTTTGATAGAACGTGACATACCAGCAAAACGTTGTTTGAACTTGTCGATACGACCGCCAGTGTCAACGTTCTTTTGCTTACCAGTGTAGAATGGGTGGCAAGCTGAACATACGTCTAGGTAAAGAGTGTCTTTACCAACAGCTGAACGAGTTTCGATCACGTTACCACATGAACAAGTAGCAACTAATTTTTCATATTTTGGGTGAATATCGGCGCGCATCGTCGATTACTCCATAAGATTAAAGAAGGTTTTGCTGTCGTCGCAATTGATCACTCTCAAGACTGAGGAAAAAAGCTGTTTATTCGAGATAAACTGCAGACCAACACCACAACAGACCATTCTTTTGGCCCACCGAGACGGATACCGTCAGAGCTAAGCACAACAAGTTGGGGCATATTATACGTGAATCTATGCCAATATGCGAATTATTCTTTGCTCTCAATTTCAGGCTGCTTCGACCAGTAATTGGCAATAATGCCGCAGACCATCAGCTGGATTTGATGGAAAATCATGATTGGCAGCACAATCATGCCCAAAGGCTGGCCAATAAACAGAATCTGCGCCATCGGTACACCACTGGCCAGGGTTTTTTTAGAGCCACAGAAGAAAATCGCAATCTGGTCTTCACGTTTAAAGCCCAGCCATTTTGGTACGTACAGCGCCAACAGCATGATGATGGTCAGCAGCACCGAACAGGCTACAGTTAGAATCAGTAACGTTGTGCCACTGACTTCATTCCACAGTCCGGCCACCACGGCGCCACTAAAGGCACCATAAACCACCATCAAAATCGTACCCTGATCAAAGCCTTTAACCAGACTTGGGAACTTGACCAAAAATGGATAGACCCACGGCCGCAGCAATTGCCCCAGAATAAAAGGCACCAATAACAATAAGGTAATCTGAATAATGGATGAGGTCGGATCATAATCGTGCTGCGACTGGCCAAAAATAAACAGGCTGACCAGAACCGGGGTAATGAACATGCCGGCAATATTGGAAAAAGACGCGCTACAGACTGCACTGGCGACATTGCCGCGTGCAACCGAGGTAAAGGCAATAGAAGACTGCACTGTAGAGGGCAGGAAGCACATAAATAAAAAGCCCCAGTACAGCTCCTGTCCCAGCAACGGCAGTAATACGGGTTTGGCTATGAGACCTAAGACGGGAAATAACAAGAAGGTAAATGCAAACACCAGCGTATGCAGCTGCCAGTGCATGATGCCTTGTACCACTGCCTCTCTGGACAGCTTTGCGCCATGTAAAAAAAACAGCACCGCAATGGCCGCCGTGGTAATAACGCCAAAGACTTCAGCAACCTGTCCAGACACCGGCACGATACTGGCCAGTATCACCATCACAATTAACAATATGGTAAAGCGATCCAATGCAAGTAGTTTTAGCATGTCTACATCCTGTGATTTTATTTTTGCATCGACATAAAAAAGCCCAGTCAGCGGGTTTTACCTCACGGTAAAGTTCCATCTTACTGGGCCGGAACAATAAAGCTAGTCTGCTGGCTTAATGTTCACTATTTTGTGGCGCTATACTACTGCGCCAACTTAGTTATTGCGGGCATTGTCATCCTGCTGGATCAGCTCGATTTTATAACCGTCCGGATCTTCCACAAAGGCAATTACGGTCACGCCGCCTTTCATTGGCCCCGCTTCACGCACCACATTGCCGCCGCGTGCCTTGATTTCTTCACAGGCTTTGTAGGCATCTTCCACTGCAATGGCAATATGACCATAGCCATTGCCCAGCTCATAGCTGTCTGTATCCCAATTATGGGTCAGTTCCAGCACGGTATGGTTGTCTTCATCACCATAGCCGACAAATGCCAGGGTAAAGCGGCCTTCTTCGTAGTCACGTTTACGGAGTAAAGTCATGCCAAGTACTTCAGTATAGAACTGCAATGACCGTTCTAAATTGCCTACACGTAACATGGTATGCAGCATGCGCATATTATTCGTCCTTTTGTTGAATTTGAGCGTGTTCATGAGCACGCAATAATTTTGCCACCCACACCACCAGAATCAGAATCGGAATTCCAAGCAGCGTGGTCATGAGGAAGAAACTCGGATAACCGATATTATTGACTATGGTACCTGAATATCCACCTAAAATTTTAGGAGTGAGGGTCATTAGCGAACTAAAGATCGCATATTGTACAGCGGTAAACGACACACTGGTTAAGCTGGACAGGAAGGCAATAAATGCCGCACCGGCCAGACCGGAGGCCAGGTTATCAATAATAATTGCCAGATAGAGCCATAAACTGCTATACGGTTTAATCACCTTACCGCGAACTTCTACCGCTGCATCAGCGTTGATATCCACCGGTGTCAGGGCCTGAATATCAATATCCAGCACCGGATGCTGCGGTGCCAGCTGATAGCTGCGGTTAGCACTGAGTGTACTGCCATCCAGCAATCGGGCCTGGACCTGAATCGTGCTATTTTGTGCTGTCTGTAACTGCTGGCCTTCAATCACGCCACTAAACAGGCCACCCTCTTCCAGCTTGGCCGGATATTCCTTGCCATCCAGAACCAAACTCAGCGGCTGTTCAGGTTGTAGCTGTGCAGCATCAAGACCACTCAACTGACCACGAATCACCAGACTTTGCTCGGCTTCCTGTACAGAAATCCGGTCATCCGAAGTAATCGGTAATAACTGGATTTGGGCTGTGCCGGTCTGCTGCAAATACGGCATGCTTAATTGTGCCTGATCGGACTGATTGGCATATTGTGCCTGTACCTGAATCTGATTGGCCTGAGCCAGCACATTGCTCGGTACCTGTATGCTCCAGTAACCGGCTTCATCAGCCTGTACCTTATATTGCTGCGCCCCGACATTCACCTGCACATCACTCAGGCTTTGCCCGGATTTGACCAGTCCAATAAAAATCAGGTTGGTCGAGCTGGCCAGCACTGCGCCCAGAAACATCAGTTTCATGATATTCATTTTTTGGGCCAGCAAACCACCCAGGAAGCCACCCACCAACGAGAAAATCACCCCGTAGACTTTGACTGCTTCAGCAATCTGTTCTTTGCTGAAGTTCAGGTCCTGATAAAACACATTGGAAATGACCCCTGCAATAATATCCGAAACCCGATAAAACCCGATCAGCAGCAGTAACACCAAAGCCAGCTTTAAACCATAGCGCTTAAAGAAATCCGCGACCGGATGCACCCAGGTTTCAAAAGCCATCTGTTTATTGACTGCACCCAGTTTGACCAGCACAGTTCCGACCAGTAAAGCCACCGCACCCGAGCCAATAAAGCGAATCGCCTCCAGCGTAAACAGCAGGAAGGAATCCTGAATACTGAGCTGGTTTTTCAGCGCATCCAGCGCCTGACCGGAATAGATATAACTCAGCACAAAACTGATCACGGCAACAAAAAACACCACCACCAGTCGATAATAATCGCTGCGTTTATATTCTTTACGGACACGCTCCACCACCGGCTCACGAATCACCAGCGTGGTACACATCCCGATCAGCATCACCGCGGCCATCACCAGATAGGTGTATTTCCAGGCCTCATAAATATAGTTGCCTTTGGCCGTGCCTAGATACGCCGCCAGAAATAAAGCACCCGCACCGGCCACAATCATCCCGATACGATAACCGGCGTTATAGGTCGAAGCCAATACAGTTTGCATCTGGGTTTCAGCCAGCTCAATACGATAGGCATCAATCACAATATCTTGCGTGGCCGCAGCAAAACCGAGCAGCACCGCACCCACCGCCATCTGGTAGAGATGCGTCTGCCCTAAGGCCGGATCTGAAAAGGCCATAATACAGATGGCGCATATAATCAGGACCTGAGCAATTAAAAGCCAGGCCCGGCGCCGGCCCAGTTTCTGGGTTAAATACGGTACCGGTAACTCATCAATTAATGGTGCCCAGACAAACTTAAATGAATAACCCAGCGCCGCCCAGCTAAAGAAAGTTACGGCATTACGGCTAATGCCGGCTTCACCTAACCACAACGATAAACTGGAAAAAATAAGAAGAATGGGAATACCGGCCGAGAAGCCAAGAAACAGCATGATCAGCGCACGCCGATCTAAAAATGCGGTAAAGGCGGATTTCCATCCTGTAGATTGTGTTGTCATTACATTATTTTTGTCAAAAAACTGAATGTTGCTATTCAATCGTTTAATGGATTTGGTTTCAACCTGATTTATGCAAACGCCCTGTGATTTTCTGGAGAAATGCAGCGGCCTGGCTTGAAATTTTCTATTAAACCTGTATACCTTAAATCTCTATTGCAATAATTTCGTTTTGGATTTCACAGTGACGCAAAGACACGAGCACATGACCTCTTCTTTATCTGCTTCAATTACCGAACAACAAACATTAGTTTTACAACCAGAACAAACTCTTACCTCAGCCTTCGAACAAGCCGAAATTCAAACGACACTTAATAACACCCGCTTAAGCCCGGAACAGCTGACCCATATTCCGGATCTGGAAAAAATTCCGGCCTCCACCAAACGGATTAAGCCTTTAAATAATTTTCTGGGTCAGGATCGTGCCCGTGCTTCGGTAGAAGCCGGCATTGCCTTGCCGTATTCCGGCTATAACATTTTTGCGGTCGGTACGGCAGGACTGGGCAAACGCACTATGATCCGGCGTTTACTGCAGCAACATGCCAAAACCATGGCCACGCCAAACGACTGGGTGTATGTCAATAATTTTAAAAACCCGCGCCAACCCATTGCCCTGCGACTGCCGGCCGGTCAGGCACCGAAATTCCAGACCCAGCTGCATCAGAGCTGGCAGACCATTTTAAAGCAGCTGGAACGCCGTTTTAGCGCCGAAACCTATCACAACCGCATTGAACAGATTCGCCAGCAAACCGGTGATGAACAGCAACAGGCCCTCATTGAACTGACCAAAGAAGGTGAAACCCTGGATTTAAAACTGGTCTCGCGCAATGACGAGCACTGCTTTATTCCGGTGCAGTTTAAAGATGACCAGCTGCAGGAAATGACCCAGGAAGATGTCAATGCCTTAAGCAGCAAAGAGCGCGCCGAAATTGCCGCCAATATGCGCTATATGGATAAAAAACTGGAACGTCTGGGTCTGCATCTGGGTGATCTAGAAGATGATGCACGAGATCGGGTTCAGGTCCTGAATCGTGACATTGCCAAACAGGTGGTGATGCCGCGGATTGATTTATTACTGAATAAATTTTCAGAGGTTCAAGGGCTTGAAGACTATCTGAAATACTATGCCGAAGACATTATCAACAATGTTGAAATGGTGCTGGAACAGGAAGAAGATGACTTCACTCCGGCGGTGTTTAGCCGGGTGCCAGCACGTTATCAGGCCAATATTGTTGTTACGCATAAGCCGAATTCGGGTGCGCCGGTGATCTTTGAAGATTTCCCGACCCACTACAACCTGCTCGGTCATGTGGAACAGATGACCCAGAACGGCACCATCACCACTGACTTCACCTTAATCCGTTCCGGTGCCTTACATCGTGCCAATGGCGGTTTTTTAATTCTGGAAGCCGAACAGTTACTGGAACAGCCTTATGCCTGGCAAGGGCTGAAACGTGCCTTGAAATCGGGCCAGCTAAAACTGTCCTCACTGGAACATATGCTGACTTTAACCGGTAGTATTTCGATTGAGCCGGAATCAATTCCCCTGACTTTAAAGGTCATTCTGCTGGCCGAGCCGGAAATCTATTATGAAATTCTGGAAGTCGAACCGGAGCTGGGCAGCGTCTTTAAAATCCGTGCCGACTTCACCGATACATTACAACGTAATGACACCAATGAGCAGGCTTATATGCAGCTGATTGCTGATTATGTTCAGGCCGATAAACTGCTGCCCTTTGACCGCTCTGCCCTGGCTGCGCTGTTAACCGACTCGAGTCGTCTGGCTGAAGACCAAAGCTCGCTGTCCTTACATGCCCTGACGCTGGGTGATCTGATTCGGGAATCACATCATCATGCGGTACAAGCCGACAAAAAGATGGTGTCAGAAGAACATATCAACATGGCGCTGGATCATCGTAAATATCGCTTAGGCTATTTGCGTGAACTGTACTGGCAGGACCTGTCGCGCGGCACCCAGCTGATTGAAACAAAGGGTCATCGTCTGGGTCAGATCAATGCCCTGTCCGTGATTCATTATGCCGATGTCGAGTTTGGTCTGCCTTCACGCCTGACGGCATCGGTCTATCAGGGCGGCGGCGATATTCTGGATATTGAACGCAGTGTTGAATTGGGTGGCTCGCTGCATGCCAAAGGCGTGCTGTTAATGTCCAGCTTCCTGAAAGCCCATTTTGGCCGCGAACAGATTCTACACTTCTCTGCCGCACTGGCCTTTGAGCAGAGCTATGGTCAGGTCGATGGTGATAGCGCCACCGTTGCGGAACTGTCTGCCCTGATTTCAGCAATCAGCCAGTTACCGATTGATCAGTCCTGGGCCATTACCGGCTCCATGAACCAGCTGGGTCAGGTACAACCTGTTGGCGGCGTCAATGCCAAAATTGAAGGCTTCTATGATGCCTGTAAATTACAGGGCCTGACCGGCAAGCAGGGCGTGATTATTCCACGTCAAAACATGCAGCATCTCATGCTGCGTAAAGATGTGATTGAAGCGGTGCAAAAAGGCGAATTCCATATTCATGCCATTGATGTGATTGATCAGGCACTGGAAATTCTGATGGCGCGTCCGGTCGGAAAACTGGACAATAAAGGCCGTTATAGCAAAGGCTCGATTTATGACATGGTGATGGCGCAGCTGGAATACTGGCAAGCCATTGAAGATGGCGCAGAAATTGAAGAGGAAGAGCCGAAGAAAAAGAAAAAAGCTAAGAAAGAAAAAAAGGCCAAGAAAAAAGATCAACCGGCTGAAGCAGCAATTGAGGCTATTCCGATAGAAGATGCCCGTAACCAGACTGGCTCATAATGGCCGGTCTAAAAAAGCAAAAAAGCGCCGAAAGGCGCTTTTTTTATACGACTGAATTAAGCTTCAGGCGCTGGGCTGTACTGTTCAACCAAAGGCTGTAACTCACCTTTTTGGAACATATCCAGCATAATATCGCTACCGCCAATTAACTCGCCATTGATCCACAATTGCGGGAAAGTTGGCCAGTTGGCAATTTTCGGCAAAGTTGCACGAATATCCTGGTTTTCAAGAATATTCACATAGGCAAATGGACGACCAATTTGACTGAGCGCTTCTACTGCACGAGCTGAGAAACCACATTGTGGGAATTGCGGTGTGCCTTTCATGTAAAGAAGAACTGCATGTTTAGCAATTTGGTCACGAATTAACGCTTCGGTATCGCGTGCTTGTTCAGTCATTGATAAATCCTCAACTAATCTGTTTTGCATTATACCGAAAACACAGCAAAACAGTATGCTTAAAGCAATATTTCCATTTTTATTTACATTTACACTTTCAATCGGGGGCAGATTTTGCTTATATAAGTTTTTTCCTTTCTTTCTTACAGATAAGAGTTAGTCATGAACAACGTTACCCTTGCCCCTGTGCAAACTGATCAACCGTCTCATTTGATGCCCGTCTTCGGCCGTCAGCCGATCAGCTTTGTCCGCGGCCGAGGCGCTTATCTGTACACTGAAGATGGCACCGAATATCTGGATGCCCTGACCGGTATTGCAGTCTGTGGTTTAGGTCATGCTCATCCGGAAATTGCTGCTGCCATCGCGGATCAGGCCGCGACCCTGCTTCATACCAGCAACCTGTTTGAAGTGCCTTGGCAAACTGCCGCTGCACAAAAACTGGCAGAAGTCGCTGGTATGGAAGAAGTCTTCTTCTCTAACAGTGGTGCAGAATCGAATGAAGGTGCCATTAAAATTGCACGTAAATTTGGTTATTTACAAGGCATTGCCAATCCGAAAATTATTGTCGCCGATCAGTCGTTCCACGGCCGTACCCTGGCAACCCTATCTGCCACCGGCAATAAAAAAGTCCAGGAAGGTTTTGCACCGCTGGTAGAAGGTTTTATCCGTGTACCGTTTGGTGATGTTGAAGCCATTGAAGAAGCCGCCATTCAGTATCCGGACATCGTCGCGATTCTGGTTGAGCCAATTCAGGGCGAAGGCGGTGTTAATACCGCGCCTCAAGGCTTTAGCTACCTAGAAGATATCCGCCGCATCTGTAACCAGCACAACTGGCTGATGATGCTGGATGAAGTGCAAACTGGTAACGGCCGTACCGGTAAATATTTTGCCTATCAGCACACCAATATTGTGCCAGATGTCTTAACCACTGCCAAAGGCCTGGGCAATGGCTTCCCGATTGGTGCAGTGATGACCCAAGGTCGCGGTGTGGGTGTACTCACTGCCGGTAACCATGGTTCAACCTACAGTGGTACTGCCCTGGGGTCACGTGTGGTCTACACTGTGATTGATATTATCCAGAAAGAAAATCTGGTCGAGAATGCCGCAAAAATGGGTAGCTATATTGTTGAGCAGCTACGCAACCAGCTGGCTGACCAGAATGTTAGCGTGCGTGGTTTTGGCCTGATGATCGGGATTGAATTACCTAAAGCCTGCGCAGAACTGGTGGATATTGCCCGTGATGAATACAAACTGATTGTCAATGTGACCGCCGGCTCCGTGGTGCGTTTACTGCCAACCTTGAACATTAGCCAGGAACAGGCCGATCAGCTGGTTGAACGTCTGGTGAAAATGATCAAAACGTTCCTGGCTTAAGCCGCGTGTTGATCTCAACAGATCTCAATCTGCATAAAAAAGCCGCATGATGCGGCTTTTTTAATTTCTGAATTGTTATATTTTATGAGGCTTCCTGGTAAATTCTGCCGCCAGGTAACTGACAAAAATACTGTTTTAAAGCATCCAGACAACGATGCACTTTCATTGGCTGCTGCTCACGTTTTGGCGTAATCGCATACAATGTAAAGGTCGGCAATTTCCATTCAGGTAATACTTCGACCAAAGAACCGTTAATTAAATCTTTTTGTACATCTAGATATAAAAGTCTCGCGATTCCGTGCCCTTGTAAACATAATGATTTGGCAATCAGAACATTATTTGTGGTGAGGCGAGAGCTCATGTCCAGTCCGACCACTTCACCCGTACTGGCGTGATGAAATGAAAAACTGGCATAATTTTTCATCAAATTTACTGGAATCAGGTCATGATTTTTTAAATCTTCAGGACGTGACACCGGTGTGGTCTGGTTCAGATAACTTGGTGATGCCACCAGAACCTGCTCAACGCGCGCCAGTGGCACTACATTCAGCTGACTATCTTCAATTTTTGAACTCATGCGCAAAGCAATATCAATCCGACCTTCAATCAGGTCAATAAACTGATTGTCCGCTTCGACATGTATGGCCAGACCACGATGGGCTGACATCCAGTGCGACAATGCCGGAATGACATGATTCGCACCCAGTTCCGGGGTGGTTGCGATACGCAAATCACCTACCAGGTCATCGCGTAATTCATTAATGCGTATTTTACCACGCTCCGCAGCGGCGAGCATTTCCTGACAGCTGTGGAAAAAAGCTTGTCCAGCTTCAGTCAAACTCAGTTTTCGGGTGGAACGGTGTAACAGCGTTACTTCCATTTCATTTTCCAAAGAACGAATTTGCTGACTTACAGCACTTGTGGTGATACCGAGTTCACGCGCAGCGCCACTAAACGAGCTTTTTTCAACAACACAAGCAAATACACCCATTGCTCGAAGTTGATCTAACATAAATTTCCCTCTGAACTTATGAGATGCTCCTACCTTTAATAAAAGCAACTCATTGTATTATACGGTGAAATTTACGTTTTGCACTTAAAAAAATTAATTTATTGGTAAAACATTAGTCGGGTTGATCGGCTTGCCATCAAGGCGGACCTGGAATTCCAGCATGGTGCGGGTGGTGCCCGATGAGCCCATTTCGGCAATTTTCTGCCCTGCTGCTACATTTTGTCCACTATTCACGTTAAGTTTACTGTTATGTGCATAAGCCGTAATGTAGCCATTAATATGCTTAATTAACACCAGGTTACCGTATTCTTTCAGGCCATCTGCGGCATAAACCACCTGCCCGTCTGCAGCTGCAAAGACCGGATCACCGACATTGCCGCCATAGCGAATCCCTTTCACATTCGACGCTAAATTAAAGTTCTCAATTACTGCACCATTAGATGGTTTCACCCAGCGTAAAGAACCTACGGTAGAGCTCACTGTCGGCGCCGGAGTAGTGGTTCGTGGTGTGGTTGTGGTCGTCGTGGTTACCGGTGCAGTCGGTACTGGCGTAGTTTTTGGAATAGCAATGGTCTGACGCTGGATTGGTGCTGGCTGCGTTACCGGACGCGTCGTGGTGGTACGCGGTGCACTGCCACTTTTCAGACGAATCGACTGGCCCACATAAATCCGGTACGGCGCGGCAATATCGTTCATTTCCGCAATACTGAGATAACTTAAACCATAACGTGCTGCAATGCCGCTTAAAGTATCACCTGAGCGTACGGTATAGAAATTTGGCGCAGCCGCATAACGTGCAGAATTATGTACTTGAGGTTTAGACGCACAGCCACTGATGATGAGCGTAGAAATAACGGCTGTAGATACAAATAAAGTTTTCAACAATGTTGTCGGTGCTGCAAATAAACGACCGTGTGACACCAAAGGCATTAATCTTCCTCTCTACATCTTAAATGTAATTATTGAACTGCGCTAAGATTAACAAAAAAGCACCGAAAAAGAGTTTCAGACGGTACTTTTTCACAAAGTTATAACATTCTTTACAGGGCTGGACTCAAGCTGTCATGCAGATGCCCCAGAATATCGTAATTGGTCGCATCCATCTGAATTGGGGTGATGCTGACATAGCCATTGGCCACAGCAAAGAAATCCGACTGGATTTCACCCACATCTTTACGCGGGTCTGCAACGGCTTCTCCGGCCAGTCCAATCCAGTACACCTGGCGACCGCGCGGATCGACATGGCTGGTAATCGGTTTAGATTGACTGCGACGGCCCTGATAGGTAATTTTTGCGCCTTTTAATTCCGCCACATCTGGAATATTAATATTCAAAATGTGGCGTGGCGGCAAGGTTGGCAAGCCGTTGGCAATAAAATCATGCACCCACTGCGCGGCAACTGCATAATCGGCCGGATGCTGATAAGCTCGGACATTAGGGCCAGCCAGTGATACAGCTATGGCCGGCTGCGTCATTAAACGCCCTTCAAAAGCAGCACCAACGGTACCTGAATACAGTACATCATCACCCAGATTGGCGCCGCTGTTAATCCCGCTCACCACCAGATCAAATTCAAAATCAAACAGGCCATTCATAGATAAATAGACACAGTCTGCCGGAGTGCCATTCACCGCCCAGATATCTTCAGCAATCGGAATTGGACGTAAAGGACGATCTAAGGTCAAGGCACTGGAAAACCCACTACGCTCACTTTCTGGCGCGACAATCACCACACGACCCAAAGGTTTTAATGCGTGTGCAAGCGCCTGGATCCCTGGCGCAAAAACGCCATCATCATTGGCAATTAAGATATTCACAAATTTACTCTTCAAATTAAATAAATGACCGGTCAGCACATTTCATTGAAATATAATGAGAAGTATATATATTTAGTGTCGAACTTCCATCAATAAAAAGTGTGTATAACATGATTCGTCGCTTATCTGTACGTCGTTTACTGGGGCTTGGTTTTGCGGTAATTCTCTCTCAAGCGGTCAATGCTGAAGGCTTGACGGTAGAAGAAGCCAATACCATTGTGAAAGAAGACATTGCTGCCGCTCAGGTGATGGCTGAGGTTTGTCCGGCCATTATTGGCAAAAACGCCAAACTGGATAGCAATATTCAGGCTTTAATTGAAACCTACCTGGCAGACTTAAAAGGTCAGACTTTAAGCTACAGCGCACTGCAGGCTGATGCTGAATATAAGAATATTCTGATTGAAGCACGTGATGCTGCTAAAGAAACCACGACAGATGAACAGAAAACTGTTTGTCAGGATGCTGCTACAATCGAACTTTAGGTTTGTACTGACGCACCATCTTCACATCAAGAGTAATCAGCATAGGTTGATTGCTCTTTTTTATTGCATTTCTGATTTGGCTTTTTAATTTTGGTTGTGTGTCAGCCTGCTCAGATACACTTCTTTTCTTTTCATTCTGTCAAAAATCATTAAGCTTATGGGCATGTGGTATTTTTAAGTTTTAGGTCTATTTTTTTATGTACACTTCCCAATTAAAAACGAAATCTTTGCAACTTCTGGCTGGTATCGCCATTACTTTGGGTTTGGGGCAAACCGCACTGGCACAGAATGAAAATATTGAAGTCACACCACTTCAAAAAGTCACCCAGCAGGAACTGGCAGCCATTTATGTATTATCTGAAGTGTGCCCAGCGTTAATTCAGGACAAAGACCAGACTAAATTTAATCAGGGCTATGCCAAACTGGCCAAAGAATATATGCCGGCAGAAAAAGATCCGGTTGCAGCTTTACAAGCCCTAAGCAAGCAAAAAAGTTTTAAGCCGATGCTGGTTGAAGCACAGGCCGATGCCAAAAAAGCGGGAAGCCAGAAAAATAAGGCCATTTGCCAGGAATTGACCGCGTATAGCAAATAAAACTATTTGGTTACAATACTTTTTCCGATAAGCCGATTTCTCCCATAGAAGTCGGCTTTGCTTTATCCTAAAATGCTAGCCTCTTTTGTGCATATATCAAGTATTGGAACACCTAGAATGACTCGAAAAAGCGCCCTTGCTGCCTTACTCCTCCTACCAAGCTTTTCTTATGCAGCAACTGTTTTATCCAATCCACCAGAACTCAACAATAAATCTTATGTTTTAATGGATTATGAAACAGGGCAAATTCTTGCATCGAAAAATGAAAATGAAAAACTTGCCCCGGCGTCAATGACCAAAATGATGACCAGTTTCATCATTGAACAAAAACTATTGAAGAGCGAACTCACGGAAGATGAAAAAGTTCGTATGAACGAATCTGCATGGTGTCGTGGTAGTAGCACAGAATCATGTATGTATGTTCCGCTGAATGGCACTGCAACTGTACTTGAAATGCTGCGTGGAATTATTGTTCAGTCGGGTAATGATGCCTCTAAAGCCATGGCGGAACACATTGCCGGCAATGAAGGCACCTTCGCACACATGATGAACGAAGAAGCCAAAAAAATTGGCATGACCAATACCCAGTTTATTAACTCGACCGGTATGCCAGCAGACGGCCATTATTCAACAGCCAAAGATATGGCAACCTTGGCCCAGCACATCATTAAAGACAGTTCTAAATATTATCCGATTTATTCAGAAAAAGAATTTACCTTTAATGGCATCCGTCAAGGCAACCGTAATGCCCTGCTCTATACAGACCCAAGTGTTGATGGTTTAAAAACCGGTCATACCAATGAAGCCGGCTACTGTTTAACGACTTCTGCAAAACGTGGCCCAACGCGTCTGATTTCTGTGATTTTTGGTGCGCCAACCATGCAGGAACGTGCGACACAAACACGTGAATTGCTGGCTTGGGGTTATGCCAACTTTGAAACCAAAAATGTACAGCCTGCAAATCAGGTCCTGGCCAAATCTAAAGTCTGGTTTGGTCAGTCGGATGAAGTACAAATTGGTCTGGCTGAAAACTTTAATGTGACAATGCCTAAAGGCAAAGCCAATGAAATTAAAACGCAATTGGTGGTTCAGCCGAAATTGACTGCGCCGCTACAAAAAGGCCAAGTCATTGGTAAATATGTCGCAAGCTTAGATGGTAAAGTAATTGCTGAAAAACCACTGGTGGCTTTAAACGCAGTTGAAGAAGCTGGCTTCTTCTCGCGCCTCATTGACCATATCAAGCAGTTCTTTAGCAACCTGTTCTAAGTTTAAAGCACGACTTTAGACTTAAGTGAAGGCACTCATTCAGCGAATGGGTGCTTTTTCTTTTATACTATTGTCTTGATCATTCCACTTTTACGAGCAGATCACTATGAGTCAGAACATTCGTCCTTATTTAGATACCCATCCACAGATTGATGATTCCTGTTATATCGACCCGATGGGCGTGGTCATTGGTGATGTGGTTCTCGGCGAAAATGTCTCGGTTTGGCCGTTTGCCGTAATTCGCGGGGATGTTAATTCTATTCGTATTGGCAACAACTCGAATGTACAGGATCATGCCATGCTGCATGTCAGCCATAAAAAAGCCGACAAGCCAAATGGTTCACCTTTGATTATTGGTGAAGATGTAACGATTGGTCATCATGTGAAGTTGCATGGTTGTACTATTGGGAACCGCGTTTTGGTGGGTATTGGCACGATTATTTTGGATGACGTTGTTGTTGAAGATGATGTGATGATTGGTGCAGGCTCACTTGTTCCACCAAACAAAGTTTTGGAAAGTGGCTATTTGTATATGGGTAGTCCTGTTAAAAAAGTACGTCCGCTAACCGATAAAGAAAAAGCGTTTTTGCCGTATTCAGCGCAGAATTATGTAAAGGTTTCGGGGAATTATAAGTAAAATTGGATTTCGCATAAGAGATTTTATGTTAAATAAAAGCTAAGAATTTATTTAAAAGAGTCCAGCATTTGAAAGGAATTCTGAAAAAAATATATTTAATTATTTACTAAGCTTTTGATAAATAAATATATTTTTTATAAAACTATTTTTGGTCTACTGGTGATATATTCCAAGCCATTAGAAGTCGCCATATATTTGCGTCAATCTCTTGAACGTTATCAAAATGCTTTTGATCTACAATCCAATTAACTTTTACTCCTCCAAGAATAAACTCTTGAGAGCGCACGAATAATTGAAAATTATGGTCTGGTGAGACATAAAACTGAAACCCTGAACTCAAAGCATTCATTGAATGCCCGAAACACATTTTTCCTTTTGAACCATTATTAAACTGATAACAATCCACACCATTTTGAGTTTGCTTTGAGTCAATATTTAAGTTTTTCATTATTTCTGAATCAAAAAATTGCTTTGTATTCCTTTCTGTAGAGCCTCCTAATGTACTTACAAATACTTTGACTTGATCATAATGATCTAAAGTATAATTCCCATGAATACTGTTGTCCGTTGCCTGTACAGTTGAACCATTTAATATCAAATTAAATTCAAGGCCTCCCCCCATATCTATCATTGTCCAAGGCGTTTCTTTTGCTTCCGACTCGCTCAACGATGGATACTTTTTAGGTTGATAGTCAATAGGGAATTGACCAAGATAATGCTCAAGGTGCGGTCGATAAAACTCTCGCTCACACTTCGTACAATGTGTGTCAGGTATATGTTTTCGTCTTTGTCCAAGCTCAGCTTTGATGATGAGCTGATCTGTAAATTTCCATGTCACAATCTCTCCTTCTTTCGGGATATGTACTTTTTCTTTTGGCATACAACCTCCTAAAAGCACCATAGCCATTAGCACCATTCCTTTTTGAAAATAATTCATTACAAACTCTTAATATTTATAAAATATATAATTTAAAAACAGTTAATGACTTAGCTTTTAGCAAAGCTAAAATTAACATAGTACTAATTCCCCCAAATCATTTAAATAATAAAAAACCCCGGCATCCTGCCGGGGTTTTTCGTATTGGTTCTCTCGGTATAACTCCTGTCGTACCTTACTTTCCTTGTGCCTATCTCTTGTTATTCTTCTCTGGAACTTCCTGTTCTCCATGTCTTCATCATAGGAAATTGAAGCCAGGTCGTATAGGCGAAAAGGACCGGAATTGCTGTGAGCATATACGTACAAGAGTGGCTAAAAACTGCTCCAGCTTTTACCAAACTAGAAGAGTCATTCCTTAGTCATGACTAATATTTCGCATAACAGCCATTATGTTAAATGGAAGCTAACAACCTCCAAGAAAATCGGTATAGTGTGAATAGTTATTGAGTAGATAAGAGAATTAAATTAATGAAATACTCAAATGAAAAAATAGTTAAAGCTCTCTTATTTGCTCCTTTACCGTTACTTTTTTTCATAGCAGTCCTGTTTATCGTAATGAATCAGGAATACAGCCTATACTCGATTTTAGCGGTTCTTGTAGGGCATGGCCTTGTCTACTTAGCGTATTGTATTTTGACTGTGCCTTTCAGCTTCATATTCTCAATTATTTTAAATCGTTATAACAGTCTGAATTTATTAACCATCTGTATTACCTCTCTAATTATTGCTGCTCCATTTTTTATTCTTTTTGGATGGAGTCACACAGGAGAAATTTCGAAAGAGTGGTGGAAAATGTATACCAATACATGGACTATTTTTATGGCTCTCTTTCCTGGCTTATGTTATTGGCTGTTTTTAATTAATTTAAAAGATAAAGAATAGTTATGAAAAAAATATTATATTTTAATTTCTTAGCGATTATTTTGACTTACGTATCTTTGCTTTATCAAAAAAATATATTAGTTGCTCGCATAGTTGTAGATAAGCTTGAAAAAGTTGAAGTCATAGCTGGGGGATTTCCTCTACAGTTCCTTATAGATGGTGAAACCTCTCCAGTCGGAAGTATAAGTATCAATCCTTTATTTATTTTCATCGGCATGGATCAATTTGTTTTTCTCAATTTTTTTATTGATTATTTATTTTGGATAAGTATTTTATTTGCTTTTTCTATGATTGTGAAAAAGTACAGAATTGTATAGATCTCCTAAAATTAACATAATACAGGTTATACGAAATTATTTTTACTTCTCTTTTTAAATCAGCACATTAGCTCATACTAAGAAGTCAAAATCACCTGATTTGGACTTCTTTATGGATTTCTCATGTTCCACGCTCATTATTAAGTCCTTGTTTCACACAATTTTTTACTCAAACTCAAAAATCATCTTCTCCAAAGAAATCCCCTTCCCTCATAGCCACATCCCCCTAAATTTTGTAGAATATGCTTTTTACCCCATGGTGCTTTTTTATGACCGCTTGGACTGCGCATGTGACTGTTGCCACCGTTGTTGAAAAAGACGGTAAATTTCTGTTCGTAGAAGAACAGACTGAAGGCGTTACACATACCGTCTTTAACCAGCCTGCAGGTCATGTAGAAGCCGGTGAAACCATTATTGAAGCAGCGGTTCGCGAAACCCTGGAAGAAACCGGATACGATGTACGTATTCAGGCTTTACTGGGCATTTATACCTATACTCCGCCCATGTTTCCAGATCGTACCTATTACCGTTTCTGCTTTCTGGCCGAAGCCATTCACCATCATGCAGATGCACAGCTAGACACTGGTATTGTCCGTGCCGTCTGGATGAGCCCGGATGAACTGCTTGAATCGGCCCGCGCCCGCAGTCCTTTGGTGATTAAAGCCGTACAGGATGCTCAGACCGGACAAAAATATCCTTTATCGCTCATTTACGAGCACCAAAATTCTCCCTTAATTCATAGTGTGGATGCCTAATCCTATGCAACAACGTGTCATCGTCGGTATGTCAGGTGGTGTAGACTCTTCTGTTTCTGCAGCACTCCTCCTTCAACAAGGTTATCAGGTTGAAGGATTGTTCATGAAAAACTGGGAAGAAGATGATGGCACGGAATACTGTACAGCCATGGAAGATCTGGCCGATGCCCAGGCCGTATGCGATAAAATTGGCATCAAACTGCACACTGCCAACTTTGCCATGGAATACTGGGATCGGGTTTTCGAGCATTTCCTGGCAGAATACGCAGCCGGTCGTACCCCTAACCCGGATATTTTGTGCAATAAAGAAATCAAGTTCCGTGCGTTTTTAGATCATGCCATTAACCTGGGTGCTGATTTTATTGCAACGGGTCACTACTGCCGTCGTGGTGAAACCATGACCAACTCTAAAGGTGATCAATATGCACCTTTATTGCGTGGTGTCGACAACAACAAAGATCAGACTTACTTCCTGCACGCGGTGCATGGTCGTGAAATTAACAAGACCCTGTTCCCTGTCGGTGAAATTGAAAAGCCACAAGTACGTAAAATTGCAGAAGAATTGGGCTTGGCGACTGCAAAGAAAAAAGACTCCACCGGTATCTGTTTTATTGGTGAACGCCGCTTTAATGACTTCTTAAAACAATATTTACCCGCACAACCCGGAAAAATCGTGCTGGAAGATGGCAAAGAGGTTGGTGAACATCACGGCTTAATGTACTATACGCTCGGTCAACGCGGTGGTATTGGTATTGGCGGCATGAAAGGTGCAGCTGAAGGTGCGTGGTTTGTACTGCATAAAGATGTAGCCGGCAATCGTCTGGTGGTTGGTCAAGGTCATGATCATCCACTGATGCAAAGCACGATTCTGTGGAGCGAATCCATTGATTGGGTCGCAGGTGAACAGGATATTCCTGACACCGGTTTCCGCTGCACGGCAAAAACCCGCTATCGCCAACCTGACCAAGACTGCGTATTATTTAAAGATCCAGAAACACCAAATGGTGTACGTGTTGAATTTGATCAGCCACAACGTGCAGTAACACCAGGTCAAAGCGTGGTGTTCTACGCAGGTGAAGTGTGCTTAGGGGGTGGCGTGATCCATCATACCAATGCCCCTCACCCGGATTTTGTTTAAAGGATTGTTTCGGCATGACAGAGTTACCGTTTCAACAGCCTCGAACTCTGAATGTTCGCCAGAATCGTGCTTTGGCCCTCGCTGCTGTGTTTCAGGCCACGCAGCTGACCCATATGACCGCACTGACTGGCCGACAAAGTATTGGCGATAGCGGTAACTTTTATCTGGAGCGCCTGATTCAGGCCAGCCTGAATATCCGTCCAAGTAATAATCAGAGTGGCCAAACCTTAGACTTTTTTAGTCAGCTGGCCGATATCTCCCTTGGTTTAAAAACCCTCGAAAATAGCATTACCCATCCGTTTACCACCTCACCCAAATCCAGATTACCGAAAATGTCCAATGCCAAGTTGCCGATGTCCTATGCCATGGCGCTGCTGCAACTGGAAAAGAAAGTCTATAGTAATCCGCAATTTGTTGAAATTATTGAGCAATCCCAGCAAAAAATCTTAAAACAGCTGTCCTTTTTTGATAATAACTATTTACATCCAAGTATTCTCGCCAATCTTGCCCAAACCTATGTTGATACTGCTGGACAGATTAATCCGCGGATTATGGTGCGTGGCAATGCCGAGGCCTTTAAAGATTCTGCCCATACCAACCGTATTCGTGCCTCGCTATTTACCGGCCTGCAAATGGCACATTTGTGGCGTCAACTCGGTGGCAGCTCATGGGCGATGATTTTTAGCAAACGCAAACTGCTTCAAGATATTCAGGATCTTGCCCGTTTACAGTATCAGGTGGTCTGATCTGTACGGACATTTGTTTTAGGTTTAGTTCCAAAGTTTAAGGAATCGTTATGAACGCTTTAACTGCACTTTCTCCATTAGATGGACGTTATGCGAGCAAATGTGATGCTCTTCGTCCTTTCCTTTCTGAGTTTGGTTTAATCCATGCTCGTGTGACTGTTGAAGTGCGTTGGTTACAAGCGCTTGCGAACCGTCCGGAAATTACTGAAGTCCCAGCTTTTTCTGCAGAAACCAATGCGGCCTTAGATGCGATTGTGGCAAATTTCTCTGAAGAAGATGCGAACCGCATTAAAGAGATTGAACGTACCACTAACCACGACGTTAAAGCGGTTGAATATTTCCTGAAAGAAAAAATCGCCAACATCGACGAGCTGAAAAATGCCGGTGAATTCATTCACTTTGCTTGTACTTCTGAAGACATCAACAACCTGTCACACGCGTTAATGCTGAAAAACGGCCGTGATGTACTGGTTGCATCTATGCAGCAAATCATTGACTCAATTGTGGCGCTGGCTGAAAAACATGCTGATCAACCCATGCTGTCTCGTACACACGGTCAAACAGCTAGCCCAACCACTTTGGGTAAAGAAATGGCCAACGTGGCGTACCGTTTAGCGCGTCAAATCAAGCAATTCAACAATGTTGAACTGCTGGGTAAAATCAACGGTGCAGTGGGTAACTACAACGCTCACCTGTCTGCCTATCCAGACATCAACTGGCCTGCACATTCACAAGCATTTGTTGAATCTTTAGGTTTAACTTTCAACCCGTACACCACGCAAATTGAACCGCATGACTATATGGCGGAACTGTTTGATGCGCTGCGTCGTTTCAACACCATCTTAATCGACTTTAACCGTGACGTTTGGGGTTATATCTCGCTGGGCTTCTTCAAACAAAAACTGAAAGAAGGCGAAGTCGGTTCTTCAACCATGCCGCACAAAGTCAACCCGATTGACTTCGAAAACTCTGAAGGTAACCTGGGTATTGCCAATGCTGTTCTTGCGCACCTGGGCGAAAAACTTCCAATTTCTCGCTGGCAGCGTGACTTAACCGACTCAACTGTACTTCGTAACATGGGTGTTGGTTTTGCACAGAGCTTGATCGCATTTGAAGCCTGCTTAAAAGGTATTGGTAAACTAGAACTGAATGCTGACCGTATTCTGGAAGACCTGGACAATGCACAAGAAGTATTGGCTGAACCGATTCAAACGGTTATGCGTCGTTACAACGTTGAAAAACCATACGAAAAATTAAAAGCGCTGACTCGTGGTCAAGCGATGACTCGCGACATGATGGTGAGCTTCGTCAACGGTAACGAACTCGAAGCTGTTCCGGCTGCGGATCGTGCACGTTTAGCTGAAATGACCCCTGCGTCTTACACCGGTAATGCCGCTGAACAGGCAAAACAAATTAAAGATTTGATTGCTAAAATCTAATGAAATGATTTGAGTTTTTCACAACATCTTCTTTCTTCCTCTGGAAGCAACATAAAGAGGGTGTAATTTTGAAAAACTCAGCATCAAAAAGCGAAGCTCCGGTTTCGCTTTTTTATTATGATAATTACAAATCCCAATCCTATAACCAGAATGATCGACTACCAATTACAAGCCAAACATTGGCTGATGCTGGTCCTGTTAGGCCTGACCATGCTGCTTGCCAGTATCAACCCGATGGAATTTTCAGCCTATGTGCTACATCAGGTTGGAACGATCCTCATGCTAATTGTGCTGCTATTGCTCTTCAAAAAAGTCGGTTTAAGCTTTTCGAGTTTTGTTTTCTATCTTATCTTTCTGTTGATTCATATTTTAGGCGCGCATTATCTCTATTCTTATGTGCCCTATAACGACTGGCTGCTGCAATACTTCGGCTTTGATTTAAATCAGTGGCTGGGCTGGGAACGCAATATGTATGATCGCTTTGTGCATTTTGCCTATGGGGTGCTGCTCTACCCGCTGTTTTTCCGCTTACATCGGCTGGGCTTTCCTAACGCCAAAGACTGGATGATCTTTCTGCTGGTCGTGCAATGGGTTATGAGCAGCAGTTTGATTTACGAATGGCTGGAATGGTTACTCGCCATCCTCCTCTCTCCAGAAGCGGCTGAAAATTATAACGGTCAGCAAGGTGATGTCTGGGATGCGCATAAAGATATGCTCCTGGCTACGCTCGGCGCAATTCTGGCAGGAAGCTGGAGCTTATACAAAGACAGAAAAAAAGCACTCGATTGAGTGCTTTTTCATGTTTCATGAGCAAAATTGGATTAGAGCTTAGGATCGCGCATTTGCACCAGATTGGCACTGGCTTTGCTTAAAGTATCCATCACCTTGTTAATGACCGCAGGCACCAGAGAATCGGCCACCTGTGCGGCTTGTAGGCCGAGTTTTTCACCCAAGGTTGGCTTGCGCCGGGTTTCAATGACATAAACATCATGCTGTGGTAATAACCCTAACAGGTATTCATCTGAGGTTTGCAGTTTATCGACCAGGTTCAGATCGGAAGCATCCTGACCATACCAGTGTTCACCTGTAGCGACTTTTTCAACATTGAGCTGCGGACGGTACTTTTCAACAAAGTGCTTGAACAGACTGTGAGTTTGTTGCAGTTCTTCTTCAAACTTGGCCTTGCCCTCTTCGGTATTTTCACCAAACATGGTCACGGTACGTTTGTATTGACCAGCGGTATACAGTTCAAAATCTATATTGTGCTGTTTCAGCAGGCGGTTAAAGTTTGGCACCTGTGCCACTACGCCAATTGAACCCACAATAGCAAACGGTGCAGAGATAATTTCATTGGCGATACAAGCCATCATATAGCCACCGCTAGCAGCGACTTTATCAACACAGATGGTCAAATGAAAACCAGCATCACGCAGACGTACCAGTTGTGCAGCGGCTAAACCATAACCATGCACCATCCCGCCCGGACTTTCCAGACGCACCACCACGCGGTCACGTCCAGCTTTGGCGGTGGCCAGAATTAAGGTAATTTCTTCACGCAGATTCTCTACCGCAGAGGCGGCCATATCCCCTTTAAAATCGAGTACGTAAATTTTCTGGTTATTCTTTTTACGCAGGCGTGCTTCTTTGGACAATTGCTGGCTAAATTGCAACAGCTCCAGTTTGGAGGCCGTAGTCTGCGCTATTTTTTTTCGTTGTTCGTTAATACGCGCATTTAAATGACGGATACGAATTTCGGCAGGTAGTTTTGGGGAATGAAATAACATATAAAAATCTGTTCTCAATTTTATTTTGGCTAAGCTTTAGATGAGGGCGGATATTGAGAATTCAATATTAGCGCATTTATTTGCTTAATTTAATCCACTTCCGTGTTAACCGTAGTGTCATTTTTGCAACAACTAAAAAATACAGCCCTGTTGAACAGGACGGGATTTTTAAAAGCTGGGAAAGCTCAACATTAAAACCACCAACTGGATAGCAGATGGAATGATCTGCTCCGGATTCAGCCCTTCAAACTGAAATCTATTTAGGGTCTCATTTTAAGCATTATGATAGGTTAGATAATCCATCAAATCCACTATGACCCTCCCCCTACCCCTCAACCAGAGCCATAAAAAAACCGCAAATATTGATTTGCGGTTTTTGTATATACAGCGGTTGGCAATTAACCAAAACGGCCTGTAATGTATGCTTCCGTTAATTGATGGTCTGGTTGAGTAAAGACCTTTTCAGTCGAGTTCACTTCAATCAGATCACCCAGGTGGAAGTATGCGGTACGGTCTGATACACGCGCTGCCTGTTGCATCGAGTGCGTAACAATCGCAATGGTGTACTGGGTAGACAGCTCAGAAATCAGTTCTTCAACTTTTGCAGTTGCAATCGGGTCCAGTGCGGAACATGGTTCATCCATCAGAATGACTTCTGGTGAAACCGCAATGGTACGCGCGATACATAAACGTTGCTGCTGACCACCTGACAGACCAGTACCTGGCTGGCTTAAACGGTCTTTGACTTCATCCCACAGACCAGCTTTACGCAGGCTGTTTTCAACAATTTCTTCAAGATCGTATTTGTCACGCGCCAAACCGTGCAGTTTCGGGCCGTAAGCCACGTTTTCAAAAATTGATTTCGGGAACGGGTTTGGCTTCTGGAACACCATACCCACCTGAGCACGTAGCAACACCACGTCCAGGTTCGGATCATAAATATCCTGATTATCCAGCATGACTTTACCGGTAACGCGGCATGAATCAATGGTGTCATTCATACGGTTTAAGGTACGAAGGAAAGTCGATTTACCACAACCTGATGGACCAATGAAGGCAATGACTTCATTTTCATAAATGTTCAGGTCAATGCCTTTAATTGCTTCAGATTCACCATAGTACACATGAACATCGGAGGTGCTGAGTTTGACATTGTTCGATTTGGCTTCTTTTTTGCTCGCCGCCTGGGTATCAAACTGAGACACAAACGAAGTTGCAGGCTGTTTGTGTTCTTCGCCTTCAGTTGACGTAAATTGTGTTTGCTCTGGATTCACTGCTTTATCCTGTTCTAAGGAATTCGGTTTGTCTGTGCTTAATACAGTAGTCATATTTTGCCCTCAATTACCAACGTACTTCAAATTTCTTACGTAACCAGATCGCCAGACTGTTCAGGCCGATCATGAGTGCAAGAAGTACGATAATGGCGGCAGCGGTACGTCCTTCAAAGAAGTTACGCAATTCATTGCCCTGCCATAGGAAAATTTGTACCGGTAATGCGGTAGATTGATCAAATGGAGATGCCGGTACGCTCGCAACGAAGGCACTCATACCAATTAATAGAAGTGGTGCGGTTTCACCCAATGCTTGTGCAACACCAATAATCGCACCGGTTAAAATCCCTGGTAATGCCAGCGGCAATACATGATGGAATACGGTTTGTAGACGTGATGCACCCAAGCCCAATGCAGCCTGACGAATAGATGGCGGCACCGCTTTTAGTGAAGCACGTGTGGTAATAATTACGGTCGGTAAAGTCATTAAACTTAGAACTAGACCACCCACCAGTGGCGCAGATAACGGTAAATGCATCCAGCCAATGAAGATGGCAGCGCCCAACAGACCAAATACAATCGATGGAACTGCGGCCAGGTTGTTAATGTTCACTTCAATAATATCAGTAATGACATTTTTTGGTGCAAATTCTTCCAGGTAAATTGCAGATGCCACACCAATTGGAATCGAGATAAAGATCACGATCAGCATCATGAATAATGAACCCATGAAGGCACCGGCCAAACCTGAGGTTGCAGGCGAACTACGCGAGTCCGGGCTGACAAAGATATTGGTATTGAAAGTATTTTCCATAATACCTTGGGCTTTCAGGTCATCTGCCAGCTGGCGGATTTCCGGGCTCAGCTGCTGCTGTTCTGCCGGTAGGTCACGGTCGATATTGCCCGCAAGCCATACATCTACATTGGCATCGGCCAGAATTTTCACTTCTTTGGTTTGACCAATCAGTGATGGATCTGCCAGCACCATATCACGTAAGCGATAGGCTTCAGAACTGGTGTACATGTAGCCTAAATCATCACGCTTGGCTTCAAGCGCCGCATCTTTAGCGACGATACCGTTAACGATAAGTGCATCCCAATCAACCATCCCCATTTCAGTCTGCCAGGCAATCATACGGTCATTAAACTGCGCCGGAGATTCACCTGCCTGCTGTTTTGGCTGTGCACCCACATTAATAATGCTTGGGTCAAAGTAGACTGGCACTGCCATACTGCTTTGCCAGAATGCCGGTAAACCTTTGGCCAGAATACTGCCGAACAGCAACACGACAAAGAATAAACCTGCCAGTACCGAGGCCAGACCAAACATGCGGAAAGTGCTTTCTTTACGATGGCGTTTTGCTAACGAGCTTTCAATTTTCTGTTTACGTTGTGCGCGTAATTCAGCGGCCGCCCGTGGATCAAGCGGTTGTTGATCCATTGAAGTAGTATTTGAAGTACTCATTAGTCGTATTGCTCACGATATTTACGCACGATGTAAAGTGCCACAATGTTCAAACACAGGGTAATAACAAACAGGGTTAAACCTAATGCGAACGCCACCAATGCCTGCGGACTTGCGAAGTCGGTATCACCGGTTAACTGGTTAACAATTGTCATGGTTACGGTTGCAACCGCTTCTAGCGGGTTGGCATGTAGTAACGGACTGTTACCTGCGGCCAGGACCACAATCATGGTTTCACCAATTGCACGAGATGCAGCCAGCAAGAAGGCGCCGATAATCCCTGGCAAGGCAGCCGGCATCACCACTTTACGAATGGTTTCCGACTTAGTCGCACCCAGACCCAACGAACCATCACGTAGAGCACGTGGTACCTGGGTAATGATGTCATCAGATAAAGACGATACAAATGGAATGATCATAATGCCCATTACCAGACCGGCAGTTAAAGCACTAGTAGCATTGATATCAATACCCAGCAATGCACCGGCACTTTTCAGGAATGGACCAATAATCATTAAGGCAAATACACCATATACAATGGTCGGAATACCAGCCAACACTTCAATGGTCGGTTTTGCCCATGAACGGAATTTCGGAGATGCATACTCTGCCAGGTAAATGGCAATCATCAGACCAATAGGTACTGCAACCAGCAATGCAATCGCACTGACCAGCAAGGTTCCCCATAACAGCGGTAACAGGCCATATTCACCATCGGCACTACCGGTGGTACTAAAACCTGGGTTCCACTGGGTACCAAAGAAGAAGTCCATTGGGCTGACGAAGCTAAAGAAGCGCATGGCTTCCCCGAACATCGACATCACGATACCAACGGTGGTCAGAATGGCCACACCAGAACAGAGGGCTAAAGAAATGTTAATGATCTTTTCAACCTGGTTACGGGCACGGTACTGTTGAGAGACACGTTTTTTCGCCCATAGCAAACCAATTAACGCTGCACAAATCACAACGGCCAGTTTGATATAAGAACCAATGGTTTCAAATTTTGCTAATTGTTCAGCAGCTGCCAGTTCATAGGCGGCTGGTGTATCAGTGACACCAAAGCCAGAAGCCAGTGCTTGCACACGGTCTACCAGAACGCTGGTGCTGGCTGCATTCAGGTTGGCAGCAACATCTGCCGGTACATGACTCAGTACTACCTGTTCCAAAATGGTTGGCTCAACCAGATTCCAAACAATCAAAATTAAAAAAGCAGGGATCGCACACCACAACGCCACCAACGCACCATAATAACCAGGGCGTGAGTGCAACATTGCAGAATTATTTCCCTTACCTGCTAGGTTACGGCTTTTGCTTAACCCGATTTGATAGGCTATGGCAATAATTGCCAGTAACACACCTATGAGTAGCAGATTCATGTATTCTCCACCGTTTTTTCAATTTTCATTATTTGAAAAAACATTTCTCTTCGCAAAAAGCTGATGGCAGGAAACCCTGCCATCAGCTGTTTTAACCACAATTATTTAACAGCTTTACCTGCTTTGAAGTTCGCCAGGATTTGCGCACGTTCTTTGTCAGATAAAGAGATCAGACCTGCTTTGTCTAACTTAGAACCTTTACCAGATACTTTCTTGCTTAAGAAGAATTCTGTGTACTGTTGTAAGCCTTTGATTGATTTCAGGTGCTCACCTTTCACGTAGAAGAACAATGGACGTGAAACAGGGTAAGAACCGTTCAGGATTGTTTGCTCAGATGGCGCAACGTTGTTTACAGTTGCAACACGTAGCTTGTCACGGTTTTGGTCATAGAAACCTAGACCGAATACACCCACTGCACTTGGAGAAGTTCTTAAACGTGCCAGTGTTTCAGTGTAGTCACCAGCGATTTCAATCACACGGCCATCTTTACGGAAAGTTGTACATGCTTTTTTCTTCGCATCTTTGTCTAATGCTTTGATTGCTGCATAAGCTTCACAACCTGCATCAACCATTTTCTCCTGGAACACTTCACGTGTACCGTGGTTAGATGCTGGAATTACCAGAGTAATTGGTTCGTTTGGAAGTGATTTGTCAATCTGGTTCCAACGTGTATATGGGTTAGCAACCATTTTACCTTTCGATGGAAGCTCAGCAGCCAAAGCAGCAAATACATGGTAAGGTTTTAATTTATAAGCAGCTTTGTTTGAGTTTGACGCGAATACGATACCGTCATAACCAATTTTAACTTCTAAGATCTGGTTCACGCCTGCTTTTTTACATGCAGCGATTTCTGAATCTTTAATTTGACGAGATGAGTTTGCGATATCAATTGTGTTATCGCCCACACCGTTACAGAATTGTTTCAAACCACCTGAAGAACCGCCAGAACCAACAACAGGCGCTTTGAATTGTGGGAATGTGTTACCGAACTCTTCTGCTACAATACTTGCGTATGGCAATACTGTAGAAGAACCAGCGATTTGGATGGTGTCACGAGCTGCGTTCGCAGTTGTTGCTACAGCTGCCCCAGATAGTGCTAATGCAAGTGCGATATTGGTAAAGCGCATTCTGTTCTCTCTCAATTTATGCAAATTCGGAGTACGCCACTTTTTATTAAGTTTTGTACTTATTTCGTTATGTGCATTGTGAGTTTAAAATATGACAATAAAGTTACACCTTTATGACACTTTAATGATGTTTTATTTTGCAGCTTGTTTTTATAATTTCTAGAAGCCTGCTTTATACCAAAATATTAACTTAAGATAATGATTTTAATAACATTTAACCACCTTATTAAAATTTCGAAAGATGTCTAAAAAAATATGAAAGCGCTGTAAAAATATGACAAAATACCAATCCAGCACCGGTTCGCTTTCTTACAGTTGTCATAATTCTCTCTGGTTGATGACCACCACCCAATATTCTATAAAAAGCGAAATTGATTGTTTTTCTTAAACTTAATATATTCATCTGTTGCCTGAAACACACGTTCTCAGCCAATTGATCACCTAGCTGCACTATCCAGCCACTTTATTCATTTCTATCCCCTTCTTTTGGCCCGTTTGGCTTATTAACAGATGCATGAGTACGCATCGTCATTTTTTCAATTCAATGACCCGAGATAAAAAAAGAGGCCTTGTAGGCCTCTCTTTCTTTGCAGCATGCGATTAAGCGATTGGTGGTGTGTAAGTACCATCTGCAATTGAAGCTTTAATACGCTCTGCTTCTGCCAGCACAAGTGCCAGCAGGTTTTTCACGTTGTCTAATGTTGCAACCGGGCTTAACGTGGTCATTTTCAATGACTGAACCTGACCCACTTTGGTTACACCAATATTCGCTTCACCACGCGCAAACAGTTCATCTGCGACGTTCTGGTTCAAGGCATCGACAAATTCAGCCGGATAGCCTTCAGGCACCACACGGAACAATACCGATGCAAATTGCGGCTCTACCAGCAGCTCAAGACCATCTGTTGCTTTAATATAAGCAGCAACATCACGGGTTAAATCCACACTATGATCGATCATTGAACCATAAAGCTCTTCGCCCAAGGCTTCAACTGTCATCCACAATTTCAAGGCATCAAAACGACGCGTGGTTTGCAGTGACTTCGATACCAGGTTTGGTACGCCATGTTCTTCATCATAAGCAGAGTTCAGATACTCAGCTTCATAATGCATGAAACGGTAGTTGGCTTCGTCTTTTAACAAGAACGCACCACATGAAATGGTCTGGAAATAATGCTTGTGGAAATCAAGCGTCACAGAATCCGACAATTCGATGCCATCGAGCATAGAACGATAGTCATTCGACAAAATCAGTGCACCACCCCACGCCGCGTCAATGTGCATCCACGCGCCATATTTGTTGGTGATTTCACGAATTTCTTTTAATGGATCAATCGCGCCCGCATCGGTTGTACCTGCAGTTGCCACCACACATGCCACAATTTTGCCTTCAGACTGAAGGTGTGCCATGGTTTTCTCAAGTGCAACCACATCCATCTGTGCATTGTCATTCACAGGAACGGTCACCACAGACTGGAAGCCCATGCCCATCATCGCCATGTTCTTTTGCACAGAGAAGTGTGCGTTTTCAGAACAGATAACTTTGACATTACGCATTGCATCCGCCGGTACACCATCACGCTGCACTGACCACGGCTTGCCGTTTTCATCTTTCCAGTTTTTCGCGATGCAGGCATCACGCGCCAGCAGTACACCCATCAGGTTAGACTGCGTACCACCTGAAGTGAATACACCGGCCTGACCTGAACCGTAACCGACTTTTTGGCGTAACCAGTCGATTAACTGCACTTCCATTAATGAACCGGCCGGGCTTTGATCCCATGAGTCCATGGACTGGTTAGTGGCGTTAATTAACACTTCTGCGATCTGGCTGGCCACCATGGTTGGACAGTGCAAATGCGCCAGTGAATGCGGATGGTGAACTTTCAAGCTCTTGTTCAGGAACAGCTCGACCATGCGCTCTAAAGATTTCTGTACACCCAGACCTTCTTTCGATGGATTGAATGAAATGGCACTGCGTAGCTCTTTAATGCTACCACCGGTGTACATTTTATCGTTTTGCAACCATGCTGCGACAGCTTTTGTCGCTTGGTCCATTGCTGACTCATAGTCAGCAATAGATTGAGCATCATTGCAGAGTAAGGCTTTACGATGTTCTGCAAAATCTACCATGTATTATGCGCCTCGTACTGCTTTCAGTGCTTCAGCCACAGCTTTCTTGAAGCGGGCAATCACTTCTACACACTCTTCCTGATTAATGATCAGCGGGCAAAGTAAACGGATTACCGTACCGCCACGACCACCTTTTTCTAACAACAGTTTGTTGTCAAAACATGCAGCCTGAATTGCAGCAGCCAGTTGTGAATCTGCAGGATAAGCACCTAAACGGTCTTTTTCCTGACGCTCATCTACAATTTCAACACCAATCATTAAACCGCGGCCACGTACGTTACCGATACATGGGAATTCAACTGCCAGTTTTTTCAGTTCAGCTTGCAGGAAGTCGCCACGCTCTTGCGCATTTTGCGCCAGGTTTTGTTCTTTAATGGTGTTGATTGTCGCCAGACCAGTACCCATTGCCAGCTGGTTACCACGGAAAGTACCGGTATGGCCTGCTGGTTGCCAAGCATCAAACTTACGTTTAATCCCTAACACCGCCAGTGGCAAGCTACCACCAACCGCTTTCGACATAACCACTACGTCTGGCTCAATACCAGCATGTTCATAAGCAAACATTTTGCCTGAACGCGCAAAGCCTGCTTGAACTTCGTCAAGAATCAACACGATGTTGTGTTTTTCAGTCACTTCACGGATTTTTTTCAGCCATTTGGTAGGCGCAGTAACCACACCGCCTTCACCCTGAATTGCTTCAAGAATTACAGCAGCCGGTTTAGTAACACCGCTTTCCACATCTTCAATGAAGTTTTCGAAATAGTAAGTCAGTGCATCCACACCTGCTTCACCGCCAAGACCCAACGGGCAACGGTATTCGTGTGGATATGGCATAAATTGTACGCCCGGCATTAAACCGTTTACGGCATTCTTGGCAGACAGGTTACCTGTCATTGCCAGCGAACCGTGAGTCATACCGTGGTAGCCACCTGAGAAGCTGATTACAGAGCTACGGCCGGTAAATGTTTTTGCAAGCTTGATTGCTGCTTCTGTTGCATCTGCACCAGATGGACCACAGAACTGCAAGCAATACTCTTCTTTGCCACCTGGCAGGTAAGCAAGAAGCGCTTCAGTAAATGCATCTTTTAAAGGTGTAGTTAAATCTAAAGTATGTAAAGGAAGACCACTCGCGATGGTGTCTTGAATACTTTGAATCACCGCAGGATGATTATGGCCCAAAGCCAATGTACCTGCCCCAGCTAAACAATCTAGGTACGTCGTACCCTCAACATCGGTAACCCAGCAACCTTGTGCCTTCGCTATCGCTAACGGTAATTTACGAGGATAACTACGCACATTCGATTCCATCTGACTTTGGCGAGTCAAGTAGTATTCGTTTGTGGAATTGGTGGCAGGGTTTACAGAAGTAACGCTCATATCGAATTACCATCTCTGATATGGGTTGAAGAAATAAGTCGGGTGACTTGTGGTCCTTTGACTCGGTGCTTTATAAAAATCTAGTTAGATGATCTAGATAATATTCAATAACTAGGAGCGCGATGATACCTAATTTTTCAGGAAAATAAACCGCTTTTGGCATTTTATCGAGCTAATTTTATCGAAAAGTTCTATCGGTCTAACCATTAGATTGAATTATCATCTTACAATGTGACAGCAGAAAGAAAACCGCATTCTTGATATTTTTTTTAACCCTATGTAAGTTGCCTGCAGAATTAAACCCACTATTAAATATAACACACTGTTTTAAAATAAATAATTAAGCTATTTCCAGTCAGCAGATTTTATTATTTTTTTACAATCCCACCACAAACTCTGCAAAAATTAGCCATATTGCTTGGCTAATATGCTTTGATAGATAAATACCTATAAATACAGGACAAAATCATGCGTTTCATTACCCTCTCCAGTTGCTTATTGGCCGCCGCAGTTTCAGGTAGTGCCTTGGCACAGTCCACCGAAAAACTGAACTACAATCTGATCAACGTTCAGGCAGAAGCCAGCCGCCAGGTATCCAATGACCAGATGAACGCGGTGCTGTATATCGAGCGCAGTCATAAACAGCCCGCTGAACTGGCCAACCAGATCACCCGGATTATGAATCAGGCGATGGCCACGGCGCGAAAATATCCGACGGTTAAAGTGGAAAGTGGTTCACAGTCGACTTATCCGGTTTATGACAATGACAGTCAGAAGCTAAAAGAATGGCGTGGTCGTGCCGAAATTCATCTGGAAAGTACCGACTTTAAAGCCGCCAGCCAGCTCATTGGCGAGCTGCAGCAGAGCCTGCAAACCCAGTCCGTGCATTTTAGTGTGTCAGACAGCCAGCGTAAGAAAGTCGAAAATGAGCTATTGGTCGAAGCTTCGAAAAACTTCCAGCAACGCGCGCAGTTATTAACCCAGGCCTGGAATAAATCAGGCTATCAACTGGTCAATCTGAACATGAATACCAATGACTATACCCCGCGCCCGATTGCAATGCGCGCCAATACTGCCAAGTTTGCAGTGGCTGAAGCAGCACCTGCACCGGATATGGCTGCCGGTGAATCGAAGATGACGGTGAATGCCAACGGGACGATTCAGTTTAAGTAAATTGCTCGTTACCTCTATTTCCAAAATAAAAAATCCCGCTCGGAAGCGGGATTTTTGTATTTCTTAAGTTGAATCTGTATGGCTTAGTAAATCGCCATATGATTGCGATCTACTTTAAATAACACTCAAAAACATTAAGCCAAAAATTAATCATAAGTTATTATTTTAAATATATTTTATTGAATTTTACCATCCTAACAATTACCATCAATAACACTCCAAAACCACCTACCAAGTAGTTAAGTTGGTAGTTAAATTTTCATAGATAAGATATATATGCTCACCGTAAAGCAAATTGAAGCTATTCAGTCCCTTGCCAATAAAACTCTTAAAAACTTTGATAGTGAATTGCTATATCTCTTCACTTCTACGACCGGTCGTAAAGTTTGGAAAGTGATTTACACTTTTAATGGTAAGAAAAATACAACTACACTGGGTGAATACCCGATATTTTCAGCTAAGGAAGCTCGCCTAAAACGTGATGAAATAAAGAAACAAATTGCGGAAGGAATTGATCCCAACCAAAAGAAAAAAGCAGACAAGATTCAAAAGTTATCATGTATCTCTTTCGGAGAATTAATTACGAAATACATAGATGAAGTTGCGCCGTCGCATAAAGGTGCTGACAAAGAAATCTCACGTCTTCGCAAAATTATTAATGACTATCCAAAGCTAATGCAAAAACCTATAACCGACATTAATCAGCTCGATATGATTGAGCTTCGAAATGACCGACTATCTAAAGTATCATCTTCAACTGTTGGACGTGATTTAGGTGTATTGGGAGGTGTTTTTAAATATGCACGCCAAGAATTACGAATTATAAAAACTAACCCATTAATGGATGTAGCTAAGCCAACTCAAGCCCCGCATAGAGAACGTCGTATCACTCAAGAAGAAATTAATACTATCCTTATCGGCTTTAATTACGATGCCACATATCAGCCTCTCACTAAACGCCAACAAGTCGCTTGGGCATTTTTATTCGCCTTAGAAACTGCAATGCGAGCAAGTGAAATCACCAATATGCAATGGTATAATGTGTACGAAGATCACGTACTTCTACCTGATACGAAAAATGGTACAGCAAGAAAAGTTCCGCTTTCTAGACGCGCTATTCAACTACTCGAATTAATGAAAGGATTAGATAACGATAAAGTTTTAACCATTTCTGATAGATCGAATGCCCTATCGCACGATTTTTGGCTTGTTGTAAGTAATAAATTGGGGATCACTGATTTAAACTTTCACGACACAAGGCATGAAGCTACTACACGCCTTGCGAAGAAACTTCCAATTCAAGATTTAGCAAAAGTTACCGGTCATAAAGATTTAAAAATGCTGATGCGTTATTACAATCCAACCGTACAAGAACTTGCGCTAAGACTTAACGAAGACGACTCAAATGTTATTCAATTTAAAAAAGCCGTAGTAAATGAATAAAGTTATCAACATCGATGAAGCAATTCAGCTAATCAGCAAACATTTTTCAATCAATTACTCCCTTTTAGATATCGCTAATATGATACTTAAAAGCCAGCTTCAAGTATTTTTTCGAGTAGTAGATGGTTATATAACAGTAAATATAGATGACTTGAATAGCGAAAGTACAATCAGTGACTTAGCAATTAACTTAATTCACGTTGTTCAAGTTCAAGATACTATTTTTATCAAACCCGATAAAAGCTATCTGCCAAAAATTTATCAACTTTTAACAAATGTTGCACCCTTATTAAATATTCCTGTGGGAAGCAATTTATATCATCCAAAACTTAATCACACACTATTATCTGGCCCTGATATTGATGCTTTAGAAAATTATATTAGATCTCTTTCATAAATCAAAAAATGATCTTACTCTTTGACGGATATT
>ERZ1023263.15-NODE-15-length-114538-cov-17.408375_pt1 | contig 114538 bp, 104 predicted proteins | sample MGYA00380461_ERZ1023263 | MGnify/ENA primary metagenome ERZ1023263 (study PRJEB33173, sample SAMEA4830316) | metagenome | study: EMG produced TPA metagenomics assembly of the PRJEB25223 data set...
GCGGGAATCTATAATTTAGAGCTGAGTAAAAAATGACTTATGAAAGAACTCTATTCTAATTCTTTTAACATATCAGCAAAATGCTGATTAGTACTGGTGGCAATTTTCTCTGCATATCTTTCGTTCACAGAAAGTGAGTTTTGAATTAATTGTTGCTTAATTACATAATTTAAAATAAAAACACTTACGACAAATAAGCCTGATACACTTAAGATGGTAGAAATTAAAATAAGTTTACGCAGATCCAATCCGAGTCGTAGTAAAAAATGTTTCAACAGTTCCCACCCCAAAAAATTCAAAAAACTGCGACAAGTTCTAATTTTAACACATAATTTTACAACTCAATCACATAATTTAAAAGCAATACAGTTGAATTTTATTGTCTATTTTTGATGTTCAATTGCATAAATTAGATAGTTCATTTGTTGCTGACCACCACCTAAATCAGAAATATATCCTCTAAATACAATTTCTAGCACACACTTCCTCAGAATGCACCGGTTAATAACAAATAATGACAACTTGAATTTTTCGTTCTTATTTTTTGCTGAAAACCGTGTCTATTCGATAAATTTTTAGGGCCAATTACTCATAAAATTACAAAAAACTATTATATTTTTTTGCTTTAAATTTACATAACCACTTAATAAATAGGTTTTTTTCATATATTAGACTTCTTGCGTTAGTCAAGTTTTAAGCGGCTTTGTTGCACAAAGATTTCATAACTATATGATTTTAAAAGTTTTGATTATTTTTTAATCCAAAATTAAATTTATTTAAATCAGATGCTTACATATTTATGCAACAAAGCCGTTTTAAGCAGTAAAAAGCTATATTTTATAAGGTTTTAGTCAATTCAAAAATTAGATAAAACTATACTTTCGCAAGAGGTCTATTAATTAAGGATGCTGACTAAACAAATCAAAAATCACTTTTCTTAACCACTGATGACTGGTTTGGTGATGACAAGACGTATGCCAATACTGTCTTACAGGATAAGTTGGAAAATTCAACGGCGCACTTACTACTTGTAAATTCCCACGTGCCAACAATACCTCACTTAAATAATAAGGCACGGTCGCAATCATATCGGTTTCTTGCACAATTAACCCAACGCCCAAATAACTTGGAATACTCATTAAAATATTGCGTCTTAAACCGCGATTGCTTAGTTCATTTTCAATATGGTAGTGACCTATACTGGTATCCACATCGACATGCGATTCACGAATATAAGCTTCAACATCTAAACTTTTTTCACTAATACGTGGATGATCTTTACGACTGATCACCACATAATATTGTAAAAATAATTGCTGCTGATAAAACCCCTGTTCTAATTCGGGTAAAAATCCAATCGCAAAATCAATTTCACCATTTGCCATTTGATAACTGGTTTCACGGCTAATAGGACGAATTTTAATCCGTACCGAAGGCGCGTAATTTTTTAAAAACTTTGTCAGCTTTGGCAATAAAACCAAATGCGAAACATCGGTCATTGCCAAAGTAAATAACTGATCGGAATGGGTCGGATCAAAATCGACTTTAAAGTTATTGACCGTTTCAATTTTATTAATAATTTCACTAATCGGTGAAAAAATCTGTTTCGCCAACTCTGTTGGCAACATTTCATTGCCCACCCTTAAAAATAATGGGTCATTAAAATGCTGACGAATCTTATTTAAACAGTTACTAACCGCAGGCTGACTCATGCCCAACGCATCTGCGGCAGCAGACACATTTTTTAATTTATACACATAATAAAAAATCTGTAGCAGTCTGCTATCTAACTTAAACATATCCATCTATCCTTAGAATCAGTTTCACTGCTCAGTTTTCATCCCTATTTAACGCCAACCTTTTAATTTTGAGCTATGTCCAATGCCCACATTAAAACAATTGGTCGGGTCCAATTTTTGATAATGCTGCTTCAGGGCAGGCTTCGCCACATATAAATGCCCAACATTATGTTCTGCAGGATACTCTGCCCCACGTGCATCTAGCAATGACCACATTTGATGTTCCATTGCCAATGGGTCTAGACCTTTTTTAATAATATAGTCCTGATGAAAGACATGACATAAAAAATGACCATAATACAACTTATGTATAATCCCCTGCTCCAACTCTGCAGGCAAGGTTTCAACCCATTGCTGATCATTACGTCTTAACGCAATATCTAAAGCGACAATGTCTTCCACTTCATTTCGATGTGTATCACGATAACGGATTGCAGCACCTGCCACAGCAAAGCGATGCAAAAAAGCCTTACGTCCTTCATCTTCATTACATAGAAAAAAACTGCCGGAATTGCGCGTGATAAAATAATCCAGTAAAAACTGCTGTACTGCCGCAACATCTTGCTGCTCAATCCGCAAAATTAAATGATGTTCATACAAATCACGAAATTGGTTCATGCGTTCTGGTAAATGATTTGGCAGTAGTTTCGTGAACATTTGCAAAACTTTATCCGACAATCCACGCATGCCCCAACGGGTTAGAAAACCATCAACTTTGTCTTTCATGGCAAAAGCTGCAGGTACTTTACTGGTGCCAAACTTCTCAATAAACAAAAAGCTGTCTTTGCCGTATTCTGCGCCAATGTCATAGGCATCTCGATGAATATACTCGCCAGCAATCGGTACACGCGGCAAATCACGCAATAAAAAACGGCGAATCGCGGTTAAATCATCCTGTAGATTGCTGCCGATATAAAACACCTGACTCGGAATTTTCTCAAATGTATCTAAACGCACTGCAAACACACAGACTTTACCTGCCGAACCCGATGCTTCAAACAAACGGCTCGGGTCGGCATTGAATCGTGCAGGCGTATCGGCATCGACTTGCGTAACATCATGCACATAACGCTGATCTGAAGCACAGCAATGTTGCGAATTTTCAATATCTTCAGAGCGATATTGTTGTTGCTCAAGTTTGGTTAAAATTTCTTCTGGCGAGTTTCCTAAATTCACCCCCAAATGATTGATAAGTTGCAACTCGCCCAGTTCATTGACCTGGGCATATAAAGCCAATTCAGTATAGGCTGGGCCACGTCTGACCAAAGCACCACCTGAATTATTACATACCCCACCCAACACCGAAGCACCAATACAAGACGAACCAATGACTGAGTGTGGCTCACGCTGATACGGCGCCAAATGTTTTTCCAAAGCATCTAGTGTTGCACCAGGCAAGCAAATCACTTGCTTGGCATCGTTAATGAGCTGAATGCCTTTTAAACGCTGAGTATTAATCAGAATAACAGGACGGTCATAATCATCACCAAAAGGGGTCGAACCACCAGTCAGTCCTGTATTGGCGGCCTGCATAATAATAATGCAATCAGCCGCCACTGCCACTTGCAACACTTGCCACTGTTGCAACAGCGAACCTGGCGTGACTACAGCAAAAACCTGCCCCTCACCAAAACGTCGCCCTTGACGATATAAGCGGGTATCCGACTCATGGGTCAATACATGCGCTTTCCCCACAATATCGACCAAATTTTTGAGTGTCGCTGCTGCATCAAATTGTGCTATTGATGAATTTGTCTGTGGCATGGTGTGCACGTCCTGAATTCCAATGGTGAAGAAAATACAATTGAGCAATCAAGCCAAACTTTTAAAGTTATGGATTCCTCGCCCATGTTTGCAAATTAGTCTTTCAGCTCACGCTCAAGTCGCACCAGACAATCTGAAGTAATGGCCTGAATATTCTTGGCACCTGTTAAGGTCATTGCCACCCGCATTTCTTTATCCATCAGTTCAAGTAAATTACTTACTCCTGCACCGCCTGCTGCACCCAATGCATAAATAAAGGCTCGACCGAGCATACAAGTATCGGCACCCATGGCCAGCATACGTACTACATCTAAACCGTTACGAATGCCTGAATCCACCAGAATTTTTAAATCGCCTTTGACAGCATCGGCAATGGGTGGCAAGGCACGTGCAGTAGATAACACACCATCTAACTGACGCCCACCGTGATTCGATACCACAATACCATCGGCACCAAAGCGGACTGCATCTTTGGCATCTTCAGGATCTAAAATGCCTTTAATGACCATTGGGCCATCCCAAAATTCACGAATCCACTCTAGGTCTTTCCATGAAATGGATGGATCAAAGTTATTGCCCAACCAACCAATATAATCTTCCAGTCCAGTCGGCTTGCCCAAGTATTTGGAGATATTGCCCAAATCATGTGGGCGGCCGAGTAAACCCACATCCCACGCCCAGTTTGGATGCATCACTGCTTGCATATAACGGCGCATGGCCGCATTTGGCCCACTCATGCCTGAATGTGCATCACGATAACGTGCACCAGGCACAGGCATATCTACTGTAAAAACCAATGTTGAACAGCCAGCTGCTTTGGCACGTTCCAAAGCATTGCGCATAAAGCCACGGTCACGTAACACATAGAGCTGAAACCACATTGGGCGAGAAATGGCAGGTACCACTTCTTCAATTGGACACACCGACACTGTAGATAATGTAAACGGAATACCCTTTTTGTCTGCTGCTACCGCAGCCTGTACTTCACCACGGCGCGCATACATGCCTGTTAAGCCCACAGGTGCCAACGCCACAGGCATCGACAAAGTTTCATTAAATAACGTGGTTTCTAAACTTAAAGCCGACATGTCATTTAATACACGTTGGCGCAAGGCAATTTGCGAAAGGTCTTCTACATTTCTTTTTAGCGTTTGTTCCGCATACGCACCTCCATCTATATAGTGAAATAAAAATGGCGGTAAACGGCGTTTAGCTGCTTCGCGGTAATCATTCGCAGAAGAAATAATCATGGCGCTATCCTGTTTAATCGACTCGCACGCTGACGACGCGCATCTTCCTCGTCTATCATGCGTACTTGTTGAACTACAAATTCAATATGTCCACACACTGCCGCACGGGCAGCTTCTGGATCCTGACGTTCAATTGCATCCATCACTTGAAAATGCTGATCATGCAACTGATCGAAACGGTGGGCTTCGGTATAAACTTTACGTCGACCCAAAACCACGTTGTATTGCAACAAATCAAATAAGCCGCGCATCATTTGAATAAGCACCAAATTGTGCGATGCCTCGGCAATTGCCAAATGAAACTTGGCATCGGCAATTGCAGCCTGATCGTCATCACCTAAAATTTGAAAATGGGCGATTTGCTCATAACAGGCACGGATGTTTTTCAAATCCTCAGAAGTTGCCCGCTGTGCGGCATACCATGCCGTACCACCTTCAAGCACCATTCGCGCTTCCTGCACATCAAAACGATAAGCAGGGTCTTCATCAATCAGGTTACTTAAAGGCTGCACAATTTGATATTGCGACCAATTGGTGGGTAGCTGTTGCAAAAAAGTACCCGCCCCAACTTTGCTGACCAGCATGCCCTGACTGGTCAATTGCTGAATAGCCTCACGCAAAGAGGAACGGGAAACCCCGAGTTGTTCACACAACTTTCTTTCGGCAGGCAATCGGTCTCCGACTTGCATCTGATTTTTTTCAACCAGTGTGCGCAGGTCTTGAACAACTTTGTCGGAAACTTTCATGCGGCTATCCTCTTGTGCATGTGGTTATGGAATCATCCATGGGAACACATAAGCTTGTAGAGTGATAATAATACCGATCATTACGGTAAACGTGATACTGTGTTTCACGGTAAAGCGGAATAAATCCGATTCTTTTCCGACTAAACCCACTGCCGCACAGGCAATTGCAATCGATTGTGGTGAAATCATTTTGCCTGTTACTCCACCACTGGTATTGGCAGCAACCAACAGAACTTCTGGCACACCAATTTGCTGTGCAGTTGTGGCTTGCAAGGCAGCAAATAAGGCATTGGCTGATGTATCTGAACCTGTCAAGAACACTCCAATCCAACCTAAAAATGGCGAGAAGAATGTAAAAGCATTGCCTGTATGAGCCAAAGCCAATGCCAAGGTCGCAGACATACCTGAATAATTGGCGATAAAAGCAAAGGCCAGCACCATACCAATGGAATAAATCGGTGTTTTTAATTCATTGATGGTTTCTGCAAAGGTTTTGACAGCTTCACGTGGTTTCATTTTTAAATAAATGATGGTGATGAAAGCCGCAATCATAATTGCAGTACCCGTGGCACTCAGCCAGTCAAACTTAAAGATGGCATCGTAGTCTTTGACGTCTGCCACCACAGGCGGCATTTTTTGTACCAGTTGATGTAAAAATGGCACCTTGATGGAAATGACCCAATCATGCATTGCACCATCTTTAGCAAATAAATCTTTGAACGGTTTGATGCTCCAAATCGTAACCATCACCGTTAAAATTGCAAAGGGTGACCATGCTTTCACAATCTGCCCGATGCTGTATTTTTGCTGTTGTTCTGCAACTAAGTTGGCATCCACTTTTGTGTCTGCATCGCTAAAACGGAAAATGTGTTTTGGCTGCCAGAATTTAAACAGTACTGTTAAGCTCACCAACGATGCAATTGCAGCAGTAATATCTGGCAACTCTGGTCCAACAAAGTTAGAGGTCAGGTATTGTGCAATTGCAAAAGCACCACCACCCACCAATACCGCAGGCCAAGTTTCTTTCACACCACGCCAGCCATCCATAATTGCCATGATCCAGAACAGCACAATAGGCACCATAAATGGCAACTGACGTCCAACCATCTGGCTAATTTCCATGGTTTCTACACCCGAAACCTGACCCGCCACAATAATTGGAATCCCCATTGCGCCAAACGCAACAGGTGCGGTGTTCACAATCAGACATAAACCCGCAGCGTATAAAGGCTTAAAGCCCAAACCCACCAATAAAGCTGCAGTAATTGCCACTGGCGCCCCAAAGCCCGCTGCACCTTCTAAAAATGTCCCAAACGCAAAGCCGACTAATAGCATCTGGAGACGCTGATCTTCTGTAATTGACAGAATAGATGAGCGAATAATGTTAAATTGCCCTGTTTTTACAGAGATTTTATATAAAAATAATGCGCCAATAATAATCCATGCGATTGGCCACAAACCGTAGAAAAATCCATAGATCAATGAAGCAAAAGCCATTGGTGCAGGCATGCCATAGGCAAATAAAGACACTAATAACGCCAAAATCACCGTAATTGTTCCCGCAACACTTCCCTTTAAGCGAAATACAGCTAGTGCCAAAAAGAAAAAAATAATCGGGATTGATGCAATAAGACTCGAAATCCAAATATTTGCCATTGGATCATAGATCTGTTGCCAATGTTGAAGCATTGTCATCTCCTTGAAATGCTCACTCAAACGTAAACATAGGTCTAAGCGTAGAGGTAAAATTCTAATTTTGGTCTGACCAATATTGAAATAAAAATCAAAATACCCTCAATATTTGCAACAAATAATAGTTTTATACAAATAAATGTCAATATTGGTCTGATTATTTATTTAAATGGTCATACCAATTTAAATTAAGATGATCTATGTTTGCAGCATAAAAAATGCGGTGAAGAAAAATTTAAACTTTGTTTTTTCTGTAGTTTTTAAAAGGAGGGAAAAACCAAATTTATTTCGCACAGCTTTATACAACTTTAGTCCAATACAATGGAATCAGTGTGCTTTCTTCTAAGATGAATTGAACGCTTGATAAAATGAATCGTAGATAAATTCAGCTCAAGTGGCCGCTATTCGGTTTAGAAAACATGTTGGTTAAAGAATATTTTAGACAAAAAAATAATGCCATTGTTGACTGCAACAATGGCATTATCGTGTATTTATAACAGCAGATCATAAGCTTATCTGTGGGCTTAGCCTATCACCCCACGTTTAGACGTTTTAAACGCGAAATATGCAAATCAATTTGCCCTGCAATTTCAGGTAAAATTTGCTTTAAGAACTGGCTATAGTTCATTGCATCTTCTGCTCTTAATACGCCTGCTTGTACCAATTGTTCCTGCTGTAGCAACATACTTTGTACACGGTTTAAATCAGGTTTTTGCCCTTGGCTTAACCCTGTACTAATTTGCTCAAAGCCTAAATACAACTGATCACGTTGCTGGATTAATTGCTGCATTTCAACTGCAGATACCGCAGCACGCTCTAGCATAGCGTTTGTTTCAATTACATTTTCAGATTCATCTGAAAATAGACTTTGCGTTGTTTCTATCTCTGTGGAAGCTGCGTTCGGTTTCACCCATACTGTTTCCGAAACAGTCTTATTCGGCGGTTGAAACATATACACCACGGTAAACAACACCGCGACAGCCAAAACAAAAAAGCCAATACCGAGCCATCGAGTCCCTTTCATGTGCACGCTCCATAGGTAAACCATTCTAAAATGCGCTCAATTCAAATATCGTCTTGAGCGCTTTAGTATGTTTTGCCTGTTATGATCGGCTTAAAAATTACGGCGTCGACCAATCGCTTGGTGCATAACCCAAACGTACTCGCTGTGGGTGATTCCCTACTGGCACACTGCGGACTTTTTCTCCTGTAGCGAAGTCAATCACCGTGACCACATCGGTTTCACTTTCTGAAATCACACAGCTTTTTCCATCTGGACTACGGGTTGCCCAATATGGTTTACCTGCAGGAATCAGTTTGCCAGCTTTTAAACTCTGACGGTCTACAATGGTCGCGTAATCATCCATCGTACCTGCCACACAGAGTTTTTCGCCATCGGCACTAATGGATAAACCATGATGACGTGAATCATTTACCCATTTGCTGCGGTCTTTTGGAATTGTACTGCTGCCCGGTAATTGTCCAATACGGGTGACTTTATCGGTTTTTAAGTCATATTCCACCAAACCATTAAAAAATGAAACCTGTGCATAAAGTTTGCTTTCATCTTTACTTAACACCATAGGACGTACTGAATTGGATAAATCTTTACGTCCAAAGGCATCTAAAGCAGGTCGGAAATCAATTTTTTTCAGAACTTTATAATTGTTGGCATCGGCAATGGTAATAAAGCGCTTACCTTTGGTGAAGTCTTGCCACTGTGCATCCATTGAGGTTTCTACGTTACCAATCGCAGAGTTTAAGATTTTCGTTCCACCTGCAAAGTAAATATTTTCGTGCGGTTTATCCCCTGTTGCAAAACGCCCCAATTCTTTACCTGTATGAATATCTAAGACATGCACCACATTACCTGAAGATGCCGACACAGCAACACGCTGCCCATCTGGTGAAACCGCCATGTGGTCTGCACGGAAACCTTCGACTGGCGTACGCCAATTAATTTTGCCCGTTTTAATGTTGATGGATACCACATCGGCAAAACTTGGACGTGAAGCTACAATGGATTGTCCATCTGGGGTGGAATACATATCATCCACCAACTGGTCATTGCCCTCACCTGCAGTTTGTTGAATGTAAGTGTAGGCAATTAATTTCACTGGATTTAAATGAATTTCTAATAAGCGTTCTTTGCGGTCCGGAATCATATTCACCACCCCAATCTTGCCAAAATCACCGGAAGGACGAATCACTGTGACCGTTCCATCCCAGTTATTGCCAACAAAGAAAACCTGTTTGGAATTGGCTGGTGCAGGCATTTCTGTAGAGGCTGCCTGAGCAACGCTGGCGCTGAATGCCGTGACGGCACAAACGGCCGGCAGCAGATATTTACGCAGGGTATTTTTATAGTCCATGTTATTGTTTTCCTAACCATGTGTTCATTTTTAATTTGTTCTTGTCATACTCACGTATCAACACTGCATCAGCATAAAGACAACAGGCCCTAGAAATCTATCCGCTTGCTGTAAAATCCGACGGAAGCCCATTTGATCTTGCAAATTGAGCATCAATAAGCTCCGGTTTTTGCAATACATCTTATTAGTGAAAATCTGTAACGGTCCTGCTCCCTTTGCAAGTTGTGCAGAAAGGATTAAACTGCGGGCACCACTTGTTTTTATGCTCCGCTCTGTGACCCACGACCTGATCCAGCTCCGTAAACAGCTGCGCAAACAACGCCGCCAGTTAAACCGCTTTCAGCAGCGTCAGGCTGAACAGCAGGTATTGCAGCGGTTACGTGCTTGGCCGGCGTATCGGCAGGCTCAGAAAATTGGCGTGTATTTGCACGCCTTTGGTGAAATTCATACCACTAAAATCATTGAACTCTGTTTTGCCCAAGGTAAACAGGTGTATTTACCAATGATCTGCAATATGAATGACCGGCTGGTCTGGGTGCGTATTCAGCAGGGTCAATATCGCCATAAACGCTTTGCTCACCATCGTTTGGGTATGCAGGAACCGATGGCCAGTCGTGGCCGGCATGTCTCCGAACTTGATCTGCTCTTGATGCCTTTACTGGCCTGTGACCGACGCGGAACCCGGATTGGAATGGGCGGCGGCTATTATGATAAAACGCTGGCCAGCGCCCCGACCACACCGCTGCGGGTCGGGCTGTGTCATGATTTCCAGATTGTGGATATTCCTTTGGCGCGTGAGGCCTGGGATCAGCCGCTAGATGCCCTGATCAGTCCACATTTCCAGTATTCTTTTCAGCGCAAGTTTGCGATTTATAATCATTAACAATAAATTAAAATCATCAACTTAGCTAAATTTCCAACAATTTATAGACTTCGGCCCTTGTAATTTTTAAATTACCCATCACTATAAAAAACATGGCAACACCGTTGTCACTCATTAGGAGTGCCCATGTCTGAAATTATTATGAATGAACAAACCTTAGAGCCTCAGGTTCCAAGTGTATTACCGCTTTTAGCGCTACGTGACGTGGTGGTTTATCCGCACATGCAAATTGCGCTATTTGTAGGTCGTGAAAAATCGATCAATGCAGTTGATGTGGCTCGTAACAGTGACAATCTAGTATTTGTAGTTGCGCAAAAAGATTCGCTTACAGAAGAAATTGATCACGACAATTTATATCAATACGGTACTGTCGCGAAGATTGTGCAAGTTGTGAATCACGAAAATGATGAGAACTGCATCAAAGTCCTGATTGAAGGTCTACATCGCTCGAAGCTGGTCGAAATTATCGAAGAAGAGGACCATCTAAAAGCAGAACATCAGTTAAGCCCAATGACGGTTGCGGTAGACAGTGAGGTTCAGGCCACACGTGTGCTCGAATTGCGTGCCCTGTTTGCACAATATGCCGAAGCAAAATTACGTAATGCGCGTGAACTGATTGCTGCGGTCAACAAAATTGATGACCTGCTGCAATTGCTGTTTTTTGTGGCGACCCGCGTTCCACTGAATATCGAAGTGAAACAGAAATTCCTGGAACACGACGAGTTTGAAGCACATTTACAGGAACTCATGACCTATTTGCTGCAACAGTCTGAAGAACAGCAGATTGAGCAAACCCTGCATGATTCTGTCAAACGCCAGATGGAAAAAAACCAGCGCGAATACTTCCTGAATGAAAAAATGAAAGTCATTCAGCGCGAACTTTCCGATATGAATGGCGGTGCGGAAGATGACGTTGCGGAAATTGAAAAACGTTTGGCCGAAGCCGATTTACCGGAACACGTGCGTAAAAAAGCCGAGTCTGAACTGCGCAAGTTAAAAGCCATGCAACCGGCATCAAGTGAAGCGGCGGTGGTCCGCAACTATCTTGAAGTGATTCTGGATACGCCGTGGAACAAGGCCAGCAAAGTCAGCATCAACCTGAATAAAGCGCAGGAAATTCTGGATGCCGATCATTATGGTCTGGACGAAGTCAAAGAACGCATTGTGGAATATCTGGCTGTTCAATCACGCGTGAAAAAACTGCGTGGTCCTATTCTGTGTCTGGTAGGTCCTCCAGGTGTTGGTAAAACCTCTTTGGGTGAATCAATTGCTAAAGCCACTGGCCGTGAATTTGTACGTATGGCGCTGGGCGGCGTACGTGATGAAGCGGAAATCCGTGGTCACCGTCGTACCTATATTGGCGCGATGCCAGGTAAAATTGTGCAGTCTTTAACCAAGGTTGGCGTCAAGAACCCGCTGTTCCTGCTCGACGAAATTGACAAGATGGCACAAGATTACCGTGGCGATCCTGCCTCGGCGATGCTGGAAGTACTCGATCCATCACAGAACAACAAGTTCAATGATCACTATTTAGATCTGGACCTGGACCTGTCTGAAGTGATGTTTATCTGTACTGCCAACAGCATGAATATTCCCGAAGCGCTTCTGGACCGTATGGAAGTGATTCGTCTTCCGGGTTATACCGAAGAAGAAAAAGTGAATATTGCCGATCGTTACCTGGTGCCAAAAGCCATCAAGAATAACGGTTTACGTGGCAAAGAACTGACCGTACATGAAGAAGCGATTCGTGACATTGTACGTCGTTATACCCGTGAAGCCGGTGTGCGTAGCCTGGAACGTGAAGTCTCTAAAATTGCACGTAAAGTGGTCAAAGAAGCGGTCAGCAAAAAAGCCAAAAACCTGCAGGTTGAGGTCAACGCGGGCAACTTGCCAGACTACTTGGGTCCACACAAATTCGACTTCGGCATGGCGGAAGAAGAAGCAGAAGTGGGTCGCGTAAATGGTTTGGCCTGGACCTCTGTGGGCGGTGAATTACTGACCATTGAAGTGGCGACCATGAAAGGCAAAGGCACCTTCATTACCACCGGTTCACTCGGTGATGTCATGCAGGAGTCGATTAAAGCAGCCATGACTGTGGTGCGTACCCGTGCCGACTCTTTGGGCATTGAGTCTTCAGTCTTTGCTGAAACCGATGTACACGTGCATTTACCTGAAGGTGCTACACCAAAAGATGGTCCATCGGCAGGTCTGGCGCTGACTACCGCGCTGGTGTCGGCCTTTACCGGTATTCCAATCCGTCCGGATATTGCCATGACCGGTGAAACCAGCTTGCGTGGTCGTGCTATGCGCATTGGTGGCTTGAAAGAGAAACTGTTAGCCGCACACCGTGGTGGTATTAAACTGGTGTTTATTCCACAGGAAAACGTCCGTGACCTGGCGGAAATTCCGGATAACGTCAAAGACGGTCTGGAAATTAAAGCAGTGAAATCCATTGATGAGATTTTACCGCTGGCATTAACCTCAATGCCAAAACCACTGGTGAAAGCGCCGATTGTAAAACCGGTAGAAGAAGGTAAGGCTGCACGTCACTAAGTGGTGCCTTCATATCTTCTCCACAAAAGAGAGCTTCGGCTCTCTTTTGTTGTTTTCGGGTGATGAAATGTTCCACTTGAAAAATTTCCGTTCATCTCCATCTATAATAATACAGAGCATATTGCTGTAAGTTTCTTTCTTTATTCCTGCTCATCGTATGGCCATTCAAACTCCAGATGAATGGCCTGTTTGACCGCAGTCCTACTCTATTTCAGGGCTGCGTTTTTTATGGCCGCTTATGGCGTTGCCCCGAGCAGTTGATGAATCAGCCCATCAATCACCTGGCCCATTTTGGTGACATTTAAAGTATCCAGCGTATCCTTTTCGGTATGATAATTCGGATTACGATAATGCGAAGTATCGGTAATCAGCAGTGCTGGAATATCATGCTGCCAATAACTGCGATGATCCGAGAAACCGGCCGCACTGACAAACGCCGGCATCACCAGCCGTTCACACTGCAATTTATCTAACAGGCGCATCTGCTGACAGTATTGTTCGCCCAGCGCATTGGACTGAAAATTACTGATCGCCGCAATATAATTGCCATGACTTGGATAAATCCATTTTAATCCCATCGGATACTGCTGAATTAAACGCGAATCATAGTAGCCAATCATTTCCAGCACATAGACTGCCTGAATATGCTCTTTTTCGGCCAAAATAGATTTGGCATGTACCTGACTGCCCATAAACTCGGTCTGATAATACGGTGCTTCTTGCAGGGTATAAAAAACAAACTCGACATTATGCGGCAGCTTGGTTTTTTCTTGGCTTAAAATACGCGCTATTTCAATTAATCCGGCCACACCGGAAGCATTGTCATCAGCGCCCTTCTGGTTGCCATGCACATCATAATGCGCACCTAAAATCACCCGATCTGAACGGCCCACCTTTAAATGACAGACCACATTGCGATAACTTTTTCCATTCACCGGATACGTCTGGTACTGGCATGGAATGCCGAATAAACGCATCTGCTCTTTAATCCAGGCCGAAACCCGGTTCAATTCTTCAATATTTTTATGATTGCGGTACACGCCCGGCGGCCCGATAATCTGCTGCAAATAGACTTTCAAGTTTTGTGGATCGGCCGGTTCATATAATGAAATGGCAGCGGATAACGGCTGCATCCAGCCCAGCAGCAAAGTACAACCCAATATCCCTAAACCGTTTTTAATCTGTTGAAATAACCACATTTATTATTGTTCCATACAAAGCAGGTTTTATTGTCCTGTGGCTCATTAAAGCAACAGCAGCATACAGATTACAATTTCAAATTGTGTCTTTTCTCCTGCACAAGCGGCTTTCAAGGTTATAATTACTTTTCATTTTCTTGCCTGTTTTATTATGAAAATCCGTATTCTGACCATTGGTCAAAAAATGCCGGCTTGGGTACTGACTGGTTTTGAAGATTATTTCAAACGTATACAGCCTTTTGTACAGACCCAGATTATTGAATTGCCGATGGCCAAACGTGGCAAAAATGATTCAGAAGCCGATATTTTAAAATACCGGCAGATTGAAGGTGATAGCATCTTAAATGCTCTGAAAGCCAATGAAACCCTGATTGCACTGGAAGTGGGTGGGCGTGAATTCAGCACCGAAAAACTGGCTGAAACCATGAAAGGCTGGATGCTGGAAGGCAATGATATTGCCCTGGCCATTGGCGGCCCGGATGGTCATTCTGAAGCGGTGCGCAAAGCTGCAGCATGGCACTGGTCTTTATCTAAACTGACCCTGCCGCATCCACTGGTACGGGTGATGCTGATTGAACAGCTGTACCGGGCAATGAGCATTAACCATAATCATCCTTATCATCGGGCGGGTTAAGAAAACCCTACCCATTGTTTCGTATTTAGAACATTCTGTTGAACCCAACCCGGTTTAATAAAGCATGTCGCTTTGACATGATAGGACCAGAATCGTGACATAGGCTTTCATTATGAATTTACAGATCCTTCCCGGCTTATTTATATCGCATGGTTCGCCTATGCTCGCGCTCAATCCTGAACAGGTCGGGCCGGCGCTTGCCCGTTTAAGCACCAACCTGCCCAAACCGCAGGCGATTGTGGTGATGTCTGCGCATTGGGAAAGTCGCAGTCTTGAAGTCAACACCGGTATTCGTCCAGAAACCTGGCATGATTTCCGCGGCTTCCCGGAAGAGCTGTACCAGATTCGCTATCCGGCACCGGGACAACCTGAGCTGGCCGAAGAAGTATTACAGCTACTGGCCAATGCCGGTTTTAATGCGCATGCCAACAGCACCCGCCCCCGCGATCATGGAGTGTGGATGCCATTGCTGCATATGTATCCTGAAGCGGATATTCCGGTAATTGAAGTGTCGTTGCCGATGCATCTGCAGGCTGCAGATCTGTACAAGATTGGCCAGACCTTGGCGGTGTTACGTGAACGCCAAATTCTGCTGATTGGTTCAGGTAGTATTACCCACAATTTAAGAGAGCTATCTTGGGACAACCAGCACAGCGTGGTGCCAGAATGGGCTTCGACCTTCCGTAATTATGTGGTCAGCAAACTGGCACATCAGGACTATGATGCGGTACTGGACTGGCCGACCATTCCGTATGTCAATCGCAACCATCCCACTATCGAACATCTGGCACCCCTGTTTTTTAGCATGGGCATCGGTCATCGTTTTAGTATTGTGCATAGCAGTTTTACCATGGGTGCACTGGGTATGGATATTTACCGTTTTGACTAAAATCTAGCGCGACCAAACATAACTTTTTATTATTTATTAACAAAAAATTATTTATGGATACATTTTGCAACCGGAAAGGGGCAAATGTATCCATTTTTTTAAATAGCAAATCGGTTATATTCTGATGAATTTCCGATAAGTGCTTTATTTATAAAATGAAACTCAAATATTTAGCTATTTTACTTTTCCCTTTAAGCTTGGCCGCTTGCCAGAGTAGTGATCTGCAACGTGCGGGAGATATTGCAGTGTCTGTATTACAACAACAAAATGCCGATAAGATTGTCAGCGCTTACCAATGGTCTTTAGATACCGGCACAGCCAAACCCTTGACCCTGAATTTTAATGACAATGGCCGTTTAAGTATTGGCACCAGCTGTAACCAGATGGGCGGTAACTGGCAGATTAACAACAACCAGTTGCAGGTCGGTATGTTAATCAGTACCGAAATGGCCTGTGAAGCCAGCGCCATGCAGCAGGAACGTTTTGCCGCTGCCCTGTTCCAGAAACCTGTCAGCGTGCAGCTGGACATGAAAGATACACAGCAACCGAGCTTGATCTTGACCGCTGCAGATGGCCAGCAACATACTTTTCAGGGCAAAATGACGCCGGAAACCAAATACCAGTCGGCCGGTGAAACCATCTTCCTGGAAATTTCCCCGGAAACCAAAGCCTGTACCGGCGTTGCTCCACAAACCTGCTTGCAGGTACGCGAAGTCAAATACAATGAACAGGGTCTGAAAACCCAAGTTGATCAGGACTGGACTTTATTCTATGACCAAATTGAAGGCTTTCAGCACAATCCGAATGAACGCCAGATTATTAGGGTCAAGCGTTATGAACTGAAAAACCCGGCGGCTGATCAATCCAAATATGCCTATGTACACGATATGACGGTTGAAACTGGCCGGATCAATTAACAGCAGATCTTAAAAAAATAACCCATAAAAAAACCGAGGTCAGTGCCTCGGTTTTTTCAGCTTATACGCAGTTAAAACTTAGTATACGCCTTGAGCCAGCATTGCATCAGCAACTTTTACGAAGCCTGCAATGTTTGCGCCGTCTACGTAGTTAACAGTACCATCTTCCTGAGTACCGTATTTCACGCAGTTACGGTGAATTTCTTTCATGATTGCGTGTAAACGCTCATCTACTTCTTCAAACGTCCAGCCCAAACGTAATGCGTTTTGAGACATTTCCAGACCAGAAGTCGCTACACCACCAGCATTTGATGCTTTACCTGGTGCATACAGAATTTTCGCCTCAACGAATTTCTCAACTGCGTCTAAAGTAGACGGCATGTTGGCACCTTCAGCCACACAGATTGCACCGTTAGCCAGTAATACCTCAGCATCTTCACCGTTTAACTCGTTTTGGGTTGCACATGGCAGCGCGATGTCACACTTGATACCCCAAGGACGTTTGCCTTCTAGGTATTCAAAACCGTGTTTAGACGCAAATTCAGAGATACGGCCACGTTTGATGTTTTTCAGATCCATCACTTCTTTCAGCAATTCGTCTGTGAAACCATCTTTCACATACACAGTACCGTTAGAGTCAGACAGTGAAACCACTTTCGCGCCCAGGAACATGGCTTTTTCAGCAGCGTATTGCGCGACGTTACCTGAACCAGAGATTGCTACGACTTTATCTTTGAAGCTGTCGCCACGAGTTTTCAGCATTTCCTCAGCGAAATAAACTGTACCGTAACCTGTTGCTTCTGGACGTGCCAAAGAACCACCAAATGTTAAGCCTTTGCCCGTGAACACACATGAAGTGTCATTGCTCAGCTTTTTCATCATACCGGCCATATAGCCAACTTCACGGCCACCTACACCAATATCACCCGCCGGGATATCTGTGTCTGAACCTAAATGACGATAAAGCTCGATCATTAACGCCTGGCAGAAACGCATGATTTCGCCTTCAGATTTACCTTTAGGGTCAAAGTCTGAACCGCCTTTACCGCCGCCCATTGGCAAAGTAGTTAAGGCATTTTTGAAAGTCTGTTCAAAACCTAAGAATTTCAGGATAGACAAGTTCACTGACGGGTGAAAACGCATACCACCTTTGTATGGACCAATTGCCGAGTTGTATTGAACACGGAACGCACGGTTCACATGAGTTTGACCCTGATCATCTACCCAGGAAACGCGGAACTGGATCGCACGTTCTGGCTCGACTAAACGCTCTAACAGACCATGTGCAGCGTATTGAGGATTCTTTTCAATGAATGGCCACAGGCTGGTCATCACCTCTTCTACTGCTTGTAGAAACTCTGGTTGATAGGCATCACGTGTTTTAACGTAATCTAGGAAATCGTTAAGGCTGTTATATTTCAACGCTTAATCCTCAGCAGAATGTTGGATCAAAATTGGGCAAAATTTCAATCAATGATTTATTTTGGCGCAAAATATTAAATATCTTTTGTTAACAATCTACAATAGTTTTTTTCAAAAAACTTTATTTAATCCATATTTTCAATAAATTAGATTGATCAAAATTGAAAAATTATTCCATTTTTTGTAAGCAAATATGTATTTAAAATTGACCATTTTGCCCAAAAATAAAGCAGATTATGGTCCAACTTTGTACACAAGCTTAATGCTTGAAAACATGCTAGAATCTGCGGCTCAGGTTTATTGTTCGCTTTCTCTGCGCCCTTCGCAGCCGTGGTTTTTACATGAATTCGCAAATTGCTCTCATCCAGAATATTGATGCCCTGCTTCCTCAAACCCAATGCGGTTTATGTGGACATCGGGATGGATGTTTACCCTATGCAAAGTCAATTGCCGAAGGTGAAGCCGCCAATAAATGTGTACCGGGCGGTCAACCGGTTGCCGATGCGCTGGCCAAACTGCTGGGCAGAGAACGCTTAACCGCCGAAGCCAGTGTCTGGCCCATTCAGTCCGATGGCCGTCCGCAGCGTATGAAAGCGGTGATTCGTGAAGATGAATGTATTGGCTGTACCAAATGTATTAATGCCTGCCCGGTCGATGCCATTTTAGGTTCCGGCAAACTGATGCACAGCATTCTGACCGACCTGTGTACCGGCTGTGAACTGTGTATTCCACCCTGCCCGGTGGACTGTATTGATCTGGTCGAAGATGTTAAACCCGTACCCACAGACGCGGAACGGATGAGCGAGCAGAAGGATTTACGCCAGCGCTATTATGCGCACATTCAGCGTGAAGAGCTGCGCCGCCTGCACCGTAAAGGGCCCGTGGTGCGTGCTGAGATTGATACCGCGCTGTTCGCCCAGTTCTCGCAGCAGACCGATGCAGTGCCTGAAATCCAGATGGTTGAAAAAGCCGATCATCCGGCTGTCACCCACGATGCCAAAACCACCATCGAGCTGGCCAAGCTCAGAACCCAGATCAAAAAATTAGAAAAACAGCTGAGTGTGCGTGAAGATGCCAACAAGCGCGCGCAACTGGTGCAGCTTCAGCAACAATTACAGCACTTACAGGGAGAGGCCTAATTCATGAGCAGCGCAGTCAAACCGGTAAAAAACTTGACCCGAAAGCAAGTCTATACCTTTTTTGAGCGCTTGCGTGAACAGCGGCCGCATCCAACCACCGAACTGAATTTCTCCTCACCGTTTGAATTGCTGGTGGCAGTGACCTTATCGGCGCAGGCCACCGATGTTAGCGTGAACAAAGCCACAGACAAATTATTTCCGGTAGCGAATACCCCGGAAGCAATTTATGCGCTGGGAGTCGATGGGCTAAAGGACTATATCAAGACCATTGGCCTGTATAACTCCAAAGCGGAAAATGTGATTAAGGCCTGTAAAATCCTGATTGAAAAGCACAACAGCCAGGTACCGGAAAATCGGGCCGATCTGGAGGCCTTGCCAGGTGTCGGACGTAAAACAGCCAATGTGGTGCTGAACACGGCGTTTGGTCAACCGACCATGGCAGTTGATACCCATATTTTCCGTGTCGGCAACCGGACCGGTTTAGCCGTGGGTAAAAATGTGCTGGAAGTGGAACACCGTCTGGTGAAGGTGATTCCCAAAGAATTTATCGTTGATGCACATCACTGGCTAATTCTGCATGGCCGCTATTGCTGTATTGCCCGCAAGCCTAAATGCTATGAATGTGTAGTGGCCGATGTCTGTAACTGGCCAGACCGGTTTGAGTTTGGAGCTGCGCGCCAGATTGCAGTCAAAAATATTGAAGCTGAATCCTGAATTCAGCTTTTTTTATACTTGAAGATGACCTGCGCTGCATATTCGAGGTAGATCATTCAATAATGCTGACCTAAGCCGGGCGACCAAAAGCCGCTTAGTCTTGTGCGTCTTTATCTTGCGCTTTTTTCTGCTGCTCTAATTGCGCCTGCAATTTAGGATGCAATTGACGTTGCTGTGGCTGGTTGGCATTTTCAGCACGTTCTTCCTGACGCACTTTTAGCAGCATTTTATAGCTGATATAAAACAGACCCACCAACATGGCCAGGAACAGCACCATTAAAATTAACACACCAATTTTCACCGAGGCAGTTTCCTTATACGCACGCAAATAAAAAAGGAGCCCTACTATGACCGAGGACTCCCTTAAAGTCAAAACAATCAGCGGGTGATTATTTTGCCTGATCTAAAATTGCGAATAGATCCGCTTGTACATCTTCAATTGGACGTAGACCGTTAAGTTTGTCATACGTCGGTGCATTTTCACCTGTCGCTGCGCGGCCTTGGTAGAAACCAACCAGTTGCTCAGTTTCAGTGTGGTAAGACGCTAAACGCTTACGAATGGTTTCTTCCTGGTCATCTGGACGTTGTACCAGATCTTCACCCGTTTCATCATCTTTACCTTCCACTTTTGGCGGATTGTAAACGATGTGATAAACACGACCAGAAGCCGGGTGCTGACGGCGACCAGACAGACGCTGTACGATTTCTTCGTCCGGTACATCAATTTCAATCACGTGATCAATGTTGATGCCTTCTTTTTCCAGCGCTTCCGCTTGTGGAATAGTACGCGGGAAACCATCAAAAATGCAGCCATTGGCACAATCAGGTTGAGCAATACGCTCTTTCACTAAACCGATGATCAATTCATCTGAAACCAGACCACCGCTTTCCATTACGTTTTTAGCCTGTAGACCTAATTCAGTACCTTCACGAATCGCAGCACGGAGCATATCACCGGTTGAAATTTGTGGGATATTGTAGCGCTTACAGATCAACTGAGCTTGTGTACCTTTACCTGCTCCAGGTGGTCCGAGTAAGATAATGCGCATAAAAAAACATCCTCATTTTTAACAATGTACATGACACTTTGTTCATGACGAACTCAGGTTCGACATGCTGTCCAGCATCCAATTATAAGAAAGCGACAAACAAATGTATTAAACCAGCAATAAAACCGGTTACCCCTCCCAATACAATCAAGATCCATTCATCTTCCTGAAAGGCAGGACGCAATAAATTTTGAAACTCTCTTGGTGTAAGTTCAAGAATACGTTCTCTAAACATTTGATAGATTTTCTGTGCACGGCTCGCATTAAAGGCTGGGTCGCATACAGGCACCATCGTAATTTCAATTGAGCGATCGATCAAGTCTGTCTTGAGTTTTGCGTATTCTTTTGGCCCTAAAGACAATTGTAAAGAGGTTCTGACCAGTGGGGTTTCCATAATTTCATTAATATGGCGTTTAACAATCCGACGGGTCTTGTCTTTTTTACTGCCATACATCATTTCGGTCATAATGGATTTTAAAGTAATTAAATCTTCGGTGACCACACTGGCAAATACATCAGACACCTCTTCCTGGCGCTTCATAAAGGCACCCTGAACATTATAGGTGCCAATGCGCGGAATAACAGGTTTAATCCACGGAAATTTGCGACTCTGTGTTCGCGTAAAAAATTGTGGATACTTCACATAATGCGGTTCAATCGGGTTGAACACCATCCAGATCGCAATCCAGTTGGTTAAAAAGCCCCAGATGGCGGCCCAGAATGGTACGGTCCAGTGCCACGGCACAATAAACCAGACAATCATCTGGAATATACCAAAGAACATCCCGATTAACGCACTGATATGCCAGATAAAGTTAATTTCTTTCTGGCCCACTTTCAGGAACATGCGCACCATTAAACGGCGGTCGCCTTCCATCTGGCGTACCACCATTTCGCGCATATCGACCAGTGACTCGACATTCAAAGTCAGTTCAGTGACCAGTTCACGCAGCACCGCAGGCAGCTGTTTATGTGCCTGGGCATAAATCCGGCGCTTAATTGAATAGGGCAGGTTTTCCCACAGCACAGCATTGCGGTCGATCATCACCTCATCAATTAAATGCTCCAGCTCAAAACCGACCTGCTCGCCAATAATCCGTGCCATATCTTCCGGGTCCATGGCATCCAGAAATTCGCGCAATGAGCCTAGTTTAGACAAGGTATTGTCGGTAATAATGCCTGAAATACGCCCGGCCTTTCTCGGCACAATCCCCTGCCAGCCCACCGGCAATGGCCCCAAATGAAAGCCCCAGAAATTAATGGGATAGAACACCATTTTCAGTGCCATCCACACGTGGGCCCAGGTCACAAAAGCGGTGACAGGGATAATGCTGAGCACAGCCCAAAAATCCGGGCGATTCAAAAAGGTTTGCCACAACTGATTGATGTACTCAAGCATGCATATTTTCCATATTTATTTCTAATTACCGGATTCTAAAAGCATTTAACTCGCTATTCTGGCTATAAACCCACACTTAAAGTATAGGAAAATTGTAGTTTTGGCTCGGTTTCTGCAATCACCCGACCGGCCCGATCTTCCAGTTTTTCACCTGCACCAATCCCCACACTAAAGGTACTGATCCGTTCACGGCTCAGCAAGACATAAGCAAGATCTACACCAGCGCCCAGACGTGCTTTCTCTTTCTGGTCGACCACTTTGGATTCAAGATGACCCGCATAAGCTCCGATATAATAACCATTTTTATCTTTACCGGTGAAATGATATGGCAAGCGAAAGCCAATTTGTCCACCCGGTTCATGATCCCCATTTAAAAATGCCCCGGCTTTGGCATAGGCAATGCCGTAGGGATTGACCCATTCTGCATTTAAATGAAGTAATTTTTGTGTAATTCCTGCCCCGATATTCCAGGTTTTTGTATCTTCCCCGGTCAATTTTGCCTGTGGGAAAAAAGAAGATTCTTCGGCATAGACCACATTGCACAGCGCAATACATGCCACTAAGGAATATACTTTTTTCATTATTTTCACCAAGTTCCTTAATTCTAATTGTAAAACAATCCTGTTTTATTTTTTTGACTGTAGCAGATTTACCCGGATTCTTATATACAGCAGCCGATCTTTTTATTGTCGCAAAAGTCAAAAACCTAAATCACATTATTTGTGTCGAATCGGTCATGCAGGCATACGCAAAGCGCTGTGTTATCGGCTAGAATAACAGCCCTATTCTCATCTCCTTGATCTGTTTAAGCCGATTGCATATGAAACAGCACTTTCCTTTAAAAAACGTTCAGCAAGAAAAGCGCATTTTTCGCAATCGGGTATTCATCTCTATCGGGCTGGTCAGTTTCTTTTTACTGCTGCTGGTGGTACGTTATGCCTATCTGCAAATCAGTAGCTTTGATGAGTTTGCCACCGCATCTGACAAAAACCGGATTCGCCTGCAACCCTTAGCGCCCGCACGCGGTTATATCTATGACCGTAATGGGGTGTTGCTGGCCGATAACTATCCGGTCTTTACCGCGACCTTAAGCCGGGCCGATGTTGAAGATATTGATGCCACCATCGAACGGCTGACCCCGATTCTGGAACTGACTGAAGAAGATATTGAACGCTTCCAGAGCCGGATTAAAACCGCGCGTAAAACTGAACGGGTCTCCATTAAACTGAATCTGAACGAAACCGATATTGCCCGTTTCAGTGAAGTAAAATTCCAGTTTCCCGGGGTGAATATTGAAACCCAGATGACCCGTTACTATCCACATGGTGAGCTGTTTGCGCATGTGATTGGTTATGTGGGCCGGATCAATGACAAAGAGCTGAAAGAGATTGATAAAGATGCCTACGCCGGCACCAACCTGATTGGTAAAATTGGCGTAGAAAAATCATATGAGCATTTACTGCACGGCGTACCGGGTAATGAATCGGTCGAGGCCGATGCACACGGTAATGTACTGCGTCATTTGGGCCGTAAAGATCCGGTTCGCGGTAATGATCTATACCTGTCCTTAGATTATGGCCTGCAAGTGGTGGCCTCTGAACAGCTGGCTGGCCGCCGTGGTGCGATTGTCGCGCTTGATCCACGTACCGGGGAAATTCTGGCGCTGGTGTCGAGCCCCAGCTTTAACCCGAACCTCTTTGTCACCGGCATCAGCCATACCAACTATGCCGCCCTGCGTGACAATATTGACCAGCCGCTGTATAACCGTGCCGTGCAAGGGGTGTATCCGCCCGGCTCGACCATTAAGCCAATGTTTGGTTTAGGCGGGATTCATTATGGTCTGGTCGACTGGAGCACCGCGATTCAGGATTATGGCTATTTCACCTTACCGGGCGATAGCCACCGTTTCCGTGACCATAAAAAATCGGGGCATGGCATTGTCAATATGCACACTGCTCAGGTGGTGTCCTGTGATACCTATTTCTATGTACTATCCTACCGGATGGGCATTGAAAAGATGAATGACTGGATGCGCCAGTTTGGTTTTAGTGAGCGCACTGGTGTCGATTTACCAAGTGAAAGCACCGGCCTATATCCAAGTCCGGAATGGAAGATGCGTACCCGCAATGCCAAATGGATGCGCGGTGAGACCATTTCGGTCAGTATTGGTCAGGGCGCCTTTACCGCGACGCCATTACAACTGGCCATGGCTACGGCCATTACCGCCAACCAGGGCTTTAAAGTCACGCCACACGTGCTGCGTGAAAGCCGCGGTGCGCGTCCATTTAAGGTGCATAATGGTACCAATGGCCGCATTGAATTTAACGGGACCGACGAAGACTGGATTAAAATGCGCGATGCCATGGTGGATGTCATTCAATCAGGCACCGGTAAAGGCATTAAAGGCGGCCTGCAATATTCAATTGCCGGAAAAACCGGGACCGCGCAGGTCAAAAGTATTGCGCAGGGCAAACGCTATAATGAAGCGCTGCTCACCGACCGTCAGCTTGACCACGGTTTATTTGTCGGCTTCGCTCCGGCAGAAAAACCTGAAATTGCCATTGCGGTGATTCTGGAAAATGGCCGTGGTGGGAGTGCTGCCACTGCCCTGGCCCGTCCAATTCTGGATTACTGGCTACTCAACAAAGACAAGAATCCGATTCGCCCATCTGCGGCCCAAATTAGTGGTGGCCTGATGACCGCCGGTTTAAAGCCAAGTGAACTGCCAAGTGCCGAAGGTGCTCGTAGCACCACCACTCCGGCTCAGGATACTGCTGCATCTGCGCCAGCAACACCGGCCGCTGCCCCATCTGCCACAATAGAGAGTGACTAAACCATGAAAAACCAGCTACGAATTATTGGTGGAGACTGGAAACGTCGCCAGTTGGCCTTTGCCAGTATTGACGGTTTACGCCCGACGCCGGACCGGGTGCGTGAAACCCTGTTTAACTGGCTGATGTGGGATGTGCAAAATGCCAAAGTGCTGGACCTGTGTGCCGGCTCGGGGGCGCTTTCCTTTGAAGCGCTATCACGTGGTGCTGCACAGGTCACCATGATTGAACCGGACCGCACTCAAGCCCAGTTCCTGACCCAGAACCTAGAACTGTTAAAAGTCACCAAAGCCCGTGCCCAGTTAAAAATCAGTACTGCACAGCAGGCGCTGGCCAGTCTGAAAGACAGCTATGATCTGGTGTTTCTTGATCCACCTTATAGTCTGGATTTATGGGAACAGCTGGCACAACTGGCTGATCCATTAATTCAGGATAAAGGCCTGATTTATGTCGAGGCCGACCGTGATCTAAACCAGCTGAAACTGCCGGCCTCCTGGCAGCAAATCAAGGAAACCAAAGCCGGTACAGTCCGCGCTGGACTGTATCAGAAATCACTATAATGCTTGAATGAACGGTTATAAAAAAAGGATTCCAGATGGAATCCTTTTTGATTTATACGCCAGGTCGTAATGGACGCTGCACCCCAGAAGTCGGCGGCAAAGCCGTGACGGGTTTGGCCTTAGCTGGATTACTCGCCTGTGGTTTTTTCGCTGGCGGCTTGTTGGCCACCGGACGATTTGGCTTTACTGGTTTGCTTTGTGCAGGTTTACTCTGTGTCGGTTTATGTGCAGGACGGTTGGCCTGACCCGGTTTTTGCCCATGCGGACGTTGAGCATGTGGACGATTCACTGGCTTAACCGATGGACGCTGCTGAAGATACACCGGACGGCGTTCATGTTCCCAACGCGACACGGTATATGGATAGTTTGAATAGCCTCGATCATAACCGGTATAGACGCTATGTCGTGGACCATTCTCATACGGCGTGACCACACACCCGGTAAGTGCCACCGCCACCAGCGACACAAAAGCCAGCTTTTTCATGCAATTTACCCCCTGTTCAGATGGCTGCATTTTCAGCAATCGGCATGAATTTACTGGCAATTTTTTGTTGAGTTCCTGTATGTACAAGTTCACATTTCATCCATATCTTGGCTATTTTTCTGGTGGATAAAAGAAAAGACTGGCCGAGTTTCTGTCCAGTTAAGGTTTTATCTGCCCTGCCCAATCTAATATTTAAATATAGATATAGAAATAACTTAAGATAGATGGGCTTTTGATTCGATATTCAAGCAGCACAAATGTTGAATGCACAAAAGAAAAAAGACAGCCGTAGCCATCTTTTTAGAATTAGGGAAAGCTGGAGATATTGCTTAGGCTATTTAGTTTTTAAACAGGCCCTGCTTTTCAATAAACTCGATAATTTGCTCTAAGCCATCTTTAGTTTTCATATTGGAAAATAAAAATGGTTTATCACCACGCATGCGCTTGGCATCCTGATCCATTACTTCTAGGCTGGCGCCGACCATCGGGGCTAAATCGGTTTTGTTGATAATCAGCAAATCGGATTTGGTAATGCCCGGCCCGCCTTTACGCGGAATTTTTTCACCGCCCGCCACATCAATCACATATAAGGTCAGATCGGATAATTCCGGGCTAAAAGTTGCTGCCAAGTTATCGCCACCACTTTCAATAATAATCAGTTCCAGACCATCGAACTTTTCGCACAAGTCGTCAATGGCTGCCAGGTTAATCGAAGCATCTTCACGGATGGCAGTGTGCGGACAGCCACCGGTTTCCACACCGACAATCCGGTCTGGGCTCATGGCTTCGTTGCGGGTAAGAAAGTTGGAGTCTTCCTTGGTATAAATATCATTGGTGACCACCGCCATGTTATAGCGCTGGCGCAAGGCCTGACATAAATTGAGAGTAAGTGCAGTTTTACCTGAACCGACTGGACCACCGATGCCGACACGTAATGGAGAACGTTCTGTCATGTTGATTTTCCTTTTATTTTCCCTCTCCCAACTCTCTCCCATAGGGAGAGGGGGAATCTTGTGTTCCCTCTCCTCTTAGGAGATGAGCAGCAATACTGCGCTAAGGTGAGGTGATTTCCCTCTCCCAGAGAGAGGAAATATTGATTAAATTTTTACGCCCTCTCAATCCCCCTTTAAAAAAGGAAGACTTTAAGAACGGAATAAGCGTGAATACTGGGTTTCATGCGCCATACTCAGCATGGCGTAATTGGGTAAGGCGCTACTGAGCTGCTCATCTTCCCGCATTAATGCTTTTTCGATGGCTGCTGGAACCTGCTCATGTAAATGCCATAAAATCCGTTGTCCACTCATCTGCCCCAGCGGGACAGTTTTCACAGCCGCCAGCACCTGATTTTCCAGCACAGTAAAGGTATAAGCGGTTAATACATCTGCGTCATTGAGACCCAACTGGCCGCAGAGCTGGGCATAAACCGGCACAAAACCTAGCTGTTTTTTCACCGTCACCGGCATTTTCAGCACATCTTTAATCCATGCATTAAGAGAAAATGCCAGCTGCTGTGATTCTGCTAAAAGTTCACGGCTTTCCCGACTGGCACGATAAATCTGCGCCCAATGATCAAACTGTGTGTCATCATCATAAAATTGCATCAGCCGTTTTAAGACCGGTAGTTCAAAACGTACCAGTAGCATCTCCAAGACTTCTTCAAAGTAGGCGATGCTACTGCTTTCATCTTGAATCAGGCCCTGATCAATCGCACTTTCTACCCCTTGCGAATAGCAATACGCTCCGACCGGTAACGCTGTCGAGGACAGGGTTAGCAGTTTGAGCAGTTGCGCTGCATTAGTGATGGGCATGGGCGTGAATAGCCTTGATCGGGCTTAAACGATGATCATGACTGTGCTGTGCGTATGCCCCGCTTTCTGGTTCAAATGGATGTTCAACTTCATTGACGGTTAAACCGAGTCCAACCACCATTTCTGCAAGCACATGGTCAGGTTCAAAATACAGTGCGCTAGGTGTCAGCATCAGTGGTACATGGCGGTTACCAAGGTGATAGGCAGCTTTCAGTAAATCGAAATCCGTTTTTGCGACCACTTGCATCAGGCGTTCAGGTTTAGCATCGACTCTTAAAATGTCACCTTGTTCGGTGGCAATAAATGAGCCGCTACGCAAAATGCCTGTACGTGGTAGGTCTGCACCAATATCTGTACCGCTGTTTAATGTTGCACGAAATCGGCTCTTTTGACGGGTGTCGAAGCTGAGTTCAACGGTTTCAAAAGCGCTTCCCTCTGAAATGTGTTCTATTCGTTGAGTGTAGATGTTCATGCTGTTCCTTTTGTCACGAAGATGTTTTGCTTTGATTTATGTTTTTCAATTTCAAAGCAAAATATCTGTAAATTTACGCATCAAAAGTAAGCAGTTTTTATGCCAATTATGAGTTTTCTTGGTGCAAAAATATTTACTCGATTAGGTATTATTAAGCTTTTTTACATCAACAAAGTCATATCTCTTTAACTTTCCCGCAGGAGTCCTAATTGGTATTGCCTGAATTTCAAGTTTTCCCTTTGTGATATCTTTATTGCATTCATGCATAGACCACGTCAGCAATTCTTGCTCGTATTTAGATAAAGCTTCAGCATGAAATGATACTGTTCCCTCTTGATCTTCATCATAAAATTTACCTATATAAGTTAAAGTATTATATTTAGTTATATTTCCAGTTTTCTCTTCTATTTTCTCAGTTGTTTTTTCAGAAACAATCTGCAAAGTTTTATAATCTAGTTTTATAACACCTGATTTACGCCCACATGATATATCTATTGTGATGTCCTCATCGCTTAAAATTGGTCGATGAGCAGATTGAAATGGTGACTCTAGTGCTTGATGTAAATCGCCTAAAATAGGTTCTATTCTTTCCCAAACTACTTTTTTAGGTTCTTTTTGGTATTGATTTAACAAACCGCCCCAAACATATTTAATACCATCCCAAAGCGCTGAGCCAGATGCTCCCAAGACAATACTAGATACTTCGGGGTTATTTAAGACAACTGTAACAATTTGCTCAAAGCTTCCTACTTTAGAAGTTTCTAAATAGACTTCAAATCCAGAATTTTTATGCCCTTTTAGCTTAACTCTTTTATTCAAGATAGCATCAATTGTAATATTGAGAGCTTTTGAAAAACCTAAATATGAAATAGCTGCATCATACATATCGAGATGATGTTGATCAGCTACTCCATTTTGGTAAGAAATTTTGAATTTTAAAATCAGAGGTTGTTCAGGCATATTGAAAAGTTGTTATTGATTAAGTAGTAATCAATATAATAGATTTTTTTACTTAATCACAAACTTTTAATTTTTATAATTATTTTACATTCCTCCTTTGAGTATTAAAGGAGGAATAATAGCTTTTCCAAAACTAAAACAAGAAATACCTTTGCGCCATTGGCAACACTTCCGCAGGCTCACAGGTCAGCAATTTTCCATCCGCACGCACTTCATAAATTTCAGGGTCAACTTCCATCCCAGGACAGTAAGTATTCAGTTTCATATCTTTCTTCTGAATATCCCGTGTACCTTTACATGGACTAATCAACTTTTTCAGACCCAACTTTTCATGCACACGTGCTTCAATCGCCACTTGCGACAAGAAGGTAATACAGGTGTTATGCACACCTCGCACATTGGCACCAAACATCGGACGATAATGCACAGGCTGAGGTGTTGGAATTGAAGCATTAATATCACCCATTGGCGCTGCTGCAATCATCCCACCTTTAATAATCATCGATGGTTTTACGCCAAAAAATGCAGGCTTCCACAACACTAAATCGGCAAGTTTACCAACTTCCACCGAGCCAATTTCATGGCTTAAACCATGCGTAATCGCAGGGTTAATCGTATATTTGGCGATATAACGCTTGACCCGATTATTGTCATGTGTGGCATTGTCGCCTTCTAAAGGACCACGTTGCACTTTCATTTTATGTGCGGTTTGCCATGTGCGAATCACCACTTCACCGACACGCCCCATCGCTTGCGAATCTGACGACATCATGGCAATGGCACCCATATCTTGCAAAATATCTTCCGCAGCAATGGTTTCACGGCGAATACGACTTTCTGCAAATGCCACATCTTCAGAAATTGCAGGGTCTAAATGGTGACACACCATCAACATATCCAAATGCTCATCAATAGTGTTGATGGTATAAGGACGGGTTGGATTGGTCGAAGATGGCAACACATTCGGCTGACCAATGGCTTTTAAAATATCTGGGGCATGTCCACCGCCTGCACCTTCGGTATGGTAGGTGTGAATGGTACGGTTTTTAAATGCCGCCAAGGTTTCTTCCAAAAAACCGCTTTCATTTAACGTGTCGGTATGAATCGCCACTTGCACATCAAACTCATCAGCAACACTTAAGCAATTATCAATTGCTGCAGGGGTTGAACCCCAATCTTCATGCAGTTTTAAACCCACTACACCTGCACGAATTTGCTCACGAATTGGATCGGGCTGACTTAAGTTTCCTTTACCGAGTAAACCAATATTCATCGGTAAATCATCAATGGCTTGCAGCATGGTGGAAATATGCCAAGGACCCGGAGTCACCGTGGTTGCCGATGTGCCTGCTGCAGGACCTGTACCGCCACCAATCATGGTGGTGACGCCTGACATGAGTGCAGTTTCCACCTGTTGTGGGCAAATCCAATGAATATGGGTATCCACACCACCTGCTGTTAAAATTTGTCCTTCACCTGCAATCACTTCAGTAGCAGCACCAAGTGGAATGGTAATATCCGGCTGAATATCAGGGTTGCCGGCTTTACCAATTTTCCAGATACGTCCGTTCTTTAAACCGACATCAGCTTTAACAATGCCCCACCAATCTACAATTAAAGCATTGGTAATGACGGTATCGGCAACGTCATCAGCCAAAAGTTGTGACTGCCCCATTCCATCACGAATGACTTTACCACCACCAAATTTAACTTCTTCACCATAAGTGGTGAGGTCTTGTTCCACTTCAATAAACAGTTCGGTATCGGCCAAACGAACCCGATCGCCTACCGTTGGACCAAACATTTCCGCATAGGCACGGCGTGACATTTTCATTTTAATTTTTCCTTAATCCAATGGACCCATGACACGACCGGCAAAGCCATAGACTTCGCGTTTACCGGCTAAAGCCACCAGTTCAATATCCCGGCTTTGACCCGGCTCAAAACGTACCGCTGTGCCTGCGGCAATATTTAAACGAAAACCTCGTGCCGCTTCACGGTCAAACTGCAAGGCATCATTGGCCTCATAAAAATGAAAATGTGAACCGACCTGAATCGGACGGTCACCGGCATTTGCCACGGTCATTTTTAAGGTCTGACGCCCCACATTCATTTCAATATCTAAATCAGGGGTAATCACTTCTCCAGGTATCATGTTTGACTCCTAGACAATCGGTTGATGCACAGTGACGAGTTTTGAGCCATCTGGAAAAGTCGCTTCAACCTGAACTTCGGCAATCATTTCCGGTATACCTTCCATCACATCTTCACGTTTTAATAACGTGGTACCGTAATGCATCAGCTCACTGACGCTCATGCCATCACGCGCGCCTTCTAACAACGCGGCAGAAATATAGGCAATCGCCTCGGGATAGTTCAGTTTTAGCCCACGTGCTTTACGGCGTTCGGCCACCAAGCCCGCAGTAAAAATTAGCATTTTGTCTTTTTCAGTGGGATTGAGTTCCATATCTCGTTCCTAAATTTGTTCTAAAGGGTGTAATGCAAAATGTGTGCTAAAAAATGATATTCCCTCTCCTTTCAGGAGAGGGTTAGGGAGAGGTAATAAACCCAATGTATTTACCCTCCCTCTAGCTCCCTCCCATTGGGAGGGAGAACTTCATTTTATGTCCGCCAAATCCTCGGAAATTCTTCATCTAAATCAAACCAGTCACGGCGCAGCTTGGCACGTATTGCGGCAAAGGCATCATGACACTGGCGTACGTCATCCCCCAGATAACGTGCTGTCACCACATCATCCAGCAGGGTTAACGTCACCTTAATATCCATGCGCATAATCAGCTCACGGATTTGATCAATCTGCTGATCTAAATAGAATTTTGAGCGGAATTTTTCTGGCGGCACTGCCCAGAAGCTAGCCATGACTGCATGACCGTTCATTCCCAAACAGGAGCTGAGCCAGCGGTCATTGCCACTAAAACTCAAACGGTCAGTGACCAGTAATTTATTGTTCCGGTACAGCTGAAATCGATTTTGATAACTGCCCTCGATAAATGTTTCATGGCGCGCCTGACGGCCCAGTACCAACATCTCCCAACCAATAAAACTGGCGGCATCCTCCAAAATAACTCTGGTTTCAGAATTGGCATGTGCACCATTAAAGAGCATGGTTTCTTGTGGTAGCCATTCAAAAATAGAGGCATCTTTAACTGTAATATCAATATGTTGGAAAGCCTGTTTTTGATTGGTCTTGTACCATTTTCCTGCACCCGGCGTGGTCACCAAGGCATGTGCGGCCTGCTCTGCCGACATCTGAAAGGTTAAATGATCACCCCCGGCAATGCCTGCCGGTGGATGCACAATAATGGCGTGGCACACCCCGGTTTTTTCCGGCCACAGCATTTTTTGCACCCGAACAGGACCATGATGTTTACGATGTTCCAATACGGTGCGATTTTCTGCGCCTTTAAAGCCAAGTTCGAGCTGTGCAAACCAATATTGCACCGCAGGCTTCACTTCTGTTGCCACCAGCTGATTCATTTTGCTCAATTCGTATCTTTTTGAAGTCTATGCCCTGGCATTAAGCAATAACTGCACCAGTTTCTATCGGCACAGATTTCGCTTTGGCTGACTGCCATTTCTTGCTATGGTGCATCTGCATAGGGAATGAGGATGTGAACAATATGCAAATTCGTGATCAAATTGTTTTAGTGACTGGCGGCGCACGCGGTTTAGGCCTGGCGATTACCCGAACCTTATTGGCGGAAGGGGCGCGTGTAGTGGTAAATTATTTAAACAGTGCCGCTGCTGCCGAGCAACTGGTGCAACAGTATCCTGAGCAGGTCTTTGCCTATCAGGCCGATGTCACTGACAAAGCCCAAGTGCAGGCTCTCTTTGCCGCAGCCAAGGCGCATTTTGGTCAGGCCATTCATAGTGTCATCAACAATGCCTTAATTAACTTTGAGTTTAATGGTGATGCCCGTCCCAAAGTCGAAGATCTGACGCCGGCCATCATGCAGCAACAGTTTGATGGTGCAGTTGTGGCTGCCCTCAATACCACCCAAGCAGCGCTTGAGGATATGAAAACTGCCGGATTTGGCCGTATTGTGAATATTGGTACCAACCTCGTGCAGAATCCGGTGGTGCCTTATCATGACTACACCACCGCCAAAGCCGCACTGTTGGCCTTTACCCGTACTGCAGCGCATGATCTGGGCCCATATGGTATTAACGTGAATATGTTGTCTGGCGGTCTGCTCCAAACCACCGATGCCAGCAAAGCCACGCCAGATGCGGTATTTGATTTAATTGCTGCCTCGACGCCACTACGCCGTGTTACCACCCCAGAAGAATTTGCCGCAGCTATTATGATGTTCCTGTCACCGTATTCGCGTGCAGTCACCGGGCAAAACCTGATTGTTGATGGCGGTCTGGTCAAAGGTTAACTGCAGTTTTGTGTGACTTTTATCACAATAAACTAATTTTTAAGCAGTTAAACCGGTTTGTCATGCTAGAGGTGGGCTGAATTCGCTAGATTATGGTCCATCCTCTCTTCACTATTTTGCTAACATGAAACCCCTGTTTGCTTTGGCCTGCTGTACCCTGCTGAGCGCCTGTATGTTCGGTAACTCCCAAGAATTAAAACGCGCTGAACAATTGCTGGCGCAATTTGAATGCCACAATATTGAAACCGCGCTAATGACACATAGTGCTATTAACAGCTATCACGAACATGCGCTGGTTGCCGCCCGGCAAAAAGCCAGCCGTTATGTCGAGCAATATCGGGAAGGTGAACAGCAATCCAGCCTGGCGGTGGATGAAATTGTGCAGCAGCAATATCAGCTTTATACCGCAGCCTGCCAATCGTTGGGCGGGATTTTTCCCAAAGCAGAACAGCCTTAAATCAAAATCAAATATTTAGAAGTTTGATCAAGCGAAATAGCCGATCAATCAGAGAGAAGCTTCAACCTCTCGCATCTTGATGTACTGCTAATTTCGATATTGAAAGCATATAAATAAAAAGACAGGGTTGCTACCCTGTCTTCTTTTTTTAACGATGAACGATCATTCAGCCTCTGCATAGTAACGGGTATCGACACTAAACTGTTCCAGGAATTTGGCCGCAATGCTGGCATAAAACCCCATGATTTCTGCCATGTCTTTTTCCATATCTCCCGATGGATAGACAATTTTACCTACCCCACATTTTTTCTGGGCGTAGTCCATATAGGCCAGTGCAATTGGCACGCCAGCCATTACCGCCACATGGTAAAAACCGGTTTTCCACTGTTCCTGTTTGGCGCGTGTACCTTCTGGCGTAACCAGCATCACCAGCTTGGGATGCTGCTTGAACAAATCGCTCATCAGCTGCACCATGCTTGGACGCTGCTCACCGGCTGCCTTCGGACGACGGTCAATGCCAATTCCGCCCATTGCACGGACAAAAGGCCCAAACGGAAACTTCATATAACTGTCTTTAATGGTCAGGCGAACATTCACGCCCAAGGCTTTAAGCGCCAAACGTGCATATAGTGCATCCCAGTTACTGGTATGCGGCGCGGCAATCATCACACACTGGTCCAAATCCAGCGGCCAGTGATTGTCAATTTCCCAGCCCATCAACCCCAAGCTCTGTTCTGCCAACTTCTCAAACACAAGCACAATCCACACAATAAAAATTGCGCGAAGTTTAACAACTCAACAGATTTAAAAAAGAGCAGATTGCTGAATATTTAAGCAATTAATATATAAATGTATAAAATTAGCCAAACCGTCAATCGCCATTCCTGCCAATCTTTCATTTTTTTCGTGGATAAACCGGATGCGAGGAACTGAAAATAAATACTCACAGAAACCCAACAGGGCAATTTTTACAATCAGGCTATGCTGACCCTATCTGTCCTGTCAGGAGATTGATCGGTGAAAATAAAAATTCTGAGCCTTGCCCTCACGGCGCTGTTACTGGCCGCCTGTGATAACAATAAAACCCCTGAAACCGCCCGCGATGCAGAAACCACCTCGCCTGCCGCAGCCACTGACATGAGCGCCAATGATACAGCCGCCACCGCACTGGACTGGCCGGGAGAATATAAAGGGGTCTTGCCGTGTAGCGACTGTCAAGGCATTGAAACCGAGCTTGAGCTAAAAATGGATAAAACTTATGAGCTGAATGAGGAATTCCTAGGCCGCGCCAATGGTCAGGAGTCCAAAATTACCGGTACATTTGAATTTGACCCGAATGATCCTGCCGTTATTATTCTGGATCAGGCTGCCAATAACCGTAAATTCTTTGTCGGTGAAAACTTTATTGAAGCGCGCGATGTCAACAATGGCGACAATATTGATGCCAGCCAGAATTATCGTCTGCAAAAAGACCTGCAATAAAGCACAAGATCTAGCACTGCTAAAAGTCACCGCTTTGGTGGCTTTTCTTGTTTCAAAACGGTTTTTTGCCCGCGATAAAATTTGCTACAAAACAGCGGCTCAATTTAGCCCTCTGCTCTAGGCGAATATGCCCGAAAAGTTTATGTTTAATACCTTATCCAAAGATTGATCTGTTGCCATGTTATCTCGTCCTCTTCTTGCAATTAGCACCTTGTCTTTGTGTTTAAGTGGTTGCGGTGGGCAAGCTGAAAAAAGCAGTACCATGAGCAATGCCCAGGCCCAAACTGAAACCCAATCGCAAGACAGCTTGATGCCTGCTGCTGAAACAGCAGCACCACAGCCGGAGCCGCTGGCCGGTCACTACAAAACCATCCTTGACTGTGATGATTGCCAGCAGCGTATTCTTGAGTTAAAGATTCATCCGGATCAGAGCTACAGCCTGCAAGATACCCGTATCTATGCTCGCCGTCAGCGTAGCCAGAATACACAAGGTCAGGTCAGCTATACCAATGAACAGACTGCCCAATTAATCAGTACCGATCAGCAGATTCAACAATTGCAGCCCACAGCAAACGGGCTGGAACTTGTGGATGCCTCATCCAAACAGCCAGCACTAAAACTGGAACGTGTTGCGACCATTGAAGTCAGCAATGCGCTGAAACATGCCGACATTCAGGCCGAACATATTGATAGCTTAAGCTTTCGCGATATTACCGATACCGTCAAAGCGCATGACTACTATATGCGTATTCATAACCAGTCAGATCAGCCGCTAAAACTGAAAGTCAGCGATATTATTCTGGTCGATCAAAACTATCAGGAATATAACGCGCTGGTTGATGAAAGCTTTTTAGAACCTATTCCGGCCCAGCACACCCGCTACAATAAAATCAGCTTTAATTATCCGGACAATGCGGTGGCGGACTATATTAAGGTGAAATAGCTTTTCTTTTTTCTTTCATTTTCTATTCTGCCGTTTCTTTTTATCTTGCTGTACTGATCTTCTTTTTTCTTTCTTATTTATTCTTTTTATTCAAGCATAAAAAAACCCTGCAGATGCAGGGTTTTTTCTAAACCGTCTAACGATTAGCCGTTGAACTGGTTCATTGTGTTTTTCGCATCGTCACCCGCTTTAAGCGCGTTGTCACCAGCGAAGATTTCTTTGTGGTCATCACCGATATCAGAACCCGCCATTGCTTGGTGTTTCACACAAGCGATACCGCCACGGATTTCTTTACGTTGTACGCCAGCAACATAAGCCAACATACCTTCAGAACCGAAGTAACCTTGAGCAAGCTCGTGAGTAGACAGAGCAGCTGTGTGGTAAGTCGGAAGTGTGATTAAGTGATGGAATACACCCGCTTCACGAGAAGCATCTGCTTGGAATGTACGTACTTTTTCGTCAGCTTCAGCAGCTAATTCAGTGTTGTCGTACTCAGCACTCATTAACTTAGCACGGTCGTATGCAGATACATCTTTACCTTCAGCAACCCAACGGTCGTACGCTTGTTGACGGAAGTTTAAAGTCCAGTTGAACGATGGAGAGTTGTTATAAACAAGCTTCGCATTTGGCACAACTTCACGTACACGGTTCACCATGTGAGCGATTTCTTCAACGTTAGGCGTTGCAGTTTCGATCCAAAGCAGGTCAGCACCGTTTTGTAAGCTGGTTACACAGTCAAGTACAACGCGGTCAATTTGAGTGCCTTCACGGAACTGGTACAGGCCAGATGCTAAACGCTTAGGACGGTGTAATTTACCATCACGCTTGATCAGGATTTCGTCTTCTTTCGCTTCAGAGATGTCAATTTCTTGAGTGTCTAAGTAGCTGATGTATTGAGAAGCGATGTCGCCTGGCTCTTTAACCACTGGGATTTTTTGAGTCAAGTCAGCGCCTTCAGAGTCAGTACGTGCAACGATGATACCGTCGTCAAGACCCATTTCCAGGAACGCATAGCGAAGCGCGTGGATTTTCGCGATGAAGTCTTCGTGTGGAACAGTTACTTTACCTGCTTGGTGACCACATTGTTTCGCATCAGAAACCTGGTTTTCGATTTGCAGTGCACAAGCACCCGCTTCGATCATTTTCTTCGCAAGTAAGTAAGTTGCTTCTTCGTTACCGAAACCAGCGTCGATGTCGGCAATAATTGGCACAACGTGAGTTTCAAAGTTGTCGATTTGAGCAGTGATTTCAGCTGCTTTAGCAGTATCACCTGCGTCTTGTGCTTTTTTCAGTGCACGGAACAAATCGTTTAATTCTTTTGCGTCAGCTTGACGTAAGAAAGTGTAGATTTCTTCGATCAATGCAGGAACAGAAGTTTTTTCGTGCATAGATTGGTCAGGAAGTGGACCGAATTCTGAACGAAGTGCAGCAACCATCCAGCCAGACAGATAGATATAACGCTTAGAGGTTGTACCGAAGTATTTTTTGTTCGCAATCATTTTTTGTTGCGCAACGAAACCGTGCCAGCAACCTAATGATTGAGTATACTTGCTGCTGTCTGCATCGTATTCAGCCATATCACGACGCATAATCGCAGCTGTATATTTAGCAATGTCTAAACCAGTTTTGAAACGGTTTTGCATCTGCATACGCGCAGCATCTTCAGGACTGATGTCTGCCCAAGTGTTACCGAATTTCGCTTTCAATTCGCGGATTGCATCAATCGCTGTTTGGTATGTAGTCATGATATTTTCCTGTATTAATTTTAGGATTTTCTCCAACGAAATGACTAAAATCATACCTCTGGATGTGTTCAGATTTAGAGCACTTCGTCGTGTTGAGTACAGATTAGAGTGAGTTAGAAAATTAATCCAATATCCTCAAAGAATCTTCACTATTTATTTAAAAAATATGTAGATCAAAGTCGTATCCGAAAATTTATATTACAAAACAAATATTTGATTTTTATTAAATAAATTTTATTTTACAATTCAAATAACCGATTAAAAAACACACCATTTGCTTTTTTTATATTCATTATACTTAAGTCGGGTACGGCTTTTTCCGTACAAAATCAAGGCAATATCCGGCTTATTTTTAGCCTGGTAGAGCCAACCTGACAGTGAATAGAAGAAGACCATGCTTGTGTTGAGTCGCTCAACTCAAGCATTTCTGCAGGTGGATGCGATGAGGTTTGAATCAACCCGACACGCGCTGATTTAAGCCGCTTAAACCCCGCGCGAATTGGGCCGAAAAACCCGGTAAATATGCAGGAATTGATCCGATCAGGGAACAGGCTTTTTCGGTAATTGTTCTACCCAAGCCTTCAGGCTTATGGCATAATCCAAATAATTTCTTGGGTTTATTTTCGGTATTTTTTTTATGAATCTGGAGCGGGTCGATCTCAACCTACTAATTTACCTGGACGTATTACTTCGCGAAAAAAATGTCACTCGAGCAGCTGAACAATTGGGCGTTACCCAACCCGCCATGAGTAACATTTTACGTCGTCTACGTAACTTATTTAATGATCCCCTGCTCATCCGTTCATCTGAAGGGATGACCCCGACCGAACGCGCACTTGAATTACAACCGCGTATTCGTGATGCCCTGTCCGATTTATCCATGATTCTGGAACCCCGTACCGAGTTCCGCCCGTATACCTCCAATCGCGTATTCCGGATTATGACTTCAGACTATGCCGAAGCCACTCTGGTGCCGCGTCTGGTCAAAGCCTTGCGTTCTGAAGCGCCAAATGTGGTGCTCGACTTTCTGACCCCAAGTGATGTGTCCTATCGTGACATGGAACAAGGCAAGGTAGACCTAGCCATCAACCGCTTTAATGAAATTCCGCAAAGTTTCCACCAGGTACTGGTCTGGCGTGACAGTTTTTCCTGTCTACTCAATCAGAAACACCCGGCGGCCAGTAACCTGAACCTCAAAAGCTATTTAGATGCACAGCATATCTGGGTCTCTAAAACCGGTATGGGCGTTGGCTTTGGCGTTAATCCGGAAAAACAGGCCGGATTAGGCTGGATTGATCAGGCACTGGAGCGGATTGGTCAAAAACGCAAGATTTCGGTATTTACCCGTCATTATCAGATGCCGGCACTCTTGGCATCCAATGTGGATCTGGTAGCTACCTTACCGACCCGAATTGCCCGTTTACAGGCCAAAAGCCAGAATCTGCTGATTAAAGACCCGCCGTTTTATATTCCGGAATTTGAATTGAAGATGGCCTGGTGTCCGTTACTGCATCATCATCCGGCGCATCGCTGGTTACGTCAGCTGATTCTGTATGTAGCCCGTCAAATGATTGAAGAAGAAAACCGTGAGTTTTTAATGAATAACTCACAATTTTCTCAATTTTGACAAAAAACGCTCATAAATCTCTCTTTTTAAAGCTTATACTAAGATGAACATGAGTAGTGCCCGGTGCACTACTCGATATTTTTGACGTTAAAAATATTCAGAATAAAAATCCGCAGGTGGATTCGTGAGCCTCTTCCAGAACATTGTTATTATTTTCATACTGATTGCAGGAGCAGGTTTTTTATCACTGACCGAGATCGCCCTGGCCGGTGCGCGTAAGGTCAAATTAAAAATTCTGGCTGAAGCCGGAGATGAACGTGCGCAAAAAGTGCTGGATTTACAGGAAAACTCGGCAGACTTTTTTGCCGCCTCGCAAATTGGCTTGAATGCGATTGCCATTTTAGGCGGTATTTTAGGTGAAGGTGCTTTTCGCCCGTATTTCTACGATTTTGTCACCCGCTTCTATACCGGACCGTGGGCCGAAACCCTCAGCTTCGCGCTGTCTTTTACCTTAGTCACCTCTTTATTTATTCTGTTCGCCGACCTGATGCCGAAACGCCTGGCCATGATTGCACCAGAGAAAATTTCTATTTCCGTGATCAATCCAGTACAGGTATTTATTACCGTCTGCAAACCGCTGGCCTGGTTTATTAATGCCATCGCCAATATGCTGTTCCGGCTGTTTAAGGTCAATACCATCCGCGATGACAATATTACCTTTGATGATATTTCCGCAGTGATGGATGCCGGCGCCCAAGCGGGTGTGTTGCAAAAACAGGAACATCACTTTATTGAAAACGTGTTTGAACTGGAAGAACGTAATGTCCCATCCAGCATGACCACGCGTGAAAATGTGGTGTACTTTACCCTAAATGAAGCCGAAGACAGCATTCGCCAGAAACTGGCCGAATTTCCCTATTCCAAATTTCTGGTCTGTAATGAAAATATTGATCAGGTGATTGGCTATGTCGATGCCAAAGACATTCTGGTGCGGATTCTGAATAACCAGAAAATTAACCAGCTGAATGAATCAACCATTCGTAATGTACTCACCATCCCCGATACCCTGACTCTGTCTGAAGTGCTGGACCGCTTCCGCTCGACCAAAGAAAAATTTGCGGTGGTGATTAATGAATATGCACTGGTGGTCGGCGTCATTACCTTGTCCGATATTATGATTACCGTAATGGGCGACTGGGTAACCCCTATTGAAGAAGAACAGCAGATTATTAAACGTGATAATAATTCATGGCTGATTGATGGCAGTACCCCAATTGAAGACATGAAACATGCACTTGAAATTGAAGAAATGCCCGATGAAGAAAACTATGAAACCTTAGCCGGTTTTATGATGTATCAGCTGCGCAAGATTCCGCGTCCAGCCGATACCGTGTTATATGGCGGTTATAAATTTGAAGTGGTCGATGTCGATCATTTTAAAATTGACCAGCTGTTGGTGACACGTTTACTGGAAAATAACCAGCCGCCGGAACAGGAATAATCCATCTTCCTCCAATCAAGAGCGATAAAAAAACCTTCTAGACTCTAGAAGGTTTTTTTCATGCAGCAATTCACTTAAAACTGACGCAGCAATTCATCCAGCACCGCCTGATAGTGAATGGCAATATCATCTTCCAGAATTTTATAGGCGCTGTCGAACTGCACCATTGGCCAACCTTCTTTCCAGAACGGGAAAATATTGTGCAGGTCATGGGTCACAATCGCATCTTCACGGACAATGGCTTGTGCAATTTGTGCCAGCACCTGGGCGGTTTCTGCGCCATCAATGGCCAGATAATCAATCTGACGGGCTTTTAAAATACGAATCCGGTCTTTTTTATAGCGGATTTTTTTGGCTTGTGCTTCATTCAAGCTCAATGCCAGCGTCACCGCTTCAACAAATTTTTCCTCAAAAGATTGATGCAATGCCACCAAGGCCTGTTTATGCGCTTCCTGACGTCCCACTTTTCCGCCTTTGCGGATAATCTCTTTGGCTTCGCTATTGAGCACATCATTCTTCATACTCTGAAGGATGTCTATAATTTCAATATCGCTTAAAGATTCAGGAGACTGGTCAATCATGAAATAGCCTTGGGCAAAAAGTAAAACGCTATTTTCGCATAATTTCGCTTAAAGCTCGACAGATTCCGTAGCAATTATGGCAGGAATAAGAGGCCAGTCTTAATGGTCATCAAAACTCAAATGCATACCCACAATACGAATTAATGCAGATAATGGCTAAGGCTCTGCTCCAGCTCGGTTTGTAAATGCAGCGGCGCTACAATTTTGACATAGGGAATCCAGTAGCGCACCAGCGGATAAAGCTGAATATGATGGCGAATCTGGCAGGAAATCAGCAGGCTGCCACACGGCTTTTCTTCCAGGATCTGCTGCTTTGGAAACAGCCGGCGCTGTTTAAAATACAGCGCGGCATCTGCCGCAACCGATAAATGTACTTCCTGCTGTTCATGACCAAACCAGATACCTTCTTCATCTTCCAGCTGTTGCAGAATAGCCGGATCATGCTCAAACGGGTCCAGTTCATAGCTGAGTTCAATCTGCTCAATCAGGCTCAGGCGATACACTTTTAAGGTATCCGAATGCACCGCAGCCAGATACCAGTTACCATGATGATGAATCAGGCGATAAGGCTGCACCCGACGGGACTTGTTTTTATAGATAAAGCCAATGTACTGACGCTGCTGAATGGCCTGGGTCAGGGTTTTAAAATGTTCGGCATATTGGCTGCTGTCTTCATAATCATAGCCCTTGGCGGAAAACACCAGATTGGCACGATGATCCATCAGCTCACGCAGGAACGAAATATCCAGCGAGGGATAAAGATCGCTAATGCCCGACAACTGGGCAAAGTTCTGGATATCCTGAAGTTTAAACCGTCCCAAATAGGAAGCATCAAGATAGTATTTTTTGCTGCGTTTGTCCTGCAATAAAGGTAGATAGGTATTCAGCCGATCAAAGTCACGTTCAATGGTGCGGGTGCTGACTTTAAATTCCTGGGCCAGTTCCGGAATACTCAGCTGATGCCCTACATTGAGTTTGGTTAAAATACTGACCAGCCGTTCGGCCAGTCGTTCATGTGTTGAAGTAACACACTTCATGATACCTTCATGGTGCTGTTTTAAGGCACTGTTTTTTCTATCAATTAAATAGCCGTAAATTAAAATTTATTAAATAAAAATCATATAAATAATTAGACCAAGACTTTAAATACATTTAATTTAAAAGTAAATCAAAATACGTATCGCAATACTGCATTCAGCTTAGACTTAAGGCTTATTCTGATCTAGGCGATCAACATAACGCTCTAAATGCAGCATGGCACTATACACCCGGTGGATATCTGCCAGACCTATTTTTTGACGGATAATAGCCCGATGAATGCGCCTTAAAGCACGTATATTCTGGGTGGTGGTATATGCTGTAGATGAAATTCTCATGATTCTGCCCTCTGTCTCTTCATTGAAATATCCAGTTTATTTTTATGATGTCTGTTTCGGATGTGGGCTAATGTACAACACAGTTTCGACAGGTTGTGTCAAATACATCACATATATTTTAATTTTTAGTAAAACTTGTACAGTTTAAGTAATAAACATCAATGTACTAACTTGAAATAAGCATAAAAAAGACCGGCAATAGCCGGTCTTTTTTAGGTGCAGAATTAAATAATTTCTACCACAACCTTGCCAATATGATCACCGGTATCCATGGCCGCATGCGCTTCCTGGATCTGATCGAACTTAAAGGTTTTAAAGATCATCGGCAGACATTCACCTTTGCTCAATAATGGCCACACTGTGTCTTGCAAGCCTTGGGCAATTTCGGCTTTTTCTGCGGTATTACGCGCGCGCATGGTTGAACCGGTAATGGTCAGGCGCTTCATCATAATCGGGCCAAGTTTCACATCTTTGGCTTTGGCACCGCCCAAGAACGCGATATAAACCAGACGACCATCACGGCGTAACAGGTTCAGGTTACGTTCCAGATAAGGTGCGCCAACGATATCTAAAATAACATCGACGCCGCCATTGTCAGTCTGTTCATTAATCACCTGCTCAAAATCTTGTGTCTTGTAGTTAATGGCGGTGGTCAGGTGTGAAATAGCCGCAACTTTTTCATCTGAACCGACAGTGGCAAAGGTTTTCATGCCCAGCGCATTACATAACATCAGCGCTGTGGTACCAATACCGCTGCTACCCCCATGGACCAGTACTGTTTCGCCAGCCTTGGCTTGCCCCATCTGGAACACGTTGGCCCATACGGTAAAGAAGGTTTCCGGAATAGCCGCAGCTTGTACAAAACTCAAGCCTTCAGGAATGGTCAGGGTCTGGCTTTCCGGAACCACGCAGTATTCTGCATAGCCACCGCCATTGGTCAGGCCACAAACTTTATCGCCGACTTTAAATTTGCTGACCTCTTCGCCTACCGCTACCACTTCACCTGCCACTTCCAGCCCCGGCACAGGCGTCACCCCTTTCGGCATTGGATAAAGGCCTTGGCGCTGCAAGATATCCGGGCGGTTTAAACCAAAGGCATGAACCTTAACCAGCACATCATTGGCTGCCGGTGTCGGAATAGCCACACTTTCATAGGCCAGTTTTTCCGGGCCGCCTGGTTCTGTAATAATGACCTGCTGCATCGTCGCTTGTGACATGGATTTTCCTTAATTGTTCAGTGCAAGTTTTCTGTGCTCTATTTGAACATAGATAAATGACGGAATGAAGCCAAGCCGGACTTATGTATAATGAGATGTATATTTCGCAGATTGATAACTCAGGTGAGCCATGACCCAAGTCATCGACTATAACGAAAATAATTACAGTGAATTTGAATGGTTTGATGGCTTTGCCGTGATCCGCTTTTATGCAGACTGGTGTGCACCCTGCGTACAGAATTTTCCGGTGTTTGCCGAACTGGCCGGCAATTATGCCCACCATCAGCCAGAGATTAAATTTGGCAAGATCAATGTCGATCAATCTCCTATTCTCACCCTGCGTTATCATGTCTATGGATTACCTTCGACCCTGATTTTCAAGCAGGGACAGATCATCCACAGAATTGCAGGGGTCAAAAGTCTGACAGAGATGAAATCTATTCTAGCGCAGCTTTTGGATGATTCTTCTCAGCCTGTAGATTTAAGAGAATAAATGCTATTTTCTATTTCACTGAAGTTTAGATTGCCCACCTTAAAATTTAGTGGGTTAAAACCACGTCTGATCGCCCTTGAGCATACGCTCACCCCTCTCCTCCGGATAGTAAAGTGGTGAATAGTCATCCGCCCGATGATCAGCACTATGCTTAGCGCAGCGACTGCTATTTTTTGCACTATGATAAGCAGATTGAAAATTCTCCTGATCACTCTCGATGGATTTTTCAATTATTCGTCATTTAATCGTAACCACACTTTGATTGCTCTGCCTGAACTCTACTGGCACAGCCAAACATAAGCGCAATATAAATAAAATCTTGTGTATCTTCCCGCTCTACACCAGATTGTATAGAGTAAGAATATTCGCGTAGATCATTAAGTTTGAAATAGACACAGCAGTCCCACCAAGAATCTAAAAGCCATAAAAAAACCCACCTTGCGGTAGGTTTTCTTTAACCAGCCCAGTCTTATAGACGAACCAGCTCCACAATTTTCTCAGCCAGTTCTTCAACGGCTTCGGTGCCATAGCTTACGTCAGTGCCTTCAGCAACATCGGTGACCACCACAACACCAGTTTCACGAAGTAATGCCACTTGAGCAGCATTCAGACCCGCTTTTGCAATTGCAACTACACCTTGCTGAATCAACAGACTTTCCAGCGCTTGTGCATTTTCCAGTGCTTGTGCAGTGACAGTCACCGCAGCAGGTTTTTGACCTAAACGGGCAGCACGATCTTCCGCAGTCACAGGTTCATCATGTGCGGTCCATTCTACCGCCGCTTCCACCATACCCGCACCAACGGTCACGTTGCTTAAACGGTCAATGAAAATAAACGAGCCGGTATAACGGCTGTCCTGATAACGGTCAAATACCACTGGCGCATCAAACTCGATCTGAACATCAGCAATCGCGTTCAGTTCCAGCTGCTCTACCTGAGTTTTTTCCAGCGTATTCACGTTTACACGGTAGTTAATCTCAGCAATTTTGGCAGGAACAGTTTGTGTACCGAGCTTAATGTTGTACAGCTTGCCTTTGACCAGTGGCTGATCATTCATCCACACCACAGTTGCGCGTGCAGAACGTGAAATTTCCGGTTGATCGCCCGCTTTGACCAGCAGGTTACCGCGTGAAATATCAATTTCATCATTCAGGGTAAGGGTAACGGCCTGACCGACAAATGCACGTTCTAAATTGCCATCAAAAGTCACAATGTCTTTGACAGTAGAACGTTTACCTGATGGCAACGCAACAATTTCATCACCCACACGGATGTCGCCCGAAGCAATGGTGCCAGCAAAACCACGGAAGTCGAGGTTTGGACGGTTGACATATTGCACCGGGAAGCGGAATTCGTTTTTACCTGAAGTCCGGCTAATTTCCACGTTTTCCAGCGTTTCCATCAAGGTTTCGCCGCTGTACCACGGAGTATTGGCCGACTTGTTCACCACGTTATCGCCATTCAGGGCAGAAATTGGGGTGAAAATGATATTGGCCGGTTTACGATCACCAAGCTGATTCACAAACTCGTTATATTGCGCCTGAATTTCATTGAAGCGTGCTTCAGAGAATTCCACCAGGTCCATTTTGTTGATGGCAACAATAATGTTCTTAATACCCAGCAGGCTGGCAATAAAGGTATGACGACGGGTTTGGGTCTGCACGCCATAACGCGCATCAATTAAAATAATTGCCAGATCCGCAGTTGATGCACCAGTGGCCATGTTACGGGTATATTGTTCATGTCCCGGGGTATCGGCAATGATGAACTTACGCTTTTCAGTTGAGAAATAGCGATACGCCACATCAATGGTAATACCCTGCTCACGTTCTGCCTGCAAGCCATCGACCAGTAAAGCTAGGTCAGGTGCATCCCCTGTCGTCCCGACTTTTTTCGAGTCACGGGTTACCGCTTGCAACTGATCTTCATAAATCAGTTTTGAATCATAAAGCAAACGACCAATTAAGGTCGATTTACCATCATCGACGTTACCGCAGGTCAGGAAACGCAATAAGTCTTTATTTTCGTGCTGTTTTAAATAGGCCAAAATATCTTGGCTAATGAGTTCTGATTGATGAGACATTGCTCAAACTCCACAAATTCTTTAGAAACCGGTTTAATCTCCCTGTATTCCCCTTTTACCAAGAGGGAATTTCCTCTCTTGTCTAAAGAGAGGTGGGGAGAAATTAGAAGTAGCCCTCTTGCTTCTTCTTCTCCATCGAGCCGGCTTCATCATGGTCAATCATACGACCCTGACGTTCCGAGCTGGTGGCCAGCAACATTTCCTGAATAATTTCAGGCAAGGTATCTGCGCCTGACTCAACTGCACCGGTCAGTGGGTAACAGCCAAGTGTACGGAAACGTACCGATTTCATTTGTGGTACTTCGCCTTCATGTAAACGCATACGCTCATCATCAACCATAATGAGTGTGCCGCTACGTTCTACCACTGGACGTTCAGCAGCAAAGTACAACGGAACAATTGGAATCTGCTCGAGATAAATATATTGCCAGATGTCCAGCTCGGTCCAGTTCGACAATGGAAATACACGAATGCTTTCGCCTTTGTTGACCTTACCGTTATAAAGGTTCCACAGTTCTGGACGCTGGTTTTTCGGGTCCCAACGGTGTTTGGAATCACGGAAAGAATAGACACGTTCTTTGGCACGTGATTTTTCTTCGTCACGGCGCGCACCACCAAATGCAGCATCAAAACCGTATTTATCCAGCGCCTGTTTCAGCCCCTGGGTTTTCATGATGTCGGTGTATTTCGAGCTACCATGATCAAATGGATTGATTCCGGCGTCACGGCCTTCCTGGTTCTGATGCACAATCAGATCAAAACCATGTTTTTTGGCCATGTTGTCGCGGAATTCAATCATATCTTTGAATTTCCAGCCTGTATCAACATGTAACAGAGGGAATGGAAGTTTTGCAGGATAGAAGGCTTTCAAGGCAAGATGCAGCATCACCGCAGAATCTTTACCAATCGAGTACAGCATAACCGGATTTTCAAACTCGGCAGCAACTTCACGGATGATATGAATACTCTCAGCTTCAAGCTGTTTCAGATGAGTAAGTCTTTCCTCATTTAATGACATGGACAACACCAGCTTAAATCAACGTGTACTTATTACACTTTATAAAATTTATATTCATTATAGAGATTTAGTTATCTGTACTATTGCTTGTTTTATTATATTAATATGCAAAAACGTCATATACAGGATTACTGATATTGCTATCAAAATTTACTCATACCCTGCATAGCATCGCTTATTTTTAGCCTGATCACTATTTTCCAGTCGCTGTTTTTATACTCACTTCTATCTATTGAGTTATTGTTAAAAGCTCTAATAGATCGCTTCATTTCCCAGGTAAAACACTTAAAATAAAACAAATTTTAATTTTTTCTGATTGATCCCATGCCTTATAGTCATTACGATTTAGCCACCTTAAAAGCCCAGCTGGAACAGGCGCAGCTTGCCGGCTTTCTGTATCAGCATCAGCAGCACATGCTGGTGTTGCAGGAAGCGTTTGATGAAGATGGTTCTGCACTAAATACCTTTGTCCAGCACGAGTTCAGTGCCGATCAGATCGGGCTGCAATTTGGTCTACGACTTTCGGACCATAACATCGAGTTTTTGATTGGCCTGACCCACAGTAATCAGGATCGCGGTTATGAAATTGGTGCCGGCAATTTAAAAGGTGACCAGAAAGCCTTTAACCTGATGTATGCCTTTTATAACTATCCAAAAGCCTTTTATCTGGTCAGCATGCCACTGGCCTCCACCTCAAGCCAGCTGGAACAGGCCATTGAACAGCAACTATTCCAGCGTCCGGAACTGGCCTTCCTCGACACCGCAGTGAAAACCAATCCAATGGGTGAACAGGTGCAGTGGATGAAATCGTTTATTGTGCAGCAAAGCCTGAACATGAAAGTGCGTATTCAGACCAGTTTAATCTAAGCGATTCGTCCGATCTGTGCTTTACGTATAGCTTGATGATACTCAAACAAAAAAATAACCCGCGAGATTCGCGGGTTATTTGATGTAGCAGATTTTAGTTCTTGTGACGCATATGCGGGAACAAAATCACATCACGGATACTTGGTGCATTGGCGAACAACATCACCAGACGGTCAATCCCGATCCCTTCACCTGCTGTAGGTGGCAAGCCATATTCCAGTGCTTCAACGAAGTCTGCATCATAGTGCATCGCTTCATCATCACCAGCATCTTTCTCAGCTACCTGTGCCTGGAAACGCTCTGCCTGATCAATTGGATCATTTAACTCTGAGAAGCCGTTTGCCAGCTCACGACCACCAATGAAGAATTCAAAACGGTCAGTGATGTGCGGGTTTTCATCATTACGGCGTGCCAGCGGCGAGGTTTCTGCCGGGTATTCAGTAATGAAGGTTGGCTGACGCAGTTGAGTTTCAACTGTTTCTTCAAACACGATGGTTTGCAGCTTGCCTAAACCAAATCCTGGTTTTACCTGCTCTTTCAATTCGTTTTGTACGAAGTTGGCCAGAAATTCACGGTCATTCACGTTTTCAGGGGTGAATTGCGGGTTGTGCTCAAGAATCGCATCAAACATCGAGATTTTCTTGAACGGACCTTTGAAGCTATACACTTCATCGCCATACGGCACATCGGTCGAACCCAAGATGTCGATGGCCAGTTTCTCCAGCATCTGCTCAGTCAGTTCCATCAAATCTTTGTAGTCTGCATAAGCCTGATAGAATTCAATCATGGTGAATTCCGGGTTATGACGGGTCGATACACCTTCGTTACGGAAGTTACGGTTAATTTCGAACACGCGTTCAAAACCGCCCACCACCAAACGTTTTAAATAAAGTTCTGGCGCAATACGCAGGAATAATGGCATATCCAGCGCATTGTGATGGGTTTCAAATGGACGCGCCGATGCACCACCTGGAATCACGTGCATCATTGGGGTTTCGACTTCCATGAAACGTTTTTCAGTTAAAAACGCACGGATGCCCGATACCACTTTGGCACGAATTTCAAAAGTCTTACGGGTTTCTTCGTTTACAATCAGGTCCAGATAACGCTTACGATACTTCACTTCAGTATCGGTCAGGCCGTGGAACTTGTCTGGTAATGGACGTAGCGATTTAGTCAGCAATTCAAAGTGCTCGATATGCACATATAAATCGCCTTTGCCTGAACGGCCGATATAACCTTTAACGGCAATAATATCGCCCAGGTCCAAACCTTTAATGGTTTCCAAGGTTTCAGGGCTAAGTTCTTTACGGGCCACATACAGCTGGATACGACCGGTCATGTCCTGAATTACGATAAACGAACCACGGTTGAGCATGACACGGCCAGCCACCGACACATACACCTTGTCGCCGCCTTCAATTTCTTCTTTAGATTTGTCGGCAAACTGTTCTTGTAAATCTTGCGCGTAATGTTCACGCTTGAAGGTGTTCGGCCATGGGCTGCTGTTGCTTTCCTGAGCCTTTTCTTGGATTTGCTTTAACTTGGCATGACGCTGTGCAATTAAATCGTTTTCGGAAATAGTGGGTTCAGAAGTCGACTGAGCGTTTGGTTGCGTCATCTCTGCCTCGAAAATTACTAAAAAATGAAGTGCAATAGCATAGCAGATTTATTTGGCTTTTCGTATGCTCTGCTGAATCCTAAGCCATTTTTTTCATTTTCTAAACCTCTGCTAAACAGCACCTCGCCTTTTGCTGAACTGTTAGACCAATAGCTAACTTCTTTCTTGCGCCACCACTCTTACAATAAGCAGGAGAAATTAATTGAAAAGGGAACTTTTCAACTATTCAATAGACGCTTGAGTGTGAATGAAAACAATGAATAGATGCACCTCGAAAATCCTATTTCTGCATGGGCTGGATTCCTCACGTGAATCGAGTAAGTTTCATGCCATCTGCGCAGATAAAAAATACTGTATTACCGTGGATTATCGCAATCTGAACTACCAGACGGTGGCCAGTTTCTATAACGATATTATTGTTAAAATCCAGCCTGAAATTATTGTCGGACATAGCCTCGGCGGCTATTGGGCCTTAAAGATGTCGGCGCTGCATGGTATTCCCTGCGTCATTGCCAACCCGAGTTTACAACCCGACTTCCGACCGGACTATCCGCAGATTTCCGAACAGGAACTGGACCATGATATTCCACAGCTGGCCTATCTGGAACTCGGCGATGAACAGCTGGACATGCACTGGGTACAAACCCAGCTGGAAAATTACATGCCAATTCATGCTTTTAAAGGCGGTCATCATCGACTGGTGTGTCCGGAAAATATCAATCCTTTAATCTGGCAACTGGAACAGCAATCACTGCACAAATAAAAAAGCCTTGCACTCGGCAAGGCTTTCTATGTTTCACAGGGTAGTGCTCAGACTTAAGCCACTGCTTCCACCGGCTTAGAGCGTTCATCCAGTACCGACCAGATGTTCAGACCCAAATCTGCGTGTAAATCTGGTAAATCCAGGAAAATGCTCGCACCCAGAATTTCATGCTGACATTTTTCTGCCAGTTGTTTCACTGCTTTTAAGGTACCGCCAGTCGCTAAAACATCATCCACAATAATAACTTTCTGACCGGTGACATCCGCCGCCATTTCCAGACGGTCCAGACCGTATTCCAGGCTATACCCCACACCTACTACCGGTGGTGGTAATTTACCGGCTTTACGCACCAGCAATAAGCCCTTGCCAGTACGCTGTGCCAATAGGCTAGCCAGCACAAAACCACGTGCTTCTACCGCAATAAAGCTGTCTACTTCAGCCAGTTTTTCTGCAGGAATACTTTCAATTAAAGCATCTGTCAACGGACCAATATTTTTCATGAATAAAGGGGTCAAGTCATAAAAACAAATACCGGCTTTAGGAAAGTTTTGGACAGTACGAATGTGAGACCACAACGTTGTAGACAGCTTGCTCATAAGGAGATCGGAGAGAGATTAAAAAGAATAGGTGAATTTTACAGCGTCTTGACCACGAAGACCAGCCAAAGTCCGCCCTTCAGGTTTAAATAAAACCCGATTAAAATTAGTAAATCATTGTTTTTATTATTGGTATTTTTATACTAAATAACCAATATAGATTATCCTAATTATAGAATAGCCTATTTAAGCAAAAATAGCTGTCCGACTTTAGTCGAAATTTAGGTGATCTCTCATATATTTTGAAAAGATTTGCGCTGGTTTTTAGTGTGCATATTGTCCGACACTATGCAATATTTGAGATTTTAAAGATAAATTTTGTCCTTCTTAGCCATTCAGCTTTAGAAATGAAGCATTAGACTCCGATATTTACTTTACTTTAACCTCATAACTGCGTAAAAATTTAAGCGAATATGAAGTGTTAAAATCATATCAACTGAGTCATGCTGGTTAGGGAATTTTTTGCCGGTCAGGTTTATTGAAGATCGGCTTTTGGAGAGTCAAATGAAAAAGTATCAATGCATCGTTTGTGGATGGATTTATGACGAGGCAGAAGGCTGGCCGCAAGATGGCATCGTCGCGGGCACCAAATGGGAAGATATTCCAGATGACTGGACCTGCCCGGACTGTGGCGTATCTAAAGTCGATTTTGAAATGGTCGAAATCTAAGTACGCCTCGAAGACCATAACTGCATGGTCTTTTTTTATGTCTTGAAACTTATGCTCAACCTTTTATGGAGAAAATAATGCATCCGATTGTCATCATTGGTTCTGGTATGGCTGGCTATACAGTCGCCCGTGAATTTCGCAAACTGAACCCTGAACAGGAACTGGTCATGATTTGCGCAGATGATGCAATCAACTATGCAAAACCTACCCTCTCCAATGCCCTGGCCGGCAAAAAAGCACCCGAACAGATTGCACTGGGTGATGCCGCAAAAATGGGCGCGCAGCTGAATATGCGTATTGAAGCGCATACCTGGGTCAAAGCCATTGATGCCGAGCAGCATCTGCTGACTTTAGAGAAAGATAGCGTCGAAAGCCAGCAAGCCTATGCCAAACTGGTCCTGGCAGTCGGTGCCAACCCGATTCGTCTGGCCATTTCAGGTGATGGCAGTGATGATATTCACGTGGTCAATAATTTAAATGACTATAAAGCCTTCCGTGAACAGCTGGCAGCGCGTCAGGACAAACGTGTGGTGATTTTAGGCGCGGGCCTGATTGGCTGTGAATTTGCCAATGACCTGCAAAACACCGAGCATCAAGTCACGGTGATTGATCTGGCACCTCAACCGCTGGGCCGTTTATTGCCTGAATTTATTGCCACTGCATTTAAACAGAACCTGGAAGAAACTGGGATTCATTTTGTCTTGGGCACCACGGTCGATAAAGTATCGAAACTGGATAAGGGTGATTATCTGGTGACACTGGCCGATGGCCGTAGCCTGAGCGCTGATGTGGTACTGTCCGCCGTCGGTTTACAGCCGAATATTACTTTAGCCAAAGAAGCTGGCATTCATACCAGTCGCGGCGTGCTCACCAATGGCTTACTGGAAACCAACCTGGCTGATATTTATGCAGTGGGCGACTGCGCTGAAGTCAACGGGACTTTATTGCCGTATGTCATGCCAATCATGCAGCAGGCACGTGCACTGGCCAAAACCTTAAATGGTGAAACCACACAAGTGCACTACCCGGCTATGCCGGTTGCAGTGAAAACCCCGGCGGCACCATTAACCGTGTTACCTGCTCCGGTAGATGTAGAAGTGACCTGGCAAAATGAAGAACTGGACGATGGCATGATTGCCAAAGCCTTTGACAGCACTGCCACCTTACGCGGCTTTGTACTGCTCGGGCCAACAGCCGGCAAACAGCGCCTGGCTTTAAGTAAACTTGTTCCTGACTTGATTCCAGCGGCAGTTTAGCGCTTTAATCCATCAGGGGTGCGCGATCACCTTGAAGAAAGGAATATAAGAATGAATAGCTTGCGGTTAAATGTTTCACCTTACAGCAGTTTTATGCACGAAACCAAAGTCGACTTGGGCAATGGCATTGAATTGCATGTCGAAATGGGTGGCGAAATTGGCAATCCGACCATTTTACTGGTCATGGGACTGGGTGCGCAGCTGCTGTATTGGCCGGACTTTTTCTGCAAGTCACTCATTGACCAAGGCTTTCGGGTCATCCGTTTTGATAACCGCGATATTGGCCTGTCCTCCAAAGTACGTCATCAGGGCGAGCGCTTGAATACCCTAAAACTGATGGGCCGTTTTGCCTTGGGTTTAGAAAACCAAGGTGCGCCTTATAACCTGTATGATATGGCCGATGATGTAGCGCTGCTGATTGATAAACTGGAGCTGGAACAGGTTGATGTGATTGGCGCCTCAATGGGCGGCATGATTGCGCAGATTCTGGCGGCCCGCTATCCGGACAAGGTCAGAAAACTGGCACTATTGTTTACCAGCAACAACCAGCCTTTCCTACCGCCTCCTTTCCCGAAACAGCTGTTCAGCCTAGTGGGCAAGCCGGCATCCAATGATGAAGAAGGCATTATTAACCACAGCCTGAAACTGTTTAAAGTGATTGGTTCGCCAGGTTATCTGAATGAAATGGAAGCGGTACAGACCGCCCGTAAATTATATCAGCGAAGTTACCATCCAGCGGGTGTACTTCAGCAGTTTTTAGCAATATTATGTACAGGCTCATTGCGCAGTCTGGACAAGCAGATCCAACAGCCCACGCTGGTTGTTCATGGTTCTCGTGACCGCTTACTTCCACCTGCACATGGTAAGGCTGTTGCGAAAGCAATACCTGACGCTAAATTTGAATTAATTGAAGGAATGGGGCATGATATCCCTCCGCATTTCATTCCATATCTTAGCGAATTATTTGCTCATCACTTTAAATTATAAGCATTAGGACACTATGGCTGCATTACCATCCTTAAGACAGCTGTCATACCTCGTTACACTGTCTGAAACGTTGCATTTTACAGAAGCGGCGCGCCGTTCATTCGTGACTCAATCGACATTGTCGGGCGGGATCATGGAGTTAGAGCGCTTATTGGGTGGCGTATTGGTTGAACGCGATCGCCAGAATGTACGTTTGACTCCTCTCGGTGAACAAGTTGTAGCCCGAGCGCGTGTTCTATTGGCTGATGCGCAGGACTTGATGCGCCTAAGCCGTGAAATGAGCGAGCCCTTAACCGGCGACCTGCATTTAGGTGTGATTCCAACCATTGCACCGTTCATTTTGTCGCAGCTGTTAGATGAAGTGCATAAGCAACTGCCAAAAATCCAGTTACACCTGCATGAAGCACAAAGTGAAAAAATTGTAGAAAAACTGGAACACGGTAACCTGGATATGGTGTTACTGGCGCTGCCGTTTGATACCCGCAGTCTGAAAGTTGCCGAAATTGCCAAAGAAAATCTGGTGCTGGTCCACCATAAATCCGATGCACATTCAGCTCAGGCCAAGTCTTTAGAAGATCTGGACCTGTCTCGCCTGATGCTGCTGGAAGAAGGCCACTGTTTGCGTGATCATGCTTTAAGTGCCTGCCCGATTGGCGAGCGTAAAAATGATCATCGTTTAAAAGCCAGCTCGCTACCAACCCTGGTGGAAATGGTATCAGCCAACCTCGGCTTTACCCTGCTACCTGAAATTGCCATTCATACCAATATGATTCAGGCCAATTCAGAGCTGGTGGTAAAACAGATTGACGCGGCGCCTACCCGTACCTTGGCCTTAGTAACGCGTAAGAGTACTCCGCTGCAAAGCGAATTTGATGTGTTATTGCAGATTCTGCAAAAAATCTCGCACAGCTAATATTTAAAATCCCCATAAAAATAAGGAGCATCAGCTCCTTATTTTTTTAGCGGATAAAACGCCTGATATCCTTTAAATATCAGGCTGGTTTCGCTTACTGAATCATCTCGATCAGGGTGCGCTGTGCATTGGAAGCCGGCTCGCCTTCTGCTGCCTGTGCACGAATCCAGGTGCCATCCCCCTGGAGTAGCCACGCCTGCTGGTTATCTTGCAGATAAATTTGCAGACCTTGCTGATAAATGCGTTTTTTCAGTGCCGGATCTTCAATCGGGAAGCAGGCTTCAACCCGGTTAAACAGGTTACGGTCCATCCAGTCAGCACTTGAACAGTAAATACGCGCATCACCATTGTTGCTGAAGTAATACACGCGGGTATGTTCCAGGAATCGGCCGACAATGGAACGTACCCGGATATTTTCCGACAACCCCGGCAAGCCCGGACGCAGGCAGCAAATCGAACGGATAATCAGGTCAATCTGCACGCCAGCCTGGGAAGCTTCATACAGTTTATTGATCAGCTGCATTTCAGTTAAGGCATTCACCTTCACAATAATTTGTGCTGGTTTACCGGCTTTAGCATTGGCAATTTCATCATCAATAAAGTTGATCAGCTGGGTATGCAGGGTAAACGGCGCATGTAACAGCTTTTTCAGCTTGGCCATTTTGCCCATGCCGGTCAGTTCCTGGAAAATACGGTGTACATCTTCACAGAGTTCCTTGTCGGTGGTGAGCAAGCCGTAGTCAGTATAAATCCGCGCGTTACCAGCATGATAGTTACCGGTGCCCAAATGCACATAACGCACCAGCTTGTTGTTTTCACGGCGCACCACCAGAATCATTTTGGCATGGGTTTTATAACCGACAATGCCATAGACCACCACCGCGCCGGCCTCTTGCAGCACGTTGGCCACAGCAATGTTGGATTCTTCATCAAAACGCGCACGCAGCTCAATGACCGCGGTCACTTCTTTACCATTACGCGCCGCTTCCGCTAAGACTTGTACGATTTCAGAATCGGCACCACTACGGTACAGGGTCTGTTTAATTGCCAGTACCTGCGGGTCACGCGCCGCTTCACGCAGCAGGTTAATCACCGGGGCAAAGGATTCAAACGGATGATGCAGCAGAATATCCTGCTTTTGCATGGCCGAAAAAATATTCTCGGACTTTTTCAACACTTTCGGAATCACTGGCGTATGTGAGTCATAACGTAAATGTGGACGTTTAAAGTTAGACAATAAACGCGCCAGATTCACCGGACCATCCACTTTATAGAGCTGATCTTCATGCAGATCGAACTCATTCAGCAGATATTCATAAATCGGTTGCGGACAGTTCTGGGTCACTTCCAGACGCACCGCGCGGCCAAAACGACGGGAGTTCAGCTCACCTTTCAGCGCTTTGGCCAGATCTTCGACATCTTCGTTTAAGGCCAAATCGGCATTACGGGTGACACGGAACTGATAACAGCCAGTCGCAGTCATGCCCGGGAACAGGTCCGATACATGCTCATGAATAATCGCAGACAGCATCACGTGATGTTCTTTACCACCGGTCAGTTCATCTGGTAAACGCACCACACGTGGTAAAGAGCGCGGTGCTGGCACCACGGCTAGGTCAATCTGACGGCCAAAAGCATCTTTCCCTTCCAGCGTTACAATAAAGTTCAGGCTTTTATTGACCAGACGCGGGAATGGATGAGCCGGGTCCAGGCTGATTGGCGTTAAAACCGGTGCCACCTGTTCCTGAAAATATTTTTTCACCCAGGCCGATTGGGCTGGCGTTAGTTCACCACGGCGCAAGAAACAGATATCTTCTTCACGCAGTTTAGGCAGAATTTCCTGGTTTAAAATACGGTATTGGCGCTCAATGGCAGCGTGGGCAGTTTGGGAAATCTGCTCCAGTACCTGTTTTGGAGTCAAGCCATCCGGGCTACGGCTTTCATTACCCAAATCCAGCTGTTCCATCACCCCTGCAACACGAATTTCAAAAAACTCATCTAAGTTACGTGAAAAGATGAGTAAAAAGTTCATACGTTCCAGCAACGGATGCAAAGGATCGACTGCCTGCTCCAGCACGCGCAAATGGAAATCGAGGATAGAAAGCTCACGATTGATGTATCGATCATTATAGGTATAGTCTATTTGCGCAGGGGTCGCGCTAGCTGCCGTATTCATATGCACCCTATGACTTTTTCTCAAGTATTCACTATTCATAAGTATGCTTCAATTTTGTGACAATTTCATAAAAAAAGCCCACTGCTGTGGGCTTTTTTTCAATTTTACAACTCAAGGAATCTCGCTGTAACGCATGTATTTACGGATCATGCGTTTACGTGGTTCCAGACCACGGCCGGAACGGTTGTCCTGATAATATTTTGGATTCGGCAAAATCGCAGCCAGAAAAATCGCTTCTTCACGACTAAGGCTGCGTGAGGACTTGCCAAAATAATGCTGGGTCGCGGCTTCAATGCCGTAAATGTTGTCGCCAAACTCTACCGAGTTTAAATACACTTCCAGAATCCGCTGCTTGCTCCACATGCGTTCCATCATCCAGGTCGCAATGGCTTCCTGACCTTTACGCAAAAACGAACGCTGGTTAAATAAAAACAGGTTTTTCGCCAGCTGCTGGGAAATGGTCGAACCGCCAGCCACCACCTGACCCTGATCTTTATTACGTTCTAGTGCATGCTGAATACCTTCCCAGTCAAAGCCATGATGCTGCATAAACTTGCCATCTTCGGCAGCGACCACGGCTTTTTTCAGATATTCACTGATCTGGTCATAGTCACGCCATTCATGCCGGATAGGCTGGGAAGTATCTGACCAGTAGTCCAGGCGCATCATCATGGTACTTTGTACCGGCTGGGTTCGCCACCAGGCCAGACTCGAGAAAATCCACAACTGGATCAATAAAAACAGACTGACAAGAATTAATAAGGTACGGACAATAAAAGCTTTCATGTCAGCTTGGGGCTCCTGAGGCGTGAATTTTTCGTGTTAAGCTTATAACGAAATAAATCATCATTGTATAAAAATAGCATGTCTGAATATTCACCGCCGCTGATTCACCGTAAACCCGAAACGCATTTATGGTGGCTGACGGCCCTGTTGATTGCCCTCAATATTGGTGTATTTGCCTGGCAAATCCTGACCGGTGTCGATGCCAGCCAGCCCAGCACCCGGGATGCGATTCTCTGGGGCGCCGACTATGCTCCCCTGACCTTTCTCGAACAGCCGCAGCGTCTGTTCAGCAGCATGTTTTTTCATTTTGGCATGATTCACCTGATGCTGAATATGTGGGCCCTGTATATTTTTGGCAGCGTGGCCGAACAGCTTTTTGGCCGGCTGTATTTTTTAGGTTTATACATATTGGCCGGACTGATGGGCAGTTTGCTCAGTGGCTATTTGCAGATCCAAGATTCCTTACAGATTCTCACGCATGGCCTGACCCGCCCGGATTTACTGCCGAGTGTGAGCGCCGGTGCATCCGGTGCGGTGATGGGTTTGGGTGCGTCCCTGACGGTTTTATCATTATTGCCACGTCTCCCAAAACAGCGTTTTCTGCTGGATAAGAAAACCCTGTTACTGGTGATGGGCCTGAACCTGTTTATGGGCTTTATGATTAGCGGAATTAACAATGCCGCACATATTGGCGGCATGGTGATGGGTGCAGCCTTGGCAGCACTTTGGTACATCGGCCAGAAGCTGCACAAGTCAGCGCTGTTTTCACTGCTGGCGCTGACCGGCGCCGCCATCATCAGCTGGCTGTTTTATCAGTACTGTCTGCAACAGGTACAGATGCTTGCCCCGCTGTGGCAGGAAATTCTCGCGATGATGCGCCAGCAATTGCAGCTGTAACGCATACCCCACCATTTTAATGCAGAGATGAAACTTATTGATTCATCTCTCGCAGGCTTTGCAAAGGCGGAATATCAGATAAATAACTAAGCCTATAACGACCGATTAGAGCACACAATAAAGTCATTACAACCGGCAAGATTAGCCAGATTTCCCAATGTGGCTGAATTGCCAGTTCCATCCGGTAACTGGCAATCGCACTAATCACCTCGGCAAACAGACAGGCCACCACTCCGGCAATTCCGCCAATCAGGCCAATTTCCAGACTCATCATCCGTTTTAATTTCTGCTTGGAACTACCAAAAGAACGCAGCAAGGCCACCTCACGTTTCCGCTCATCCATCAGCAGGTTTAAACAGGCAATCAGCACCAGAATCCCGGACACGGCCACCAACACTGCCAGAATGGTAATAATCTGTACCAACACATTCACAATCCGTTTAATCTCTTCCAGAATCAGACTGACATCAATAAATACGGTATTGGAAAACTGCTGGATCAGCTGCACCAGTGCCGGCCGGTCCTGCTCTGGCACATAGAAACTGCCCAGATAGCTGCCGGCATTTTCATCCATGGTCTGCGGTGAAAAAATAAAGAAGAAATTCGGGCTAAAGCTTTCCCATTCCACGCTGCGCAGATTGATGACTTTGGCCTGCAACAAGCCTTCCGGCAAACTAAAGGTCAGCGTATCGCCAATCTCAATGCCCAGCTCTTGCGCAGTATTGGCTTCAACCGAGACCTGCCCGACCTGACTAAACTGTTCCTGTCCGGCCACAATCAGGTTATCGGCCGGAAAGCGCTCGGCCTGGGTCAGGTTTAATTCACGTCGGAGCGAATTATTGTGCTGGATTAGCGCTTCTGCAAAGGGCTGATCATTTTTCGCCACCAGCCGCCCGCGCACATTTGGGTACAGCGGTGTACTGTGCCAGCCCTGCTGTTCAAGTTGCGCCTGAAACTCTGGCATATCAAACGGTGGTAAACCATAAACAAACTGGTTCGGCGTACCTTCCGGCAATTGCTGCTGCCAGCGATCTAGCAGATCGGTACGTAATACTGCCAGCACGGTAATCAGGCTAAGGCCCAGCGCCAGCGCGGTAATCTGAAACGCAGTCTGATACGGCGTGCGTACATAGGCCGAGATGCCGCTTTTTAAATTACGGATCAATTTCAGGAAGCTCCACACCACGGCATAGAGTACGCTACACAGCAGGATGATGGCACCCATGACCCATAGCGTCAGCACAATATTTTCGGTCAGCACCACACTAAACAGCATCAGGCTGAGTGTGCCGGTCAGCAGCATCCATAGCATCGACTGGACTGATTTTTCCTGCTGGCGAATCACCCGGATTGGTGGGGTATTGAGCAGCTGCCACAGACTTGGCAGAATAAAGCCCAGCAGTACCACGGCACTGGTCAGCATGGCAATCGGGAGTGGCCCCAGCAGCATCTCGACAGCCGAAAACTGCAATTGCAAATGCGGAATCAGCTGTAACATCAATTGCAACAGCCCATAGCCTAGCGTAATGCCGACCGCACTACCGAGCAGCATCGCCAGTAACAGCACCACCGCCAACAAGGTCAGATAAGCGCCCAGAATCTGTTTCTTGGTCGCGCCAATGCAACGCATTAAAGCAATATGATCCTGATTCTGCTGCACATAACGCTGGCTGGTCAGGGCAATGGCAATGCCACATAGTAAAATGGTGAGAATATTGGCCAGCTGTAAAAAGGTATCCAGATTGGCAATTGGACGCATCAAGCGGGTATTGCCTTCACTGGCATTGCGCAGGCGCAGCCCATCCGGCTCACTGATATTCTGCCCGTCAATTTCCTGGGTCTTGGGCAAGCTTTCCTGATACTGTTTAAAATCCTGCTCGAACTGGCGAGTATGCTGGGGTGTACCGGCCATCAGCAAGCGGTAATTAATCCGACTGCCAACCTGAATGGCATTGGTACGCGCCACATCTTGCTGGGCAATGATCACCGTCGGTGAAAAACCGCTAAAACCCAGTTCCTGATTGGAATCATGCTCGATGCTGGCCGTGACCTGAAAGGCGCCATCGGCAATATTTAAGGTATCGCCCACCTGAATTTTTAGCAGCTCCATCGCGCGCTGGCTGACCCAGACCTCGCCCGGTTGAATGGCAGCAGCAGGCTGCGGTGCAACCCGTAGTTCGCCGCGTAACGGAAAGGCCTGATCAATGGCTTTGACATTCACCATCACAAATTCATCGCCGGTGTGCGCCATCGAGCTAAACACCGTAACATGCGACTGCTTTAGCGCTAACTCATCGGCCGCCGCTTCCCAGCGCGGTGCAATCGGTTTATTGTCAGACAGCACCAGATCACCTGCCAGCATTTCTGCCGCCTGCAAAGCCACCGCATTTTGAATCTGCTCATTGCTGAATTTCAGCGCGGTTGTGGCACTAATTGCCAGAATTAGCGCAATCAGTAACAGATAAACACCGGTACTTTTAAAACTCTGGGTCAGTAAAGGACGAAATAACGGGTTCATCTCATCCTCCTGCCGGGTGTTCCAGCAATTGTCCCTGACTGAGTTCAAAATGGCGCTGACATTGCTGTGCCAGTTTCGGATCATGCGTCACCAGCACCAAGGTGGTCCCCAGTTCACGGTTCAGTTGAAATAACAGCTGTTCAATTTCTTTGGCGGTTTCGCCGTCTAAATTCCCGGTCGGTTCATCGGCAAAAATGATTTTAGGCTCACTGATTAAAGCCCGGGCAATCGCCACCCGTTGTTGCTCACCACCCGACAGGACTTTCGGGGTCTGCTCTGCCTGCCGTTCCAGTCCGACTTTTTTCAGTAGATTACGCGCCTTGTGTTCGGCCTCGGCAAATTTAAAATTCGGTTGCAAGCGTAGCGGCAGCATGACATTTTCCAGTGCGGTTAAATGCGGCAATAACTGGAACGACTGGAATACGAAACCAATATATTTCAGCCGCACCAGCGCACGCTGTTCTTCATTCAGCTCCTGAATTGATTCACCACAGACCGTTAACTGCCCGGCACTGGCCTGATCCAAGGTCGCCAGAATCCCCAATAAGGTCGATTTGCCTGAACCGGAACGGCCTGTAATTGCTACCTGTTCCCCCGCCCGGATCTCCAGATTTAAATTTTCAAAAATCGTCAGTGTTTTTTGTGCAAGTTGTATCTTTTGTGTCAATTGTTGGGCAGAAATAATGCTTTGTGGCATGATGGCGGTATCTGTAGTGAATTGAGTCATAGTATCCTTAAATGCACATTCGCAATTTCAAAATGAGTTGTTTTGCTTATTTCGCTGTGGCGGGGCTTGCCTTCATGCCCATGCTGGTGTCTGCCAAAACCATCATGATTCTGGGTGACAGCTTAAGTGCCGGTTACGGTTTGCAACCACAACAAGGCTGGGTCCATCTGTTACAAAAACGTTTAGAACAACAGTATCCGAAACAGCATAAAGTGGTCAATGCAAGTGTGAGTGGCGAAACCACCAGCGGCGCGCTGGCACGTTTGCCCAAATTACTGCAAACGCATAAGCCGCATGTGGTGGTAATTGAACTGGGCGGTAATGATGGCTTGCGTGGTCAGCCACCGCAGCTGATTCAAAATAATCTGGCGCGGCTGATTCAGCACAGTCAACAGGCCAAAGCCAAGGTGATTGTATTTGGCATGAAAATGCCACCCAATTATGGCAGCGCCTACAGCAAGGCGTTTGAAAATAACTACAAAGTGGTGAGCCAGCGTTATCAGGTCAAATTACTGCCCTTCTTCCTAGACGGTGTCGCCGGTAAAAATACCCTGATGCAAAAAGATCTGATCCATCCGACGGCTGCAGCCCAGCCCATTTTGCTGAAAAATGCCTATCCCTTGATTCAGGCAGCATTAAAATAAAGCCGATTCAACGCTGAGATGGTTTTCAAGATCCGGATTTCAGCCATAAAAAAAGCGGGACATCAATGCCCGCTTTTTGATTATTTTTAGAATCAATTAAAAATCAAAGAAAGTTACTTCACCGGTTTCTAATGAATATTCTGCACCTACGACTTTCAGCTGCCCCTGTTCAATCAGGTTTTCTAACACTGCTGAACCATGACGTAGCTGATTGACTGAGGCAAACACATTGGAACGAACCGCATGTTTCGACAGCTTGGCCAAATCATTTTTCAGTTCAGTCTGCATCAGCGTTTCTACGGACGGGCGAACACGGTTCACAATTGACATCAGATTGGCAGATGGTGGACAGTCCGGGCACATCAAGGTATCAATGGTGGCCTGAATCGCGCCACAGTGACTATGGCCCAAGACCACAACCACGGCGCAGTCATAACGCTCTGCCGCAAATTCAACACTGCCGACCTGAGATGGCGCAACAATATTCCCTGCCACACGAATCACAAACAGATCGCCGAGTCCCTGATCAAAAACCATTTCTGCAGGTACACGTGAATCAGAACAACCGAGCACAATCGCAAAAGGATTCTGGTCTTCGGCCATCTCTGCACGTTGATGGTGGGTTAGTTGTTTCGGATGATTGGTATTGCCCGAAACAAAACGTTGGTTTCCTTGTTTAAGACGTTCTAAAGCCTCTTGAGCTGTGAGCATTCTTGTTACCACCAGTTTTTGAATTTTCAGCATTTTAATCCTCTGCCGGGACAAAGTCACTTGCAAAAAAAATAGCTGATCAATTTTTATAAGATAAATTTTTTCAAATTTTCCTAAAGTAATTGCGATTTACATCACACTTCAAAAGCAGCACACCAACCCGATCAAAAAACAGCTAGGTGACATTTTCTGCAAAGCCCTTACAATAACCAGAAACAGCATTTTCAATTCGACTTAAGGCGAAAATTTACACAATTCAAACAAGCCAAGCCGACGCCTATTTAAAAAATATTCTTGGGGATATCGTCAATGAAGCAGGATTCTTCGCGATTTTTGTCTTGGCCACGACTGGCAGTCCTGGCACTGGTACTGTCTGCACCTCTGCTCAGCTCTGCCGCCAAACTCTCGCCTGAACAGCAAGTGGTGCAGCATTATTATCAGACTGAACGCCAGGCGGCGGGTCTGGTCTCGAAAAGCTTGAAAATTGGCAATATTACCTGGCGCTATAATGAAGGCGGCGATGTTAATCGGCCAACCATTTTGCTGTTACATGGCTTTGCCGGACACCGCGACAACTGGAACCGGGTGGCCAAATTTCTCACCCCGTCCTATCATGTGATTATCCCCGATTTACCCAATACCGGTGAAACCCAGAGTTCGGGCAATTTTGACCTGTCTGTACCGAGCATGAGCGCGCAATTGCGTCAGCTGGTAGAAACCTTGAATATTGCCGACAAGCTGAATATTGCCGGGCATTCTCTGGGTGGCTCTGTGGCAACGGTCTATGCAGCCCAATATCCGTTTGATACCCAAAGCCTGTTCCTGCTGAACAGTGCCGGTATTTATAAACACTCCAATACGCCTTATACCAAAGATCCGCTGTTACTGAAAAATCTGGTGGTCACCGCGCCGGGCGATTTAGACCATATTGCGCATCAACTGATGCAAAACCCGCCGAAAGTGCCAGAGCAGTTTAAATCTGCCCAGGAAAAACTGTTAATTTCACGGGCCAGTCAATCCTTAAAATTTATTGATCAGATGGTAACCCTAAACCGGATTTATACCCCGGACAGCTTTGCCCGTCTCACCCGCAATATTGAAGCACCCACCCTGATTCTCTGGGGCAAGCACGATAAAATTATTAATGTTGAAGTGGCCAAAGAATTACAGGGCCTGTTTAAACGCGCGGAAACCCCGGTCATTTTAAATAATGTCGGTCATGTGCCAATGCTGGAAGCCGAACAGCAGGTGGTACAACATTATTTACCCTTCCTGGCCAAAACACAGAACCTAAAAAACCCGCTAGCTGATAAACTGATTCCTTTAAATTAAGTTCCAGAGATTGTATGCAGCAAAACCCGATGCTTGAGCAGTTGATTGAAGCTCATCTTGACTTTTTAGCACATGAGTTTTCTCAGCCTGAAACCGTACAGCAGGAATTTCTGCATTTTTATCACTGGTTCCGCAAGCAGCATCTGAAAGATCTCTGGAGCTGCGAACAGCTGAATGACCTGCTGCAAAAACAGATTCTGGACACGCCGGCCAGCGCCTTTCTGATTGAACAGATTGCAGAACACATCCGCTTTGCCCTGGTGCATCCGGTAAATGACAGCGCCAAAATTGCCGATGTCATTCCGGTACTGACCATTGATAAAATTGCCCAGTATGTGGCCAGCAAAAGTGGCCATCGTCAGCGTCTGATTAAAACCGTGGTCAGTAATCCGGCCTTTTCTGCAATGATCAGCCAGTTAATCCAGCACTCGATTCAGGATTATCTGGACAATTCACTGATTGCCAAAAGCGTGCCTGGCGTGTCGCGTTTTATGAAAATGGGCAAATCGGTACTGGAAACAGTGACCGATTCCAGTTTAGACAGTGCAGTCAGCGCCTATTTGCAAAAGAATATCTTAAAGCTTAGCCAGATGAGTGAATCGGTCCTGAACCAGCATTTTGATGATGACAAGCTCTATCATCTGCAGGCCAATATCTGGCACAAGATTAAAGACCTGCCTTTGTCGGTCTTAAAAAACTATATTGAAGTACAGGATCTGCCACAGACTGTGGCGCTGGGTCATGAAATCTGGGACTTTATGCGCCAGAGTGATTATTTAAAACAGCAGCTACATGATGGGGTACACGCCTGGTATGTCCGTAATCAGGAACGCACTTTTGACCTGTTATTGCGTGATCTGAATATTGATGAAGCCCTGATTCAGCAAGAATTACAGCAGCTGTTAAACCCCGTGATTCAGCAGATGCTGTCGCAGCAGTATTTACGGGAACGTGCGCGGCTCTATCTAGAAAAGTTTTATTATTCCGAGCCGGCACAGAAAATTCTGGACACCCGTACCTAAGCCTCAAAAAAAGCCGCAATTGCGGCTTTTTCTTGCTTGATCATTGAAACGTAGATGTTTAGCAGTTGATGATTAGAACCTGGCCATCAGGCTAATGCCATAACGGCGGCCATCTAGAAGCTGGTCACCATCACGGTCTTCAGCTTTTTCATCCAGCAGGTTATACACGCCAAATTTACCACTGATATTTGGGGTAAATTTATAGTTCAAACCCACATCTAAAAACTCATAACCCGGATTTGGCTGGGCAACAGAAGTCCGGCTTAAATAGGCAGATGTTTCTGAACGATAATGCAGGCGTGACCAAACATTCAAGGCATCATTAATTTCATGATCGACCGTAATATTCAGCATATGCTCTGGCATCTGGTTTACAGGCTGGCCTTTGAACTCACCTGTCTTAAATTCGGAATCGGTAAAGGTATAGTTGGCCATGAGCGTGGTGTAATCACTCAGGCTGGCTTCCAGAGTCGCTTCCACACCTTTTAACTCGGCTTCATCGACATTAATCCGTTCACTGATGAAATAAAACGGTGTATCGCCTTCAAAACATTTCCACTCCTGCCAGTTATCCCGGTTGGTCGAGCTGCCATCGGTATCGGTTTCGCAGGCACGCACTTCGGTAATCCGGTCTTTATACTGAGTGACATAAGCGGTTAAGGACGCCTTGACCCTGTCATTTTGCCAGTTCACGCCCAGCTCTGAAGACAGACTCGATTCCGGGTCTAGGTCCGGATTGGCGCGAATAATGCCGCGTCCGGTGGCTAACGGTGAACCACCACCGCCGGTGACGCTATAAAAGCCTTCCGTGGCAGCACGAATATCCGGCTGTTTATAACCGGTTGACACCCCACCTTTCACGGTCCATTGGTCATTCAGGCTATACACGCCATATAAGCGCGGCGAAACATGACCACTGTAGTTTTCGTCATGGTCATAGCGCAGCCCGGCGGTTAAATCGAAACGGTCACTCAAATGCCAGGTATCTTCCAGAAAAGCCGCGGCCGACCAGCGGGTTAATTCACTAAACTCCGGCGCATTCGGATTACGGTTGGTGGCCTTATCGGTGAGTTTCTCATCTTTATAATGCGCACCAAAAGAGAGTGTATGATTGCCCAGCAACCAGTTCCACTGGTTATTAAAGGTCCAGGTATCCAGTTCAATGCCTTTGGTGCCCAACTGGGTATTACCACGATCGGGGTTTTTAGAATTTTCATACTGCAGATAGGTGGTACTATCAAGCTGATCGCTATAACGGCCATGATGGGTTAAGGCATAAACATGACGATAATTACGTGAACTGGAATCGGCGGCATTGTTGGCCGGTGCAACCGTTTTACCCACCGTGGTTTCCGATTCCTGCTGGACAAAATTGGCTTCCAGTTGCAGATCATGATTGTCATTGAGTATATAACTCAAGCGGCTATTCAGGCTTTCCCGTTCAGTCCCGCGAAAACCGCCAACATAGGCATCTTCTTCACGTTTTTGCTTATTCAGCGACAGCTGTAAACCAAGCTTGTTCTCTAGTAATGGACCCGCCAGATAGACCGAGCCATTTTGAATATCACCGGCATTGCCCTGATCCTGAATGACACTGCCCAGTTCGACACTGCCCGACCAGCGGTCACTGACTTTCTTGGTAATAATATTCACCACCCCGCCCATGGCATCGCTGCCATACAAGGTAGAGGCTGGCCCACGAATAATTTCAATTCGCTCAATCGCGGAGACCGGCGGCAAAATATTTTTCTCAAAACCGGCATCATCGCCATTTGGATTGACATCACGGCCGTATTGACGTTTGCCATCGACCAGAAACAAGGTGTAATTCGAGCTCATACCGCGAATGCTGATGGTTTGTGCCGAGCCAGAACCGGACACCACCACGCCGGGAGTATGTCTAAGTACATCTGTAATATCATTATATTCACGCTTTTCCAGCTCTTCCCGATCAATCACGGTAATGGACGCCGGCGCCTTGGACAGGTCCTGTTCATAGCCGGTAGCGGTTACTACAATGGTATTTAACTGGGTCGCATCTGCAGTGCTATTGTCTGGATTTGCTTGAGCAAGGCTGCTCATCACGGCAAGGACCGCAAAAGATAATGCTGACTGGTTCAGAGTTTTATTCATCAGGTTATCCCAATTTAATTAAGGAGAAATTCTGTGTATTTCGTTGCACATTGTAACAATCTTGACTGATAATTCAATTAATACTGATAATTATTATCATTGTTATATTTATTTAAGACAGTAAAAAGCCTCCACGATGGGAGGCTCATTTGCTGAAGTGAAACTTATTTATTATTTAAAATAAGCACCTTCGGCCTGGCTGTGGTCAGTCTGGTCTACCACACGCATTAATTCAGGCACATGCTGTTTTAATGTGGTTTCCACACCCTGTTTCAGCGTGACATCAATTGCTGAACAGCCCTGACAACCGCCACCGAATTTCAGGATCGCGGTTAAACCGTGTTCCGGATCTTCAACCACTTCCACCAAGGCACAGTTACCGCCGTGACCGGCAAGGCCCGGGTTAATTTCAGACTGTAACACGTAAGTAATACGCTCTTCGATTGAGGCATCCGGACCCACGCGTGGCACTTTCGAGTTAGGCGCACGGAAGGTCAGCTGACCACCAAAACGGTCTTTGTTGTAATCAATAACCGCATCCAGTAAGTATGGAATAGACGGGGTGTCGATATAGGCCGGAAAATCCGGATAATCCTGCTTATAATCTGTTGGTACGACTTCTTCTGGCGCACTATAAGCCATACAACACTCAGCACGCGGCGTTCCAGGATTCTCAACAAAAACGCGCACACCAATCCCCGGTGTATTTTGCTTTGCCAATAAATCTTTTAAATACTCTTGAGCATTTGGGGTGATCAATAAGTTTGGAATCTCTTCTGCAACTGCAGTGCTGTGGTTCTCAGTCGACATAACAATATTTCCTCATGCTGAAGTTGCCATTTTAACTGAAGATGCGGGGGAATTAAAAAAATTCAACTAAAATTGTCGGAATTATCCTATGAAAGTTCTGTTTCATTTGTTTTTTAATGGCATTATGATCAGGAAACCCGAAAAGAAGAACATCTGTTTATGTTAGATTTACCGTTTAATCATACTGTTACGCTGATTGTGATTACAGCGATTATCTCCTTTATTGCTTTTTCTAAAGAAAAAGTCATGAACCGGCTGATTTTCTGGCCACCGGCGTTGGAGCGTGGTCAATATGACCGCTTCATTACCCACGGTTTTGTCCATGCCGATGGTACCCACTTGCTGTTTAACATGATTACCCTGTTTTTCTTCGGCAGTATTATTGAAAGCTTTTACCGTCAGTATCTGTATGATCTGGGCTTTGTGCTGTTTTACCTCGGTGGTCTGATTGCCGCAATTTTACCGAGTTATCTAAAACACAAAAATGATCATCGCTGGGCCAGTCTAGGCGCTTCCGGTGCGGTGTCTGCAGTACTGTTTGCCTATATTCTGTTTGAACCATGGAAACTGATTTTTGTGTTCTTTATTCCGGTTCCGGCAATTATTTTTGCGGTGCTGTATGTGGCCTATAGCATCTGGTCGGGTAAACGTGGCAATTCCAATATTAACCACAGCGCGCATTTGTGGGGAGCAGCCTATGGGGTGATTATCACCATTATGATTGAGCCGCGTTTAATTCCGCATTTCCTGAATAAACTTAGCCAGCTTCCGTTCTAAATTTGAGCAATTTGAAGCGCCTGCGGTATATTTTGACAACGCATAACTACAAATTAACACAGTATGCCGCAGCGGTTGGCGTCTAAAATAACTCGAATAATAACGAAGATGGAAGATGAGAGATGAAAAAGTTATTTCTGATTGTCGGCTGTTTACTGAGCTTAAGTGCTTGTGCCGTCCATACCCCAGAAGGCCGTTTGGTGATTGATCCTGACTCACGTATTTATGGCCATCCGGGAGATTTCTGCCCACCAGGTCAGGCCAAAAAAGGCCGCTGCTAAGCCCATTTAGCCTCCAGAACGGAGGCTTTTTACTGCGCCCTCATAAACTGCAATTTCATTGGATAATTCATACAATTTTGGTAGTTAATGCCACCCCATCTCGCAATTTGGCATAGATAATGTATACATCTGTATATTAATTTGCTTTCAAGCTGCGAGTTTTTGCATGTCCACATTAGACGGCCTACAATTTCCACATTTCGAAAACCAGAAACCCAGTACTTCACGCACAGGACGTGCGATTATTGCCGAGGCACTGGCCGGTGTTGCACCGCAACTGTCCCAGCAAACCCTGTCTGAAAAAAACTGGCGCAAACAGTATCCCAAATATTTTAAGGCGCTGGTCGAATACGGCATTCAGACCTGCCAGAACCCGATTCAAATTGCTGAACAGGGCCTGAATAAAGCACATGGCAGTTTCGAGTTTTATCGACATGGTCAAAAACATCTGCTGAAAGATGTGATGAGCCTCGATGCCCAGCCTTTGCACACAGTTAAAATCCAGGGCCAAAGCACGGCGGCGCCGGAGTGGTATGTGCCGTATCAGGGACAGAAACTGCAAGGTCAGACACTGCTTGAGCAAATCCAGCGCTGGGAAGATGGCGGGATTATTGAACACAGTCATGCTCAAGCTTTACGTGCAGCAGTCGCTCATCCGGAATGGTTTGATTTATCGGACCGCACCATGGTGCTGTTTGGCGCTGCTTCTGAAGCTGGCCCTCTGACCTGGCTATCGAAATGGAAAGCCAATATTGTCGCGGTCGATTTACCCAATGCCCGGGTCTGGAACAAAATTCTAGAGACCGTGCAACAAGGTAATGCCACCCTGTATGCACCAGCGACTGAAGCGCTAGATGAAAACAGCACGACTGAGCTATTAAAAGAGCAGCTCGGCACCAATTTGCTGACCCAAACTCCTGAAATTGCCCAGTGGCTAACCCAGTTTGAACAGCAGCTGGATTTGGCTGCAATTGCCTATTTAGATGGTGAAAAACACGTGCGTGTGGCCATGGCGATGGATGCGATTATGCAGGCCGTCAGCGCGCAAAAAGCCGAGACCAGCCTGATGTTTATGTGCACCCCAACTGATGTCTATGCAGTGCCTGCCGATGTGATTCAGGCCTCAAAAGACAAGTATCAGCAACGCTCGAAAGCCCAGCAACTGCTGACCCGTGGGGTTTCAACGGTCACGGCGCAACATTTCTTCCAGAAAAACCTGCATGATCTGGTGCATTCAGACAATGGACAGGATTACGGGATTGCCGACTGTCTGGTGGTGGAACAAGGACCGAACTATGCGCTGGCCAAACGTATTCAGCAATGGCGCGCCACCCTCGCCCGTCATCAGGGACAACGCGTCAGCATTAATATTGCACCATCAACCACGACCTATTCGGTGACTAAAAATCCGTTATTAAAAGCGGCATTTAATGGTGCCAGCCTGTTTGATGTAGAAGCTTTTGCGCCAGAAACCACCAATGCGATTATGGCCGCGCTCTGGATTCATGACCTGCGTAATCCACAGTCGGGGGCCAATCCGGAAGTGACTCTGAACCATCCTTTAGAGTTGATGATGGAAGGGGCCAACCATGGCGGTTTATGGCGTGTCGCATATTTGGCCCGTACTGCCCTGCCTTTTGCAGCCTTATATGGTTTTGCTACCGAGAAGCTGCCTAAAGGTTTACTGGCCAAGTTAAAGAAATAAGAGATTTTAATCTCTCTTCGATCGTTCCCTCTTTCTTGTGTAGCGGTGCTACGTATCCAAAACGGAGAGGGAGATTTTTTTAGAGACCTGCTGTCTACCTGAAAGATAAAAGAGTGGATAGGTTCATTAAAGAAAGAGAAGCTTTGATATTGCTTAGGCTATTTCCTTAACCCCAGCCCTCACCCCTTGAGAGAATGCATTGTAGATTTGCTGGCTATCTAAAAAATAAAGGACGTCACGACTTAGCATTTGGATCATCTGTTTCATCTACAGATATAAAAAAACGCTGCCCAGGCAGCGTTTTTTATTGCGGATGAACCGGCTTAGAATACTTTCAGGAATAACCAGAACAGGCCACCCGATAAACAGATGGTTGCAGGCAAGGTGAAAATCCACGCCGATAGAATGGTTTTAACCATCTGGAAATTCAGGCCAGATTTATTCGCCACCATGGTCCCGGCCACCGCACTGTTCAAGACATGCGTGGTCGATACCGGCATACCAAAGCCATCTGCTGCAGCAATGGTCGACATCGCCACCAGCTCGGCTGACATGCCCTGACCATAAGTCATGTGCTGTTTACCAATCCGTTCACCCACGGTGACCACAATACGCTTCCAGCCGACCATGGTTCCTAAGCCCAGTGCCAGTGCCACCGCAACTTTAACCCAGGTTGGAATATATTGCAGGAAGGAATCGAGATGGTCACGGTAATCATCGACCACTTTTTCCTGTTCCTTGCTCATGGCAGGTAAAGCTTCCGCTTTATCCAGACGCTTGAATGACGTGGTGCTGAGGTACATATCATTACGCAATGCTGCCACTTCTGCTTCCGGAATATTTTTCAAATCGCCGTATTGACCCACACGCTCACCTAAATGATCAGTCAAACTGGCCAAAGCCGGTACCACTTCCGGGGTGATTTCCTTGGTCTGGATGTACTTGGTGATTACTTCACGGGCCTGCGCATCCGGAATATCGGTATGGTTGGCATAAATTGCAGACGCGGTTTGTGTCGACAATTGCTGGAAAGACTGAATATGCTGATTGTCCAGTTCCTTATTCAAGGAATAGGCCAATGGCACAATCCCAATCAGAATCAGCATGATTAAGCCCATGCCTTTTTGACCGTCATTAGAACCGTGGGCAAAGCTCACCCCGGTACAGGTAAAGATCAGGATGGCACGGATTAATGGCGGTGGTGGTTTGTTGCCTTCAGGCGGCTGGAACAGTTCCAGCTGACGTTTGAAAATCTTTTTCACCAGCAGGAACAGTACGGCAGCAAAGGCAAAACCAATTAATGGCGAGAACAGTAAAGCCTTACCGACTTTCATCACCTGTTCCATATCCACACCGGATGCACCAGCGCCCGCATTGAGGATGTAGTTCATAATCCCCACACCCAGAATGGAACCAATTAAGGTATGCGAACTTGAAGCCGGAATACCGAGGAACCAGGTGCCTAAATTCCAGAGAATGGCCGCAATCAGCATGGCAAAAACCATGGCAAAACCTGCGCCTGAGCCGACATTCATGATCAGCTCGACCGGTAGCAAGGCAATAATACCGTAGGCCACGGCACCACTGGCGACCATCACCCCAAGGAAGTTACAGAAACCGGCCCACATCACCGCAACCGGTGCAGACAAGGCATTGGTATAAATGACCGTAGCCACCGCGTTGGCGGTGTCATGGAAACCGTTAACAAATTCAAAGCCCAGCGCAATAAATAAAGCGGTGGCCAGCAGAATCACCGAATACAGGCTAAGCGCCGGAACATGCGATAAATCTGCCGATAATTGAAAGCCAATATAAATAAGCGTTGAAATAATAAGCGTTAGAAACACCGGCATAAAGAATTTCGGTGTTGGCACATGAACATTGGTCGACTTTTTCGGAGCCGACTGGTGTGCTGAATCTACGGGAGTTTGATTAGAATTCATGCAAGCAGGAAAAGAGGATACAAAATCCCCTTATTGTTCAGTTAAATTGTGACAATTATATGACAAAAGCAGGTCAAATAAAGTAATTTTTCTACTTTATTTGCCACAATTTCCTGATAATTTTATAGACAAAAAATCAAACTATTTAAAATAAATCAAAAACTTATAAACCACCATCTCATCTTCATCCGGTTTTCTGTCACTGCTGTCATCTTTCATGAGCCTGAAATATTACAAGTACAGCAAAACCCGGCCCATTTTTAGACTCTCTCATACTGCCATAGCTATATGACAATTTTATGAATCCTTACAATGATTTATTTATAACGATGTGTATATTTTCAAAATAAGCCCATGAAAACGTATACTTTTTCAGCAAAGATGCCACAAAGTTCCGTTCCATCTCATCAATTGCGGAAAAAAGCAGTCGAACTCTGCTAAAATATTGCGCATTTCTGATTCATCAAAACAAGGGTTTTTTATGTCCACGCTTGCTACCCTGAAAGAACTTCTTGCCAAAAGAATTTTAATTATCGATGGTGCCATGGGTACCATGATCCAACGCCATAAATTGGAAGAAGCCGATTATCGTGGTGAGCGTTTTGCTGACTGGGCCTATGACCTGAAAGGCAACAATGACCTGCTGGTACTGACCCAGCCGCAGATTATTCAAGGTATTCATGAAGCCTACCTAGATGCCGGCGCTGACATTATTGAAACCAACAGCTTTAACGGCACGCGTGTTTCCATGGCGGATTACCACATGGAAACGCTGGTTCCGGAAATTAACCGTGAAGCTGCGCGTCTGGCCAAAGCTGCCTGTGAAAAATATTCAACACCGGAAAAACCACGTTTTGTGGCGGGTGTCTTGGGGCCAACCTCACGCACCTGTTCAATTTCACCAAACGTGAATGATCCGGCATTTCGTAATATCACTTTTGATGAACTCAAAGAAAACTATATTGAAGCTGCGCACGCCCTGATTGAAGGCGGTGCCGATATTCTGCTGATTGAAACCGTTTTCGATACGCTAAACTGTAAAGCGGCAATTTTTGCGGTAAAAGAAGTCTTTAAACAGCTGGGCCGCGAATTACCGCTGATGATTTCCGGCACCATCACCGATGCCTCAGGCCGTACCTTAACCGGCCAGACTGCCGAAGCGTTCTGGAACTCGGTGCGTCATGGTGATTTACTCTCTATTGGCTTTAACTGTGCCTTAGGTGCAGATGCCATGCGTCCACACGTAAAAACCGTATCCGATGTGGCCGATGTCTTTGTTTCTGCACACCCGAATGCCGGCTTGCCAAATGCCTTTGGCGGTTATGATGAAACCCCGGAACAAACTGCTGCCTTCTTAAAAGAATTTGCCGAAAGCGGTCTAATTAATATTACCGGTGGTTGCTGTGGCACCACGCCGGATCATATCCGTGCCATTGCACAAGCCGTTGAAGGTATTGCACCGCGTCAACTGCCAGAAATTGAACCTGCCTGCCGTTTAAGTGGTTTAGAACCATTTAACATCACCAAAGATTCCTTGTTCGTGAACGTCGGTGAGCGGACCAACGTGACCGGTTCGAAAAAATTCCTGCGTCTGATTCGTGAAGAAAACTTTGCCGAAGCGCTGGATGTGGCCCGTCAACAGGTTGAAAGCGGTGCACAGGTCATCGACATCAACATGGATGAAGGCATGCTCGATTCACAGGGCGCGATGGTGCACTTCCTGAATCTGGTGGCCTCTGAGCCGGACATTTCTCGTGTGCCAATCATGATTGACTCATCTAAATGGGAAATTATTGAAGCCGGTCTGAAATGTGTACAAGGTAAAGCTGTCGTCAACTCGATTTCCCTGAAAGAAGGTTATGACGAGTTTGTCGAAAAAGCGCGTCTATGCCGTCAGTATGGTGCTGCGGTGATTGTGATGGCCTTTGATGAAAATGGCCAGGCCGATACTGCTGCACGTAAAAAAGAAATCTGTAAACGTTCTTATGATGTGCTGGTCAATGACGTGGGCTTCCCGGCTGAAGATATTATCTTTGACCCGAACGTGTTTGCGGTTGCAACCGGTATTGAAGAACACAACAACTATGCGGTGGATTTCATTGAAGCGACGGGCTGGATTAAACAGAATCTGCCACATGCCATGATTTCTGGCGGTATTTCTAACGTATCATTCTCTTTCCGTGGTAATGAGCCGGTACGTGAAGCGATTCATGCCGTGTTCCTGTACTATGCGATTAAACAAGGCCTGACCATGGGTATTGTAAACGCTGGTCAGCTAGCCATTTATGATGATATTGACCCGGAACTGAAAGATGCGGTTGAGAACGTGATTCTGAACCAGAATCAGGGTACCAGCGGTCAGGATGCTACGGAAAAACTGCTGGAAGTCGCGGAAAAATATCGCGGTCAGTCGGGCGTTAAAAAAGAAGAAGAAAACCTGGAATGGCGTAACCAGCCGGTGGAAAAACGTCTGGAATATGCGCTGGTCAAAGGAATTACCACCTTTATTAATGAAGACACCGAAGAAGCCCGCTTAAAAGCCAAACGTCCGCTAGATGTGATTGAAGGTCCACTCATGGACGGTATGAACGTGGTCGGCGATCTGTTTGGTGCCGGTAAAATGTTCCTGCCGCAAGTAGTGAAATCGGCCCGTGTGATGAAACAGGCGGTTGCCTGGTTAAACCCGTACATCGAAGCAGAAAAAACTGTGGGCGAGTCCAAAGGTAAAGTGCTGATGGCCACGGTAAAAGGCGATGTCCACGATATTGGTAAAAATATTGTCGGTGTGGTCTTGGGCTGTAACGGCTATGACATTATTGACCTGGGCGTGATGGTACCGGCAGAGAAAATCCTGCAAACTGCGATTGATGAAAAAGTCGATATTATTGGCCTGTCGGGTCTGATCACCCCATCTTTGGATGAAATGGTCTTTGTGGCCAAAGAAATGCAGCGTAAAGGCTTCAATATTCCATTGATGATTGGCGGTGCGACCACCTCGAAAGCGCATACGGCTGTGAAAATTGATCCACAATATTCCAATGATGCGGTGATTTATGTGGCTGATGCTTCACGTGCTGTTGGTGTGGCAACCACCCTGCTGTCACAAGACATGAAACCAGCCTTTGTAGCAGACACTCGTGCTGAATATGCCAAAGTACGTGAGCGGATTGCCAACAAGCAGCCTAAAGCGGCGAAACTGTCTTATGCAGAATCAATTGAAAACGGCCTGAAAATTGACTTTAAAGCCAATACACCGGTAAAACCAAACTTTATTGGTACCCAGACCCTGACCAACTATCCGCTGGAAACACTGGTTGAATATTTTGACTGGACGCCATTCTTTATTTCATGGAGTCTGGCCGGTAAATTCCCAGCCATCCTGACCGATGAAGTGGTGGGTGAAGCAGCGACCGATTTATACAATCAGGCGCAGGCGATGCTGAAAGATATTATCGACAATAAACGCTTTGATGCGCGCGCGGTATTTGGCCTGTATCCGGCCAACCGTTCCGGTGCAGATTCAGTCGAAGTGTATGATGCAACAGGTACGCATGTCACGCATACTTTCCAGCACGTTCGTCAGCAGTCAGACAAAGTCACTGGCAAACCGAACCTGTCACTGGCCGATTTTGTCGCGCCAAAAGGTGAAGCGGAAGACTATTTAGGTGGCTTTACCGTGTCGATCTTTGGTGCAGAAGAAATGGCCAATGAGTACAAAGCCAAAGGCGATGACTACAATGCCATTCTGGTACAGTCTTTAGGTGACCGTTTTGCCGAAGCCTTTGCCGAGCATTTGCATGAACGTATCCGTAAAGAGTTCTGGGGCTATCAGGCCAATGAACAACTGTCAAATGAAGAGCTGATTAAAGAGAAGTATGTCGGGATTCGTCCTGCACCGGGCTACCCTGCTTGCCCAGAGCACTCTGAAAAAGCGCCTTTATTTGACTGGTTAGGCTCAACTGACAAGATTGGTACGCAACTGACCAGCAGCTTTGCGATGTGGCCACCTTCATCAGTCAGTGGTTTCTACTATGCCAACCCTGAAAGCCAGTACTTTAACGTGGGTAAAATCGCAGGCGACCAGCTTGAAGATTATGCGCAGCGTAAAGGTTGGACACTGGATGAAGCGAAACGTTGGTTAGCGCCAAATTTGGATGATTCGATTTCTTAAGAATCTCTCTAGTCCTCTTTATTAAAGGGGGAACTAAAAATCCCCCTAAATCCCCCCTTTTTCAAAGGGGGACTTTGTCATGTGATTAAATGAATTACGAATCCAAAACCACCATCAAATTCGCGTAAAGTTCCCCCTCTGCCTCTCAGGAGAGGGTCAGGGAGAGGTATTTAAAACAAAGCGCCAGAAAAGTTGAAGGAGAGGCCCTTTCCTCATTCATACTGTTGCAAATAACGCTCTAGCTCTTCCTGAACCAGCACCGCTGCATGCTTCTGAATTTGCGTTTGACTTAACAGTCCTTCCGAATCAACCACCACCACACGATGTCCATCTTGCTGCAAACGCTCTACCCCTTCAAACAGCATCCGTGCACCCACATCATGAATTAAGGTGAGGTTGGTCAGATCGAGTACAATCGTCGTATCACCCGGTGGCTCTTCCTGTAAATTGCGCAGCAACATTTCTGACTCGGTAAACTGCAACACTCCGCGCAGTTCATAGACGCGAACATCATCATTTTTGCCAGCCCAATAACAGCTTTGAATAATGGTTTGTGCGGAAGGCGTCCCTTCCATCAGATGCAGGCCCATATCGGCAGATAAACGCTCAAAAATATCAATCCCGCGGACACTGTTGCCATGTTCATCCACGCGCGGTGAAAATACTGCAATACCGACCTGCCCTGGCAGCACACCAATAATCCCACCTGAAACGCCGCTTTTGGCCGGAATCCCCACCGTGGTGAGCCAGTCTCCGGCAGCATCATACATACCACAGCTCAGCATCACGCTTAACACCTGCCGCACCACGGCCCGATCCAGTAAACATTCGCCCGTTTTCGGATGTAGGCCGCCATTGGCCAAGACACTGGCAATGTGTGCCAAATCCTTAACCGTGACCTTAATTGCGCACTGCTGGATATATCCATTTACAATTTCGACCGGGTCAGTGTCCAGTGCACCGACAGTACGCAGCATATAGCCAATCGACAGATTCCGGAATGCAGTCTTCATTTCGGAGGTATAGACCTGCTCATCAAAACTTAATTCCCGTCCGGCCAGTTCACTTAAAAAACGGCGCAGCTGCTCGGCCCGTGAAATGCCAGCCGTAGTTTGAATTAATGAATGGGTGGTAATCGCCCCCGAGTTGATCATCGGGTTTTTCGGAATATTCAGTTCTTTATCTAGGGAAATCTGGTTAAAGGCTTCTCCGGAGGGTTCAACGCCTACTTTTTGCAAAACTTCTTCAATGCCCAACTGCTCCAGCACCAGTGCATAGGCAAAGGGTTTGGACATGGACTGGATGGTAAATTCATGACCATCATCACCGCTGGAATAGATCATGCCATCTGCGGTGGACAGGGCTAGCGCCAGCTTGTTAGGATCAGCTTGTGCCAGTTCCGGAATATAATCGGCCAGCTGCCCGCCCGCATTGCGCTGACATTGTGACAAAACATGCTTTAAATAATCTGGAACAGGCGTTTGCATAGGATGGGTCCTTTTTGGGCATTATCATTGTTGTAGATGGCAACTTTATTTTATACCGCAAGCCGGTGCATTTTGGCCCGGCAGTTACAGCATCGCTACACGCATCGCTTTTCTAAATCTTCTTGATTCAATTATGCGCTCAAGATTGTGCACTTTTTTAGATCACTGTCTGGGAGAAGCTGCTATGATGGCGCGATTTTTTGACTTACCTGCAATTTGTTCATGTTAGCCGAAAATTTCTCCCTCTACAGTGCGCTAATCCCGCTGTTTATGATGGCCTTTGGCAGCGTCATTCTGCTGCTGCGGCTGTTCCAACCAATTCCCACCTATTTTCTGTGGTATGCCGCATCGACCTTGTGTACGGGTCTGGCCGTACTGATCATTACCGTGGTCTCCGCCCAAATGTTGCCGACCTTTAGCTTTATTCCGTCCACGCTGCTGTTTATCAGCTGTGCGATGTTCACCCATGCCATTCATTTACGGCTGAATGTCACCACGCGCTGGGCATTTCTGCTGGTGCTAATTGCCATTGCCGAGTCAATTTATGTGTATTTTTCGGTGTTTGATGAGCAATATGCACAACGGATGCTGGTGCTGACCATCACCATTACCCTGATTTTTTCGCATAATTTAAAGGCTTTATATCAGGTCAAGCTCAAGCAGAAACTGGATCGCCTGTTACGCCTGTCACTGTTGCTGTTAAGCGCGGTGATTGCGCTGCGCACCCTGTATCTGTTTGTGGTATTACAGCCGACCAACCAGATTTTAAGTAACAACTTGGTCGCTGCCGGCACCCAGCTGATTATTCTCTGCCTGAGCCTGCTGATGGCCGGGCTGCTGTTTCATAGTGCCTATCAGGATATTTTCCAGCAGCTGCAAAAAGAACGGAATCTTGATCCATTAACCGGCTTGCTGAATCGCCGGGCGCTGGAGGAACGGCTGAAACGCTTAAAACAGCACAGCCGTTCCAGACAGAATGCGATTATTCTGTGTGATCTGGACTTTTTTAAGCAGATTAATGATCAATATGGCCATAAGGTTGGCGATGTTGCGCTACAGCATGTCACCGAAATTATCAGCAAAGCGGTACGCAAATACGATGAAATCTGCCGGATGGGCGGTGAAGAATTTCTGATTTTACTGCAAGATACCCCGCTGGATATCGCAATTCAGGTGGCAGAACGGATTCGCAGCGGCATCGAAACCACACCACTGATTCAGAGTGGTCAGGTCATTTCAATGACCGGCAGTTTCGGCATCAGCTTTTTCCAGCACTTTGATGAGTTTTCTCAGGCCGCGCAGCAGGCCGATTTATTGCTATATCAGGCCAAAAATCTGGGCCGCAACCAGCTGCACTGGCAACAATAACAATCATCCACACGTGCAGACTTTTATAACTATTAGTTTATTTTTCCCAAATAAAGTTTGATTATTCATAGCTATAGCTCTTCTTTAAAATTACGGTTCCTGTTTTTAATCCTGTCAAAAGATACGCATGGATGCTACTCCCCGTTTAAGCCGCGAAGACAAACGCACACTTGGCCTGTCTTCACTCGGCGGTGCACTCGAATTTTATGACTTTGTCATTTATGTCTTTTACGCCAAAATTATTTCCGATCTGTTTTTCCCAAGTACCTTAAGTCCATTTTGGGCCATGCTGAATACCTACGGCATTTTTGCAGCCGGTTATTTCTTCCGTCCGCTCGGCGGTGTGGTGATGGCGCATTTTGGCGACCTGATTGGCCGTAAACGCCTGTTTAGCCTGTCGATTTTATTTATGGCTCTACCTACGCTATTTATTGGCATCATGCCGACCTTTGAAAGCATTGGTTATGCCGCGCCATTATTGTTACTGCTAATGCGCGTGGTACAAGGCATTGCCATTGGTGGTGAAATTCCTGCGGCCTGGACCTTTGTTTCCGAGCATGTGCCAGAAAAAAGAATTGGTTTTGCCAATGGTCTGCTGACCGCCGGCTTATCCTTGGGGATTTTACTCGGCGCGTTAATGTCGCTGTTTATTTCACTGCAATTTACTGCGGCCGAAATTCAGGACTGGGCATGGCGTATTCCGTTTATTGTTGGCGGGATTTTTGGTCTGGTGGCGCTGTATTTACGTAGTTATTTACATGAAACCCCGGTATTTAAAGCCATGCAGGCACGCAAGGAACTGGCCAAGGAATTACCAGTGAAACAGGTGCTGGCGCAGCATCGTAGCGGTGTGGTGATGGGCATGTTCTTTACCTGGTTCCTGACCGCCTGTGTGGTGGTGCTAATTTTGGCCATGCCAAATCTGCTGGTCGGTGCATTTGGTTTTGACCGCGCCGATGCCTTTAAAATGCAAAGTGCCGCCATTGTCATGCAGATGATTGGCTGTATTGTGGCCGGGCTGCTGGCCGACCGTTTTGGTGCTGGGAAAGTCATTTTATTCGGCTCCCTGCTGGTCGCTGCAATTGCCTCACTGTTCTATAACAGCCTGGGCCATGTTGAAGCATCAACAATCTTTATGCTGTATATGCTCTTGGGTCTGGCCTCTGGAACAGTCGGGATGGTGTCATATAGCATGGTAAAAATGTTCCCGGCACAAATCCGTTTTTCCGGTATTTCATTTTCTTATAACGTGGCTTATGCCATTGCCGGTGGCATCACCTTACCGCTGGTGCAGTGGCTAAGCCTGTATAGCAATATTGGCGCGCTATATTATATCTGGGTGGTGTGTCTGGTGGCGTTTATAACCGCCTGGTTTTATCAGCAGCGCTTTGAGCGTGCCCGATCTTCGGTTTAATCCACCTCAAAACAAAAGAGCCCGGATTCATCCGGGCTTTTTATACAAAGATGTGCAGATTTTAACTTTTTAAATTCTTCTTGAGTTCATCTTCAACAATATTAATTTCCACTTCGCTAAAGCGGCGAATTTCACCTTCTGCATGTTTTTCCAGCATCCCGCCAATTAATGGCACTTTCACTTTTACTGTCCAGTTCAGCTGGATCTGAATCTGCTGATCATTGCCCGTCACCGAACGTGCGCAGCGGGCCTCTAAGGGCAAGTTCGCACCTAAATCAATGGTCGAGGTCAATGCACTCAGATTGGTGACATCGGTCCGCTTTAAACGAAAAGCATCTTTTAGCAGTTTTTTGGCGATGTCTGGAATATTCACATCTAGGTTATAGGCACGGCGCAAGGTGTAAATATCACCTTGGATCTGTGATTCCAGAATCTCCAGATTTTCTCCCGGAATACGTTTGCACACATTTTCATGTAATGCGGTATTTGCAGCCAGCTGTTTGAATTCGCTCAATGAAACACCCTGAATGGTGGCATTGACAGTAAATTGATGCGCCATAGTTGATCCCTGATTTTGTCTTTTTCTTCGGTCTTGTTCTTGGTGGGGAACCTGCTGTTGCAGCCGGTTCATCGCCTGTTTATTTAAAAGAATTCTGCACGCGCTGTCATTGGCTGAATGTGGTCGGATTGTTCTGGTGTCGGCCATATTCAATCCGCAGCATCTCACCGGCATCAATCCGGACAAAACAGTCCAGATAATCAATCCGGGCATAAAACTGTTCAGCACCATCATCCAGTCCGGTCACCGACCAGCGAATGCCGGCCGGAAACTGCTCAAGCCAGCCCGACTGATAAAAATCAGCAACTGAATCAAAATGCAGGCCCTCGGCAGCGGCCTGTTGCAGACGCTGTGCCACCTGTTCAAACCTGGCCTGTTGCTGCTGGCGAAAATCAATCAGCATGGCTTATCTCATCCTGCTTTTATTGCTGTTTATTTCTATCGCTGTTTATTTTAAACCTTCTGGCCGATGAACGCGCCAGTTTTGACACTGCCCCTCTGCAACATTCAAACTAGAGCCAGTCTAAAAATATACGAGTTCAGGATGAACACCACTGCTTCTGCAATTCACACATCGCCGCTTGAAATCAGCAGCGTTACTTTCCCGGCCAGCGATGGTTATCTGCTGACCGGCACCTGTTATACCCCGCCACAAGTTAAGGCGCAGCTGCTGGTGGCCTGTGCAACCGGTGTGCCGCAAGCCTTTTATCGCCGCTTTGCCGAGTACATGAGCCAATATCAATATCAGGTGCTGTGTTTTGATTATCGCGGTGTGGCCAAATCGGCACCGAAACGGCTGAAAGGCTTTCAGATGTCCTATCTGGATTGGGGCAAACTGGATTTGGCTGGTGCGATTGCCTATTTTAAACGTGACCAGATGCCGCTATTTATGGTCGGTCATTCCTATGGCGGACAAGCACTGGGATTGGCACCGAATCATGCGCAGGTCACGGCACTGTACTGTTTTGGTACCGGCGCCGGCTGGCATGGCTATATGCCACTAAAAGAAAAAATTAAAGTGCAATTTGTCTGGAACCTGATTTTCCCGCCAATGGTGGCCCTGGCCGGTTATTTGCCGTGGAGCAAGCTGAACATGGGCGCAGACCTGCCGCTGGGCGTATATCAGGAATGGCGTAAATGGTGTAAAAATCCGACTTACTTTTTTGGTGACCTGGCACAACAGGCGCTGTTTGAATGTTATGCACAGGTCAAAACCCCAATTTATGCCGCTTCTTCACTGGATGATGACTGGGCCTTACCCAATTCCCGGTATGCCTTTATGCAGCATTATTGCAATGCCTCAGTGAAAATGATCAACCTGAGTCCGCAGCAGTTTGGCTTAAGCCAGATTGGACATATGGGCTATTTCCGCCAAGGCGCAGAACAAATCTGGGATCAGGTGGCGGCCACGTTTGACCTATATCTGCCATCCGATGCAAACACCGAAGTGAGCATTTCAAAGTAATCAGGACGGTAAAGACAGGCGCTGCTGGGTTTCACGGCCCTCCCGATCCACATGGGTGATAAAAATACCGTACTGGCTCACATAGTATTCCAGCGACTGCTCATAGAAGGTCCAGTAAATGGCCCATTCGCCCAGATCGGTATCTGCAATCCGGGTCTGGGTTTTGGCCGGCATTTTACGCAATACCTGTTCCTGCAGCATCGGGCCATCCTCTTTATGCTGTACAACTAATGCGTCCTGCATAAAGATGTCCGCCACATCATCAAACAGTTGCTGTTCATAGGCAGCGACTTCTTCAATCACCTCTTCAACCGGTCGCGGGCATTTCTGGCTAATCGGGCCTTGTACCATATTGCAATAGGCGGCCTGATGTTTCTGAAAGGCACGGTTAATTCTGATTTTAATCATGACTTTCCACAGCGCATAAAAGGCCAGAAAAATCAGGAGGATTGCTAGTATTTTTGCCATAAGCCCGCTTACCTCAATGGTTCGGTTCTCATTTCCCAACGTTTGGTCTCGTGTCTCTTATCTCAGCGCTCTTACAGATGGATCATGCCTGACGATGAGGATGATTCCATGCGCTCATCAAGATGACCCCATCGCATCTGCGCTGCCAAACTGCTGTCTTTTTATTCATTTTGACACAAAACAATATCAATCCCCCAATAAAAAATTCTCACAACGCCTAAAAAACTGCGTAAATCACAACAAGATTGTCATTTTATTGAAGGTTTATTTACATTCAAATAGGTGCTTGTTTATGCCTTTACCAACACAATGATTAGATCCGCTCGAATTCAAGATGTCCCGAGCCTTATTCGCGTTTTGCACGACAGTATCCGATCCTGTAGCCTCGATCATCAACATCGTGAAATCAAGATTCAACGCCTGCTCGAAAATAAAAATCAGGAAAATCTGCTGTTACTGATGCACTATAACAACTGCTGGGTGTATGAGCTTCAGCATCGGGTGGTCGGTTTTATTCTGGCCAGCGATCAGGGTGAAGTATTAATGAATTATGTCGCGCCCGATGTCCAGCAACGCGGCATTGGTAAACTGCTGCTCAATGAAGTGCTGCATTATTATCAGCAACGCCAGATGAAACGGATTGTGCTGGCCAGCACCCGCACGGCGCTGCCCTTTTATCAAAAATATGACTTTCAGATTCAACCGCAGGCAATTGAGCCTGTTTTACATATTCCTTTGGTCAAATATCTGGACTAAAGATTTTTCTCTCTGGCTTAGTGCCCGGCAATTCTGCACTGATCCCGGCCGGCTTCTTTAGCCAGATACAGCTGCTGATCGGCTGCTTTCATAAATTCCAGTACACTGGCATAGGGCTGCTTGCCGGTCATCCAGGCCACGCCCATACTGACCGTAACATAGTCTTTCGTATCCTGACGGGCAATGTGCTGCATTTGCTCGGCACGAACCGCCTGTAATACCTGTGCCATCATCGGCTCTAATAAGGCAATCGGGACATTGTGCAGTATCAAGGCAAATTCTTCACCGCCATAACGTGCCACATAGGCATTTTCAGGCAAGGCACGATTTAAGATCAGCACCAGCTGCTGCAAAACCTGATCTCCTTTTAAGTGGCCATAATGATCGTTATATTTTTTAAAATAATCGACATCCAGCATCACAAACGCCAGGGTATGTTCAGGCTGCTGACAGGTCTGCTCAAAACGTAGCAGGATTTCATCATTCAAGGCACGGCGATTATAGGCACCGGTCAGCGCATCAATTTTTACCTGCAATTCCAGCTTGGCATTTAACTGGCTTAACTGGGCGGTACGTTCCTTGACTTTAACATCCAGCGAATTATTCAGGCTCAGCAAACGGTTATTCAGTTTTTCAATATAGGCAGTATCACGCGCATAGTTACGTGCCTGCTGCAGCATAATCAGCAAGGCATACAGACTGGTAGAAATAAACGATAAAGGAATTGATTCAATCAGGTTTAAGGCCAGCAGCAGATCATGAATAAAGCTGCCAAATAGCAGCAATACCGCACATACGGTTAATTTGGAATAGCTCAGTTTCTGCCGCAAAGTTTTGGCAAAACCGTAGATAAAATTGACTAGCACCAGCAGGCTGAATAAAGAACTCCATAACGCCAGCTGTTCCAGCCCCATCGGTGGTGCCCATAATGCAGCGACCAGATTAATGGCAATAAGCAGCAGCGCAGCACAATATACCCACCGATGCAAATAACGCTGGTTAAACAGGAACATATAGCTCAAGAAAAATAAAATGGCCAGAAAACTGAACAGATATTGCAGCCGCAATCCCCAAATCCAGTTGATATCGGTAAAAGCAGTATAGGCATACGGGGCTGCGAACAGGTTGTGCAGCGCCAGAAACACAATAAAAATGCCAAATACAAACATACTTTGTGCATTCGGCGACATCACCCCACGGAAAAAGGAAAAGACCAGGGTAAACAGCCCAATCCCGAGTACCCCGCCGCTGATCATGGCCACGCTCATCATCAAGCGCTGGTATTGATAGTTTATGGTACGGCTGAGTCCGATTTTTATTGAATGTTCCAGCCCGCCCCTGAAGTTCTGGAAACTGGAGGCCTGAATCGCCAGGGTAAAATATTCACTGTCGGCAATAAAATGGGCAAGCCGATGACCATTACCGTTTTCATGGCGGGCAGCATCAGGACCGGCTTCCCCCACACGTGCCAGCGGCTCACCATTTAAATACACCCGGTAGGCACCTTGCTGGCTGGGCATCCAGATTGCAATGCGGCGACCGACAAATTCTTTTGGCAGCTGAAAATGCCCAATAAATGTGCCATAGCCTTCCATTTGGCCGGTCAGTTGCTGAAAAGAAGCCGGTAGATGTACCCGTTCTGCAGTCAGTACTGCACTGGGCTGTTGAATAAACTGCTGATTGTAAAACAGCCATGAGCCATCCAAATTGGTACTGGAACGTTCACTAAACTGCAGGGTCGTAATCAGCTGCTGCTGATAATAGGAGTCTGGTGAGGAATCATAATGTGCTCGTGCCGAAGCAAGGCTGAGTGCACACAGACACAGCCAGGCCATCAACAGGAAAGAAATCCGAAAGTACGCGCGCTGTTCCAATAAAATGATAATCCCTGCAGACATTGGAAAGGAATGATTTTAATGTACTGTGTATTGAAGGGCTTTCAAGTTACTTTTTGCACTATTTTTGCACAAGCCGACCAGAGACATCCTGTTCTCTGGTCAGGGAATGTGGAAGGCTTATTCGTCGCGGGTTTTCACGTCAAATAATTCAATTTCAAAAATCAGGTTGGAATTGGCCGGAATAATATTGCCAATTTTACGCTCGCCATATGCCAGATGAGATGGCACGATCAGCTTGCGCTTACCGCCAACTTTCATCCCGAGAATGCCCTGATCCCAACCTTTAATCACACGGCCGGTACCAATCACGGTTTCAAAATAGTTACCGCGGTCAATGGAAGAGTCGAACTTGGTACCATCTTCCAGCCAGCCGGTATAGTGAGTGGTAATTAAAGCGCCTTTGACCGCTTCTTTGCCCTCACCCACTTTTAAATCAATAATTTCTAATTCTTTTGACATGCGTCTGCTCTCTTCAACCAAATCAATTGTGCATGAGTATAAAAGGAATTGATGACAGCTGCATAATTTAGGCCGCTAAATTGCAGCCGTTTATTGACCTGACACCACAGCAGCAACCGGATGGGTTACTGCAACAGTTCCCATTCAATCACAGCCTGGGCCTGATCGCCAATTAAGGTCCATTCGTCATCCATCACATTTAACTGTAGCTGCATGGTACGTTCACACAGTTGCTGAATTGCTTCGGTGGTGGCGGTAGACAGTTTCCAGACCTGAACATTTTTCAGGGTTTTCAGCTTGCTGGAGCGTTTATACCAGTCATCGACATTGCTGCCATAGGCCACCACCGCCACCTGTTGGCAACGGGCGCTGGCTTTTTTGACCTTGTCTTCATCCGGGCAGCCGACTTCAATCCAGTTTATTAGCTGACCTGTGAGATCTTTTTGCCACAGCGCCGGCTCATCGGTTTCAAACAGGTCTTTGGTGAATTCCAGTGCCTCATCGGCATAGCGGGCAAATGCCAGAATACGCACCATCAGGCGCTCGATGGTTTCAGACGGATGCAAGGCCATGGTGAGCTGATAGTCACCATATTGATGCACATCCATATTGGCAATATTTAAATCTGCTTTATAAATTGTTGCTTTAAGCGCCATACACGTGATCCTCAAATTTGGCGCCTAGCATATCGGATTTTGCTGCCCCGTGCTGAACAGATTCTAGGCAGTATTGTCAATGCGACAGGCCAGCAGCTGTTCCTCAAACGCGCTCCAGTCCCGGGCGTTACGATAAATCAGCTCGATCCGGTTATCGGTATTTTCGGGCGATGACTGATAGTTAAATTGCTGCGGATTGAAATTAAAGGTTTTCCAGCCCTGATTGGTGTGAAAAATTGCTTTAATCCGCAACCAGTCCTGCTGCTCACAGAGCAGATCCAGCAATGCATAAAAGTCAAATTGCCAGCGCCGGGAAAATTTCCAGCCGGCCACCGAATACCCCTGCGCCGTTTCCACATAATGATAGGGCAACTGTTTAATTTCCGGCAGCTCTGCCTGTGCCGGCAGTGTGCGTTGCAGCTGCAATAAAAGCTGGATTTTACGCTGGATGCCGACATGGGCCAGATCAATTTCAGCCAATGGCAGCTGACCGTTTTCAGCAGCTAGCCAGCGCGGTGCATAGGCCTGATATTCCTGTTTTAATTTTTCCAGGCCCTGTTCATCTGCCGGCTGCATCTGATCCGGATGTGAAATCACAATAATCTGGGCGGCTTTTAACTGGTCGGTATACAGGTTTTGCTGGGTCCAGTCGGCATCGTGCAAACGTGAACCATCCACCACCGTGACCAAGGCGCGCATATCCAGATGGCTGTGCCAGTGCGGTTCGGTCAGCTGTTCCAGTAATTGCAGCGGATGGCCCAATCCGGTAGGTTCAATAAACAGCCGGTCGGGCTTGGCTTCATCTAGCAAGCGTGACAAGGCAATCTGCATTGGTAACTGGCTGCTGCAACATAAACAGCCACCGAGCAGTTCCTTAATTTCAAAACCGTCACTTTGCGGCAAAATCTGCTGGTCGATGCCGATCTGGCCAAATTCGTTCATCAACACCGCCCAGACTTCCTGCTCCGGCTTTTGGCGCAGCAACTGCTGTAACAGCGTGGTTTTCCCGGCTCCCAGAAAACCGGAAATAATATGGGTTGGAACGGCGCGTGTCGGTGCAATCAGTTTCACAGGTCTACTCTTTGGCTGGGCAACGTTTGCATGCTATGCAAGATTGCCATGTGGTTCAAGCCAGCACTGCGGCTTTCTGGCTGAGATTTTTTCAGCTTGAGCCAGAAAATGCGCCTACCTTTGCTATCTTTTAGAAAAATTTAATTACATTTATCTGCCCGTAGTTTTTTTCCCGTAACACTGAAATATCGGTAGCAATGTAATTTTATTTATCCCGGCATGGGGATAGTTCGAGCTATCTCCTCTGTAAGTTCGCCGATTTTAGATGCAAAAAACGGTAAATTCTTACCCAATTGCTACATTTTCTTCATTCATGTAGAGCCAATGTTAAGCAGATTTTTTGCTTTGTTGCTTCGATTGCTCAATCTCCCACTGCGGCATAGCATGAAGCCTGTCCTCGATGCAGGTGATGTGCATACGAGGTCAACTCTAAAATGAATATTAAAGGATGCCCAAAATGAAATTAACTCAAATTTTACTTGCGACCACGTTTGCGGCTGCTACCGCAACCACTTTTGCTGCACCGGCAGCACCAGCCAATACTCAAACTGAAGACAAAGTGATTGTCAGCACCCAGGAACAACCAGCAGCAGCGGCCAATGCCGGTGCAGCAGATCAGCCTGCGTCTGAAGCTGCATCAAGCGATGACAAAGAAAAAACTGCACGTTAATAGTTACCATACTGTGCGTTGCTATTTTTGATGGCAGCACCGTATTCAATACCATTGTGTGAAGGTGAAACCGCTTTGATGCGGTTTCACTTTTTTATGGAAATGGTCTTTTTACTATAGAAATAAATGATCGTAACATCATCCTGAATGATTGTATTTTTATTATAAATATTCATCTAATCAACAAATTATAAAAATCATCTTATTTACTATCCTCTACAGTCGACCTCTGTTTCCACTATGGCATAACTTGTTGAATCCCTATCTTTCACCGTTAATGGGCGTTAATCTGACGTGATGGATGGACCTCGCGATGAACACAACAAACTATACAACTGAAGTGGCAATTCTGGGTGCCGGTCCGGTCGGCTTAACCATCGCCAACTATTTAAGCAAACAAGGTATTCAGGTGATGGTGGTGGAACAGCTGGATCGCCTGATTGATTACCCACGCGCCATCGGGATTGATGATGAATCGTTGCGGACTATTCAGTCTTTAGGTCTGGTCGATCAGGTCTTGCCGCATACCACGCCCAATCATGCCATGCGCTTTCTTACCCCAAAAGGCCGCTGCTTCGCCGATATTCAACCGCTGACCCGCGAATTTGGTTTCTCGCGCCGTAATGCCTTTATCCAGCCGCAGGTTGATCAGGTGCTGTTAAACGGCTTGACCCAATATGAACAGACCCAAGTGCTTTTTTCCCGGGAACTGACCGAATTTATTCAGGATGCCAACGGCGTGACGCTCAAACTGCATACCCGTGAGGGTCAGCAGGAAGTGATTCAGGCACAATATCTGATTGCCTGCGATGGCGGCAATTCTCTGGTACGCCGTCGTCTGAATATTGCCTTTGATGGTAAAACAGCTCCGAACCAGTGGATTGTGATTGATATTGATAATGACCCACTGGCCACGCCGCATATTTATCTGTGCTGTGACCCGGTGCGTCCTTATGTGTCCGCCGCCCTGCCACATGGCATCCGCCGTTTCGAGTTTATGGTGATGCCGGGCGAAACCCAGGAAGAACTGAGCAAACCGGAAAATATCGCCAAGTTACTGTCTAAAGTACTGCCAACCACCGATGGCATCGAGGTCATTCGCCAGCGCGTCTATACCCACAATGCGCGTATTGCCGAAAAATTCCGTGTTGACCGGATTTTACTGGCCGGCGATGCAGCACATATTATGCCGGTGTGGCAGGGTCAGGGCTATAACAGCGGCATGCGTGATGCCTTTAACCTGGCCTGGAAAATGGCGCTGGTGATTCAGGGCAAAGCCGCTGCCGAGCTGCTCGATTCATACCAGATTGAACGTAAAGACCATGCCAAAGCCATGATTGATTTATCGGTGATGGCCGGGCATGTGCTGGCGCCGCCAAAACAATGGCACGGTATTGTCCGTGATGGCATTTCTTATGTGCTGAACTACATCAAGCCAATCAAACAGTATTTACTGGAAATGCGCTTTAAGCCGATGCCGAAATATCAGGATGGCGCCCTGTTGCCACAAACCGATAAATACTCGCCGGTCGGTAAAATGTTTATTCAGCCGCAGGTACAACTGGCCTCAGGTGAAACGGTGCTGCTGGATGACGTACTGGGCAATGACTTTGCGATTATCGCTTGGGGCGTTGATCCAAAATGGGGATTGTCTGACAGCAGCATGCAGCAATGGCAGAAACTGGGGGTGAAATTTATTCAGGTGATTCCTGCGGTGCAGCTCAAACATCCACAGCCGAAACACTCTGCAGATGTGATTACCATTGGTGATCTGGGCACAGAAATTCGCAGCTGGTTTGGCAAAACCACAGGCTCGGTGGTAATTTTACGCCCTGACCGTTTCGTTGCGGCGCTGGCAATTCCGCAAACCCTGGAAAGTACCAGTCAGCAACTGTTCCAGAAACTGCATGCCCAATAAGATGAACCCTTCAAAAAACCACGCTCAGGCGTGGTTTTTTGCTATTCGCGCTCATGTTCATGCCGCTGTTTCAATGCTGATCCAGCTGCTGAAACCAGATCACCTGACTTAAGGATGGCCGCTGCGCCATCCATTGCAGATACGGCCGGAATTCTTCCAGATAAGGAATGGCCTTCAGAGCAATGGCATAGGCCAGCCAGTACGCCAGATACAAATCTGCGGCACTCATACGCTCACCGAGCAAATAGGGGTTGGCCTGCTGCTGCAGTCCCTGTTTTAAAAACGCCATCAGATCTTCCGGCAATCCCATCCCTAAACCGCGTTTATGCTGTTCGAGCTGGGCCTGACTGATCTGGAAATTGCTCAAGTCAATCCATTCGGTTAATGGGCCATGACAGAAAAATAGCCATTTGAAATAGGCGCCGCGCTGCGGATCATCCAGGGCCGGGGCCAAACCTTGTTCAAAGAAATGATCAGCCAGATAGGCAAAAATTGCCGGGGTTTCACTAATAAAAACCGGGCCATCGACCAGTAGCGACACTTTGCCCAAAGGATTCATGGCCCGATACTCTGGCTGTTGCAGATCTTCCCAACTGACCTGAATAATCTCGATCTGATCCTGAATCTGCAGCTCCTGTAATAGCGGCATTAGGGTCTGACCACGTGATTGAGGATGCGTATACAGTTGCATGTGGAGTTCCTCGACAGTGCATCAATGCTTATATTTTAAGCCTGCTGTCCGGCGAGAAACGCTGTTGATTTGTGTCCATCTTTAACGGCTTCACCAATTTTAAAAAACCGGCTGCGCCGATATGTAGTTGGGCGTAACACGTTTGCTTTAGCCAAAATCCATATAAAACTGTGCTTTCAATACTTTTAAAATCAGCTCAATCGCTTCGCTGCGATGTTGTTTGCGATAGCTGGCATAGAGGCCAATCATCGGCAGTGGCTCTAATGTATTTTTCACCACAATTTTATCGCCAAGTAGCGGAATCACATAAGCCGGCACCAGACTCCAGCCGACACCCATCCCGACCAGATTAACGTTCATCAGGATATTGGTGGAATGCTGCACCACATGAATCTCCAGTCTGGACTGCTTTAAAAAGTCCTGAATAATTTTGTACAGCTGCGGTGAAGCGTGCTCATCACTAATCACAAAATCCTGCTGCTGAAAACTTTTGATGCTGATATGTTTTAAGCTGGCCGCCGGAGAATCCTTCGGCACAATCAGGGTCAGCGGTTCATCAAAAATCCGGATTGACTCAAACGCTCCCGATTCATCTGGATAGCGGGTAAAAGCAATATCAATTTCCGCCCGACTTAAGGCCTTAAACTGCTCGGCATCCGGCAGGCTATGAAAATGGATTTTTAAATCGGGAAACTGGGCGCGAATATTCGGCATGATATAAGGAAACACTTTCATTTCAGCCACCGGCACAAAGCCGATATTCAGCTGTGCTTTCTGTGCCTGTGCCACCTGACGCGCCTCCTGAATAGCTTTGTCGGCATAGTCCAGACACAAACGCGCCTGCTTTAAAAAGGCCTCGCCTTCTGGAGTCAGTTCTACTTTACGGTTGGAACGCAGCAATAACTGCACCCCGACCTCCTGTTCCAGATCTTTAATTTGCTGGCTTAAAGATGGCTGCACGGTATACATTCTGGCTGCGGCCCGGGTAAAGTTCAGCTCTTCTGCCACCGCAACAAAATAACGTAAATGTCTTAATTCCATGTTGAAGCCTCTTAGGGAGCCTGACGCAAGGTTGGTGTGACCATGGCTTTGTAAAGCAGCAAGGTCAACAGCACCAGCACGGCGCAGAGTAAATAGGTCAGCTGGAAGCCCATCCAGGCAATCAGGATGCCCATCAGCACGGAACCGAGTGCCAGCCCCAGATCAAACAGGGTAAAGAACGTTGAAATCGCATGACCCATGCGCTGTTTATTGACCGTTTGAATGGCCACGGTTTGCAGACACGGAAACAAGGTGCCGTAGCCAATACCAATAAACACCGCCGACAGCCATAAAATCCACGGATTAGATAAAAAGCTGACAATCACCAGTCCCATGGCAAAACACACAAAGGACGGATACATCACCGCACTTGGACCTTTACGATCATAACGCTTGCCGACCCACGGCCGCACCACAATCATGGACACAGCAAAGACCACAAAGAACAGACTGGTATAGGCCAGTAACTGCTTGGCTTCACTATAGGCAGTAATAAAACTGATCACGCTGGAATAGGCCAAGGCAGTCAGCATGGCCACCAGCCCCACCGGAATGACCCGGGTTTCGACAATATCATGCAGGCTCAGCCGGGGTTTCGTGGCAGATGGATCAGACAGATTAGCTGGTTTGACCCGATCATCCTGCAGTTTCAGGCTAAGGCAGAACAGAAAACCCATCGCCATAATCACTGCCAGCACGGCAAACAACACCCGAAAACTGGTGAACTGGATGGTGGTTAAGGCAATTAAAGGCCCAAAGACCACGCCCAAATTGGTCGACATCACAAAATAACCAATGCCCTCGCCTTTACGCGCTTCTGGAATAAAGTCACTGGCCACCGGCACCGCCACCGTGGTTAAAATACTGAACCAGATGCCATGTAAAAAACGCACCAGCAGCAGGCTCCACATGCTGTCAATCCAGATATAGCAAAAGGCAAACAGCACAAAGCACAGCTCAGAACCACGAAAAGACAGTTTCTTGCCCAGCTTTTCCACGATTAAACCGGAAAACGGCCGGATGGCAATCGAGGACACCAGAAACAGGGTCAGAGCCAAACCGGCTTCTTTGACCGTGCCGCCCAGATCATTCATGATATAAATTGGTAATACGGCTAGCAGGGCAAAATAATAAACAAACAGAAACAGGTTATTGAAAAGACACAGAATAAATGCACGATTCCATAATGCAGCAGAACTTTGAGCAGACATAGGCTTAGCGCTCCTGCGCATCAATAAGCGGCTGAACCCGGACTGGTGCCAGCACCATCTCAATCAGCTGCTGAATATAGTCGGCATCGGGCATCCGGTTAAAGAAAATAATCTGGTAATGAATCGGTGCATATAGCGTGTCGAGCATCAGTTCAAACGGATACTGCGCCACAATTTCGCCACGCTGAATCGCCAGCTGAATCAGCTTGCGCATCTGTTCACGCCGTGGCAGCAAATATTCACGAAAAAATGCTGCGGCAGTTTCACGCTGCTCGGCCATCACCACCAGTACCGCCCGCCCAACCTGATGGTTCAGCGCCTGACTCAGCTTAAACAATTGCTGGGTCAGGTTAAACTGCAAAGACTGGCTAAAGTCGAGTTCAAAAATCGAGGCGGTTTGCAGCTTAAAGGCATCGAACACCAGTTCGGATTTATGTTTCCACCAGCGGTAGATGGTCGATTTCCCTACGCCGGCCCGCGCGGCAATATCCTCAATGGTCAGATGGCTATAGTCATACTCTGCCAGTGCCTCGACTACGGCATTTAAAATACATTGCTGCCGCCGTGATGATTTTTCAGTTTCCATACCCAGCCCAAAACGAAACGATACGTATCGTTTTATAATAAGCCAGTTGGTGCCAGATGGCGAATGATTCTTCTGTCGTCTGGTATAAAAAATTTGGCAATAAAAAGACCTGAAATTTCAGGTCTTTCTTCAACACAGTGAAAGTCAGACTTAAATCGACTTCTTGTAAATACTGCAAGATGGATGAGTACCTTCCTGTAAACGCGCCACTTTACGCTGTTCTGCCGCTTCAAAACGGCAGCGTTTCCAGTCATTGTCCAGATTTAAGGCCGGCACCTGTTTGGGTTTGCCCTGCTCATCAACTGCGACCATGGTAAAATAGCAACTGTTGGTATGACGCACGGTGCGTTTTTGAATGTTCTGCGCTTCGACGCGAATGCCAATTTCCATGGAAGTACGGCCTACATGGTTCACACTGGCCAGGAAAGTCACCAACTCGCCGACATGAATTGGTTCCTTAAAGTTCACTTTATCTACCGAAAGTGTCACCACATAGCTGCCTGAATAACGGCTGGCACAGGCATAAGCCACCTGATCCAGTAATTTTAGAATTGTTCCCCCATGAACATTACCGGAAAAGTTTGCCATATCTGGCGTCATTAACACCGACATGGTTAATTCAGATTGATCTTCTAAGATGGGTTTAAGCTGATCTAATGGGGACATCTTGTTTTCGGCTCTTATAAAAGACAGGATATGTGAATATTATTATATCGTTTTTAACACAAATTAAATGTTCAATTCGGCAATAAAGTCATCATTATTATTTATGGTGATTGGGGTATTATTTAGAAAAATATATAGTGTTTTGTGCTATTACTTGAATTTTCAATTATTTATCCACATCCCGACACCACTTGAACAGGATTTCAGCAGGTGCGTCAGGAGGTGGATTTTTTCCATTCGGGCCGATGAGCTCAGCCCAAAATTGGACTTTTACTGCCTGAGTTTTTAAGCCGGGTTGATATGACGCAACATTTCCGGCGACACATGACCATAATTTAAAACATTTTGTGCATCGAGCTGGGCTTCAATTTCATAGGAACCATCGGCATTAATTTTTTTAATGGTAAAAATAATTTGTTCCATGCTGGCCAGTTGTACAGATTGTCCAATGTGTAATTGCTTCATGCTCATGCCCTGCTCAGTTTTAGCTTCTAAGATAAATCATTATATTCTAATGCGGCCAGTATAAGAGCTTTATTAACAATAGGTAAACTTAAATAGCTGAATTAAAATACACTTATATATAAACTTTAAATATTAATCGCAACCTTTTGAGCATGAATCGAAATACCTTTATTGAATAACATCAGGCAATTAACGCCAAAAGCAAATTGCAATATGAGCATTCTTGCCATTTTTATTCGACTTAAGTTATAGAAAAAAACCGGCAGCATTCTAGCGCTCCGAATGTGTATCAACAGTATTTTGTTGCAGGTTATAGGTTTGAATCCGGTGACCATCGGCATAGCCTTTATGCTGATAGACCTGCGAAATCTGCCCCAGCTTGCCATAGGCGGCGACCACACCGGCCTGCATGGTGGCTTCGCGGCCCTGCACATCAAAAATATGTGCTTTTTCGCGTAAATCTGGCTGAATCACAATATCGGCATGTTTCAGCTCTTCCTGAGCCAGATGCTTCTGCATGATATTAATATTCTGGTTAAACAGCCCCCAGACATGGCTGGTTTCGGTATACATCGGCTGGGCCAGAATATCGACTGCAATCACAATGTCCGCACCCAGTTCGCGGGCGACATTTACCGGTACCGGACTGACCAATCCACCATCGACATATTCGGCATCGGCAATTCGGGTTGGAATAAACATGCTTGGAATTGACACCGACGCCCGTACCGCCTGTCCGGTATTGCCGGCATTAAACACCACTTTCTTGCCCTGTTTTAATTCGGTGGCCACCACATACATCGGAATTGGCAGCTGCTCTAACGGCAACTGGTTGACCTGCGTATTGACATAGTTCTCGACTTTTTTGCCATCGAAGAAGCCTTTCATATCCAGCTTGATGTCACGGACATCATTGGCCTCCATGTTCAGGGCAATCTGACGCAGCTCATGCGCGCTTTTGCCGCTGGCATAAATCGACCCGACTATACTTCCGGCACTGGTCCCGACAATAAAATCTGGGCGGATGCCGTTTTGTTCCAGCACTTCAATTACGCCAATATGGGCATAACCGCGCGCGCCGCCGCTGCCCAGCACCAAAGCAATGACCGGGTCCTGTCCGGTATATTGTGGCAACGTTTTAAAGTTCATGCGTGCGTTCTGCTGGCTGGCCTCAGCCATTGCCGGGGTCGCCATTAATTGGGAGGACACCAGCTGATGCTGTTCTGGCAGATGCTGACAGGCGCCTAGGGTCAGCATGACTGCCCCCATCATACTGATAAAGCCAAGATTTTTATTCAACATGGATTCCTCGATCTGAACTCGACAGGCCTGCTGTAGTCTAAGGAGATTTTCTGCAGTGCATTGTTTAAATTCGTTAAACTGTCATCTATTCAGTTTAAACTTAAGTCGGGTTTTTTAAAATTCTAGCCAATGTCTTCTTTATCTTATTCACAGATTTTTCTGATTTTCTTTAAGCTGGGATGCTTATCTTTCGGGGGACCAGCCGCGCATCTGGTGTTTTTTCACCAGACTTTTGTGCAGCGTTTGCACTGGCTCAAAGATGAAGACTATGCTCAGGTCGTCGCTTTAGCGCAACTGTTACCCGGCCCGACCAGCAGTCAGGTCGGACTGGCCATTGGCTATTTAAAACGTGGCTATTTAGGTTCAGTGGTGGCCTGGCTGGGTTTTACCCTGCCCTCGGCCTTGCTGATGACCCTACTGGCCTTTATCGGTCAGCAGTTATTCCCGTGGATCAGTTCGGCGTATTTTCATGCCATTCAACTGATTGTACTGGCGGTGGTGTTCTGGGCCTTCTGGCAAATGCTGCAAAGCTTTTGCAAAAGCTGGTGGCAATACCTGCTAATGCTCGTGTCCGCACTCATGATCTGGTTCCTGCCACTGTCATATAACCAGATTCTGGTGATTGTGCTGGCTGGTCTGGCCGGCATGTGGATTGCCAAAGCACAACCTCAAACTGGTAGTAATACCGCACCGAGTTTTCAGCTGGAACAGCGCAGTTTCGGCTCGACTACACTCTGGCTAATCTTATTTATCTGTCCGTTTCTGCTGCTCGGTGCGCTGAACTGGACCAATCCGAATCTGCTGGCTGAAGGCTTTTTGGGCTTTTATCAGTCTGCTGCACTGGTCTTTGGTGGTGGGCATATTATTTTACCGCTGCTGCATCAGGACTTTGTCAGTACCGGCATGATCTCAGCCCAGCAGTTTGATTTAGGCTATGCCTTTGCTCAGCTCATGCCCGGTCCTTTATTCAGCTTTGCCAGCTATGTCGGCTATTTTCTGGATTTAACTGCCTATCCGGTGCTGAACGCGATCATTGCCACCATCGCCATTTTCCTGCCCTCGTTCTTTCTGATTTTTGCTACCCTGCCGCATTGGTCCTGGCTGATGCATCAGGACAAAATCAAACATGCGGTGATTGGTATTAATGCCGCGGTGGTGGGTTTATTGCTCGCGCTCATTGTTGATATGGGACAGGATTATTTAACATCAGTGCTGGATCTGGCGTTTGTGATGTTTGTGATTGTTTTACTGAAAAGCAAACTGCCGGTATGGGTCAGCCTGATCGGCAGCTTTGGCGTGTATATAGGTTTGATGTCTTTGCTAAGCTAAAGCATCTAAAAGATAACCTGCTATTAATAAAACAACAGCCTCATGATGAGGCTGTTGCTGTTTGTATTACCAGATATCGGAATTAACCCGGTCTTTAAATTTAGGATGATTGTCCAGTTTAAATTCCGGCTCTTTCACGCCACGCTTCAGCTGTGCTTTGAAGTCTTTTAGCAACATCAGCACAAATGGAGTCAGCAGTAAAATGGCAAACAGGTTGATGGTGGCCATCACGCCCATAAACAGATCAGCCATCGACCAGATCAGTGGTACGGTAGCAATCGCGCCGAAATACACCATAAACAGCACCAGCAAACGGAAAATCAGCATGATCTTGCGGTTATTGTTAATAAACTGCACGTTACCTTCGGCATAGGCGTAGTTCCCAATAATCGACGAATAAGCAAACATAAACAGGATAATGGCCAGGAAGTCATCGCCCCAATGGCCAATCTGGCTTTCCAGCGCCATCTGGGTCAGGGTCACCCCTTCAAAACCGGCATTCTGATATAAACCGGAAGACAAAATGATGATTGCGGTACATGAACAGACAATAAAGGTGTCCACGAATACGCCCAACATCTGTACCAGTCCCTGATTGACCGGATGTTTTACATCCGACACAGCAGCCGCGTTTGGTACAGAACCCATCCCCGCTTCATTGGAGAACAGACCACGCTTGATGCCCATCATCATCGCCATCGACACCATCGCCCCAAAGAAACCACCAGCAGCGGCATCAAACTCAAAGGCCTTGCTGAAAATCAGGCGGAAAATATCCGGAATAATCGGTATATTAATCACTGCGATATACAATGCCACCACCAGATACAGCAGCGCCATAATCGGGACAAATTTCTCTGCCACTTTGGCAATACGTTTAATCCCGCCAAAAATAATCATGGCGGTCATGACGACCAGAACCAGACCCAACCAGGACAGTTCAAAACTGAATGCACCCATTGGCACAGTCAGATTGGCCTGATTCCAGCCCCAGGCATGTGATGTGGCACTGATAATCGAGTTGGCCTGCACCGCGTTAAACACGAAACCGTAAGTTAAAATCAGGGCAACCGCAAATACTACACCCAGCCATTTCTGTTTCAGGCCTTGGGTAATGTAATAGGCCGGACCACCACGGAACTGTTGGTTGCTGGTATCACGCACCTTAAATAGCTGCGCCAGTGAAGATTCGACAAAGGCCGAACTCATGCCTAAAAATGCGGTAAACCACATCCAGAACACCGCACCCGGACCACCAATCGCAATCGCAATCGCAACACCGGCAACGTTACCGACCCCGACCCGACTGGCCAAACCGGTCACAAGGGCCTGAAATGGGGTAATCCCATAACTGTCTTCGCCTTTTTTACGGCTCGACCTCATGGCTTTAATACTGTGCCAGAACAGGCGAATTTGTACAGCGCCGGTGATCAGGGTATAAAATATCCCGACACCAACCAGAAAGATCACCAGAAAATCCCACAGCGGGGTATTTAGAAGCGTCACCCAGGACATTAGGGTTTCATTTAATTGTTCATTCATTTTTTCGCACCCTTTGCTGATTGAGTCATCCTAAAAAGAAAAGCCTTTTAACAAGGCTTTTCCACTCAAATTACTTAAACAAAAAACTTAAGAATGACTTGAATGACAGTCGCATTAATCAAGTCGACAAAGAAAGCACCACACAGCGGTACAATCAGGAAGGCTTTATGAGAAGCACCGTACATATTGGTAATGGCCTGCATGTTGGCAACCGCAGTAGGTGTTGCACCCATACCAAAACCACAGTGACCCGCAGCCAGTACAGCAGCATCATAGTTTTTACCCATAACACGGAAGGTAATGAAGGCCGCATACAAGGCCATGGTGATGGTTTGCGCGCCTAGAATGACCATTAGCGGGCCCGCCAGATCTGCCAGTTGCCATAATTTCAATGACAGCAATGCCATCGCCAGATATAAAGACAATGATGCATTACCAAATACGTCAATCGCACGGTCAAAAATAGTGACTTTGAAAATACCTTCTAATACGTTACGCAGAATTACCCCACCAGCCAAAGCCCAGACGAAAGTTGGCAACTCAAACAGCGTACCTTTGGCATAACCGGTCATAAAATCGGCAAAGGCCAGACAGGCTGCAAATAAACCTAAAGTGGTAATGGCATTGTCTGCGGTAATTAAACGCACCTGATGCGGATATTCAAACGGCACAAACTCACCCGGTACCGGTTCAACTGGCGTATTGTCACGCTGTTCAATTTGTGCATCGGTCCGTGGTGTAGCCAACTGATAACGGTTGATCAGCAGCTTGGCCAATGGCCCACCAATAATACCGCCAATAATCAGACCGAAGGTCGCACTGGCCATCCCCAGGGCCAAAGCACCCTGAATACCATGTTCAACCTCAAGGATTTCACCCCATGCACCCGCAGTCCCGTGACCACCGGTTAAGCTAATGGAACCGGCAATCATACCAATTAGCGGATCAATGCCCAATACTGTCGCCAGACTAATCCCGACAAAGTTTTGTACAATGATGAATAGTGAAATTGCGATCAGAAAGATCACCAAACCAATCCCCCCTTCACGCAGTTTGGCAAAGTTGGCACTTAAACCGATGGAGGCAAAGAAAATCAGCATAAAACTGGTTTGTAGCGCACTACTGGTGGTAATGCTGTAGCCCCAGAAATTGTGCACGATTAAAGACACCACCGCAGCGACCAAACCGCCCGCGACAGGTTCCGGGATGTTGTAACGTCTTAGAAAATCAATATTGTTAACTAAAAAACGTCCCAAAAGGAGAACGATTACAGCCGCAATTAAGGTGTAAAACGCATTAAAAGTAAATTCCATGGCAATATCCATTTAATATGGTCAATGCTTATTGTTTTCCGGTTCTGATTATTTAAACCTGATGATATAAGCACCTTTTATGATAAGGCTGCTCTGTTTAATTTAAATAAACGGGAAAACTCTGCAATATGAATAATGTAAATCAGAAAAATTTCTGATTTGGCGATGAAGCATCTGAGCTGGAGCGCAAGACTCAGCTTCGCTCCTCAAATTCATATCAACCGGCACTGCCTGAAAAAGAAGGAGTGAAAAATAAAATACAGACACTTCAGTGGCAGGGTAATGTCAGGCTGAAATCTCTGAATAGGCTTACTATAGAAAGATAATCTCATATAGGCTCCTAAACATAGAAAATGCATTGCTTCATGTAGCCAACAAATACATCTTAATTCATAGAAAAAGCTGAACAATACAGCTTAAAAAATCGGACATTATGCATCTTTTTCTCTAAAAATCTTTATTTTTTTAGCGCTATTCGCTATTAGTCTAACTTATTGCTTTTAACTATAAGTTTAAGCAACTGAATTTAAAATTGTTTTTTAAAAAATTGGTAAATAAAAAAAAGAGGTGGCAAGCCACCTCTTTTTTGGTTCAGCACTTAGAAGTTATAACGTGCCATTACACCAATACGATTATCTTTACCTGTTTGGCCATCAGCTGTTTCACGTTCACCGTAAACATATTCAGCACCCAAGGTAATTGGTTGTACCGGGTTATACATGACATTTAACCAGCCTTGCTGTAATTCGTCATTTTCTTCACCTACAGCATCATCAAAGAAGACTGCACCATAACCTAATGTACTACGAAGTTTTGGTGTAATTTTCAAAGTAGCGCCTAAAGTAAATGCATCAAATTCTTTTAAGTCGATGTCATTACCATCTACTGAATAACGCTTATTCCCATTGGTATATAGAATAAACTTGTCATCACCCGTTACATGAGAGTAGTCGGCATTTAAAGTTAAGGTTTCAGTTGGTTTAAAGTTTACACCCGCAGCCAAGCCCCAGCCAAAATCTGTTTCGTCAGCTACATCACGCGCACGAACTTCCTGAACCAGCGCTCGACCTGTCAGCGTACCTGCACCTTCAGCAAATTTATGTGCAACTTTTGCGGTTGCTGCCGGCAGTCTGTTATCGTCATGTCCTTTTTCTAAACCAACAAAATAAGTCGTGTCTGCATTAATTTTGTCGCTATAACGCACTTGTGGTGTACGGTAAGTACCAATACCGAGTGGTGAGTTAAAGTCCAGCATTTCAGGTGTAGTTTCACCGGAAAGGAAGGATGAAGTGGTTTGACCCAATAACCAGTTGTCCGTGGTTAAGTAAGCGTGGCGAATACGTACGGTATCATTTTTATCACCGCCACGAAAATCAATCTCAATTTTACCGCCGACATCTTTCCCTGCGACTGGACCTTTAAAGTCTAAACCAAGGCGTGTAGTGGTTGCGGTTGAATCAAAACGGTCTTCAGTTGCGTTATTGTCATCGCCCAAGCTAACGGCGTGGATACGGTTAAAAATTCCATTACCACCTTCAATTTGATACGCAGCATCCCCACGCACAAAACCGTACAGATTGACTTCAGCACCACCTTTCGACTTTAAGGAAAATGGTGAAGCCGATTTTGCTGCAGGTGCCGGTTGCGCCTGAACTTGCTGGATCTGGACTTGTTGCTGTTGCTGAACCTGTTGCTGCTGTTGAATTAAAGCTTTGAGTGCTTGTACTTCCTGGCGTAATTCTTGAATTTGTTGTTGTTCAGTGCTTGCCGCCTGTACCGTAGACGCCATTGCTGCTGTAATTGCGACCGCTAATGTTTTTGTGATAAGTGAAGTTTGGATTTTACGATCCATGGGTTTCTCCAGAGTAAAAAATAATGCGCATCCGTGCTCTTTTAAGACATTTTAAATACTGACTCAGATGGCAAGCATCCCTGATTTAAATGTCATTTAATCATCACACTTTTGCTATTTATCAAATAATTAAAAGTCTTATCGATAAAGAATTACACAAAACTGTAATCGTTTTATGCTTTCAATCTAACAATTAATTTATTTTATTAAAATCACTTTTAACGTATAAGGATAAAGGACTGATCAATTTTTCTAATTCTAGTTTGTAAAAATATCGAATTATCATGGTTTTATCGAAAAGCAAAAGTTACCCACCCGGTTAAATATTAGACTATTGTATATAGCAACAGTTGATTAGAACATAAACATTTTAAGGGATTTTTCATGGATAAAGGACTAGTACAACTGGTCGATCAGGCCATTAGCTCGCGTCATTCAGTGCGCGCCTTTTTAGATCGGCCGGTCGATCCGCAAATGATTAAAGATATTCTAAGCGTGGCCAGCCGCGCACCTTCTGGCACCAATATTCAGCCGTGGAAGGTGTATGTGGTGACCGGTCAAAAGCGTCAGGAACTCATTGATCGGGTCTGTCAGGCACAAACTGAACTGTATTTGCATCCTGAACGTGCGGCCGATTATCAGGCCACCTTTTCCTATTATCCGGAACAATGGTTCTCGCCGTTTATTGAGCGGCGCCGTGAAAATGGCTGGGGACTGTATGGCCTGCTCAATATTGAAAAAGGCGAAAAACAGAAGATGGCTGCACAGCATCTGCGTAATTTTCAGCTGTTTGATGCACCGGTAGGCCTGTTTTTTACCCTGCACCGTGACCTGGAAATTGGTTCGAAAATGGATCTTTCCATGATGATGCAAAACGTAATGATTGCCGCCAAGGCACGCGGGCTGGACACCTGCCCACAAGCCGCCTGGAATAGTTTTCATCGCATTGTACTGGAGGTCTTAAACGCCCCGGCCGATGAAGAACTGGTCTGTGGTATGGCCCTGGGTTATGCCGATCCAGAGCATATTGTAAATAGCTTTATTACCCCGCGCGTACCGGTCGAAGAATTTGCCGTATTTGTAGAATAATTGTTTAGCTACGGCCCTCACGCTGCAACAGCTGAAAGAGCAAAGAAGAAAACGCTCTGGTTTCTTCTTTTTTCTTTTTTTAAAGATAAATCTGGTTTAGGCAGTTTTTAATTTCCGCTCCCGATGCATAATGTACATCGCACTCCCCCCAATCAGAATAAACAGTAGCATCACACTGCCCATATTTAATAAAGCATCCCAGATCAGCACATTCAGCATTAAGCCGCCAATTAAACCACAGCTAAATTGCATACTGCCCATAATCGCGCTGGCTGTACCGGCACGGGCGCCCTGCTCCGACATTGCCAACGCCATGGCATTTGGGCCGGTAAAACCAATTCCGGCCACGGCTAAAAACAGCCCGGCAAAAACCACAGCAATCGGCGCATGGCTCATCAGCCCGGCGATGACCAGAATTAGCGCACCAGTACCCTGCACCATACCGCCTATTTTTAAACGGGTCATTAAAGAGCTGCTAGTTGCCAAATGCTTATTTAAGGTCGAGGCCAGCATAATGCCGACGGCATTGGCACCAAAGGCAATCGAAAACTGCTGCTGGTTCAGGCCATAACCATCCATCAGAACGGCGGCAGAACTGCTGATATAACAGAACATCGCCCCGCCGGTAAAACAGCCAGCGATCATCGGTAAATAAAAACTGCGGTCCTTAAAAATCGCCAGATAGAGGGTCAGTACCTGATAGAAATTCAATTTCAGACGGCGCTCTGGCGGCAGGGTTTCCTGAAAGAAAAAATGAACACACAACCAGCAAACTAAACTCATGATGGCCAGACAGACAAAAATCGCCTGCCAGTCAAAAAAGCTCAGGACGATGGCCCCCAGACCCGGCGCAATAATGGGCGCAATAGCGGTCACAATCATCATGCTGGAAAAAGCCTGCGCGGAGGCCTGCATATCCAGCCGGTCACGAATTGCCGCACGGGCAATTACCACCCCAACACAGCCCCCTAAGGCCTGCAACACCCGCGCCGCAATCAGGCTCCATTCATCCTGGGCATAAACACAGAGCAGACTGGCCAAAAAATACAGTCCCAAACCAAAATACAGTGGGGTTTTACGGCCAATCCGGTCACTTAAAGGACCATAAATTAACTGTCCAATTGCCAGGCCCAGAAAATAAGCCGGCAGACTGTTGGCCACCATTTGCGTGCTGACGCCAAAATCATCTGCCATTTGAGGCAAGGCCGGCAGATACATATCAATTGATAGCGGACCAAGCGAGGTCAGCAAAGCCAGCAGTAAAATCCAGGAAGATGGATACTGCTGCTGCGGGCTTGCACTGGCATGGGAATCGGACATATTCATATTTCTTTTTTAAATGACTGATTTAAAGACAAGGTACACAGTCCATAGTATTATTTCAGAGTACTGAAAGTGAAGTTTCACATAATTGCTGCCCGCTGCATAGCATCTGGCTTCGTTTAAGGAACAGTCTTGAAATCCTGGCTCACACGTCTCAAACACATTGCCTACAACACGGCCTTTATCTATAACATCCGGATGATGATCGCCTTTGCCGGCACCGCCTTTGTTCCTTATCTGCTCGGCTATCAGCTGGCCACCATTCCGCTAACCTTGGGCGTGGTCGCAGCCGGTTTAAGTGATATTGATGACCGCTTCTCTTTAAGAATCCTGAACCAGACTTATACCTATATCGGCTTTTTTATTACCGCCGCCTCCATTCAGCTGCTGTTTCCACATCCGGTGCTGTTTGCCATTGGCCTGATTATCTCCTGTATCGGCCTGATTCTGCTTGGTTCTCTGGGCCGGCGTTATGCCACCATTGCCTATGGCTGTCTGGTGATTTCGGTTTATGCCATGCTCGGCGTGGACCTGTTTGAAGACTGGTACACCCAGCCAGCCTTGCTGGTGGTTGGTGCAGTCTGGTACGGGCTGATTTCCACCATCAGCTTTTTACTGTTTCCGGTACGGCAGCTACAAGACAAACTTTCGCAAAGCTATGCCTCGTTAGGCGATTTCCTGTTTGCCAAATCCAATCTGTTTGATGTCGATATGACACCCGGCAGCTATCAGCAAAGCCTGATTGACCTGTCAATGGAAAATGGCAAGCTGATTGGCCTGTTTAATGAACTGAAAACCGCGCTACTGACCCGTTTAAAAGGTGACCGTGGCCAGAAAGATACCCGCCGCAGCCTGCAGTATTATTTTATTGCCCAAGATATTCATGAACGCGCCGACTCCGCGCATATTGACTATCAGAAACTGGCCAAAATTTTTGAACACAGCGACATCCTGTTCCGTTTCCAGCGCATTCTGGCGATTCAGGGCAAAGCCTGTAAAGATTTAAGCGAAAGCATCCTGAAGCGTGAACCCTATATTCACAGCAAACGCTTTAAACATGCTTTTGAAAACCTGAAACATTCGCTGCAAAAGCTGCGCAGCGAACAGCAGTATGATCAGGTCTGGGTCAATGCCCTGTTTGCCCTGTATCAGAATCTTAAATCCATTGACGCGCAGTTACGCAACCTGGAAACCGAGCGTTATATCAAGCTGGATAAAACCAAACATATTGAAAACCAGCTTAAAGATGATGACCTGAAAGGCTGGGATGATATGGTCATCCGCATCAAGCAGCATTTAACTCCGGAATCGGTGCTGTTCCGGCATGCCATTCGATTATCGGCGGTGCTGCTGATTGGCTATATTTTTGTCCAGGTCACCAATATTGAATACGGCTACTGGATTTTACTGACCGCGCTGTTTGTCACCCAACCCAACTTTAACGCCACCAAACGCCGCTTACGCCTGCGGATTGTCGGCACGCTGGTCGGGATTCTGGTCGGTTATAGCATCTTATATTTTATTCCATCGGTCGAAGGTCAGCTGTTGCTGCTGGTGGTGAGCGGAATTCTGTTCTTTGAATTACGCAGTAAGCAGTATGCCCAGGCCACCGCCTTTATTACCATTCTGGCGCTGATTAACTTCAACCTCGATGGTATGGGTTTTGCCGCCGCCCTGCCGCGTATGATTGATACCTTAATTGGCTGTGCACTGGCCTGGTTTGGCGTCAGCTTTATTTTCCCGGACTGGAAATTCCGCCGCTTGCCGCGCACCATCCGTCGTGCCTTAAATGCGCAGTGTGATTATCTGACCGAAGTGGTCGAGCAATACAAAACCGGGCGCAATAACGGCCTGACCTATCGCGTGGTACGCCGTGCAGCGCATAATACCGATGCCGAACTGGCCTCGCTCATTTCTACCCTGGCCACTGAACCGGATTTTGATGCCTCGCAAAAAGCCCAGGCTTTTGAATTGCTGTGCCTGAATCATACCTTTATCAGCTATATTGCCGCGCTGGGGGCACATCGGGAAAAAATTGAAGATCCGGAGATTTTAACCCTGCTGGATAAAGCGCTGGAAGATATTCGCGGTGCCTTGCTGAACGATGAAGTACCCGATCTGTCTTCGCAAAATATGCTGCATACCATCCGGCAGCGTTTAAGTCAAAATCATCAGGAAGATCAACAGGGATTGATTATTTTGCAGCAGTTATCGCTGATGCTGACCATCCTGCATCAACTGAGTCAGCTGAAGCAGAGTTTAAGCCATGACCGTGATCAGGATGCCACCGAACTGGCCTCGTTATAATTCGGATGATTTTGCAACAATAGACTCCTGAAATGCTGTAATTAATGCTAAACTTTTCTGAGTTTGAAATTTGTTAGTTCCACTATGACCGCGAAAAATTTATACGCTTATACTTTACAGCCTGTGAACTACGACATTAGCGAAGCCGAGCAGCGTCATGCCCAGCTTTTAATTTGGCGTAGCACCAACAAAATTGGCACCAAAGCCTGGGCGATCATGGGCATTATTACGGCCCTGTCTATTCTGGGGATTATCCTGATCAAGAACTATTCCACTATTTTCTGCTGGGTGGCTCTGGTCTGTGTGGTGCTGTACTTCCTGATCCGTAAATTCGGTCTGGAATGGTATGCCAAACGCAAAATGAATGAATTTCCGGTACAGGAAATTAAAGGCATCCGTCTAGGCGTACAACCGCACGGCATCATCATGCGTCAGCAAATGGGCCTGCAAGAAGGCATGGGCGCGATTAGCTGGAAAGATATTTATGAATGGTATTCTACCCCGGATTTCATTCTGGTGAACTTTACCGTCAAAGGTCAGCAAGGCGCTTATATCTTGCCGAAACGTCTGGATTCTAAAAACTTTTCCTTTAAAACCATTCGTAAGCACCTGCTTGAATCTGTAGGTGAGCCAAAACAGCTTTAAGCCTGTACGTTCAAAAAACCTCCACCCTGCTGGAGGTTTTTTTATCCGGTTTGCACCAACCTAAATGATAATGAGAATAAATATTATATTCAAACTCTATTCCATCTCGCTATTCTTCAGTTATAATTTCGCCCATTGTTCTCTTCACACTGCTGCTGTATTGCTATGCTTAAAAAAATATTTTTCCAGCTGCACTGGTTCCTTGGAATTAGTGCAGGCCTGATTCTCGCACTGATGGGTGTTACCGGTGCGATTTATTCCTATGAACAACAAATTCTAAAATGGATGAATCCGGACAGTTATACCGTGCAGGTCGAAAACCGGGCCAAGCTCACCCCGGCGGAAATCTATCAGCATTTTCAGCTGACTCAACCTGAAACCAAAATTAATAGCATTAATATCGCCTCCGATCCGGCAGCATCTTCGAGTGTCAATATTGCCAAAGAAGGCGCACGTCGCGGCCAGAATGTGCTGATTAACCCCTACAGCGCAGAAGTGTTACCCGAGATTAAAGGCCGTGAATTTTTCCAGTTTATCCAGCAGTTACACCGTAACCTGACCGTTGGCCCGGTCGGCAAGCAGATTACCGGCGCCTGTGCCTTGATGCTGATTTTCTTTGTCTTGAGTGGTCTGTATCTACGCTGGCCGAAAAAGCATTCGGTAAAACAGTGGTTCTTTGTGAAGCCGAAACTTAAAGGCCGGAACTTCATCTGGGATTTACACGCCGTTGTCGGCACCTGGGTGGTGATTTTCTACCTGATTCTGGCCTGTACCGGTCTGTACTGGTCCTATGACTGGTGGCGTAATGGCATGTTCAAGGTGCTGGGCGTAGAGCGTCCACAACCGCAAATGCAGGCCAATGCCGCGCCGCAAGGTCAGCGTGATGCGCCGCAAGGCCGTGAACGTGGCGAAGGTGCTGCGCGTGAAGGTCGTGGTGAGCGTGCGGAAGGACTGGATTCGCTGCAAATGCAGGCTGTATTAAACCAGACCTGGACTGGCGTACAGGCACAACTGGGACGCGACTACTCAACCATGACCCTGAATCTGCCCAAACAGGCCAATGGTGAAGTCAGCCTGAACTTTGTCGATGCAGTACCGCAGCATGAACGTGCCCGTAATAGTGCAACCTATAACTATCAGACGGCCAGCCTCACCGACATCAGCCTGTATGAAGATAAAAAACTCAATGAAAAAATCATGAGCAGCATGTTACCGGTTCACCGTGGCAGCTTCTTTGGTCCGGTGTACCAGTTCTTTGCCATGGTCGCTTCCCTGCTGATGCCGCTGTTCTTTGTGACCGGCTGGATGCTGTATCTGAAACGTCGCAAGCAGAAGAAACTGACCCAGGCAGCACGGAATAGCGCAAGCGCCGTCACGGTTGATCCAAATGCCAAACCGTGGCTGATTGCCTACGCCACCCAAACCGGCGTGGCTGAACAGCTGGCCTGGCGTACTGCGACCAGTTTGCAGGAAGCGCATCAGCCGGTGACCGTGAAACCGGTACAGCAATTGGGTCTGGAAGATCTGCAATCGGTAGAACAGGTGCTGTTTGTAGCCAGTACCTATGGTACCGGTGAAGCACCTGATTTAGCCTCCAGCTTTGACAAGAAAATCCTGAGCAGCTCGGCCAATTTACAGCATCTTCGTTATGCGGTACTGGCGCTGGGCTCCAGGGAATATCCGGACAGCTACTGCAGCTTTGGTCATAAAATTGATCAGTGGTTACAACGCAATCAGGCGCAGCCTCTGTTTGCCACCATTGAAGTGGACAATGCCAGCAATGAAGATATCCAACGCTGGAATACAGCACTAGCTCAAGCCACCCAGCTTGAATTGCAAGGCATGGACATTCACAAGACCTTTGACAGCTGGATTCTGAAACAGCGTGATCTGCTCAATCCGAACAGTCTGGGTGCACCAGCCTATAATATCGAGCTGGCGCCGCAACACGAAGCACACTGGGAAGCCGGTGATATTGCCGAAATCCAGCCAGGGAACAGTCCTGAGCGTCTGGCAGCCTTTATACAACAGCATCAGATTCAGCCGGGTACCCTGCTAGATTCGACCGGTGAACCGATTGAACAGGCGCTCTGGGACAAAGACCTGACCATTGAAGTCGAGCCGTTTGCCAATCTGGAACAGTTACTGGAACAGTTACCGACCCTGCCTGCACGTGAATACTCAATTGCCAGCATTCCATCGCAGCAGATTCTGCGTCTGGTGGTCCGTCAGCAATCCGATGCCCAAGGTCAACTGGGTCTTGGTTCGGGCTGGCTCACCCAACATGCGCCGCTACAGAGCAGTATTGCCCTGCGCATTCGCACCAATGAGTCGTTCCACCTGATTGATGACAACCGTCCAATCATCTGTATTGGTAACGGCACCGGTATTGCCGGACTGATGAGTCTAATACAGGCGCGTATCCGTCATGACTATACCCAGAACTGGCTGATTTTCGGTGAACGTCAGCGCGCACATGACTTTTTCTATGAAAATATTGTGTCTGCATGGCAAAGCACCGGCATGTTGCAGCGTCTGGACGTGGCCTTCTCGCGTGATCAGGAACAGAAAGTCTATGTACACCATAAATTGCGTGAACAGGCCGAAGAACTGCAACGCTGGATTGAGCAAGGTGCCGTGATTTATGTCTGCGGCAGTATTGATGGCATGGCCAGCGATGTTGACCAGACCCTGATTGAACTGCTTGGTGAAGCTACGGTGGATCAGTTACGCAGTGAAGGCCGTTACCGCCGTGATGTCTACTAAGTTTTGCTAACTTGCTGAAAACTAAAATTGAAAAAACCGGATTTGATGTCCGTTTTTTTCATCTTGATCTTTTATAATCTGTAGATACATCACGCTATTTATGATTATTCCGCCATGCAGAGTCACAGCCACGCCCCACTGAAACGTATCTTTAGCCTGATGGCTGCAGTTCTACTGCTGGCCAATGGTTTGTGGTTGCTCAGCCTGAACAGCTTTCACTTTGGTACGCTGCTGCCGATGCTGCTCGGTGCAGCACTGTTCATTTATGCCTTGTGTTATGTTCCGCTACAGCGCTGGATTCGACAGCGCCCGATCTATCAACAAGGCTGGCGTTTAGTATGGGGTGCTTTCTGGGTCTGGCTACTCAGTGTGGTACTGTTCTTTGGCTACTTACACTGGCAAAGCCTGCATAGCCAGCCCAATCCGAATACGCAGGCGATTCTGATTTTAGGCGGGGGAATCCAGCACAACCAGCCAACGCCAACCTTGGCCAAACGCCTGGATGCCGGGGCCGCGTTAGCCAAGCAGCTGCCGCAGATTCCAATTATCGTCAGTGGTGGCGCCGCTTTTGGGAATCAGTGGACCGAAGCCGAAGTGATGGCGCACTATTTAACAGAGCAGCATCATCTTCCGAAAACACGAATTCTATTGGAAGCACGCAGTACCAGTACCGCTCTGAATTTCCACAATTCCAAGGCCTTGCTGGTACAACACGATATTCAGCTCAGTGATCCGATTGCCGTGGTGACCAGTGATTTTCATTTACCGCGTGCGCTGGCGATTGCCCGCAAACAGGGCTATCAGCAGCCCTTGCCCTATAGCGCTCCTACACCACTCTATATTCGCTATAACTCCTGGTTACGCGAATATTTTGCTTATGTAAGTGGTTGGCTACTCAATGAATATTAATACCCAATAAATATTAATTAAGGCGAATGGAACGTGGCGAAGGCAGTTGCAGGTTTTTATAGACCTCAGGTTTTTGCAAATAAATCTGGTAAAGATAGTTTTTAATATCCAGCAGCAGCTTTTCCGGTGCTACCAGCACATTCTGCCCTTCAGGACTAAGATTCATTGACACCAGTGTGCTTTCCTGCCTTAAAAATGGCAGGACTTTTTCAATAAAATCTTTAAAGCTGACTTCCTGAATATCGTAATTTTCCCAGTTGTCTTTGACCAGCAGTTTGGCCAGACTTTTATTTTGCCAGACCGCAAAAGCACGCTGTCCAGTGGGTGTGGCACATAAGGCCCAGCCATCATGATACAGCGCAAACACTTGTCCCTGGCTGACCATAATTTCAATAAACTGTTTGTAAATATCTTGAACGTTATAGCTTGAAGTTTGAGATTTAGACGCGGCCTTGCGTTGATATGGATTGCGCATAGATCATCCAGTCCATTTTATTGTTTTATAATGCTGGGATTCTATGGAATATTTAAGATTTAGGCAAGAAAGATATGGTGGGCGCTGACGGGATCGAACCGCCGACATTCTGCTTGTAAGGCAGACGCTC
>ERZ1023263.18-NODE-18-length-97835-cov-16.135815_pt1 | contig 97835 bp, 99 predicted proteins | sample MGYA00380461_ERZ1023263 | MGnify/ENA primary metagenome ERZ1023263 (study PRJEB33173, sample SAMEA4830316) | metagenome | study: EMG produced TPA metagenomics assembly of the PRJEB25223 data set...
GTTGGGATTTCTACAGCTTGAATTTTAGTAAATGCATTCACACCCCACCCCCTGCGCTTTGATCAGCTCGTACCGATGCAAAGCGACAAATATCCAAACGATCCATCACTCGAACTACGCCTTTTTTGCCATGACGGTTTTTAGGGATAATGATTTCTGTAATACCGCTCGGCATCTCGTCATCACTGTTTAAAATTGGATGCACCAGTAAAATCTGATCCGCGTCTTGTTCAATCTGGCCAGACTCTTTTAAGTCAGATGCCTTTGGACGTTTGCCTTTTTCAGACTCACGGTTGAGCTGTGCCAGCGCAATGACCGGACAATCAAACTCTTTTGCCATGGCCTTCAAATCACGACTGATTGAGCTAACTTCCTGATAGCGGTCTTTCTTGGTTGGATCACGTACCAGCTGCAGGTAATCAATGATGATGCAGCCCAATTTCTTGTAGTTGCGCTTGGCCTTACGTGCATAAGAGTGAATCTCCGCAATGGTCGGCTTCTGCTTATCTTCAATGTGAATTGGTAGTTTGCTGAAGCGATGTTGCGCGTCAGCAAAGGTGTGAAGCATCCCTTCAATTTCAGCATTGTGAATGTTGTCATACGGAATGTGCGAGAGCGCCGAGATGCATCGATTCGCAAATGTCTCCACATCCATCTCAGCAGATACGACCAGTACCGCCTCCTCGTACTGCATAGCGGTCTGAATCGCCACCATTTGCGCCAGAGTGGACTTTCCTGATCCAGGTCTACCACCGATCACACAAAAGTGTCCGCGCTGGATAGTGCCCACTACGTTGTCCAGATGAGGTAGATTGAACTTAACGCCTGTGTACTGCTTGTTAGTCTTAGCTTCAGCTTTCTGGATTAGCCGATCACAGGCGCGTTTCAGTGCCTCCTCAAACGTAAAACTGGATTTCTCTAATTTCTCATTGGTGGTCGCCTTGTTCAGAATATTTTCAGCAGCGTTATGCACGTCAGGTACGGTTAAGTCTCTTGCCACTTCCTGGATGCTACGGCCCATCTTTTCGACTTCACGATGTGCTTTCAGCTTGTTGAGTTCAGCAACATAGGATTCCAGATTGTAGAAACTTGATGGAGCCTCTGACATCAACGCCATCAGATATTCAGCAGGAGTCACACCAACCAGTGAGTTTTTCTCATTCAGCTTCTGCTCAACGAAAACCACATCGTACGGTTTGTTCTCGTTAGCCAGGTCAGTAATGGCCTTGTAGATTTCCTGGTGACGAGTTGCGAAGAAGCAGCTTTCATCCAGATCGTTCATCACAGTTTCAAGTGAGTTTTGAACGGTCATCAGTGCAGCAAGTACACATTGCTCGATGGAGTTGTTATGAATCTCGATCATTACCAATCCCCCATGTCAGCTTGAAGGTTTTGAGGGTTTACTGGTTGGGCAAAGACTGCATTGCCGTACTCAGGGTTTTGTTTTTTGTACTGAATAAACTTGTCGATAATCCACGCTGTGAATTTATGAAGTTTTTGAGATTCAGATAAAACTCGACCATCAAAATGAGAATTGAATGAACTCAGTTCAAATTCGAAATTTGGTAATTCAAAAATTGATTTTAGGTTTTGTTCATGTCCTGCAATTTTGATTTTTGCTTCAAGTGTTTTTTGATCAGGAATCCAGTCGTGTTCACAAACAAGATTCATTGAAAGATTCATTGGGAGATTCCCTATCCCAAAATTGGGTTCGTTACCGATACCGTTTTTGGGTTCGTTACCCTCCAAAATTGGGTTCGTTTGACCGTCTTTAATTGACCCATTATTGGTATCGTTACCAATTTCGGTATTGTTCCGTTTTTGGGATTGTTTAACAGTACCAAAATTGGGTCTATTCTCCTCACGAGAAGCGACCCCAATCAGCTGCAAGACTCGAACCTGTTTTGTGTGGCCTTTCCGCTCACCAGTGTCCGAAACGAGGCCTAATTCAATAAGCTCGTTTACAACTTTTTGAACTGTTTTGATGTTTAAAACAGTGTCTTCAGCAATACGTTTATTACTTGGATAGCACTTATGGTCTTCACCAGCGCGGTCAGCCAATGAAAGCAGAATGAGTCTTTGAGCTGAGCTTTTAACTGGAACAGTCCAGGCCCAATTTGTCGCATCTATGCTCATGACACCACCTGCATTGCAAATTTGCATAATTCAGCTTTCGCTTTAGCTAACGCTTGAGAATTGGCAATGGTTTTTTCTGCCATATATCGCTCGACTGCTTTTTGAAACAAATAAATCTTTCTGTTTACTTCGATTTCGGTTAAAATTTGATTGTTCATAATGAATTAACCCCTTGTGTGAACGTGAAGCCTGATCTGAACCATCAGGCTTTTTCTTTGTCTAAATCCCCGTGAATCCCTTCCGATCCCTCTCGGAATTCAACCTCTGTACTCAAGTCCCTCAATAAAGCGGATACTCCCAAGCGCTCAAAAGATTTAGCTTGTAAATTAAGAACATGCCACTCACCGGCGATTTCCTTTTCCAGGAGATAAGCCAAGTATTGGGCTAAGTCTTTACCTTTGATATTTGAGAGAACCTTTGCCCGTTCATGGTTCTCGGGAGACAAGCGAACATGTGTAGATTTCTTTTCAAGACTCATAAATTCACCTTTATGCACTCAGTGCCTGGTTGCGGACGTAATCAAAATCAGCTTCTGGGCAAAGAAGGTCGCAGCTCACCTCACCAAAACTCTCTTTATCGATTTTGATTGCTAGAGAGGCGCTGCACTTGCTGTTGCCGTACATGATCTGGTTTAAGTAGCCCAGGGTGGTTTGACAGCGTTTTGCAAAGGCTTTGCGCTCTTCTGTGGAAAGCTGGGCCAGGTAAGCTTTTAGCTCTGTTGTATTGGCAGAAGACATTTTAAATCTCCTTATTAGTGATATTTAGTAAATACTAATTTTTATCACTTAATAAGTCAACAGAGATTTAGTGTTTACGAATTTACTTTTTACTAAAACATATGTGAAATACAGAAATGGACATAATTTCTTTAAGACGCGCCAATCTGCGCCAGGCTATTGATGCCAAAATAAAATCTGAGGGATTTTCTTCGGATGCTGCTTTCTGTGAGTATTACGACCTAAATCCAAGCCATATATCTCAACTTGTGAAAGGTCATGGGAGTTTTGGTGAGCGTGCCGCACGTAATCTTGAGAAAAAGGTCGGGTGGGAAGCGGGTTTGCTTGACAAGGAATCGACAAAAAATATTTTTGGGGAAGAGTCTTTAGCTAATGTTCCCCGAGTTAAGGCGCGCATGGCTCCTGTTTTATCTTGGGTGCAGGCTGGTAGCTTTACCAATGTGGCAGCAGTTGACATGAGTCAGGTTTCACAGTGGTTGCCCTTACCAGAAGATGAGTGTTCAAACTGCTTTTTTCTTAGAGTTCAAGGTGTAAGTAATTTTCCAGATTTTATTGAGGGTGACTATATTGTTGTAAATCCAGATGCCTATTATGGAGACATGCAGTCTGGTGACATGATTGTAGTTCGCCGGGGTGATGATGCTACTTTTAAAAAATTGGTCATTGAGACAAATGGGAAAAGATACCTTCAGGCATTAAATCCAGATTTCAAGCCAAATATTATTGAATTTGATGAGGAGTGCCAATTTGTGGGTCAGGTGGTGGACTGTGTGCGCTACGTTTACCACGCCAAACCACGATTAAGAAAAAATTAAATAATAAAAGCCGCTATATGCGGCTTAAATTTAATAAATTATGCTTAGGTAAAATCTAACGATTTATAATTCAACAAAGGGGTATTTAAATGAAAACTTTATTAAAATGGGTAGTAATTGTATTTATAGCACTACTGTTGATTGGCCTTATATTCGGTGAAAGCACCCCAAAACAAGAGAACACCAACACTGAGCTAACACCTCCTCAACAAATTACAGCCTCAGAAGATACGGATTTAACTCGTCCACAAAAAAATGCTGTTAGGTCTGCTAAACAATACCTCAGCTTCGCTGGATTCTCTCGTGATGGTCTTATTCAGCAATTATCTTCGAGCGCTGGTGATGGCTATGATGTTAATGACGCCACAATAGCTGTTGATAGCCTCAACGTTGACTGGAATGAGCAGGCTGTGAAATCTGCTAATCAGTATTTGAAAATGACTGGATTTTCTTGTAATGGCCTTATTGAGCAACTTTCCTCAGGTGCAGGTGATAAATATACCTTGAGTCAAGCAACCTATGGCGCTCAACAAGCTGGTGCCTGCTCTTAATATACAAAAAATCACCACATTAATCTAAATCATATTGATATTAGTTAACTTATAAGGTAACTTTCGCTCATGATAGACCCTTATTTTTTTAAGTGGGACCAAATAGGTTTTCCGAAAAACCTCCACAGTATTCTACTGCCTACAAATATAAGGGTTTATATGCTTTCGTCATCACGTAATAAAAATGACGTTTTTTTATATCGTGATAGAGCAGAGTTTGCTTTGAGCAGTTCACGCGATGATGCTGATGTAACTCGTTTATTTGCTCAACTAGCTTCAAGATTAGAACAATGTCTTATTATAAATGACATATTCGAATTTTATGATTCTAGTGAGTTACATCGTGCCCATACTACTAAAATTAATGGAAAAGATATGCCAGTCTACCGAATAAGAAAAGCGAGCATTCGTTTGTATTTAGTATTGATTGGCAATGTAATGGTCCTGTTTAGATTAACACCTAAACGAAAGGATAAAATTGATGCCTCGGAAAAATCTATTATTGATGAGCGTGTCAAAGCAATTTTTAAATACCCTATTGAATCGAATGATTTTTTAGTGAGGTTATTATGAGCACAGTATCAATAATTGGTGATAAATATGATGTTGATATGTCTATCGTTAAGATGGAGCAAGTTGCATCTCACCTTATAGGTTTGCTTCGCCATCACAAAATTTCACGTTCTGAATTAGCTCAAAGACTTGGTTGGTCTAAAGGGCGCGTAACAAAAGTCTTATCTGGTGATGTAAATCTTACTATCAAAACAATCACAACCATTACACATGAGCTTGGCTATGATTTTGATGTAGTCTTTCATAATAAAAATTATGAAAGACCTAAACAGCCCTGGCAAATAGATCGTGATAAAACCATGCCTAATCCTGTATTATCACATCGAAATATTGAAAAAGTTAATGTGGTTTTTCAGATCGAAACTGGTGATCAAGTTGTTGAAGCAGTTTTAGCAGGCAAAGAAAAAGACTTATATGTGAGCATTTCTCAACTTAACAAGTATCTACCTTCTTCCATTGACCCTATTGCGCCGCAAATTACCGCTAATCCTAAACCGATCAATATTACATATTTTAAAGAGGACATGAGGGCTGCATATCATGAGTAAAGAAGAAACAAAGATCGTTCAAGAGCAGAAAGAAGTATTAACTGTTTTGAATCCTAATCTGCAACCTATCTATGCAGATCATATTTTACAAGTAGCTATGGAGACGAATAGTCTAAAGCTAGTGCTTGGCTATAGAGTGAATAACGAGGTGGTTAATAATGCCACTGTAGTTATGCCTATGCATGTTGTTTTGGGTCTACAAGATGCTTTAAATAGTTTTTTCTCAAACCAAGAGCTTCAAAAGGCAATTATAGAGAGTGCGGAAAACTCTACCAAAACCTTGAAAGAAAGGTTCAAGCAAGATTAATTTAATACCCTTCCCAACCCACCACCACGGTGGGTTTTATTTAGTGTAATGGAAGTGTAACCCTGCCTTTAAATGTTATACTATAACATTTAAAATAAGCCAACCTAACTCCTACTTATAAAAAGGTACATTGCATGAAATATATATTAGGCATTGCATTATTGGGATTCGCGCTTAGTGCTTGTACAACTAACCACAGCAAAGATGTTTCACAAGAGAAAGTTGTAAGTAATGCTCCTGCAGACACTCAAGTTGTTTATTTCTCGGGTCCTATGGACTTAGCACTTGAATTAAAATCATCTGATAACTTTGAAACGGCACAAATGACCGACAACTCTGGGAAGATTTATCATCTTAAACGTGCTGTTTCTGGTAGTGGAGTTCGCTTAGCAAACGATGACGGTGTGTCTATCCACTTTAAAGGTGGTGAAGGTATTGTCGAGTTTGAAAAAGACAAGCCGATCAGTATTACTGAAGTAAAAAAATAAGGTATCCAGTTAAGATCAACCCACCCCAGCGGTGGGTTTTCTTTTGTCTATTAAAACATGAAATTAGTAAAAACTTAATATTCACTAAATTTATTTAGTAAATACTATTGACTTAATATTTAGTAAATACTAAATTATATCTCACAGACAACAAAAAGCCCCAGCGTAGCAGCAACTACCTGGAGCGTGACCCATCACCCTACTGAGTGAGATTATTATGAATCAAACCGCATCACACAGTCAAACCCCGAAGTTTGACAAAGTTCAGAGTCAAACGACTCAAATTCTGTACCAGCCACCCACTCCGGAAGAAATGAAGCGCAAGTCAAATGCGTTCAGCAACTTCTTTGCATTCCTGGTTATCTTCGCCCTGTTCTTTGGGCTGGCGTGCATGATCATTGTGACTGCTGAGCGTGAATCAGCAAACCAGGTTGAGGCTGTGGCTAAAGCTGTGGAGGCTCAAAAATGAACGCAATCGTACGACAATTCCAGCCAGTTGCAACGCTAAATGACTTTCAGGTCTTTGATGGTTATGAAACAAAGTATGCGACTGCAAACATTGTACTTGAGCAGACCTTTCCTAACTTTTTCGGCGGCTGCTTAAACAAAATCACGCTGAACCTTCGCTTTGATGAGCATGGTTTTGATGTTGAAGAAACGCAGATTCAATACTTCAATCTGCCGGTAAATGCGCACGGTCAGGCTGATTCAGATGACTTTTTGACACAAGAACAACTTGAGCAAGTTCAACAGATGCCAGCGGTGGCTAGGTTGATTGAGCAGTTTAAAGAGATGGTTTGTGAGGTCGAGTAATCGGCCCGCACGGAACTGAATAATGAGGACTGAATAATGAGTATTGCAACATTAATTTTGGGCCAGTCTGGTACTGGCAAATCAACAAGCCTGCGCAATCTGAATCCAGATGATGTGCTGCTGATTCAGGTGGTTAAAAAGCCCCTGCCTTTCCGCTCTGCTGGCTGGAAATACCTGTCTAAAGATGGTGGCTCTATTTACGTGTCTGATAACCCGGAAGTGATTATCAAGCGTATGCAGCAAACCACACGCCCAATCATTGTTATTGATGACTATCAGTATGTCATGGCTAATGAGTATATGCGCAGAAGCCAAGAAACCGGCTTCACCAAGTTTACCGAGATTGGCCGCAAAACATGGGATGTATTCACTGCTGCAACACAACTTGCAGACAACAAGCGCGTTTACATCTTGAGTCACACGGAAGAAAACGACGCAGGCAAAACAAAAATCAAAACTATTGGGAAGATGCTGGACGAAAAGATCACGCTCGAAGGCATGGTTACGATCTGTTTGCAGACAGCAATCATCAATGAGCAACACGTGTTTATGACTAAAAACAACGGTCACAACACAGTGAAATCACCTATCGGCCTGTTCGATCATGAGCATGTCGAAAACGACCTGAACGCAGTTGATAAGGCCATTTGTGAATACTACGGACTGACAACTGAATTAAATCAAACTGAAGCATAAGGAAAAAAGTAATGACTACTTATCAACAATTCACATTAAACACCGACTCAGCAAAACAGGCTGATTCCAGTGCTCGTATTGAGCAGACTGGCAAGTATGTTGGCACCATTAAAACCATGGAGTTTATCACTGCCCGCAGTGGTGCTCAGGGCTTTGAAATCAGCTTTGAAACTGACATGAAGGAAGGCGCGAGCATTGCAATCTGGACAGTTAGTAAAGATGGTCAACCATTGTCTGGCACACATAAGGTAAACGCCCTGCTGGCCTGCTGTGGTGTGCGAGCGCTCACTCCGACTGAACAACAGTTAGAAAAATACGACTTCGACTTGAAGCAAAAAGTTAAGCGTTTATGTGTTGTTGCGCCAGAGATTGCAGGCAAGCGTGTCGGCCTGCTGCTACAGCGTGAGAACTATGTGAATAGTCAGGGTCAGCAACGACACCAAATGAACTTCTTTGCTTCTTTTGCTGCTGAAAGTGAGTTGATGGCCAAAGAAATTTTGGATCGCAAAACCTCGCCTGAACTGCTGCCGAAAGTACTGGATCGCTTGATGAGCATGAGTGATGCAAGTCGTCAGCCGAACAACGCGCAGAGTGGTGGATATGCTCAAAACAATGGTTATTCACAGTCACAAGGTGGTGGATATGGCGCACAGCAGCAACCTGTGCAAAGCAATGACTTAGACGACGATCTGCCGTTCTGACACAAAGCAAGAATCGAGGGCTTTGCAGCCCTCAATCCTGGGGAGGATGATTGTGACAACTTTATATGAATTTGGCACTGAGTTAGCCGAAAAAATTGAAAATATTCAGGAATTGCTCGCTGAGGGTGCAGACCCGAACAGCAATCATATTCAGGAATTGCTTTCTGAAATGGTTGGCACCGAGGAAAACTGGAAGGAAAAAGCCAAGAATGTGGCGAAGTATGTTCGCCAGCTTGAGCTTGAAAGCAGAATGATTTCTGCTGAAGCAAAGCGTATTGCAGACAAGGCAAAAAAGCTTGATCAAACAGCGGACTACTTGAGCAATCTACTATTGCAACAAATGCTGGCCTTTGGTGTTGAGGAGATCAAAGACCCGTTGCTGTCAGTTAAGGTGCGTCAGAACCCGTGGTCTGTGGTCGTGAAAGATGAAGCCAAAATTCCGGCTGAGTTTAAAAAAGAAAAAATCACTATCGAGGTGGACAAGCGCGGCCTGCTACAGAACCGAGAGTCTATTGAGTGCGAAGGTATTGAGTTTGTACGCACTCAGCGACTGGCTTTTAAGTAAGGTGGCAGCATGAAAAAACACTATCGAGTTCACCCTCTCATGAGTGAAGCCTTCATTCTTTGGCTCACGCATCTTGGGTATAAGGCTGTGGTATCTGCTGGTGGTGTTCAGTTTTATAACACTGCTACAGGTAAAGGCTTTCCGCGAAACGTAATGATTATGGCGAATGGTCGCTTGAATAAAGCAGCGACTGAGCTGTTTGAAGAATTTAAGGGGCATAACCCTTTTGAGGTGGTGTGATGGACTTACAGAAAGAAAGAGAAGCGTTTGAAGCCGCTATGAAGTCAGTATCAGGGGTTGGCAAGCATTACTTTGAAATAGGGCCAAATGGTCAATACAAGTCAGACATTGTGCATTTTGGTTGGACAATGTGGCAAGCCAGAGCGCAAGCGGTGCCGGAATGGATTGAAACGGCAATTCAGCCACCAGAAGAAGGTCAGAAGGTTATTATTTCTGGAATTTATGGAGTGGGAGTAGCTGAGTTCTCGTACCTGTATAAGGATGAATTTGTTATGTATGACATGGGTGCAAGCAACCCGATACTTAGTAAAGATCAGGTTAAATTCTGGATGCCATTACCCGATGCGCCACAGGAGCCAACCAATGACTGAAATTCAACTAACAAACATCCAGTTTGCCCAGCTTCAGCTCGATAATCTTGTCGCAAAAGACAAGCCATATATTGAGTCATGGTCGGCTGGTGATGTTGGCTCATTCAATGCAATCGTCAATGCGGTGGATTACGACAATGAGTTCACATATCACATGCGCGGATGGTCCAGACAACGAGTTAAAAGCGGCACCGGTGCAATGATTGAAGTGAATGAAATGAATGCGGATCAGTTGTATCACCTATTCACCAGCTATTTGAGCAAGCTGCCGAGTGGTGTGGTAAAGGCTCTGGGAGAGGTGTCATGAATAACTATACCTACCCCACTCACGAGCATCTTGAAATTGATATTGAAAGTGATGTGATTAATTTTCCAAGACGTGACTTTAAAAAGTGTCAGCACATACAGGTGGCTATTGACTCCAAAGCAATGGAATTGGTTTGCAAGCAATGCGAAGCCAGGGTTAATCCAGTTTTGTGGATTAAGGACAGTATTGAATATTTTGCTCGATTGCAAAATCGGATTCAGGAAGCTCGAGAAAAGCTGAAAGAAGATGAGGAAGAACTTAAAACTCGTTCCAGAACACGCTGTCAGCATTGTAGAAAAATGACAGCAATCAATTTAAAGCATCACAAATTTGTGGTTTTGTAGGAGGTGTCCAGTGAATCTAATTGAGCAGTTGGGCGGGTATGAGAAGGCTAAAAAAATTATAGATCATCAAATAGATTCTGAATTTCAAACAGAGTTTTTTGACGTAGACGGTAATTACTATGCCAATGATTATGGCAAGTTGCTTATTTATAAAAATAAACAATGGGTCAATTTTGGTGCTGCTGATATTGATATTTTCTCAATTACTGATCTTGAGAATGAGGCTATTCAATACCGCCGCCAGCACAATATTTTTGAACAGGGTGATCCTGTTGTATCTCGATGTGCAGACAAGGAAACTAGGATTTTTACTTATCAAGAAACGATTGGAAAAAATATTCTTGTGAAGTGCAAGAAAGGCAAAGGTTATTGCTATCCAAAAAAATGGTTTTCTCATGCAGACGATGAGGAAATCAAAGCAGGTAAAAGATTGGAGGTGAAAAGTGAAAATTAAGCTAAATGAAATGTCGCAGCAAGATAAAGATATGCGTTTAGATCGCTTCCTTGCTGCATCGGATCAGCAGTTGTTTCCGCAGGAAGATGTGGCAATTTACCTCTCCTGCTCTGTCCACACCTTGCAGCGCTTGCGCTGTATGGGTGGTGGAATCCCTTACACCAAGGTGGGCCGATGTGTTACCTACAAAAAAGCGGATGTTCTGGCCTACCAGGAGCGACAGACAGTTATGAATACAGCTCAACTTGCCTCTTAATCGAAGCAGTTGAGCCTACCCTGATACACGGCTTCAATGTCATTCATTGCAAGCCGTAATTTTTTGAGTGATACCTGCACATACCCACCAGTCACATCATTTTTAGCACCAGAGCGGTGGTTTAAAAGTCGCTTAATGGTATATGGGCCATAGTCCAAGTTATTGCAGATCGTCGCAAAGGTTCGACGTAAATCGTGCAGTGAAATATGAATGCCAGTCTGCTCACCAATGGTTTTCAATAAACCTTGAGCGCCTGCAATATGCTTCGCATTTGAGGTCATATTGGAACCCGGGAAAACATATTCATTTCTTCGCAGCTCGTAACGCTGTTTGATAATTTCGAATAAGTGGTCGCCCATTGGTAATAAGTGGTCATCACCGTTCTTTGGATCCTTGAATACAAATAACCCCTTCTCAATATCCACGTTTTCCCACTTCAGGGTTTGGGCTTCATTTCTTCGACACCCGGTATACATGATAAATAGCACCAGATCACGTGTGGCATTCTTGGATGCATCCTCATACAAAGAACGCTCAGTGAAGTAATTCAGGACCGCATTGTAAAAAGTATGGATATTGCTTTCATCCAGGTGGCGTGTACGTGCTTTGGTTTTATTCCAGCCGCGTTTTGCAGGAATCACATCAATTGGGTTTTGTTTAAGAATTGGGTTTTCATCGGTAGAGCAATGGATTTGAGCAAAGCGCCAGATGGACCCGAACATTTTTAAAGTGAGGTTGGCTTGAGTGGGACTGTATTCTGTCAGTTTAATGAACCGGTCAAATACATCCTTTTTATTGATTTCAAATATAGGCCGTTCTTTCCAGTCTGAAAGGAAGGTATTGATGCAGTGATTGTAGGTATTCACAGAAAGCGGTTTTAACTTTCTTTGCTTTAGGTACAGGTCGAACGCCTGGCTTAGAGTTATTTCATTATTTAGGGCATCTTTCTTTTTCTCAAAAATGCCATTGGCTATATCAGCCAAAATGGACTGAGCCTTCTTTCTGGCTTCCGCAGGTGTAATCTCATTGGTCTTACCCAGCGTCACGCGGAATAACTTCCCAGCATGTCTACGCTCAACAATATAAGATTTACTTTTGGTGGTAGCTCGGACTGCAAAACCAATCAAATCTGAGTCACGATAGATGGCTTGCCCTTTTTCGGTCAATGCAATAGCATCAACATTAGTCTTGTTGAGTTTCATTTCAAGATTAATCTACAAATTCGACACTTGCATTTTAAGCCTGAAATTACTCAACAGTCTACATATAGTCTACACGTTATTTTTTAGTGTAGACGTGATGCAAAATAAATCACTTCATAACAATAACTTGCATCACACCCAACTTTCTCACCATTAGAAACGCCAGTTATAGAAAATATCCACGGCACGTTCCAGCGACTGGCTGGCTTCCAGATACAAACGTTTGTTCATCTGATAACGCAAAGTCAGCTTGTTCACCGGGGTAAACACGCCCACGCCATAACGGATAAACAGATCCGGAGTGATATAACCGGTCAGGCTGACCTGAGTATCATCACCCGTACCTTGAGCATCTAAGGCCAACCCACTTAAACCAAAGGTACGCCCAATCTGGTTGGTCAGGGCACGTGTACCCCCTAAGCCCATACTAATACCAGCCGCGGCAATGGTATTGTTGACGTCTGACTTAAAGCTTTCGGTCTGGCTTAAACCGCTGGCACCTTCATTGATACGACCTGTAATCAAGGCATTTAATGCTTCTTGTTCAGATAAGCCTGCATCGTTATACACCTGAATATTCGGACTACTGGCTGTGCCTGTGACTCTAAAGCCGACCATACTGCCCTGTACGTTTTTATTGGCATCCATGTCTAAAGTTGGGTTAGAAATTGGGCCATTAAAACGCGCAATTGCACGGTTCAAATCCAGACTTTGGCCATAGGCTTCAATCTTGACGCGCTGGCTAACCCCAATTGCACCATTGGCGCGCATGGCGGTTTCCAGACCACGCTGACTCAGATACAGACGGCCCACCAGAGGAATACGGCTGTCAAAGCCCTGGAAGATGACCTGATCACCCAGATTCAGTTCCAGATCAGCACGAATATCCCAAGGACGCGCAGAGCGTAATACCGCCAGCTGGTCTTGCCCTTCATGCACCACACGCACATCTGAAGACAGGCTCACCACCGGATCGGAAGCTTCTGGCATGGAAATTAACGCACGCGGTACATCGACCTTACCATTTAAGCTTAAGCGTTTCTGGGTCGGGAAAACCTCCATGGATAAATCCGGCGTCACAATCGCAGTAATTAGCGGCGCCTGACGTACCAGCAGATTATCCCCTTTTAAGTTCAGCTGAATTTTAGGTACGCCTTTCCAGTCAACATGACCGGTTAAATGCCCCACACCCTGACCGCTGTTAAATGCGCCATTAATTGTGGCCGAATCCTGCCGAATCGAGGAATACAGCTGCACATTGGTCAGGTTCACCGGCAGGGAAATCATGCTGATGGCACCATCTTTCAGACGCATTTCACCTGTGAGCAATGGTGATGTTAAAGTCCCGTTGACTTTGCCTGCAAAAGACAAAGTCCCTGCCATTGTGCGTACGTCGGCAATAAAGGGTTTAAAAACTTTGAGTTGTACCTGATCAAAGGCAATTTCACCGCGCATCGGCTTACGCTCGGTATATGGATCAATAATAACATTGGCATAACCGGCACCAATTTCCGGGGTTTTCACATCCAGTCGAATTTGCAGACCTTCGGCAATACTTTTAGCCACCACAGCCACCTGATCATAGCTTAAGGTAGAACCCAACTCTTGCGGGTCATCACCTGCCAGACCAATCACCCCATTACGGGTTACCAGACGTGCATCAATTTTTGGACGCTGGCCTTGCGCCCAAGATGCTTTGGCATGTCCATTGACTTTACCGGTAATCGCCAGACCTTCCGGCATAAAGGCGGCAAAATCATTCAGGTCGACATTGCGGGTTACAAAGGACAGATTACCGCGGTTTTTATTGACCCGAATAGGCTGGTCAAAACACAACTGGCTTTGCTGGCTCATCCAGCAATGCGCACCCACAAACAGATCGCTGGTTTTGGTCTGGAAGATGACCGAGGCATTCTGACGCTGTACCAGACGGGTTCTTAAGGAGTCAAAATCACCTTTCTGGATTTGACCGAACCAGTTATTTTCGGCATTAAAACCGCCGGCCAGCTGCACATAGAAGCTACTTAAACGGTTTTCCGCTTTCACTTTCAGTAGATGCGCCTGACGGGTACCGGCCAGTGAAATCTCGCCTTTTTGAATTTCACGGTTGCCGCTCCGTAAATTTTCCAGACTGGCCGTAAGCAAGGTCGGGGTATTTTCCGAGGTCGGTAATTCACCGCGTAAACGCATTTTGCGCACACTGAACAGGTTATTTAAACCAAAATCATCGACCACCAGATTGGCGGTGGCCTGCAAACGCGGCTGTGACTGCACATTTAAATAGCCATAAGCACGGCCACGCAAGCCAGCATATAGTTCATACAGTGCAGGTGCATTCAGTTTGATTCTGAGGTTTTGCGCATTCCCGGTGGCCTGAATCTGGTTCTTGGCATAGGCCAGATATAAATTATTGGCCTCAAACTGCTGCGGCAGGAAACCTTGCTGATTGGCATCCATCAACAGGGCCAGATTACCGGTACCACGTACCGGTTTATTGTTGATCATGCCGGCCAAATTGAGCTTTTCAATATTGATGCGTTTAAGCTGATCTGACCAAACCCCTTGGGTACGTACATTGCCCGACAGCTCGCCGCGCACACTCGAGACAAAATAATGCGGTTTAAAGCGGATTAAAGAGGCGTTCAGGTTCCAGCCAATGCCATTTTTCAGGTTCAGCATACCATTGGCCAGAATCTGCCCGGCCACACCGTCATGACGCAGGTCTGAAATCTTGATCAGCTCTGGTGTACCGGACAGTTTCAGCTTTAAACTGCCCTGACTGGCTTCCAGCAAACTGCTGTTGAGCGCACCATCATAATTGACCGCAAAGCTCTTGAAGCCGCCACCCGCACGTTCATCATGGAACAGCAAGGCCACGGTACTGTTCCCGGTCAGATGCACCGTTTCATCCTGCTCGGCCAGCCGCCCGCGTAAATCAATATTGTTTAAATGAATAATCTGCTGGTTTGGACGGGCAAAACCATTGGCCTGCAAACGGCCATTCAGCAGATTGACCGGAGCAGCATCAGCAATAATTTGCGGATTAAAATTGTCCGCATTTAAGGTAGCATTCCATTTGAGCTGGCGCTTGTCGGTTGGCAGTTCAATCAGCGCACGACCCGTCAAGGTGCTGGCGCCGGCGTTATAACTAAAGCTAGGTACATCCAGATTATTGTTCTTCAGATTCAGCTCGGCCTTGTACATGCCCGCTGGTAAAGCACCCTGCTCATGCTGCGCCACCTGGGTTGCGACAAAAATCTTTTGCTGGCCTTCGACCAGGGCCATCTGCACATCACCCGATTCACTGGATAACCAGCCAATATAAGGCATCGCGCGGTCAATATTGTTCCAGCGTACATCCAGCACCATGGGGTTTGGCTGGCGGTTTTTCGGCGCATTCTGATCCAGTTTCAGGTTCCAGGTTTCATAGCGGTCAAAATCGACCTGCGCCGTCAGATGGGTTCCATTTTCTAAATGGCCTTTAGAGGCAATTTGAGCATCCAGACTTGGCGGCAGAAAATCCTGCACCACCTGCGGAATGAGTGGGTCTTTCGGATTAATCTTGTCCAGGCGACCGGTAATATCCCAGCTGACGCGCTCGTTCCAGCCGACCACACCAGCCACATTCACGGCGCCCTGCATCAGCTGGCCATTTAAGTTGCTGATGTTCAGCTGATTGACCAGATCGGTATGCATGAGCGCGGTATATTGTCCTGTTGGAATATCTTTACCCATCAGATCGGTAGCGACATCTAAATCCAGACGCTTGATATCACCCTTAAACTTGGCTGTGCCGTCTTCTGTATACAGCTCCCAGTCTTGTAACAGCGGCCAATGGTATTGATTAAACTGCAGCTCACCAAACATCGGCACATTTTCACGCATTGGATGCAGCACCACCCAACCGGTGAGCAAATCGGGCGTATAGGTCGCCACCCCGGCCTGAACGGTATCTAAAGACCCTTTGGCGACGACTTTAATATCATGAATATTCAGGCTGTTGTTTAACGAAGGTAAATTCACATCGCCAATGGCATTCAGCGGATATTTGCCATAAAAATCCATATCGCCGCTGGCATTTTTGACCGACAGATAATCCATACGCATACTGGAATCTTCAAATTCCAGTTTGGTGCCCGACCACAGCGCATTGTTCAGGATTACATCATAAAAATTGACTTTGCTGCCAGCTGAAGTCTGAATCAGCAAACGGTCCAGATCGGCATGATCAAGCCGGAGTACAAAAGGCAGACGGATTTCATTAAACTTGAATGGTCCATCACTTGGCGGTCCTTTGGTGGTAATTTGCAGATTACGCACATCGGCATGGGTAAAATGGATTTCCTTATTCAGCACGGCGCGCCAGCCCAGCATGACATCAGCGCGGTCAATTTTGACATCCACCGATTTCAGTGTGACCAGAATATTGCGCAGGATAATACCGCGCAATAAGTTCCCGCCTTCATATTCATACTGAATGATCTGCTGACGTTCCAGCACCCGGTCAAGCAGGAATTTACTGCCACGGTCGGTCGAGAACATGATTGCCAAAGCCGATACCAGCAACACCACCATAAACAGCAGTGACAACAAGGCACTTCTGACTATTCTGCGCTTTTTGGGTACAGGCGCGGGTGTATTTGGTTGCTGTTCAACTTCAGCCATAGTTCTCTCTAAATCTTAATTTTATAATTGCGAGCCAATAAAGAAATGCAGACGAATTGGATGATTCTCATCCGAAATGCCCGAAGCGACATCAACCCGAATCGGGCCAATTGGGGATGCCCAGCGTACCCCTAAACCGACACTGTATTCGGTCGGATTGCTAAAATCGGCATCATAAGCATTACCAAAATCGCTAAAAATTGCTGCGCGCCAGCCTTCCCTGAACTGATAGTTATATTCCAGTGAGCCCACCCCAAGTGCTTGTCCACCAATTTTAAAGCCATCAATTTGCGGAGACAGGCTCTTAAAGTCAAAACCGCGAATGGTCTGATCCCCACCGGCAAAGTAACGTAGATTATAAGGCACTTTGCTAAAATCTTCGGTCACGATATAACCCAGATCGGCACGACCAACAAACTGATGATCGTTATTTTCACCCAGAGAATAAATAAAACGCCAGCCGGCATTTAAAATTGCCATATCGGCATCGGACAACAGGCTTTCACTGCCGAGTTCAACTTTATAAATCTGCTTGAAACCACGGGTCGGATTGACACGCGGGCTGCTGTCGGTACGTGACAGTTCATAACCAAACAGTAAAGATTGCTGCTCGGTGGAACCATTGCCAATAAAGGCGTCAGGAATCTTGTCAATATCGACCACACCGTTCTGGGTTAAACGGTCCAGACGGTAACGCAGACCATAAGCATGTTGCCAGCTGCCACGCGGATTTTTAATAATCCGGTCGGCGCCGGCCACTGCCGATTCAATTAACAGGTCATTACCGGCAGAAACATCGCTACGCTCTTCACGTTCATAACCGGCCACCAAGGTAATATAGTCATTCAGTGGATGATTATAAGGAATGCTATAGCGGCCATCTAAAGACTGGCGGATTTCAGACAGTTCCAGGTTGGCGTCGAAGGAATGACCACGACGGTTAACAATGGCCCGGCGATACTGGCCACGTACACGCATTCCGGTATCTGTGCCATAACCGGCACCAACTTCTGCACTGTTCAGTTTGTCGGCGTTCAAAGTCACAATCACCGGAATTTTCTTTTCCAGACGTGCCTGTTCTTTTAGCCGCTCTTCTTCTGATTGCTGGGTTTGCTGTTCGACCCGTAGCTGACGGATGTTTTCATTCTGCTCCGCTTCCTGAGTACCAGCAAACTGGTCTTCATCCACCACTGACTGGGTCACTTCTTCAGTCGAGCTTAAATCTTTCTGGTCCTGAACCGGCTGGAAATCTTCAGCAGAAAGTTTGCGCTGATCAACCAGGGCCTGAATATCCGGTGGCAATTCTGGGGGGCGTTCCAGCGGATCGGGACGCATGGTATCGACCAGCGTATAGTTAAAATAACGTGAGTTGGTCAGGTTATTGGCCAGACCGTTGACCCGCCAGAAGGTGTAATCGGCGCCATCTTCCCACGGCACCATGCTTTCTAGAATATCCATATCCAGAGGAAATTCCTTGCTCGGATCACTCATCCGGAACTGGGCTGGCCCCAGCGTATAACGCTCGCCGGTTTCATAGCGCAGATTAATATCGGCAGTATTTTGCGGCTGTGCCACTTTCACATCATGCAGGCGCCAGTAGCCATCAAAGAAACCATTATTGGAGGCAGCATCATTAATCCGGGTTTTGGTCTCTTCATACAGACCGTGGTGAAACACATCGCCCACATCCTGATCAGGCAGGACGCGAATCACCTGGAACTGCGCCAGATTTTCACCCGGGCCGCTAAATTCAATATTCTGTTCCTGCACACGCACCGGTGTATTTGGCGTGACTAAAACCCGTACCCGGCTGTCATTCAGCTTTTCAAACTTGAATTCGGCATGATAAAAGCCGACGGCCTGTGCCGCCTGATTAGATAAAGAACGCAGCTGCGGTAAAGCCGAGGGAAAATCGGCAAAAGATTCCTGGGTAAAACTGGACAGTTTGCCGCGCACATTGGCACGCAGATTTTCCATTGCCGTGGCATAGGCCTCTGCAGAAACTTCACCGCTATTTTCGTCGCCGGTAATGACCACATCGGCACTAATCCGGGGCACCTGTGCAGTATTCAACTCACGCGGTGGACGTACCTTATACAGCAAGCGCCGGAAAAAGCCCGGTTTATCGGCATCAGCCACTTCTGTATTTAGGCCCAATTCGGTCAGGGTTCGGCCGGAGGTATTGGCTTCCACCACAATCTGGCTGTCGGCACGGATACTGTCCATCAGCTGGTCGACATTGACCGGAGACTGGTTAATTTCAGCCAGTTCCTGCTGGGTGGCATCATTAATCAGTACTTCAGTATTCTGCTCGGCGCGATACTGGCGTGCTTCCTGTTTGGCCTGTTCAGCGATCTGGAAAATTTCTGCGGCCATATTGGCATCGACCGGCAATACCGGTAAATCATCCAGATTTTCCAGTTCAATTGGCTGAAAGGCGGCTATCGGTTCACTGCTATTTTGCTGCTGTTGCAACATCTCCAGACTGTCCGGCTCAGTGCTGGGCACCTGAAAATTTTCAATTTTTTCTAATTCTTCAGGGGTATCTTTACCTTGGCTGAGCGCCAGATCACGAATTTCCTGCTTCATGTCGGCGGATGCGACCGGATCGCTCGCCGGTTCCGCCACTGCGGGAGGATTTTGACTAAAGCCCTGCTGTGCGACTAAACTTAAAAAGATGCTCAGACAAAGTTGTCTGGAATGCCTCCACTGAATTATGGCATGCATACTGTTAGACAGCGCAGACTTTTTAAAAGTTCGGTTCACAAGCATAGAAAACTCTAAATTTAATCTTTTTAATGGAAAAATCCGCAATGAAATGTTCGCTAACAGACTCTAATTTATTGGATTTTTTCAACAGTGAAAACACTGCAAAATATCATACATGATTTTCGGGCAATTATATCAATTGTACACATTTCTTAATAAAACTAATGAAGTCCACTTCTTATGGAAAAAAATGAAAATTTGCTAGCCACACGACGCTTCTTGCCCATGTTCTGTACCCAGTTTCTGGGCGCGCTGAATGACAACGTGTTTAAGCAGGCTTTGCTGCTGGTGATTACCTATGGCTGGATCAGTCAGCAATCTGGCAGTATCAGTACCCTGAATAATCTGGCGGCACTGCTGTTCATTTTACCCTATTTTATTTTCTCGGCCACAGCCGGCCAAATTGCCGATAAATATGAACGCTCGCAGCTGGTGCGTTATTTAAAACTGCTAGAAATTGCGGTGATGTTACTGGCCACCGTCGGCTTCCTGATCGGCAACTTATGGCTGCTGATGTTTGCCCTGTTTTTAATGGGTACCCAATCGACCTTTTTTGGTCCCATCAAATATGCGATTTTGCCGGAAATCCTGAAACCGAATGAGTTGATGTCGGGAAATGCACTGTTCCAGTCCGGCACTTCAATTGCCATTCTGGTCGGGATGATTCTAGGCGGCGCGGTGATTTCCCTCTCCGCTGGTAATTTACTCTGGATCAGCCTGACCGTGCTGGCTATTGCTGTGGTCGGTTATCTTGCCAGCCGTTTTATTTTAAAACAGCCGATTGCAGCGCCACAGTTACAGGTGGACTGGAACTTTTTCCGTACCAGTATTCAAACCTTAAAATACGCCAAAAACCTGCCGCTGATTTTTCTGATTTTACTCGGCAACTCCTGGTACTGGTTTTATGGCGCGACGTATCTGACCCAAATTCCGCAGCTGACCCAGCAAAACCTGCATGCTTCTGAAAATGTGGTCAGCTTGCTGCTAACTTTCTTCTCGGTCGGGATTGGTGTCGGTTCATTACTTTGTCGTAAAATTGGCGGCCCCGAGGTAAATATCAAGATGGTACCGATTGGTGCGGTCGGTTTAACCGTATTTGCGTTTTATCTGGCTGCTGCACTGGCCTTTGTACCACCACAAACTGGTGAACTGCTGGGCTTAAGTGAAGCCTTTCAGCAAGGCTGGAGTTATTATCATGTGATGCTGGCCGTGACCTTGCTCGGTATTAGCGGTGGTTTTTATATTGTGCCCCTATATGCCATGATGCAGGCCTATTCACCGCGCTCACATCGTGCCCGGGTGGTGGCAGCCAATAACATTTTAAATGCGATTTTTATGGTTTCTTCGGCCATCTTCTCGATTATTATTTTAAGCGTGCTGCAAATTGATCTTAAAATTCTGTTTTGCATTACTGCTGTTTTAAGCGCCATATTCACCATCTGGCTCTTGTTTAAACTCAAGTCTATGCTTGATACTGCAGCAGACCCTCTGGAGGATTAAATTCATGCGTCATTACACCGGTCTCGATAAGTTTATTCATTCATTTGATCAGGCCTTACGCAGCCTGGTTCCGGGCGTCACCTCGGCTCAGCGCGATAATCCTGGGCAAAATGCTCCAACTCAATTAGCAGTGAGTGAAGCGCGTCATGTAGCGGGATTAATGCGGGTTAATCATAGCGGTGAAGTCTGTGCGCAGGCACTGTATCATGGTCAGGCACTCACAGCGAAGTTACCGAATGTACGCCGTGAAATGGAACAGGCCGCCATTGAAGAACAGGATCATTTGGCTTGGTGTGAAGACCGTTTAAAAGAACTGGATAGCCATACCAGCCTGCTGAATCCGGTCTGGTACGGACTATCTTTCGGGATGGGCGCTATTGCCGGAATTGCCGGAGACAAATATAGCTTAGGTTTTGTGGCGGAAACCGAGCGTCAGGTCAGCCTGCATTTAGAAGATCATATTCGTCAATTGCCAGCACATGATGAACGCTCGCGCAAAATTCTGGAACAAATGAACGAAGATGAGTTACATCATCGTGATACTGCGCTGAATGCGGGCGGAGTTGATCTCCCTGCGCCTGTGCGTATTGCCATGACCGGTATTTCAAAATTAATGACCAAGACCAGTTATTATATTTAAGCGTTTTATCTTCATCATGTTTGATGATTTGATGAAAGATTCCAAAAACAGCCTGCATCCTCGCAGGCTGTATTATCATTCGTGTGCAAGCTTAAGCAGAATTAACACACCCAATTTATCTACTTGATTTAAAAAGCCCGGTATAAAACCGGGCTTGCTGATAAATCATGTCATCTTCACGCTGAACATTGAATTACAGGAAATGGATGGGGCTGATGAGCAAATGCCGCATTGTGCCACAGCTCGAACATCGGGATTTTTACATCCAGAGCCAGCGGTAATTTTTTCGGATTAAATTGCATTTGCTCCAGGCTTGTCCCCCAAGCAATTAAATCCACATCTAAACTGATTTGATGTGAAGGTCGTACCCGCCCGGAATCTGCTTCTAACTGTTTTAGCAAGGCCAGAATCTGCTCGACACTGTGTTCACTCTTGAGCAGACAGGCTGCATTCCAGTAATCCGCACCAATCCCATCCCGGCACGGAATCAGATAAATCGAGGAACACTGCAAACGCCCCAAACGCGACAGCGCAGCAAATGCCTGTTGAAAATGCTGTTCAGGATGAGAATTACTCGCCAGTGCTAGGGCGAAAATCGTTTCGTTGGCGTTCAAGACGAATTCCTACAGATTGGGCTTGCGGGATAATGGCAGGCTTGCGGATGCTAATCATAATCGATTCAACTGTAGGATAGTGAGCAAAAAGTGCATCCAGCACCAGCTTTGCTGCATGTTCAATCAATTTTGGCTGAGCAGCCTGAATCACTTGCGCAGAAATTTCGCAAATTTCGGCATAGTTCAGGGTATCTTCCAGTTCATCAGAACAGGCTGCCTGCTCCAGACTGCACTGAATGGTTAAGTCCAGCAGCAAAGGCTGAATAATCTGACGCTCCCAGTTAAAACAGCCCACCACTGTTTCGACCTTTAAGCCTTCAATAATAATTGCGTCCATCGGATTACTCGGGCGTGTATAACGTGAATCATCGCCTACCTGCCACATCAGCATCACGTGTGTCGCTTTGCGATGTAGCAGCAGCTTATTATATAAAAGCTGGGCGATGTCTATAAATTAATGTTTGAGCAGCAGATTTGGGTCCATACTTTGTACCATCTGCAAGCGCTGGTCGGCATAAATGTCGGTATACGGCGCCAGGATACGCATGAAACGGTCAAAGTACAGCATTTGCTTGAACAGCAGCGCGAAATCACGCGGGAAACGGATGCCATGACGTTCACCAACCGCCACCATATCCATCATGATGTCATTTAAATCGGCCGGATTTGAACTGAGGATTTCCTGTGGATCGGCCAGCAGTACACCACTAAACAGACGTTCCAAATCTTGCGCCAGCACTTGGGTGTTAATCTGGGTATCGGTCATGCCCATTTTCAGCATGTTTTCCGCCATCAGCGTGTAGTCGGTATTCTGCAAGGCATCCATAAAGGCGATACAGGCCGTCCAGACTTCAGGCTTCAGCTGCCCGACAATACCAAAATCAATAAAACCGACGCGGCCATCTTCCAGCAGCATCAGGTTGCCAGCATGCAGGTCGGCATGGAAACTGTTACACATCATCAGGCTGCCAAACCAGGTATTCATGGCGGTAATTAACACCTGCGACGGGTCTTTGGCATAATGTTTTACCACTTCAAAATCGGTTAAAGGCACCCCGAAAAGACGCTGCATGGTCAACACCCGGCGAGTAGAATACTGATGATAAACCTTCGGCGCTGTTGCAGCCTGATTCTGGGTCAGGTTCAGATAATTGACAAAATCATCCAGGTTTTTGGCTTCTTCAATAAAGTCGACTTCGCGCACCATACGGACTTTAATTTCTTCGACAATATCAGCCAGAGAGGCGAATTTTACTTTTGGTACGGCTTTTTCCAGCAGCTTGGTGGCCCAGTGCAGCACATTCAGGTCAGTATATAAAATGGTTTCCACACCCGGTTTCTGGACTTTAATCACCACATCTTCGCCCGAGACCAGCTTGGCAGCATGCACCTGGGCAATGGAAGCCGAAGCCAGCGGGGTTTCATCAATTGAGGCAAAAATCTCGCCTAAATCTCGCCCGGCAAATTCCGAAGCCAGCACCTGCTGTACATAGCTAAACGGCAATGATGGAGTTTGATCTAAACAGCCCTGAAACTCTTCCACATACTCACGTGGAAACAAAGATGGCGTGCTGGCAATAAACTGCCCCAGCTTGATATAGGTTGAACCGAGCGATTCAAAGGTTTCACGCATCAGTTTGGCATTGCTGGGTTTTTCAGTCGCATATTTCAGGCCGGCTTTGGCCGCCACGACTGCCGTTTCGCCCATACGCGCCACGGAACGAAGGCCATCTAACCAGATATTGTTTTTCATAATGTCTTCGATGAAATTAAATTTGAGTCAGTGTAGCAAAAAATTGGTGTCAGATAGATTTATCTTGCCTGACAGCATGGGCAATTTCGGTCTTTTTCAAACGCCAGCAGGCGCTGTTTTAAACTCAGCCCATCCCAGAGCAGCAGCTTCTGTTTTAACGCAGCAATTCCCAGACCTAAATAGATCAAGGTATGATGCGCCTGTAAACTGGCCATCACATTCGGAGTCGTGGCCAGCACACCAGAATCGGCGCAGCGTAGGCTTTCATTGACCTGATCTTCTTTTGGAAACAGGCATTCATAGCAGGCCGAATCACCTTCCACCATAAACAGTTGGCCCTGAAAACCAATAGCCGAGGCGCTAATCAGCGCCACCTGATGCTGGACACAAACACGGTTGACCAGATAACGGGTACTGAAATTATCGCAGCCATCCAAAACCAGATCCTGCTGAGCAATCAGTTCGGCAGCATTGCTGTCATCCAGTTTGGCTGTGATGGCATGCACCTGAATATGCGGATTAATCTTTTGCAGACGCTTGGCCAGAATATCGGCCTTATAGAAGCCTAAATCTTCTGCGCTATAGGCAATTTGACGTTGCAGGTTACTGACTTCAATCGTATCGGCATCAATAAGGGTGATTTTTCCGACCCCGGCGCGCGCCAACAGTTCGGCACTGCTACAGCCGATACCACCACAGCCGACAATCAGCACATTGGCCAGTTTTAATTTTTCCTGCGCTTCGATGTCCCAGCCATCCAGCAAAATCTGGCGACTATATAAATGCATTTCTGCATCGCTCAGTTCCTGCCAGTTATCCTCAAGTGTCACCATTTATCTTCCTGTTTTTTGCTGGCTATAGTGTAATTCGATTGATTTTTTTTAACAGCCTTACCCGCTGTTTTTTCGATTTCACTGCTTTTCATTTTATGTATAGCCTCTTGGTCTGGATGATATGTAAACAACTGTCTTGCCTGATGCGATTTTGTTGAGCGCAGATATTGTTTTACCCTGAATCTGTATGAGTTAGGTGAGACCGCTACGCGAAGCACAAAAATCGTTTTACTCTGCTTGTAAATGAGTTCTTTTGCGTAAAAGCGCATTTACTGACATCAGGAGCAGAGCACATGAACGATCAACATAACCGCGACAAATTATGGGAACTGATTAAAGATGTACGCTTCACCATGATCAGTCACCACACCGAAACCCAAGAAATTCATGCACAGCCAATGACCATGCTCAATTCTGAAAAGCTGCATGAACGTCAGAATTTGTATTTTATTTTGCGTGACAGCAATGATCTGGTTACAGCAGTGACCAGCGGCCGTAACCAGATTGGTCTGGCGTTCTCCAAACCCTCAGACGGGATTTATGTGTCGATGAGTGCACATGCGCAAATCAGTACAGATCGTGCCCTGATTGATCAGCTCTGGAATCCATGGGCGGAAAACTGGTTTAACGGCAAGGATGATCCTTCGGTGCGTGTTCTGGTGGCAGAAGCGATTAGTGCCGAATACTGGAATGTCACCGACAATAAAGTCACCCAGTTATTTAAAGTACTGAAAGGCAATCTGACCGGTAAAACTGGTGAACCCAATTCTGAACACCAGAAAATGGATTTATAACAGCCACATATACGCCTTGAAATAGCCATAAAAAAAGTCACGCTTTGACCTGTATTTTGCAGATTCTTGCGTGACTTTTTATAGATAAAAATAAAACTGATAATAATCAATATCAAGAAACCAAATGTAATGACATACAAATTACATAAATTAAATAATTTTAATTGTCTTCTATCTCCTCTTAACTGACTTTTTCCAACAGTATCTGTTTATCAATTTCCTGCTGCTTAAGGATATTGCGTTGAATCTTGCCGCTGGAGGTTTTGGGTAAAGCCTCGACAAATTCAATCTCTTTCGGATAAGCATGTTTGGATAAACGTGAACGCACATAATGCTGTAGTTTTTGTTCCAGTGCCGGACTTGCAGCAAATTGTGCTTTTAGCACCACAAAGGCTTTAACGATTTCAGTACGCGCCGGGTCCGGTTTACCCACCACGGCTGATTCCAGCACTTCCTCGCATTCCAGCAAGGTGCTTTCGACATCAAACGGTCCGACCCGATAGCCCGAAGTTGTAATGACATCGTCTGCACGCCCAATAAAATCAATCCCGCCCAGTTCGTTTAAACGCACCGTATCACCAGTTAAATAATACTGACCCACAAAGGATTTACGGTTATGCCCAGCATAGCCTTTAAACCACATTAATGGAGATTGTGATTCATCCAGCGCCAGCGTGCCAATCTCACCCGCGGCGACTTCCTGATGCTGTGCATTCAATACTGCAAAACGATGTCCCGGAATGGCATACCCGGCCGAGCCGACTTTTTTGTGATGTTTCAGTGCATGATGATTGGCAATCACCATGCCCAGTTCAGTTTGTCCGTACTGATCGTAAACATTGACCTCGAGATCCTGTTTAAACCAGTGAATAACTTCTGGGGTTAGTGGCTCACCGGCACTGCTGACCACGCGTAAGGTTTTAGGTACACCGGCAAATTTTTCTTTAAAGCCAAAGAACATACGAAAGGCTGTTGGCGAACCGGCCAAATTGCTGACCTGATATTTTTGAATGACTTCCAGTGCATGATCGACACTAAATGGTCGTTCATCCATGATAATACTATGCCCCAGACTGAGCGGCCCGGTAATGCCATAATACAGCCCATAAGCCCAGCCCGGATCGGCCAGATTCCAGAACGAATCTTCAGCACGTAAATCCACCGCATGCTGCATATAACCTTTAAAGGCCAGCAAGGCTTTTAAAGGCACCGGTACCGATTTTGCCAGACCCGTAGTACCCGAAGTAAACATCATCAGGAAATCATCATCAAAGCTGCGCAGTACCGGCTCAAAACTGGCAGAATGCTGATTCAGCTGCTGCCAGAAATCGGCATCACTTGTTCCAGCGGCTTCGGCACCGACGGTTAATATACCAATCTGCTGCAACGAACTCAGTTTGGCGCGCTGCTCGGTATGGGTCACAATAAAGCGGGTATTGGCAGCCTCCAGCCGGTGTTCAATCGCTTTCGATTCAAAGGCCGTAAATAGCGGCTGATAGACCGCGCCCATCCGCCAGGTGGCCAATACGGTAATCAGTAATTCCGGAGTACGTGGCAGCAGACCGGCAATACAGTCGCCTGCTTTTAAACCCATGGCCTGAAAATAATTGGCCAGCTTGCCCGAAGCCTCAGCCAGCTGATCAAAGCTCCAACGGGCTGATTCACCCTGCTTACCTTCCCAGATCAAAGCGGTGTGCTGCTGTCCGCAATATCGACCACAGCATTCGGTATAGGCATTCAGCGCCTGTGCCGTTCCCTGTAACTGGGTAGCAATCAGTTGTTCCAAATTAAAATCTTGATAGGCGTCTTGCAACGTTTTCATGGGGGCAACCTCTTATCCTTCGGGGCGATTGATCTGCAAAAACATCCGTATTGCAGGACGTGTTCCTTGTTGTTTTCATGCCATCGGGCTGATGGTCTGCAGTCCATCCGACTGCAGGGTTATTTCTTATACTGCTATTTTTAGGTTGTGCCCATGCAAAGTGGTCTTCACATGGGAGATGGGTTAGATGATGAATAGCATCTTATGCTTCAGTTCAGCATAAGGAGGGCACCACTGCAATTTCCATTGGCCTCAATCGTGATGCCGTGTTTGGACATATTGCTGTATCAACGCCGGTTTAAGACTGGGTCACAGCCCGGGCAATCACCAAACGCTGAATATCCGAAGCGCCTTCATAAATCTGGCTAACCCGAACATCGCGGTAAATCCGTTCTACCGGGAAGTCGGACACATAACCATAACCGCCATGAATCTGGATGGCATCGGAGCAGACGCGCTCTGCCATGGTTGAAGCAAACAGTTTGGCCATCGAAGCCTCTTTTAAACACGGTAAACCGGCATCTTTTAAGCTGGCTGCATGCAAAATCAACTGACGCGCCGCTTCAATTTGCGTGGCCATATCGGCCAGACGAAAAGCCACTGCCTGATGTTGCACGATCTCAACCCCAAAGGCTTTACGTTCATTGGCATATTCCACGGCGGCATCTAAAGCAGCACGCGCCATCCCCACCGATTGGGCAGCAATCCCGATCCGGCCTGACTCCAGATTGGACAAAGCAATTTTATAGCCTTCGCCTTCCTGACCGAGCAGATGATCAGCTGGAATACGGCATTGATCCAGCACAATAGTCGCCGTATCGGAACAATGCTGCCCCATTTTGTCTTCTAAACGCGATACGATATATCCGGGGTTCTCGGTCGGGACCAAAAAGCAGGAAATGCCTTTTTTGCCAGCAGATTTATCGGTCACAGCAAAGACCAAAGCCAGCTGGGCGTGTTTACCGGTGGTAATAAACTGCTTAGTGCCATTTAATATCCAGCTGTCACCATCACGTTCAGCCTTGCATTCGATGGCACTGGCATCGGAACCGACTTGCGGTTCGGTCAGGCAAAAACAGCCTAACCATTCACCGGTCGCCAGTTTGGTCAGATAATGCTGTTTTTGCGCTTCAGTGCCATAACGCTGAATGATGCCGCACGGTAAAGAGTTTTGCACACTCACAATCGTCGAAATCGCACCATCTCCTGCGGCAATTTCCTCTAAAGCCAGCACCAGCGAGATATAATCCAGACCGGCACCACCCCACTGTTCCGATACAGTCATACCCAGTGCACCTAAAGCGCCCAGCTCTTTCAGTTCCTGTGCCGGAAACTGTGCGGTTTTATCGCGTTCGGCTGCGGTCGGTTTCAATTTCTCCTGCGCATAGCTACGCATCATGTCCTGAACCATTTTTTGTTGTTCATTTAAAATCATTGCTTTCTCGTTCTCATTACGTTGGATTCGGCTGAAGTACGCTGGCTGATCTAAAAACTTGGGGGATGGTCTAGCTGCAGCATCAGCACGACAACCAGACCAGATGGGTTTATCTTATTTTTATTTACTTAGGCTATTTATTTAACCCAGCAAAGGGCTGCTTTTTTAAGCATTGTACTTATTTAGGCTGCATCCGGATCGCACCATCCAGACGAATCACCTCACCATTCAAATAGCCATTTTCAAAAATCTGTCCTACCAACTGGGCAAATTCATGTGGCTTAGCCAGACGCGGTGGATATGGCACCATCTGCCCCAAAGCATCCTGCACATGCTGTGGAAAGGCTTTCAGCATTGGTGTTTCCATAATCCCCGGTGCAATGGTCATCACGCGGATCGATTCACGGGCCAGTTCACGCGCTAGCGGCAAGGTCATCGCCACAATCGCACCTTTGGACGCAGAATAGGCCGCCTGACCAATCTGTCCTTCATACGCCGCCACTGAAGCGGTATTGACAATTACACCGCGCTCTTCTTCACCAGCTTGCAGTTGATATTTGGCCATCAGCTGCGCAGCAAAACGAATCATGTTAAAGCTGCCACTGACATTAATGTCCAGCACTTTCTGGAACATGCTTAAGCTATGTAAGCCTTCTTTGCCCAGCACTTTGGCTGAAGGTGCGATGCCGGCACAGTTGACCAGACCATTTAACTGGCCATAGTGCTGCTCAATCTCGGCAAAGAATTGCTCTACCGCGGCTTCATCGGTCACATCCAGCGCCTTAAACTGGGCTTTTTCACCCAATTGCTGTGCCATTTGCGTACCCAGCTCCTGATTCATATCGACCAGAATGACATTGGCCCCCTGCTCCACCAGATACTGTGCAGTAGCAGCGCCCAAACCAGATGCACCACCGGTAACCACACATACTTTTCCTTGAATCTTCATTTTATTTTCCCAAATAGTTTTGTTATCAATGACACATACTCGACTTAAGATGCAGAGTAATCAGACTCCAGCTTGAGTACAATTTCCAAATACAGCATCCTGCATGATGCCTTTGAACAATAGCATTTTTAACATAATTTTAAATTGAATAGACACGCGATGACGCCATCCCATTTGCATTATAGTAAAGGCACCATTTCTATTGCACTGGTGCATGAAGCACTGCAAGCCGCCCAGCAGCAAGGGGTGGAAATTCACTCCATTCTGACCCGGGCCGGTATTCCGCTGGAGCTGATGCATTCGGCCAAAGCGCGGGTGTCGGTGCTGCAATATGGGCAGCTGTGGATTGCCCTGGCCGATGCCATGAATGATGAGTTTTTTGGTATGGACAGCCATCCGCTGCGCCGTGGCAGTTATCGTTTATTGTCCAAATGGGTCTACTCTGCCGATACCATTGAAACCGCACTGAAAGAGATTCTAAAGTTTTTCAACCTGATTCTGGATGATCTGCGCGGGGAACTGCAGCTCAACAAAGATGCTGCTGTGCTGACCCTTCATGATCGGGCGCAGCCCAAAGCCATGTTCAGTTATGCGACTTATTTAATGCTGGTGCATAGCCTGATCTGCTGGCTCAGTGGACAGCGCATTGCCATTCAAAAAATCGAACTAAAATGCCCGGCTCCAAGCGATGATGCAGATTATCGGGTGCGCTTTTGTGAAAACATTCGCTATGAACAACCCGACAACCGAATCTATTTTGATGCGCAGGCTTTGGGTCTAAAAATCAAGCAGGATGAGCGCAGCTGGAAACGCTTTTTACAGCTAACCCCGTATAACCTGCTGGTGCGTTTTAAAAATCCGCATGCGTTAAGCACGATGATTCGCAAACAACTGATGCAGCGCCCACCGGGCGAATGGCTGGAACTGCATGAACTAACCCGACAGCTGAATATGTCAGGCGCCACCTTTCAGCGCCGTTTAAAACAGGAAGGCACCAGCTATCAGCAACTAAAAAATGAAATCCGCCGCGATACTGCGATTGAACTGCTCTCGAAAACCGAGCTATCGCTACAAGATATTAGCGAACGGCTGAATTTTCATGATCCAAGCGCCTTTCACCGCGCCTTTAAAAAGTGGACTGGCTTAAATCCCGGGGCCTATCGGCAGAATCAAAGCTAGCCGTTATTTTATACTGATATTTTTAACTCAGAACTTTTAAATATAAGTTGCAATATGAAGCACTTGGCATTTCAAGTGCAGTATTTGAACCGGTCATTCATCGTAACAGCATTGCCAATCACCCCAAAATAGATTAATTTTCACTCAATTTATCGCATAGATTCTATGCAATTTTGGCTGTAATCCCTCCTCCTCCTTGTTGTACTCCATCTTTAGAGGTTCCCATGCTTAAGATGATTGATGTGCTTGCACAAAATCTGGTTCAAAATTTTAATCACGCACTTTCTACTCCTTCAGAGCAACTTGATGAATTGCTGAATCAAGGCATTCTCAACACCTCTGAAGATCAGTTACGTAATGCGATGGCGGCATTTTTTGATCGTGAAGATGCGCTAGAAGCGGCACAAGCCTTAGATATTCCTCAGGAAGATCTGCACGCCTTACAAGCAGGCTTAGCACTTAAAGATGAAAACCTGAGCGAAACGGCAAAAATTGTAGCGCTGTGTCTGGCTTTAGAAACCGATAGCCTGGCTCAAGTGGAAGTATCTGACTGTCTGCAAGATTATCCAATGTAAATCTTGAGCAGTTACCCAACGCCTTATTCAAGTGACGCTACGGCGTCACTTTTTTTGACTGGATTATACTGAATCATCCCAACGTATACGGCTTGCATTGCCTTGTCCGGCTATGGAACACTACGGCTGAGCATCCGCGCAGAAGCACTATGATTATTCGGGATAAAAGCAACAGTTTCGCATTACTTTTTGCATGGTCAGGCACCATCTTGCCCAAGGTCATGCCGGCCTTAATGATGGTGGTGTTCATTTCCACCGTGCTGGTCTATCTGTCCTCGCATCATTATGTACAGGCGCCGGCCGTGCCCGCGATTGGCTTTACCATTTTCGGGGTTATCCTGTCGATTTTCCTCAGTTTCAGAAATACTGCCAGTTATGAACGCTGGTGGGAAGGCCGCAAATTATGGGGGCAGCTGATTGCCACCTCACGCCATCTTGCCCGTGATTCCTATGTGTTGCCGCCCGCCGAACGTCAGGTGCTGATGTATCGGGTAATGCTGTTTAGCAATTTACTGAAAAACCGGCTGCGCACCCAGAATGAGCCGATTGATTTTTATCATAACAAGGTCAATTTAAGCCCGGCCGATTATCAGGCGCTGTTTGGGCATATTAATGCCGCCCAGTTTATTCTGGAACAGATTCAGAAAGATCTGGTCAAGGCCCTGCACAGCGGCGAACTGTCAGATATTGTTTATCATGGCCTGAACAAGCACATTATCAGCTTAGGGGATATTCAGGCCGGTTGTGACCGGATTCTGACCACACCTTTGCCGTTTTCGTATTCGGTATTGCTACACCGCACCGTGTACTGTTTCTGCTTTATTCTGCCTTTTAGTTTAGAGGCGAATTTAGGTATCTGGACCCCCATTCTGGTGGGATTGATTGCCTATCTGTTTTTGGGCTTGGATGCCTTAAGCGAACAGCTGGAAGAACCGTTTGGCCTGCAAGACAATGACCTGCCACTGAGTGCCATGGTCCGGCTCATCGAACGAGAAATGCTGAGTGCCTTGGGTGAAGAATTACCTCCGGCCATTCAGGCGATTAAAGGCAACCTGACTTAATCGCCGAGTTGGCCGATAGTCACCCGATCATTGCCGCCATAATCTTTCACTGTACGGACTTGTTTATAACCAGCTTGAGTAAACAGATGACGAACCGCATCGCCCTGATCATAGCCGTGCTCAAGCACAACCCAGCCATTTACGGTCAGATGTTTTTTGGCTTGCTGAATAATCATCTCAATATCAGCCAGACCATTTTTGTCTGAAACCAGCGCACGTTCCGGCTCAGTTGCCAGATCTGGCATATGCTCATCGTCTGCATCAATATACGGTGGATTAGATACAATCGCATCAAAGAACTGCCGACCAAATGGTTTAAGCCATGAACCAAGGATAAATTGCACCTGATCCAAATCATGCTGTTCTGCATTATATTTGGCAACTTCCAGTGTAGGTTCATAAATATCCGAAGCTGTTACAGACCAGTTCGGGCGCTCAGACGCCAGTGACAAGGCAATGGCGCCTGTACCAGTCCCCAAGTCAACAATTCGCGCATCTTCCGGCAAGTCTAATTTCAGGACTGTTTCGACCAGCACTTCGGTATCCGGGCGTGGTACTAGCGTATCTTTAGTGACTTTAAGATCCAATGTCCAGAACGGCTGTGAACCTGTGACATAAGCCAATGGCTCACCGGCAGCAATCCTCGCCAGGCCTTCGACATAAGCCTGTTCCTGTTCAGGCGTTAACTGCTGGTCTTTTTTCATTACCAGATCAAAAGCATCGATCTTGGTAATGTGTTCCAACAGCCAGGCATTTTCCTGACGTTCATAACTTTCAGGTTCACCACGTAAAGCTAGTGCTTCTTGAATGTCCATTAGCCACCATTCTGCTGTGCAAGCATGGCCAGCTGATCGGCCTGATACTCACGATGCAGACTATCTAATAATTCAGTCAGATCACCTTCCATCACAGCATCTAGCTTATATAAAGTCAGGTTAATACGGTGATCGGTCATACGGCCTTGTGGATAATTATATGTACGAATACGTTCTGAACGGTCACCCGAACCGACCAGGTCACGGCGCATTTCAGAAGTCGCTGCATCTGCTGCGGCACGTTTGGCATTTTCCAGACGTGAAACCAATAAAGCCATCGCTTTAGCTTTGTTTTTATGCTGTGAACGTTCATCCTGACATTCCACTACTGTACCGGTTGGAATGTGAGTAATACGCACCGCAGAGTCAGTTTTGTTGACGTGCTGACCACCGGCACCCGACGCGCGGTAGGTATCAATACGTAAATCTGCCGGGTTAATATCCACCGTGGTATCGACATCAATTTCAGGCAAAATAGCCACGGTACAGGCGGACGTATGTACACGGCCTTGCGATTCAGTTGCCGGAACACGCTGGACACGATGTGCGCCACTTTCAAATTTCAGGCGGCCATAGACCCCGTCACCATTAACCAGACAAATCACTTCTTTATAGCCGCCGTGTTCGCCTTCGTTTTCTGACAGCACTTCAATACGCCAGCCTTGAGATTCGGCATATTTGCTGTACATGCGGAATAAATCGCCGGAGAAAATTGCTGCTTCATCACCACCGGTGCCGGCACGAATTTCCAGATAGGCCGAGTTGGCATCATTCGGATCTTTAGGAATCATCAGGATGTTTAAATCCGCTTCCAGCTGTTCAATCAGTGCCTTGTTTTCCTTGATCTCTTCCTGCGCCATCTCTTTAAAGTCAGGATCGGACAGCATTGCTTCAGCCGTTTCAATATCGGCTTCGGCCTGGGTATATTTGCCCCAGACTTCGGTAATTTCGCTCAGGTCATTGTGTTCGCGCGACAGCTGGCGAAAGCGTTTGTTATCGGAAATGACTTCAGCATCGGCCAAGAGTGCTGTTAATTCTTCGTGACGGTCAGAAAGTTGATCTAATCGTAAACGTAACGATTCTTTCATTGTGCAAATTATCTCAATATACAGGCTGTCGCCCTAATTCAATAAGGCCAGCGAAATCAAAAAATTGCCATAGTTTAACGATTCTGGCCAGCAAATAACATCTTTATTCGTAGCAGAAACTGCGTGGTTGATGGCCAAATCCGGCAAATACGCTACAGCGTGCAAGAGATGCATCCTGCCTCTTTCAATTTAAAGTCTGGGCTGCCGATAAAATCGACAGTTTTAATACAACTTATACAAAGCCGAAACCAAAGCACTGAATTATGAAGGTGCCTCTCCATATTTGCAGGGAATCCTTTTGTTACATTTACTGCCATCAAATGACATTAAAAAGTCCGCTCTTGGACATGGAGTGAATATGAAACTCAATGCTGTTTTATTAAGTGCAACGCTTGCTGCCACTTCTTTCATGACGGTGAATGCACATGCTGACAATGCGACCCGTGTAGCTGCAGCCAGTGCCTTAGGTAGTGTCGCAGGTACAGCCTTAGGTAAAAACATGGGCGGTACCACGGGTGCAACCATTGGTGCGGCTTTAGGTGGTGCAGGTGGCGCAGCTGTAGCCAGTAACAAACGCCATCGTACTGAATCTGCCATTGGTGGTGCCTTAGGTGGCGGTGCGGGTTATACCGTGGGTCAGAGCATGGGCGGTACGAACGGTGGTTATATTGGTGCAGCACTTGGTTCAGCCGGTGGTGCAGCGCTGGGTAACAAAATTTCCAAAGATAAAGAATACGACCGTTACCAAGAACGTAAATGGAAGAAAAAACGTCGTCGTTAATTCTCCCCTTGTAAAAAAGCATCTTCAGGATGCTTTTTTTACGCCTGTGATTTCATTTTTTCAGTAGATGGATGAGGAGGCAATTGTGAAGAGATTCGACAGAAAAATTACACAGCGTTGACCAAAGTTAGCATTTTGACACCTGTGCCCTCCACGATCTTTTCTCAAAGTTTTTCTACATTAAAGTCAAGACAAATTAAATGTGCTCTTTGGAGTGTAACCATGAAGATCAACAAAATTTTATTGAGTACAGTACTGGCCAGCTCAGCGCTTATGATGGGTACAGCACACGCCGATAACAACACCCGTGTCGCAGTAGGTTCGGCCTTGGGTGGTGTGGTCGGTGCAGCCATTGGCCAGCAAATGGGCGGCTCAACCGGTGCATTAATTGGTTCGGCCTTGGGTGGTGCCGGTGGTGCAGCGGTCTCTGCCGATAAACGTGACCGCAATGGTGCAGCCATTGGTGCCGCTTTAGGCAGTGCCGGTGGTTATAGTGTCGGTAAAAACATGGCCGGCAGCAATGGTGGTTATATTGGCGCAGCCTTAGGTGGTGGTGCCGGTGCAGTATTAGGTACCAAAGTCAGCGAAGATCGCCGTTATGATGACCGTTATGACCGTCGCTACGACAGCCGTGGCTACCGTTACAACGACTATCGTTATAATGACCGTTACCGCGGTGATAATGGCCTGCATCTGGGTCATTATAAAAACGGGAAACGCCGTTAATTTCAAAGTTCAGAATCTGAACCTATCACAAGCACCTTCGGGTGCTTGTGTTGTTTTACACGATGAAACCTTATATCGAAAAAAAACGATATACAAATACCGGGACACAACGTATGCTGTGAGCCATATATATGTAAATAGAGAACGCTAATGCGCAGTTTAAAAGACACACAATTTTCCATTCTTGAGCTCGCGCCTGTACGTGATGATCAGTCAGTACAGTTTTCGCTGCATCATGCACTTGAATTAGCTCAACACGCAGAACAACTCGGCTATGATCGTTTTTGGTTGGCAGAACATCATAATATGGATGGCATTGCCAGCTCGGCAACAGCTGTACTTTTGGGTTATTTATTAGCAAATACGAAAAAAATTAGACTCGGTTCGGGCGGTATTATGCTCCCCAACCATGCTCCGTTAGTGGTCGCTGAACAGTTTGGAACTTTAGCGACTCTATATCCTAATCGTATTGAACTTGGTTTAGGTCGCGCTCCAGGCACTGATCAAGTTACTATGCGCGCGCTACGTCGTGGGCGCCAAGAAACTGAAGATCAATTTCCGCAAGATGTTTTAGAAATTCTTCATTATTTTAAAGATGCTGAACCACAACAACGGATTGTTGCTACGCCAGGACAAGGTACACACGTTCCTGTATGGTTACTCGGCTCAAGTTTATTTAGCGCACAGCTAGCTGCAAAATTAGGACTACCCTACTCATTTGCCTCACACTTTGCCCCGCGTATGCTTGCTCAAGCCATTCAGTTATATCGGGACAATTTTGAGCCTTCGGAATATTTAGAACGACCTTATGTGTCAATGGGTGTGCCAACCGTGGTTGCAGATACCGACCACGAAGCAGAATTTTTAGCGACCAGTGCCTATCAACGTGTATTAGGTTTAATGCGTGGACAAAGCCTAAAACTCAAAGCTCCAGTCGAAAGTATGGAAGGTTTGTGGTCGCCTGCAGAAAAAATGTCCGTCGATAGTTTTTATGGCATGGCACAAATTGGTTCTAAGGCTACAGTCAAAGCAGGATTAGAAAACTTATTGGCAAAGTATGATGTCGATGAGTTTATTTTTTCCTGTGATATCTATGACACAGAAAAACGCTTATACAACTTTGATTTGCTTATGCAAATGAAGTTAGATACTTAATTAGCTCCAACCTTGTAGTTCCATTGAACTACAAGGTTCAATCAATTAAAAACATTTAAAATAAATAACTTAAATCCATTTTCATTTTTTCTGCTACTTAAATCTTCGTCCAATTAATTTTCAATCTTTAGGAATGACTGGCTCGCCTGCACAAAAGACTTTACCAAACAGCACTGCCCCAACAAAATAGAGCAAACGTTCTAATTTATAAAATGAATAAATCAAGAGATTCAGCATGGTCAGTCCTAAACACGACGTTCACAGACACGCTTTTCAAAACTGTTTAACAGATTTTCAAGAGTTCCAAGGCAAATGTATTCCTGCAACTGAAATCAAACACCATGATTTCACTGGTTTACGCGTTGCAGTTATTGGCGCAAATCAGGACAGCGTGGCCCAACTCGATAGAATTTGTCAGCAAGCAACATCTGTTCAAGTCTTTCAAATTGCACCGCATTTTGTCTTACCTAGTACCGAGCGTGGTATCCATCGTTTAATCAGCCATCCGCTGGTATTTAAAAACCGCCGGCTGTTTAATAACCGGGTCAAGAATATTCTGGCCTTGCGCTTTTTAGATGCGCAGGTGGTAGATACCTGGCTAAAACGTCAGCTAACCCCGAATATTGCCGATACCCAGCACGCCTATTTTAAATCGGACAGTTATTATGCTGCGCTGCAACGTGATAACTGCCAGTTAATTACCTGGCCCATTGCCCGAATTGCAGAACACAGTATTTATACCATTGATGGCAGTGAATATAAGGTCGATGTGATTATTACGACTCACCGTAATCCGGAAAAGTAAATACAGGTACAAGTAAATTAAAAGAGCGGTAAATTAAGAGAAAAGTGTTATTAATTTTCAAGCCGATGAGAGCAATGGATGAAACAGGATTTTAGACCGTTTTTTTAGTTTTTTAATTTGATTTCAGTCTAATATCCACTGGAATACTGCAGCCTGCAGTATTCCAGTTTTAACAACAATTACTTAACCAATACGACGTTTTAGACCGGTCATTTGCAGGACACGGGTGGAAATTTCTTCAATCGACATTTCAGACACATTCAGGTATTTAATACCTTCAGAAATATAAATGCCTTCAATGGCACGTAATTCCATCTGGCACTGGTTAAAGCTGGCATAACGGCTATTGGCTTTACGTTCGGTACGAATTGCCACCAGACGCTCGGCATCAATCATCAAACCGAATAATTTATGTTTATGTGGGCGCAGCACGGCTGGCAAACGGTTATCGTCCAGATCTTCTTCGGTCAGTGGATAGTTGGCCACACGTATACCAAACTGTAATGACAAATAAATCGAGGTTGGGGTTTTACCGGAACGGGATACACCAATGAGAATCAGATCAGCTTTGTCATAGTGACGGGTACGCGCACCATCATCATTGTCCAAAGCAAAATGCACCGCATCAATACGTGCTTTATACGATTCAGAGTCAGTCACGGCATGGGTCTGCCCCACCAAAGTGGTTGGCTGTGTGCCCAGCTCATCGGCCAGTTTGCTGATCAACCCCTCAAATACGTCCAGATTAACCGCATTGGCGGTGTTAATAATATCGCGCACATACGGATCGACCAAGGTATCAAAAACCAGTGGCGGCTGACCGTCTAATTCAGCACGTCGGTTAATTTCTGACACCACATCGGTGGCTGCTTCTTCCGAGCTGATATAGGGAATAATATGAATGTCAAAATCGACATTCGGAAACTGCGCTAAAAGGGAGTGTCCCAAGGTTTCGGCTGTAATTGCGGTTCCATCGGAAATAAAGAACACACTCCGCTTAATTTGTTTACCTTCGGACATTAAAATTCTCCTTAAACATTTGTCTTAGTGCTATATAATCTTTATAGTAAACTGATCTTACATGACTGTCGCTTAGTTAAATCAAAAAGCTAAGCATATTCAATATAATTTCATGCCAAGATAGTGATTAATACTGCAAAAGTGGAGTAATAACTTTGGAAGCGCGCGTAATTGGTCTAGAAAAATTAGGGAAACACGACGTTGAGCTCGTAGGTGGGAAAAACTCATCTCTGGGCGAAATGATCAGCCATTTGTCTAATGCTGGCGTCTCTGTACCAGGTGGCTTTGCGACAACGGCTCAAGCTTATCGTGAATTTCTCGAGCAAAGTGGCCTAAACGCTAAAATTCAAGCCGAGCTTAAAACGTTAAATGTAGATGACGTCAATGCTCTTGCTGAGACAGGCGCAAAAATCCGTCAATGGATTGTCGACACTCCGCTTACAGCAGAACTTGAAAAAGAAATCCGCGATGCTTTCGCAGAACTTTCTAACGGCAACCCTGACATCGCGGTTGCCGTTCGTTCATCTGCTACCGCAGAAGATTTACCAGATGCTTCTTTCGCGGGTCAACAGGAAACTTTCCTGAACATCCGTGGCATCGACAACGTCCTGATTGCCATTAAAGAAGTATTTGCCTCTTTGTACAACGACCGCGCAATTTCTTACCGTGTACACCAAAACTTTGACCATGATGTTGTTGCCCTGTCTGCTGGCGTACAACGCATGGTGCGCTCAGAAACAGGTGCCGCAGGTGTAATGTTCACCCTGGATACAGAATCTGGTTTCCGTGATGCAGTCTTTATTACGGCTTCTTACGGTCTGGGTGAAATGGTGGTACAAGGTGCGGTTAACCCTGACGAATTCTATATCTCTAAGCCGCTGTTAAGAGCAGGTAAGCATGCGGTTTTACGTCGTAACCTTGGTTCTAAACACCAGAAAATGATTTATGGTGAAGAAGGTGCGGCTGGTAAATCTGTGGTTGTGGTTGATGTTGAAAAAGCGGATCGTCAACAGTTCGCCTTAAACGATCACGAACTGCAAGAACTGGCAAAACAGGCGTTAATCATTGAAGAGCACTATGGTGCACCAATGGACATCGAATGGGCTAAAGATGGTGATGACGGTTTAATTTACATTGTTCAGGCGCGTCCGGAAACAGTGAAAAGCCGTCAAAACGTGGGCACCATGGAACGCTACCTGCTGAAACAACGCGGCACTGTGTTGTGTGAAGGCCGTTCAATTGGTCAGCGTATCGGTTCTGGTAAAGTTCGCATCGTAACCTCGATTAAAGAAATGGACAAAGTCCAAGACGGTGATGTACTGGTTTCTGACATGACCGACCCGGACTGGGAACCAGTGATGAAACGTGCCGCTGCGATTGTCACGAACCGTGGTGGTCGTACCTGTCACGCTGCGATTATTGCGCGTGAATTAGGTGTTCCTGCAATTGTGGGTTGTGGTAATGCCACTGAAGTCTTGACTGACGGTCAGGAAGTGACAGTATCTTGTGCTGAAGGTGATACCGGTTTCATTTACGAAGGTGCTTTAGATTTTGAAGTACAACGTAACTCAATCGAGTCGATGCCTGCGCTGCCGTTCAAGATCATGATGAACGTGGGTAACCCGGACCGTGCGTTTGACTTCGCGCAAATTCCAAACGAAGGCATTGGCCTGGCACGTCTTGAGTTCATCATTAACCGTATGATTGGTGTGCATCCAAAAGCACTACTGAATATTGACAGCTTGCCACGTGAAACACGTGCAGCCGTAATGGCACGTACTGCGGGTTATACTTCTCCAGTTGAATTCTATGTGGAAAAACTGGTGGAAGGTATTTCAACGCTGGCAGCCGCGTTTGCAGACAAGCCAGTCATCGTGCGTATGTCTGACTTCAAATCAAACGAATATGCCAACCTGATTGGCGGTAAGTTATACGAGCCGGAAGAAGAAAACCCGATGCTAGGCTTCCGTGGTGCAAGCCGTTATGTATCAGACAACTTCCGTGACTGCTTCGAGCTTGAATGTCGCGCACTGAAAAAAGTCCGTGATGAAATGGGCTTAACCAACGTACAAATCATGATTCCATTTGTACGTACTGTGGCTGAAGCGAAACGTGTGATGGAACTGCTGGCACAAAATGGCCTGAAACGTGGTGAAAATGGTCTGAAAGTGATCATGATGTGTGAATTACCAACCAACGCCCTGTTGGCTGAGCAATTCCTTGAACACTTCGACGGTTTCTCAATCGGTTCAAACGACTTGACCCAGTTAACCCTTGGTTTAGACCGTGACTCAGGTATTGTTTCTCACCTGTTTGATGAACGTGATGCAGCGGTAAAAGCCCTGCTGTCGATGGCGATTCATGCTTGCCGTAAAGCCGGTAAATATGTCGGCATCTGTGGTCAAGGTCCTTCTGACCACCCTGACCTGGCAAAATGGCTGATGGAACAAGGGATTGAATCTGTATCGCTGAACCCAGACTCAGTATTAGACACCTGGTTCTTCCTTGCTGAAGAAAAAGCTCAACAAGCTTAATAAAACATGTTAAAAAAGACCCATTCATTGGGTCTTTTTTATTTATAGATTTGAGATTTAAACTTTATGCAGATTTACTTGGCACGAAATAATCAACAAGCCGGTCCATATACCCTGGAGCAAGTAAACCAGATGCTTGCCAGCCAGCAAGTGTTACTGACAGATCTTGCATGGCATCAAGGGATGACAGAATGGAAAGCTTTAGGTGAGCTCACCCAAGGTAAACTTGTATATCAACCTGAAGGCTACGAGCCTGCGCCGGCCGCACCGGAAGCATCACCGTTTCAGCAGCCGCAGAATACTGCCAGCTATAACAATTCAAGCCTGAACCAGCCGCAAGCAAAAGCCACTCAAACCGAACTGGCCTCTATCGGCACCCGTGCACTGGCGAAAATTATTGACCTGTTGCTGTGGTTACCGGCTGCCGCCATTCCATCTTTCTTTTTAACGCAGGACCAGTTTGGTCAACTGTCTGAACTGCAACAAAAAATGCAGTCAGCCACCAGCTCTGATCAGGCCGTGCAACTACAGTCGGAACTGTTTCGCCTGATTCCTGCCGATGCCTGGCAAATGATGGCTATTTACCTGCTGATTATGCTCGGGATTCAGGCATTTCTACTGGCCAAAAGTGGACAGAGTATTGGTAAACGTTTAACCAAAATCAAGATTGTTGATGCTGAAGACCACAGCAAAGTAGGCCTGACCCGCGTGTTCGCCCTGCGTACCCTGGTTTTCATTATTTTGAATCTATTATTCATGCCGTTTATTACAATTGCCGATTATATCTTTGCTTTGGGTGAAAAACGTCAGACCTTGCATGACAAACTGGCCAAAACCAAAGTCGTAAAGCAAGAAAAATAAAAGATCAAAAAAGGGATGAAATTTCATCCCTTTTTTATTCATTACATTGATATACAAATAAAAATATTTCGTAAAAAAGTTAATTCCGAGTGATAAAATCGGTTTTTATTACAGTCATTTAAAGCCGCTTTTTGAGTAGCTTAGTTTGTCGATATCAGGCATAATGCCCTACAACGTAGCGGTGTATCATGATTGACAAGGATTTTTGCGTCAAAAAAATACTTATCAATCATGCGACACTATAATCGCTATCCCATAATTAAATTAGGGAATGGGACTCTTCACCGAGGTTGTAAAATGAGACAAACGATTTTAGCTGTATTGTCTTTATCTACGATGGCTGCACTCTTAACCGGGTGTGGTGGTGATATGGTACTTCTAAACTCGCAAGGTCCAGTTGCTGAAGGTCAATCGAACCTGATGATGACTGCGATCTACTTGATGCTATTAGTGGTGATTCCTTCAATCATCATGGCATTATGGTTTGGTTGGAAATATCGCGCATCAAATAAAGATGCAGACTATAAACCAACATGGGCACACTCTACTGCGATTGAAATCGTGGTTTGGGGTATCCCGGTTATTATTATTGGTATTTTAGCTTGGTTAACTTGGTGGGGTTCCCACAAGTATGACCCATACCGTCCAATCGAGTCAGATAAGGCTCCATTAACTGTTCAGGTTATTGCCGAACAATTCAAATGGATCTTCATCTACCCAGAACAGAACATTGCGACTGTTAACGAAATCCGCTTCCCAGAGCAAACGCCGGTAAGCCTTCGTTTAACATCTAACTTTACAATGAACTCGTTCTTTATCCCTGCATTGTCTGGTCAGATTTATGCAATGGCGGGTATGCAGACTCACCTGAACCTATTAGCGAACAGCACCGGTCAATACCGCGGCTTCTCGTCTAACTACTCAGGTTACGGTTTCTCTCAAATGCGCTTCCTTGCTCACTCTGTAACTGAAGCCGATTTTGATCAATGGGTAACTGCGGTTAAAGCCGGACAAGGCACAACGATCAATCCTGAAGCTGTTCAAAAAACAGTTCTAGATCAAGCTGAATTTGCATCTTTACGTGACGGTAACCGTTCACAGAAACAAATTGATGCAATGGTTCGTAACGCGAAAACAGAACTAGAGAAAAAACTTGCTGCAACTGCTGAAGCAGAAGGTCCTTATAAGACTCAGCCACATCCTGTGACTTATTACTCTTCTGTAGAGCAAGGCTTGTTTGAATCTGTGATCAATAAATACATGAGTAACTACCATGGTGCAGACCATTCAGCTCAAGCTGAAACTGCGCTTGAAGCGCCTGCTTCAGAAGCTCATGTAAACGTTGAACATGCGACTGCTTCTGTAGAGGAATAAGACATGTTTGGTAAGTTAGGACTAGATGCAATTCCGTACGATCCAATCGTACAGGCTACAGTTGTAATGATGATCCTGGGCGGTCTCGTTCTTGTTGCGGGTATTACCTACTTCAAGAAATGGGGTTACCTGTGGAATGAATGGTTCACATCTGTAGACCATAAAAAAATTGGTATCATGTATATCATCGTGTCTGTGGTCATGCTGCTGCGTGGTTTCGCCGATGCGATCATGATGCGTCTTCAGCAATTCCTTGCACGAGGTGGTGGCGAAGGTTATTTACACCCTGAGCACTACGACCAGATCTTCACCGCGCACGGTGTGATCATGATCTTCTTCGTGGCAATGGGTCTTGTAGTAGGCTTGATGAACATCTCTGTACCTTTACAGATTGGTGCTCGTGACGTTGCCTTCCCATTATTAAACTCTTTAAGCTTCTGGCTGTTCGCTGGTGCTGCGGGTCTGATGATGGTTTCACTTGCGCTTGGTGAGTTCGCTGCAACAGGCTGGATGGCTTATCCTCCACTGTCAGGTATTGAATACTCTCCAGGCGTAGGTATGGACTACTACATCTGGGCATTACAGATCTCCGGTTTAGGTACGCTTCTAACGGGTGTTAACTTCTTCGTTACCATCATCAAGATGCGTGCGCCTGGCATGAAATTAATGGACATGCCGATCTTTACCTGGACATCTTTATGTACAGCGGTACTGATCATTGCTGCGTTCCCTGTGTTAACTGCAACAATTGCAATGTTAACGCTTGACCGTTACTTCGGTTTCCACTTCTTTACAAACGACATGGGTGGTAGCCCAATGTTGTATGTAAACCTGATCTGGACTTGGGGTCACCCTGAAGTTTATATCTTGGTATTACCAGCATTTGGTATTTACTCAGAAGTAACTGCGACTTTTGCTCGCAAAACGTTGTTCGGCTACAAATCAATGGTGTATGCAACTGTAGCAATTACTGTATTGTCTTTCGTTGTATGGGTTCACCACTTCTTTACCATGGGTGCAGGTGCCAACGTTAACGCGTTCTTCGGTATCATGACCATGATTATTGCGATCCCGACGGGTGTGAAAATCTTCTCTTGGTTATTCACTATGTACAAGGGACGTATTACCTACACCACCCCAATGCTGTGGACACTTGGCTTCCTGGTGACTTTCGGTATCGGTGGTTTAACAGGTGTATTAATGGCAGTTCCACCAGCAGACTTCCTGGTACACAACTCTTTATTCCTGATCGCTCACTTCCATAACGTAATTATTGGTGGTGTAGTATTCGCGATGTTCGCAGGTATCATTTATTACTGGCCAAAAATGTTTGGTTGGAGACTGAATGAGACTTGGGGTAAAGCAGCATTCTGGTTCTGGTTCTTCGGTTTCTACTTTGCATTCATGCCGTTGTATATCCTTGGTTTCATGGGTATGACGCGTCGTCTGAACACATATGACAACCCAGATTGGGACCCATATGTCATGATCGCGATGGTGGGTGCGGTAATGATTGCCATTGGTATTGCATGCTTCTTAATGCAAATCATTGTTGGCTTCTTGCAACGTAACCAGCGTCTTGACCACACTGGCGACCCTTGGGATGGCCGTACCCTTGAATGGGCGACTTCATCTCCTGCTCCGTTCTATAACTTTGCGCATCTTCCAAAGATCAATGGTATTGATACTTTCTGGACTGACAAAGAGAATGGCGTAGCTTACGCGAAACCAGCGAAGTACGAAGACATCCACATGCCAACCAACCGTGCTGCGGGCTTTGTGATTGCTATGTTTATCACAGTAATGGGCTTTGCACTTATCTGGCACATCTGGTGGTTAGTAGTTGTAACGTTTATCGCGTCTATCATTTCGTTCATCGTGAGCTCGTTCACGAAGAAAGTGGACTACTATGTTCCTGCAGCAGAAGTAGAACGCATTGAAAACGAACGTTATGTCTTACTTGAAAAACACTTGAAGAAGGACTAAGACAATGGCTGAGGTACTTCATCACGACAACCACGGACACGATGAGCATCATCATCACGATGATACTGACATCACTGTCTTTGGTTTCTGGACTTACTTGATGAGTGACTTGATCATTTTCGGTACACTCTTCATTGCATTCGCTGTATTAAGCAGCCACGTTCCAGTTGGTACTCCAAGTGCAAAAGATCTTTTTGGCGAGTCTTTAGGTTTCGTTTTAACTGAAACCTTCGCCCTGCTGATCTCTTCAGTAACCTTTGGTTTTGCAGTTCTGGCTGCATACAAAAAAGATGTTGCTAAAGTTTTAACTTGGTTAGGCATCACATGGATCTTCGGTGCGATCTTTATTGGCATGGAACTATATGAGTTCAATCATTTAGTTCACGCTGGTCATGGCCCAAGCGTTAGTGCGTTCTTATCTGCGTTCTTTACTTTAGTTGGTACGCACGGTATTCACGTTACTTCAGGTCTGGTATGGATGATCGTGTTAATGATTCAAATCAAGAAATATGGTTTGACTCTACCTAACATGCGTCGTCTTGCTTGCCTAAGCTTGTTCTGGCACTTCCTTGACATCGTATGGATCTGTGTATTCAGCGTCGTTTACTTGATGGGAGTTCTATAATGGGTCACGATCACAACGCTGCTGGCGCATCACACGGTAACTTCAAGCAGTACTCTGTTGGCTTTATCCTGTCTGTTATTTTAACCGTTATTCCTTTTGGTATGGTTATGGCAGGTGGTTTTAGCCGCAGTCTGCTGGTCACAGTTATTGCGATTACTGCGGTTGCTCAGGTTCTTGTACAGTTAGTTTACTTCCTGCACATGAACTCGTCTTCAGAACAACGCTGGAACGTGATTGCGTTTATTTATACAATCCTCTGTATCGCTATTCTGTTAGTCGGTTCAGTATGGATTATGAACTACCTTCACTACAACATGATGATCTAAACTGGTTGTCATGCTGAAAAAGTATTTATTCCTGACTAAGCCAGGAATTCTCTTCGGTAACTTCGTTACCACTTTGGGTGGCTACTTTGTAGCCACTCAAGGTTCTGTAGATTTCCTTCTCCTGCTTCTTACCCTTCTGGGCACTACCCTGGTAGTGGCATCTGGATGTGTGGTTAATAACGTAATTGACCAAGACATCGACCAAAAAATGCAACGTACACAAAATCGTGCGATGGTAAAAAAAACCATTTCAGTTCCGGTTGCTTTAGCGTTTGCTTTAGTACTGGGTGTACTGGGTTTTAGCATTTTATGGTTTGGGGTAAATGCGTACGCTTTCCTTTTTGCCGTGATTGGTTTTGTAGTTTATGTCGGCTTTTATAGCTTATGGACCAAACGCACCACCATTCATCAGACCATTATTGGTAGTATTTCGGGCGCAAGCCCACCGGTTATTGGTTATACTGCGGTTGCAAACCAGTTTGACCTGGCTGCCCTGCTTATTTTTCTGGGCTATGCACTGTGGCAAATGCCGCATTCCTGGGCGATTGCCATTTACCGCTTCGATGACTACAAAAATGCAGGTATTCCAATTTTACCTGTGGCGCGTTCTGTGTATCGCACCAAAGTAGAGTCGCTAATTTATGTGATTCTGTTTACAGTGGTCATGAATGCCTTATTTGTATTTGGATATGCCAACTGGTTATATCTGCTGATTTTAAATGCCCTGTGTATTTACTGGCTGTACATTGCCATCCTCGGCTTTAAAGCAGAAAATGATCAGCTGTGGGCAAAACGCTTTTTCCTGTTCTCTGTAATTTTAATTACCGTGATCAGTTTAAGCTTCAGCATTACTGCGCAAGCTCCTGCAAATTCAATCATCCTCTTTTAAAAGATAGAGCCCTCTCTATCTTTTAAGATGGGACTCCCCTTCTAATTCCAGTTTTCTTTTCTTCGATCTCTTTTTCTGATTTATAGATACTTACTCTCTATTAGTAAGCTTATTACCATAATTCCCCCACCTCACTCTTTTGTTGAAATAAGTGATCAAGCTCTTTGTTCAATGGCTTGTATTTCGTTAGCAAAAGCACTAAAATTCACGCTTCGCAATTTTGCGACACAACCCTGGTTGTGACTCCTTGCTTCTGGCTATTTGGTCAGGGGCTGCATAAACCGTAAGGAGCTGACAATGCGTCACTACGAAATCGTACTTTTGGTACACCCAGACCAAAGCGATCAAGTTGTGGGTATGGTAGAACGTTACCTGACTCACATCAAAGAAGCTGAAGGTCAAATTCACCGTTTAGAAGATTGGGGCCGTCGTCAATTGGCTTACCCAATTAACAAAATTCACAAAGCGCACTACATTTTAATGAACGTTGAATGTGGTCAAACGACTCTTGATGAACTTGAAGAATTGTTCCGTTATAACGACGCGATCCTTCGTAGCTTAATCATCCGTCGTGAAAACGCTATCACTGAAGAGTCTTTACTGGCTAAGAGTGCTGAAGAAAAACGTGCGCGTAAAGCTCAACGTGAAGAAGCACAACAAGTTAACCAAGACTCTGCTGAAGCATAAGGAGAACATCAATGGCACGTTTTTACCGTCGTCGCAAGTTCTGCCGCTTTACAGCTGAGAACGTTACGTACATCGACTACAAAGATATCGATACTTTAAAACAGTACATCACTGAAAACGGCAAGATCGTTCCTAGCCGTATTACAGGTACTAAAGCTCGTTACCAACGTCAATTAGCGCTTGCGATCAAACAAGCTCGCTACTTAGCGTTGATCCCTTACACTGACAATCATAAGTGAGGTTGAGCTGTGGATATTATCTTATTACAACGCATTAAAAACCTTGGTAAATTAGGCGATAAAGTATCAGTTAAAGCTGGTTACGGCCGTAACTTCCTTATCCCTCAAGGTAAAGCAGTTGCTGCGACTGAAGCAAACACTGCTGCTTTTGAAGCTCGTCGTGCTGAACTTGAGAAGCAAGAAGCTGAAGTATTGGCTGCTGCTCAAGCACGTGCTGACCAACTGAACGAAGTAAATATCGTAATCACTGCGAAAGCGGGTGACGAAGGTAAATTATTCGGTTCAATCGGTACTCGTGACATCGCTGACGCGTTAACGAACGCTGGTTTAGAAGTAGACCGTTCAGAAGTTCGTTTACCAAACGGTGCGCTTCGTCACACTGGTGAATTCAACATCGCAATCCAATTGCACCATGATGTTGTTGCTGAAGTTCTCGTTACTATCGTATCTGAGTAATTTCTCGCAAGAAAAAAGGGCATGCCTTGGCATGCTCTTTTTTTATTTCTGTAAAAATCTCCTCACCTTTTTGTAAGCTATCCGTTCTTAAAATCTGCTCGCTTTTTTTGCCAGAGCGCGTATGATTTGTGGTTACACCGTTTATTGAATTCATGCTATAAGACCACCGGTTTTATTTGGTATTCATCGTATTAAAATCAGGGAATTATATGTCACAGGCGCTGGCCAACACCAAACCAACTCCAGTCAAAACAGAGAGTTCCAGCAACGATTCCGGTGCACTCAAAGAGTTTCGCACCCCGCCGCATAACCTGGCCATTGAGCAGGCCGTTCTGGCTGCCCTCATGACCGTGGCCGAATCACTGGAACAGGTCGGAGATGTATTACAGGAATCCGATTTCTACGCCACGCGACACAAATATATTTACCGTGCCATTGATACCCTGGCCAAAGAAAACTCCCCTTATGATGCCGTTCTGGTCAATGACTGGCTGATCAAGCACAATCTGCTTGATGCCATTGGTGGTGAAGAATATCTCATGCAGCTGATGGCTGACTCACCATCGAGTTTCTATAACCTGGAAACTTATGCGGCTAAAATTAAAGAGTTTTCGACCTTAAGAAACATGATTAAAGTCAGCTCGGAAATTCTGCAAAATGCCTATGACACCAAAGGCCGCACTGTCAGTGAAATTCTAGACCTGGCTGAAACCAATATTTTCCAGATTGCCGAGCAGCACAATAACAACAAGAAAAATGCCGGTCCGAAAGCCATTAATACCGTCGTGGCCGATGTCTTCGACAAGTTAAATGAACTGTCGCAAATGGACGGCAACATTACCGGCCTGACCACCGGCTTTGTCGAGCTGGACAATAAAACCTCCGGGATGCAAGCTGGCGACCTGATTATTGTTGCGGCCCGTCCGTCAATGGGTAAAACCACCTTTGCCATGAACCTGGTCGAAAGCGTACTGTTCAATAACGACTTGCCGGCACTGGTGTACTCCATGGAAATGCCAGCCGATTCGATTGCCATGCGTCTGATTTCCTCGTATGGCAAAGTGCATCAGGGGAATTTACGTTCCGGCAAACTCAGCGGCGATGAATGGTCCAAAGTCACCGGCACCATTTTACAGCTACAAGAAAAGCATTTATACATTGATGACTCATCAGCGCTCCCTCCAACCGAAGTACGTTCGCGTGCGCGCCGGATTGCCAAACAGCACGGCGGCAAACTCGGCTGTATCATGGTCGACTATTTGCAGCTGATGAAAGTACCAGGCATGGGCGATAACCGTGTCGGCGAGATTTCAGAAATTTCGCGTAGCTTGAAAGCCTTAGCCAAAGAAATGCAGTGTCCGGTCATTGCCCTCTCCCAGCTCAACCGCTCGCTGGAAAACCGTCCCAACAAACGCCCAGTAATGTCCGACCTTCGTGAATCGGGTGCGATTGAGCAGGATGCCGACTTGATCATGTTCATTTATCGTGATGAGGTCTATAACAAGGAATCTAAAGAAGCCGGTACTGCCGAAATTATTATTGGTAAACAGCGTAACGGCCCGATTGGCACCGTGCGTCTGGCGTTTGAAGGCCAATATACCCGCTTTAGTAACCTCTCCCCTGAGTTTTATGCTCAGTACGATGATGATGAATAATTCACCCATCATTGCCTTTTCATGACCCTGTAGGAGTAAATAAGGGTGCGCCAAGCTACAGTTTATATTGATCGCGCTGCGCTTCAATATAATTTAAACCGTGTCAGACAACTTGCCCCGACTGCCAAAATTGTCAGTATGGTCAAAGCCAATGCTTATGGACATGGCGTTAAAGACTGCTTAGCAGCCTTACAAGACAGCGATGCCTTTGGTGTCGCCTGTTTACAAGAGGCACTAGAAATTCGTGAACTGGGGTTCCAGCAACCCATCACCCTGATTGAAGGCGTGTTCACTAAAGATGAAATGCCAATTGTCATTGAACGGTATATCGAGATTGTGGTGCATCAGCCTGAACAGGTTGCATGGCTCATTGCACATAAAGATGCCTATATCTCTAAAAACCTGAAAGTCTGGGTTAAGCTCAACAGCGGCATGAACCGTCTGGGCTTTAAACTTGAGGTGATTAAAGAGGTCATTCAGCAATTAAAATCGGCTGGTTTTACCTGTGTTCTAGCCATGCACTTTGCCAATGCAGATGCCGATCATCCACTGAATGATGAACAGATTCGCCAGTTTCTGGAAGTAAAAAACGACTGCGCTCCAATTTTAGCTTCGTGCTGTAATTCTGCTGCCATTTATAAATATCCGGAACTGCATTTTGACTTTGTCCGTCCCGGCATCATGCTTTACGGCGCAACCCCGTTTGCAGACCGAGATATTCATGCGCTGGATTTAAAACCGGTGATGACCTTTAGCGCAGAAATTATTGCCTTAAATGCGATACAGGCAGGTGAACAGGTCGGTTATGGCTCGACCTTTACTGCCGATAAAGCTATGCAGCTGGCTATTGTGTCCATTGGCTACGGTGATGGTTATCCACGTGCCTTCTTTGCGCAGAATTTTGTCACCATTAACGGCCAAAAAGCAGCGGTAGTCGGTCGTGTTGCCATGGATATGATTGCTATTGATGTAACGGGATTGGATGTTCAGTTAGGCACGGAAGTCGAGCTTTGGGGCAAGCAACGATTAGTGGATCATGTTGCTGCAGCCAATGGCACCATTGGTTATGAACTGTTGTGCCGTTTAACCCAGCGTCCGGAGCGTAAAATCATTTAATCTGCTCGATTAAAAAAGAACCTCAATGGAGGTTCTTTTTTTTATTCATTTTATTACGCGGGCAGCAGCTTTAAGCCCCCTCATCCACCACTGAATGATTTAGCGCGTCATATAGCACCTGAAGCAATCCATCAACCTGTGTGGCATTTAACTGATGCGGTAAAAATTGTGCATGACCGAGTTGCTGGAAATAGGTTTTGATCTCGCTATTACGCATCACATATTTCATGGCCCAATCCTGAAAACGCTGCTGGGCGACATGATTCTCGGTAAAAATCTGGATATTCTGATGACGAGGATCGCCAATAATTCCGGCAAAAATTTCCTGAACAGCCTGTTCATCACCTTGCAGACATTGAAAAAAATAACCCTCTGCATAGCACAGCACACCCGATACCTGATGCTGAGTATTGGCATTGCGCGCTTCGGTCAGAATATTGCGTAAATCTTGCAGTAAATTTTCAGCCGTCGAGGTACTCTGGCTGGCATAGCAAAGCTGAAACATATTCAAGTCCTCATCATGATTTGTACGAATATTTTTTGATTTTGTTAAGGATTTATCATTCAGGGAAAACTTGATTAAAATAAAGGGGCTGAGCTTTTAAGTCAAATAATCTTCAGTTGGCACCGGCAATTCCTGCAACCCGCGTCTTAAAGTATCAGACCACTGCTTGCTGATATATTCAAAGTACGGGTCTTCTTCATAAATGCGTTTGCCCAAAGGAATATGCAGGCTGTCTTTATGATAAACCATACAGTCCAGCGGCATCCCTACGGACACATTGGAACGCAGAGTGGAATCAAAAGAAATCAGGCCGCAGCGTAAGGCATCTTCCAGCGACATATCATAGCGTAAGGCCCGGTCAAGAATTGGTTTGCCATATTTGCTTTCTCCAATCTGGAAAAACGGCGTATCACGCGTGGCGCAAATAAAATTGCCTTGCGGATAAATATGATACAGCTGCATCGGCTCGCCTTTAATCTGCCCGCCCACCAGCAAATTGCAATAATAATTATGCTGCTCGTCTTTATCGTCGGTAACATCCTGAATGACTTTTTTCAGCAAGCAGCCCACCAATTCTGCCACTTCAAACATGGTTTTAACACTATATAAATGCGGTTCCTGGTTTAAAGTCAGATGATTTTTTAAATGGCCGATGACTGCCTGTGTGGTCGCCAGATTGCCCGAGGTCTGAATGGTAATCAGGCGCTCGCCTTCTACCCCAAAGGTATACAGCTTGCGAAATACCGAAATGTGATCGACCCCGGCATTGGTACGCGAATCACTAATAAACACCAGACCATCTTTTAAACGCAGCGCACAGCAATACGTCATAGCATTATCCTTTTAATTGTCATCCATTACTTAGCAGGCCAGAACCTGCACCATGGTCTGCATGTGCTCGATGCCGCCTTTTTCTCTTACCCCACGGACCGGCGCCACATCCCAATAATCCCGCCCGATGGCCAGATAGACATGCGAGTCTGGCTGAAAAGCCAGATTGCTGACATCAAAACAGTACCAGTGCTGTTCTAAAAATACCTCTACCCAGGCATGACTGGCAAGATGTGAACTGTTGCTGCTATATAAATAACCGGAAACATAACGTGCCGGGATGCCTAAAGATTTACACATGGCAATCAGCACATGGGCATGGTCCTGACAGACGCCCTGTTTGGCCTGAAAGGCTTCAATGGCGGTGGTCTGCACCGAAGTTTGGGCCGGACGGTATGGCATATGGCTTAAAATCGCTTCTGACAAACGGATCAGGTTGTCACGATTCACCTGCAACACATACTGCCGTGCAAAACACTGCATTTCAGGGCTGCACAGCGTGCTGGCTGTTGGTTGTAAAAATAGATAGGGATTCAGCTGATCTTGCAGGCCCCATCGCATCTGCGGACGCAACTCGACAATGCCCTGCGCCATAATACTCAGACTTTGATAGCTAAAGCGCTGGGTGCTGGTCATCCAGATATTCTGAAAAGCATCCTGTTTAATCTCGGATTCCCCTGGCACACTAATCGCCCAATGATGAACCTGTTGATGAGCATTGTTCGGTGGGGTCATTTTAATATATTGAATGCTGTTACAGGCCGGTGCCGAATAATGATAATGGGTCTGGTGATTAATCATGAGCCTCATGCATCGGCCTCGAACAGTTGCTGGATATGGTCACTAAACTGGTAAAAATGCATGCTGTCGGGTTGCTGCTTCAGCTTCATCCAGATTTCGGGTAAAGAATCCCAGCCGGCTTGGGTCAATAACCCTACCACCACTTCAATATAATAGACCGTGCCCTGAATATCCTGCTTTAAGCGCAATTGCCGGTCCAGTTGCTCGAGATGCTGGCCCAATTTAAAGAACAGAAAAATATCAGATGCTTCAGCTTCTAAGACTTCATGACAATCTCCGACCACATCACAGATATAGGCCGGATTTTCTTTGGCATTTTTAATGTACTGGTTTAATTCGGCATAGGCATGTGCCGACAAGACCCCGCGTAAATCCTGAATATTATCTTTGGCATACTGAAACTGCTGATGAAAAGAGGCGGGCTGTTCCGGATTTAGAATCAGCTCATTTAAAGATGCCGCATCAAAGGCTGGCAAACAGAAGGCGTGTGCATACTGCAAGGCATCATCATTATATTTAAATGGAAACTGACTGCATAAATACTGGATGCGGGTCAAATAACGACCCAACCAGAAAATCTGCTGTGCATTACGACTCAGTAAAATCACATGATTCTCCTTGGGAGTTGTTATGAATGTAAGGGATCAACCACCCAGGTATCTTTAATGCCACCACCTTGAGATGAATTGACCACCAGCGAACCGGCCTGCATGGCTACACGGGTTAAACCACCGGGAACAATTTCAGTGCGATAAGGCGAGCTGAGCACAAAAGGACGTAAATCAATATGCCGTTCGGCAATGCCCTGTTCGGTTAAAGTCGGACTCACCGACAGATTCAGGGTCGGCTGGGCAATGTAGGCTTGCGGTGCGGCCAGAATTTTCATTTTAAACTCGGCCAGTTGCTCCTCGGAGGCTTGAGGACCAATCAGCATGCCATATCCACCTGAACCTTGTGCTTCTTTCACTACCAACTGTTCCAGATGTTCCAGCACATAGGCCAGATCATCTGCTTCGCGGCATTGATAGGTCGGGACATTATTTAAGATTGGTTGTTCACCCAAATAGAAATGAATCATTTTATCGACATAAGGATAAATGGATTTGTCATCGGCCACCCCGGTTCCCGGCGCATTGGCGATGACGACGTGATGCTGTAAATAGGCCGACATCAGGCCCGGTACACCCAAGGTGCTGTCCGGTCTGAAACAGAGCGGGTCTAAAAATGCATCATCTACCCTGCGATAAATTACATCAACCTGCTGTTTGCCCCGCACCGTTTTCACATAAACCTTGTCATTTAATACAAACAGGTCACTCGATGTTACCAAAGGTACACCCATCTCACGGGCTAAAAATGCATGTTCATAATAGGCACTGTTATAGCGCCCCGGGGTCAGCACCACAATAAAAGGCTGATCGACATAGGCATTTTCGGCCAGAATTTCTTTTAAAAGCTGCGGATAATGCTCGATGCCCTGAATATTATTCTGCTGATACAGCTGGGGAATCAGTTTCTGGCTAATCTTACGGCTTTCCAGCATATAAGACACACCCGATGGCGTTCTTAAATTGTCTTCCAGCACAAAAAATTCACCGTGCTGATCACGAATAATGTCAATGCCACTAATCTGACTATAGACCTTACCCTTCAGAGCATGACCAAGCATATGTGGCTGATAGGCTTCGTGGGTCAGCACCTACAGTTCCGGTACGATACCAGCTTTTAGAATATCCTGTTGATGATAAATATCATGTAAAAACAGATTTAGCGCCCGGGTACGCTGGGCACAGCCCAAGGCCACTGTATTCCATTGCTGCCGGGCCATAACTCGCGGAATAATATCAAAAGGAATGGTGCGCTCGGTGCCTTCCTGATCGCCATACACGGTAAAGGTAATTCCCTGATACAGAAAATGTGCTTTGGCGGCATCATTCAGTGCTGTCAGTTCTTCTAAACTGTGCTGGGTCAGCCATTGTTCGATTTTCTGCGCGGCACTATCGGCAAGGCTCTGTTCGCCCGACAATTCATTAAAAAATTCAGATTTCAATTGTTCGAATAATACAGATGATTTTTGCTGCGGCAGCGAAATATCGGTCACCGAGACCTGCACCCGCTCTAAAAGATGGTCTGATGTTATTGTATCTATTGAATTTGTATCTTGATTTTCTTTCAGCATACAAACCTCATCATTGTTATCCTTTCTAATTTTATATAAGCAATTCCAGTGCCAATAATTGTGACTTAGCATTCACTCTTTCTTTATCGCCGATCTGTACAGATAAAACAAATCTTATTTTGCTTCATCTTGTATCAATTTATCGCCAGACCTCGTGCCTGCCACTTGCCAAAAAGCATGACATTTCTTATTGTGTGGACTATAGCCATGTACTCTCCAATATTTATCTCAGCGCTGATTCCAATATGTCGACACAAGAAAAAGAAACGTCCAATAGCCTCTATCGCCAGTGGCAAATCCTGTCCCGCCTTTCTACCGGAAAATGGATGGGCACCCGTGAATTACAGGAAATTCTGCAACGTGAAGGCATTGATATCAGCCTACGTACCATCCAGCGTGATTTAAACCAGATTTCGCAGCGCTTCCCGATTGAAAATAATGGCACCGTCCCGCAAGGCTGGCGCTGGCGCTCCGATGCACCGCTACAAAGCCTGCCGCACATGACCAGCTCACAGGCAGTCACCTTTATGATGGTGGAAGAACATCTCAAACATCTGTTACCACCTAGCCTGATTGAGGAAATGACTCCGTGGTTTGATCTGGCACGGCGCAGCCTGTCGACCCAGAACAATGTCCGCCAGTGGATTAACCGGGTGCGGATTGTGCCGGCCATTCAGCCGCTGATTCCGCCAGTGGTCGATAAAAGCGCACAACAGGCCATTTATGAAGGCTTATTGCAGGATAAACAGCTGGAATGTGTTTACCATCCACGTACCACCGCTTCGGAAGAAAAGACCTATATTCTGAATCCGCTGGCACTGGTACAAAAAGGTGCAGTAATCTATCTGATTTGTACCCGACACGACAAAACCGATATTCAGACCTTTGCCCTGCATCGCTTTAAATCGGCAGAAGTGCTAAATTCCCGCGCCCTGCATCCGGTTAATTTTGATATTGATGCCTATATTGAATCAGGCGCGCTGGGCTTTAGAGTCGATTACAGCAAGCCAACTGAAAATATCGAGCTGAAACTGACCATGTCAGAAGCCGATGCGCATTATTTTGAAGAAACCCGTTTAAGCAAAGATCAGCAGATTATCCAGCTGAACAATGGCTTGTATCAGGTCATTTCCAATGTGCCATTTACCTCGCAACTGGTGTGGTGGCTGCGCAGTTTTGGCAAAAAACTGGTACAGATTGAACCGGCAGAAGTGTCTGACGCTGTGCATCAAGTCAATGAATAAAAAAGGTCCCAAGTCTGGGACCTAACATTTACTTATTTTCTTTTCAATTTTGTTGTTATCGCTGCTGATTTTAGGGAAGTTGAACAGGATGCGATTATCGTTAGCATGCCAGTTCAGCCGTATTATAACGAATGGTTTTTAAGGTCATCATCTACTCCTCTCTGTTTAGATAAGATGACTGTAACGCTTCCAACATCATCTGTGAAATCATAAGATCTGCAGCTTAAATCTATTTTTTTCTTAAATTCAATTTCCACTATATTTATTCAATGCATAAAAAAAGCCCGCGATCTCAACCGCAGGCTTTTTACAGATTAGGTTCTTTTAAGCAGATTTACGGGCTTGAGCATTTTTACGGATGGTGATCATCACCAATTGAACTGCCGCAGGAGTCACGCCCGGAATACGGCTGGCCTGCGCCAGAGTTTCCGGCAATACCTGTTTCAGCTTCATGGTGATTTCACGCGACAGACCGGATACACCGTCATAATCAAAATCAGCCGGGATTTTGGTTTCTTCCAGACGTTTCATCTGCGCCACATCTTCATGCTGACGGTTGATATACCCTTCGTATTTCACCGCAATCTCAATCTGGTCGCCCACCTGTTGTGATACCTCAGAACCAGTTAATTCAGCAATTTGAGCGAATGTAATGTTCGGACGTTTAAGCAAATCAATCGCAGAACATTCTTTAGAAAGGTCTGCACCGGTCATCTCAACGAATTTTTTACCCATTGGATTGTTTGGCGCCGCCCAAAGATGTTGCAAACGACCTGTTTCACGCTCAACGGCATCCATTTTTTCACAGTAAGCATTCCAGCGTGCATCATCCACCAGACCCAGTTCACGACCAATTGCAGTTAAACGCTGATCCGCATTATCTTCACGCAGCATTAAACGGTATTCAGCACGTGAAGTGAACATACGGTACGGTTCTTTCGTACCAAGTGTGATCAAGTCATCAACCAGTACGCCCATATACGCTTCATCACGTTTAGGTGTCCACTGTTCCTGATCCCACGCACGGCGTGCAGCGTTCAAGCCTGCAAGCAAACCTTGTGCACCGGCCTCTTCATAACCTGTCGTACCGTTGATTTGACCGGCAAAGTACAGGTTATTGATCGCTTTGGTTTCCAAAGTGAATTTCAATGCTTGCGGGTTGAAATAATCGTATTCAATCGCATAACCCGGACGCAGAATATGGGCATTTTCCATACCACGGATTGAGCGTACCAATTCAAACTGCACATCAAAAGGCAGTGAAGTTGAAATACCGTTTGGATACAGCTCGTGGGTATCTAAGCCTTCAGGCTCCAAGAACACTTGGTGCGAATCTTTGTCGGCAAAACGGTTAATTTTATCTTCAATCGAAGGACAGTAACGTGGACCTACCCCTTCAATCACGCCGGTATACATTGGCGAACGATCCAAACCACCACGAATAATGTCATGGGTTTTTTCATTGGTATGGGTGATATAACAGTTAACCTGTTCAGGATGCATCGACGCATCGCCCATAAATGACATCACTGGAGACGGGAAATCACCCGGCTGCGGCGTCATCACCGAAAAATCAACTGAACGTGCATCAATACGCGGTGGAGTCCCAGTTTTTAAACGGCCCACCGGCAGCTGCAATTCACGTAAACGGTGTGCCAGAGAAATAGAGGGTGGATCACCGGCACGACCACCGCTGGATTTTTCCAGACCGACGTGAATCACACCACCCAGGAAGGTCCCGGCAGTCAATACTACCGTTTTGGCATCAAAGCGAATGCCCATTTGGGTGACCACACCTTTAACGGTATCGCCTTCTACAATCAGGTCATCCGCCGCTTGCTGGAAAATATCCAAATTGGCCTGGTTTTCCAAAGTCTCACGAATGGCAGCTTTATAGCGAACCCGATCAGCCTGTGCACGTGTGGCACGCACTGCAGCACCTTTACGCGAGTTCAGAATACGGAATTGAATCCCGCCTTTATCGGCAGCCAGCGCCATCGCACCGCCCAAGGCATCAATTTCACGCACCAGATGCGATTTACCAATACCACCAATGGCCGGGTTACAGCTCATCTGCCCCAAAGTCTCAATGTTATGAGTTAAGAGCAAGGTTTGTCGGCCCATACGCGCCGCAGCCAAAGCCGCTTCCGTACCCGCGTGACCGCCGCCGATAACAATGACATCGTAAACTTTAGGATAATGCATAGTGGTAAATTGAGAGATAAAAAGAAATGACAGAATATTATAGCAAAAGCCGGCGTATAAGTTGACAGATTAAGTCAATTTTATTTGGATTTTCTCGTGGTTTTTCACCTGATTGATCGCCTGGCAATGTAAATGAACGTTGCAGATATACCGCAAATAAAAACATTTCATATTAAAAATTAACCAGATATAGGTTGTTTTATTTTGATTATTTTTTATCCTAAATCATGTACTCATTACAAACAAGCACAGGTACGAATTATGAATAAGAAGATACTCCTCTCATCCATCCTCTGCGGTTTATGTTTATCTCCATTTGCAGCTGTACAGGCAAATGACAAAGTTGAAAAAGTGTACGATTCTCAGCGCTATCAGAATGTCTGTAAAGGCAAATCTCAAGGTGCTGCTGTCAGCTTTGCCTATCGTGGCATTATCTGGAACGGTACCTGCCAGCCACAGTTCTTCCCGGCAGACAGAAAACTCGATATTCAGGGTGATGAAGCTGCACTGTATACCACCTGTGGCCAAGACATGAATGCAACCACGGCAACCATTTCCGGTGCAGAAGTTCGTGGTAAATGTGCCCTTGGATTTACCCCGCCGCGTCCTGCTCAAATGTAAACTCCAACCCGATTCACATCTAGCCAAAATATGTGAACTCAATCAAGAAAACAGCCATTTATTACCAAGTAAATGGCTGTTTTTATTATTTTTATGGTTGATTTAAAACTCAACTCAATTACACTGAAACTGGGGAAAATAAGAATTAAATAGGATGATGCCATGCAAAGCGGCATTTTTACCTTCTTTCTACCGCTAACCTTGGCGGTATTAATGATGGGTTTGGGCTTGCTACTCAGCCCTAAAGATTTTATTCGGGTCAATCAGCAGCCGAAAGTCATTTTTATTGCCTTGTTTACCCGGCAGGTCTTGCTGGTTGGACTGGCATTTATTCTCTGCCTGTTTTTAGAACTACCTCCTTTGCTGGCAGTGGGGTTAATGTTGCTGTCAGCTACCCCTAGTGGTTCCACCTCTGCCCTGTTCAGCTATGTCTATAAAGGTGATGTGGCCTTAAATATTGTCGTGGTCGCCATCAATTCGGTGATGGCCATTTTAACCCTGCCTTTTGTGATTAGTATTGCCATGCGCTATTTCATGGCCGATCAGACCGAAATCAGCATGCCAATTGAGCGGATTGCCTATACCTTCCTGCTAATTTTAGTACCAGTCTGTCTGGGAATGGCCATTCGCTCGTCTTTTCCAGAGCTGGCCAAACGGCTGAGTAAACCAATTCGACGCATGTCGGTATATTTTATTTTTGCCCTGTTCTTTTTCGCGCTCTTTCAGGAGCGCTATCAGCTGGCGCAGTATATGGAACAGGTTGGACTGGCCACCGCCCTGTATGCTTTTGTCAGTCTGGTGGCCGGTTATGTGCTGCCACAGCTGATGGACATTCCCGAACAGCAGGCGCGCTCCTGCGGTTTCTTTATGAGTATTCATAACACCGCGCTGTCTTTAACCCTGGCACTGTCGGTACTACAAAGCACCCAGATTGCCATACCTGCCGCCATTTACACCATCTTCATGTATATGTTTGCCTTGATCTTTGGACATTTACTGGCTAGACGAATGCCGTTAAATTCGGTAAAACAGAAAGTCATAGAGTAATTTGAATAAACAGTAAAAGATATTTTGCATGAAGCAACTGTCTTTTCACACAAGGATAAATTTGACAGGAAGGTCATATGGATTCAGGCATTATTACCATTATGCTGCCCTTGGCGCTGGCCATTATTATGGTTGGGCTGGGGCTGGAACTCACGCCCAAAGATTTCGCACGCGTTACCAAACACCCCAAAGCAGTCCTGGTCGCACTATTTTGCCAGCTGGTGCTACTGGTCGGGATTGCCTTTTTATTATGTAAAATTCTGGTACTGCCGCCATTACTGGCCGTCGGCATGATGCTACTGGCTGCTTCGCCGGGTGGCAGTACCGCCAACCTGTTCAGTTATTTATTTAAGGGTGATCTGGCGCTCAACATTACCTTAACCGCAATTAACTCGGTGATTGCAGCACTGACCTTACCCATTATCGTCAATTTCGCAATTGCCCACTTTTTACAGGCTGACCAAAGCATTGGCCTGCAATTCAGTAAAATCTTGCAGGTATTCGGGATTATTATTGTGCCGGTGATTATTGGCATGTTAATTCGTCATTATGCCCCGCGACTGACCGAGAAACTGAACAAGCCCTTACGGATTTTTGCAGTGATCTTTCTGATTTTAATTATCATTGGGGCCATTGTGCAGGAGCGACACAATATCCTGAATTATATTGGTGATATTGGCCTGGCTACCGCACTGTTCTGTATTTCCAGTCTGGTGATTGGTTACTTCGTCCCACGCCTGTTTGGGATTAATAGCGCCCAGGCCCGCGCCAGTGCCTTTGAAATCGGGATTCATAACAGCACGCTTGCCATGACCATTGCCTTAACCGTTATGGCCAGTTCAACCGTGGCCATGCCGGCGGCAGTCTATTCTATTTTCATGTATATCTTCGCCGCCATCTTTGGCATGTTATTAAACCGCTTTGTGCCGATTGCCGAACCCAAGCCTGTGGTGGCAAACAGTTAAGTACTTTTTTCACCCAAGGATGTCGCGCTGGCATCCTTTTTATTTTGTACATTGGTAGGCGAAACCGATTGCCTTCCGCTACAATATCCTTTTGAAAAAACAAATTAGGTTATTCCTGTGAAGTGGTTACAAATACATATTACTGTTGATCAAGCTCAAGTCGACTTTACTGAAACATTACTCAGCTCACTTGGCGCCGTGAGTGTAACGCTGGATGATGCTGAAAATCAGGACTTGCTTGAACCACTTCCAGGCGAAACACCGCTGTGGAACAAGGTGATTGTGACCGGTATTTATGCACAGGACGAAAACGAAGAAATTGATGTTGCTGCGCTGGAAACTTTCATTCGCACTCAACTGCCAGATGCACCAATGCGTAGCGAATTCCTGGAAGATCAGGTCTGGGAACGCTCATGGATGGATTATTACGAGCCAATCCAGATTGCTGAAAAATTCTGGATTGTACCGGAATGGCTAGAGCCCCCTGAAGCAGATGCCGTGAATATTAAACTGGATCCGGGTCTGGCCTTTGGTACCGGTAACCATGCCTCAACGTTCCTGTGCCTGCAATGGTTAGGTAAAACCGATGTTAAAGATAAAATCGTCATCGACTATGGTTGCGGTTCTGGCATTTTAGGTGTTGCTGCCCTACTTTTAGGTGCGAAAAAAGTCTATGCCACTGATATTGACCCACAAGCGGTTTTAGCCACCCAGCAAAATGCTGAATTGAATGGCGTACTGGATCGTCTGTTTGTCGGTCTGCCTGAAGAGTTTAATGAAACCTTAAAAGATCAGAAAGCCGATGTACTGGTTGCCAACATTCTGGCTGGCCCGTTAATGATGCTTGCGCCTGAATTCGCAACTTTAACCAAATCTGAGGGAGAGTTCGCACTTGCAGGTGTAATCGAAGAGCAAGTTGCTGAAGTTTCTAGTGTTTATTCTGAATTTTTTGATATATTAGAGGTCGAAAAACGTGAAGAAAACTGGTGCCGAATTTCCGGGAAGCGCCAGCCGCATTAATCAACCTCTATAGATCTTATGAGTGAAAAGCAGACCAAGTGCCCCGAGTGTTTAACCACCTATAAAGTTTCTGTTGCACAGCTTACAGTGTCTCAGGGCATGGTTTGCTGTCCCAAATGTGCCTCTACCTTTAATGCACTCTCGCATCTGGTGCAGCCAAAGCCTGCGCCAACCCAGCTCGAATACAACGGTTTTACTGGTGGACAGGTCAGTTCGCCGGTTCTGGCCGATCATGGTCTGGCTTTTGACGACACACATGAAACCCATCTGCTGGATATTTTTGACCGTAAGGTTGAACATTCCAATATTGATTTAAAGACCTACTTAAACAATCTGAATTATTTCAGCACCGAACCGATTGCCAGTATTCCCTCGATGAATCTGTCTGAAAATGAACTGCAGCAAGAACGCAAGAAACATGGTGCGGGCTATTACACGCTGTGGGGTATTGTCAATTTTAGTCTGGTCGGTTTGCTGATTTTCCAGATTCTATGGTTTAACCCGAAATTCATGAACAACAGCCCTGCCCTGACTGTGGCTTTTAACGGGGTCTGCCAGCTGTTTAACTGTGAAACCTTTGAAAAGCAGTACAGCCTGATTTCAATTAACCGTGTGCGGGTGAAACGCTATGACCATGAACATACCTTGTTCTCCGGCGAGCTGATCAATTTTCATGACAAGAGTTTGGTATTGCCAAAACTGAAAATCACCTTAAAAGATGATAATGAAGAAGTGGCGACCTATGTACTCGAACCGAAAGAGTATTTAATTAAAAGTCTGGCCAGCATTGAGCGGATTCCAAAAAATACCCCATTCAAGTTTGAAATTCAGCTGCCAGTGACCCGAAAAAGCTTTGATACCTATAATTTAGAAATTATCAAGCCTTAAAAATTAAAAAAAAATGTAAAAAAAGTGCAGTTTTCTTGCTCACTTTTTCTAAGACAATGGTATGATACGCGCCACGTAAGCTTAGTGCTGCATACTCCTCAGTAATTCAAAACAAATAGAAACTCGCAGAATGCGCCTTATTTTCAATAACGCGTATTGAGCAGGTTTTTTCGTTTCGATTTTTGGTCTGTAACAATTATTAATCTATTGTTACGCTTATTTTTCGACCAGCGCTGTGAGTTGTGGCAAGCTAAATGTTCCAGTTTTAGAACTCTCGTTTTAGGATCTAAAACGGGGTTCATTTATTTATAGACCACATTTATATATCACTTTACCCAAGTGATATCTGATTTTTCGGATTAATTCGCATGAATAGCAAATCTCCTATTTTTACTGCACAATCTGATGTCGCTCTTCGTATCCACGTTGATCGCGCAGTTCGCCATTACTTTGCTCAATTGCAAGGCGAGCAACCTTCTCAGGTGTATGACATGGTGCTAGCAGAAATGGAGAAACCTCTTTTATCTGTAGTTCTAGAATATACACGTGGTAACCAGACACGTGCTGCCGAGATTCTAGGCTTAAACCGTGGTACTTTACGTAAAAAGTTAAAAGCTCACGGTTTAATGAGTGAATAAATGATAAAATGCTCGCGGCTTTCGTGGGCATTTTTTTTAACCGCATTTTGCTAATGTTTTAATCTGTTTTTTGATAACTGTGACGAAAATCATGACTATTAAACGCGCTTTAATCTCTGTTTCTGACAAAACTGGAATTGTTGAATTTGCACAAAATCTAGTGGCTCTTGGGGTAGAAATTTTATCTACAGGCGGTACATATAAGTTGCTTAAAGACAACAATATCGCTGTAGTTGAAGTTTCAGAGCACACCGGTTTTCCAGAAATGATGGATGGTCGTGTAAAAACTTTACATCCTAAAATTCATGGCGGCATTCTGGCTCGTCGCGGTCTAGACGAAGCTGTAATGGCAGAACACAACATCGATGCAATCGATTTGGTGGTAGTGAACCTTTATCCATTTGCAGCAACGGTTGCAAAACCTGACTGCACCCTGCCAGATGCGATTGAAAACATCGACATCGGTGGTCCAACCATGGTTCGTGCTGCGGCGAAAAACCATGCGTCTGTCGGTATCGTCGTCAACGCATCTGACTATGCGACTGTTATTGCCGAGCTTAAAGCTGAAGGCAGCCTGTCATACGCAACCCGTTTTGACCTGGCAGTGAAAGCATTTGAACATACTGCACAATACGACGGCATGATCGCATCTTACTTAGGCGCTCGCGTAGGTAAAGAACAAGGCGAAGCAGACAAATTTGCGCGTACGTTCAATACACAATTGAACAAAGCACAAGATTTACGTTACGGTGAAAACCCGCATCAATCGGCTGCATTCTATGTAGACCCAGCGGCAACTGAAGCATCTGTTTCAACAGCTAAACAGCTGCAAGGTAAAGAACTTTCTTATAACAACATCGCCGACACTGATGCTGCGCTTGAATGCGTGAAATCATTCGCGAAACCTGCTTGTGTGATCGTAAAACACGCCAACCCATGTGGTGTTGCGGTATCTTTAGACGGCATTCAAGCGGCTTACGACTTGGCTTATGCAACCGATCCTGAATCTGCATTCGGTGGCATCATTGCATTCAACCGTGAATTAGACGTTGCAACTGCACAAGCCATTGTTGACCGTCAATTCGTTGAAGTGATTATTGCACCAAGCGTTGCTGAAGGTGTTTTGGACGTGACTGGCGCGAAGAAAAACGTACGTGTACTGGTCTGTGGCGAATTACCAGCAATTGACGAACGTGCGCCACAAATGGACTACAAACGTGTCAACGGTGGTTTGCTGGTGCAAGACCAAGACTTGGGCATGATCACCAAAGATGATCTTAAAGTGGTGACCAAACGTGCTCCAACCGAGCAAGAAATTGACGACATGATCTTTGCCTGGAAAGTGGCGAAATACGTGAAGTCTAACGCGATTGTGTATGCGAAAAACCGTCAAACCATCGGTGTGGGCGCAGGCCAAATGAGCCGTGTAAACTCTGCGCGTATTGCAGCAATTAAAGCTGAACATGCAGGCCTCGTGGTTGAAGGTGCAGTGATGGCATCTGACGCATTCTTCCCGTTCCGTGATGGTATTGATAACGCTGCGAAAGCAGGGATCAAATGCATTATCCAGCCGGGTGGTTCTATGCGTGATGAAGAAACCATTGCAGCAGCTGACGAAGCTGGTATTGCCATGGTGTTCACTGGCATGCGTCACTTCCGTCACTAATTAACTAAATTAATTAGAAGTCGTATTTAATCATCCCCCTAAATCCCCCTTTGTAAAAAGGGGGACTTTTCGCGTAAGAGAACAGTGTTTTTCGCGATTCCCCTCCCTTTCTTAAAGGGAGGTTGGGAGGGATTCAATTTTGAGGGATTTTTTAAATGAACATTTTAGTTTTGGGTAATGGCGGTCGTGAACATGCATTGGCATGGAAAATCGCACAAGATGAAAAAGTTGCTAAAGTTTTTGTTGCACCAGGCAACGCAGGTACAGCAACCGAAGCTAAATGTGAAAACATCAATTTAAGCATTTTAGACAATGCGGCGATTATCGACTTTGCAAAAAACAATGCGGTAGATTTAATCGTGGTTGGTCCTGAAGCACCGCTGGTCAATGGTGTGGTGGATGCTTGCCGTGAAGCAGGTTTAAAAATCTGGGGTCCAACCCAGTTTGCAGCGCAGCTTGAAGGCTCTAAAGCATTTGCCAAGCATTTCTTAAAACGCCACAACATTCCAACTGCATTCTATGACGTATTCACTGAAGTTGATGCAGCCAAAGCCTTTGTTGAAAAAAATGGTGCGCCGATTGTGATCAAGGCGGATGGTCTTGCTGCAGGTAAAGGCGTAATCGTGGCGATGACCAACGAAGAAGCATTTGCAGCCATTGATGACATGCTGGCAGGCAACAAATTTGGTGATGCCGGTTCTCGCGTAGTCATCGAAGAATTCCTTGCAGGTGAAGAAGCATCATTCATTTGTATGATTGATGGCGACAACATCTTGCCAATGGCCACTTCTCAAGACCATAAACGTATTTTTGAAGGCGACCAAGGTCCAAACACAGGCGGTATGGGTGCCTACTCTCCTGCGCCTGTGGTGACTGCAGACGTATTTGAGCGCGTGATGAAAGAAGTAATGCGCCCAACCGTTGACGGTATGAAAGCAGATGGTCACGTATACACCGGTTTCTTGTACGCTGGCTTGATGATTGATGAACAAGGTCAACCAAAGGTAATCGAGTTTAACTGTCGTTTCGGTGATCCTGAAACTCAACCGATCATGATGCGTTTAAAATCATCTTTGGTTGATCTGGTTGAGGCTGGTATTGCAGGTAACTTGCCAGCAGAAGCTGAATGGGATGAGCGTAAGACTGTCGGTATTGTTTTAGCATCTAAAGGCTACCCAGAAACGTCTAGCAATGGCGATGTGATTTCTGGTTTAAACACCGAAATGACCGATGCCAAAGTGTTCCATGCCGGTACTAAAGCCAATGAAAATGGTGAGATTGTCACTGCTGGTGGTCGTGTACTTTGCGTAACTGCACTAGGCAACACCATTGGTGAAGCACAAGCAAAAGCTTTAGAACTTTGCCAAAAAGTAACCTTCGACGGCGTTCAATATCGTAAAGATATTGGTTACCGTGCGATTGCGCGTGAAAATGCTTAATTCTCTCTTAGATTGATTAAGTAAAAAAACCCCGCTGAGTGCGGGGTTTTTTATGCTTCGAAGGTTTCCCTCTCCTCTCAGGAGAGGGTCAGGGAGAGGTGAAAACCCTCACCCTAAAGGCAGAAGGGATTTCATGTCTTATCTCATTACGGAAATTATCATTCTTTTCTTGATAAATGCATTTATGATGCATCAAGAGCTTATTAATCGTTTTAACATGAAAATCCACTTGCAAACCCCTCGCCTGATCCTCCGCCAATGGCAAGACAGCGACGCTGCCCCATTTATCCAAATGTGTGCCGACCCTGAAGTCATGCTTTATTTCCTCAATCCCTTGACCGAGCAGCAAAGTCTGGCTTTTATGCAACGCATCCAGAATTTTATTGCCACACACGGCTGGGGCCTGTTTGCTGTCGAACTAAAAAGTAGCGGTGAATTTATCGGGTTTATTGGTTTACATCAGCATCTAGAACACTATGATTTTGCCCCATGTATTGAAATTGGCTGGCGACTAGCCAAGCAATACTAGCACAACGGTTATGCCACCGAAGGCTCAAAAGCCGTACTGGATTATGCTTTTCGTGAGCTACAGCTGGACAACGTAGTTTCCTTTACTACCGTGCTCAACACGCCCTCAGAAAAAGTCATGCAAAAAATTGGCTTAAGCAAAGTCAAAACCTTTGCGCATCCGCTGGTGCCGGCAGATCATCCTTTACTCATGCATGTGCTCTATCAAATTGATCGCCAAAGCTATCTGCAAGCGCATTAAAAATCTCAAGTTTGGATGAAAACTGTCATAGGATTGAAGGAAATAATCATTATTAAGATCTATCATCCTACCCCATCTGTGCTATATCTATTTTTACGATTTAGATTGGATAATTTTTTATATAAACATCTATAAGATTTTTTCATAGATTTAGCCCTTTCAATTCAAAATAGTAAATTGATTTATTTATTCTTTTCTTATTTTATGAACTTTACTTATGAAAGAATACGGCTAAAGGTCTAGTTTCTATACACTATTTTGTATATCAATTTATTGTTATGATGTAGACCATTTTTTCGCTATCTTCTAAAAATAAAGTTTTCAATTACATGGCTTTAAGCGCTTTTAAAGTCAATTGAAAAATACAGCAGATAGCTAAAAGCCTAAACGAATTCGCGCACTGGATGGACTTGAATCTCGCCTCTTTCGGCTCAAGTGAAATCCCGGCGCTTAAAATTATCAATAAAGTAACAGCTTGGCTGCTTCACTTTATTTGGGATGGACACATGAAAAAGTTCCTTGGCCTGGTTCTAGGTCTTTCTGTTGGTTTAGCTGGCTGTGCAAAACAGGAAACGCCGGCAACTGACGCCGCACAAACTGATGCTGCAACTGTACAAACCGTCACCATGGCATCTACCGGTTCCGATGCTGACATCTGGCGCTATATTGCGACTTTGCCTGAAACTGAAGCGGCGGGTATCAAGCTGGAAGTGAAAAACTTCACCGATTACGTTTCAATGAACACCGCTGTGGCAAACAATGAAATTGATGTGAACGCATTCCAGTCTTATGCTTATCTGGTGGCTTACAATGCCAACAATGAGCAGAAGATTGCGCCGGTTTCGACCACCTATCTTGAGCCAATGGGTATTTACTCAAGCAAAGTGAAAAAAGTGGAAGAGTTCCAGAACGGCGCGACCATTGCTATTCCGAATGATGCAGCCAATGAAGCGCGTGCCCTGCTGTTATTGCAATCTGCAGGTCTGATCAAGCTGAAAGCAGACTTCTCTCCTGCAACGGGCACTCCAAATGACATTACTGAAAATGCCAAAGCAATTGTCATCAAGCCGATTCAAATGGCGACTGCAGTTCGTGTTAAAGATGAAGTGGATGCCATTGTGCTAGGCAATACCCTAGCGATGGAAGGCGGTTTAAACGTACTGAAAGATTCAATCTTCTACGAACCAATTGACCAGAGCACCAAGCTGAACGTCAACGTATTGGCAGTTGCAGAAGCACGTAAAGATGACCCGATCCTGAAAAAAGTCGGTGAGCTTTATCACACTGAAGCGGTGAAACAGTATGTAGATCAAAACTTCGGTGGCACAAAAGTTGCGGTAAATAAACCTGTCAGCTATTTAACTGAAACCAATTAAGCATATAATGCTGAGTTAACAAACAGGCAAAGTGTACTTTGCCTGTTTTTCATTTTTGTACAGTTTCTTGACGCTATGATCGAATTTAAGAATATTTCCAAACATTATCAGCTTAAAGGCCAGACCATTCGCGCGCTGGATCAGGTCAATCTGCAAATTCCAGATGGCAGTATCTTTGGAATTATTGGTTATAGTGGTGCAGGAAAAAGTACCCTCATTCGTCTGATTAATTTGCTGGAGCGCCCGAATGAAGGTCAGGTAATCATCAATAACACTGACTTTACCGCTTTAAGTGCCAAGGCGCTGCGTCAGGAACGTGCCAATATCGGCATGATTTTCCAGCACTTTAACCTGCTGCAAACCAAAACCGTAGCGGCCAATATTGAAATGCCGATGAAACTGCTCGGCTGGTCGGCGGCAGAGCGTGAAAAACGCCTGAATGAACTGCTCGAATTTATTGATCTGAAACATAAAAAAGATGCCTATCCAGATGAGCTGTCTGGCGGTCAAAAACAGCGGGTCGGGATTGCCCGTGCCCTGGCCAATCATCCTAAAATCTTACTTTGTGATGAAGCCACCAGTGCGCTGGATCCGCAAACCACGCAATCGGTGCTGGAACTGCTAAAAAAAATTAATCGTGAACAAGGCATTACCATTGTCATGGTCACCCATGAAATGGATGTAATTGAATCAGTCTGTGATTATGTAGCCGTTATGGAACATGGCCAGGTGATTGAAACCGGTTCTACCCTGGACATTTTTAGCCAGCCGCAGCATCCAACCACCAAGAATTTTATTCAAACCGTGCTGCAACAGCAGTTACCGGTGAATATTTTAAACAATCTGGAAAACCAGAATCAGCACAGTATTTACTGCCTGAAATTTTTAGGGAAATCGGCGCAGGAAACCGTGATTCAGGCAGTAATTAAACAGTTTGATTTAAGCCTGAATATTTTATTTGCCAACATGACTGAAATTAATGGCGCGGTGATTGGGCAGATGTTTATTCAGTTGCTAGGGGACCCGGCCATTATTCAGCAAGCACTTCAGTTCCTCGAACAAAATGGGGTTCAGGTTGAACAAGCAGGAGTACAAGGATGAGAGATTTAATTGTCCAGTGGCTCACCAGCCTGACCGCGCCGTTCTGGAAAAGCGCCCTGTCGATGGACCAGTTTGTCACAGCCTTACAAGAAACTTTCCACATGGTGTTTTTTGCCATGCTGTTTGGCTGTATCTGGGGCTTTATTCAGGGGATTACCCTGGTCGCCACCCGTCCGGGCGGTATTTTACCGAACCGCGCGATTTATCATGGCCTGAACCCGATTGTAAATGCGCTACGTTCCCTGCCATTTATTATCCTGTTAATTGCCGTTATTCCTTTAACCAAGTTTCTGGTCGGTACCTCAATTGGCACCTGGGCTGCCATTGTCCCGCTGACCATTTATGTCGGTCCATATATTGGCCGTCTGGTGGAAACCTCATTGCTGGAAGTGAATGAAGGGATTATTGAGTCAGCACAAGCCATGGGTGCGACACCGCTGCAGATTATTTTCAAGTTTATTTTGCCGGAAGCACGTAGCTCGCTGATTCTAAACCTGACCACCGCCACCATCAGCCTGATTGGTGCAACTGCAATGGCCGGTGCCGTCGGTGCCGGTGGTATTGGTGATCTGGCCATTTCTTACGGTTACCAGCGTTTTGATACCAGCGTGGTGATTCTGACCGTCATTGTACTGCTGATTCTGGTGCAAATTGTGCAGATGCTGGGTGAATGGCTGGCTAAACTCAGATAAGGATTCACCTCTCTATCCAGAACGAGACAGATTACTCATTCTCAAATTAATCACCCTCTACGGAGGGTTTTATTTTGGCTGTTAATCACCCTCATAGCAGCCCGAAAACGCTGGTTTTCAGCCCATGCAGATTACTGTTCAAGTGATGAGAAACCAATCCGCTACGTTGGTTTACATATCTAAAACTTTGCCATTTCCCCTTAATTTCAAACTGAAAGCCAAAATCCCGTGCTAAAATGTGCAGTGGTTTTTGCAGGGACTGATTTATGCACTTTGTTCATCTTGGTATTCATACTGAATTTTCGATTACAGAATCTATCGTACGTATACCTGATTTAGTCAAAGCCGCAGCCAGTGAAGAAATGCCTGCCCTGGCCATCACCGACCTGTCCAACCTGCATGCCGCCGTCAAATTCTATGGCAAATGTCTGGGCAAAGGCATCAAGCCGATCATGGGTTCGGAAATCCGCCTGAATGATGCCGAACATCGCATGACCTTACTGGCCATGAACAATCATGGCTGGCGTAATCTGACCGAAATCGTGTCGCGCGGTTTTATTGAAGGCCAGCAGCTGGATATTCCCTGCGTACAGAAAGACTGGGTCCTCGAGCAGCATGACGATTTAATCGCCCTGCTCGGCATTCACTCCGATGTCGGTAAAATGCTCTGCACCTCGAACCCGCAAAAAGCCGAACCTTTACTTGAAGAATGGATTGCCAAGTTTGGCAACCGGGTTTATCTGGCCCTGACCCGCACCAATCGCCCAAATGAAGAAGACTTCATTTATGAAGCGGTCCAGCTGGCGAAAAAATATAATATTGGCGTGGTGGCACATAATGATGTGCACTTCATCAGCCGTGAAGATTTTGAAGCGCATGAAGCGCGCGTCTGTATTGCCGATGGTTATGTCTTGGGCGATAGCCGCCGTCCGAAAAACTACAGCCCGGAGCAGTATTTTAAAACCGCCGCAGAAATGACCGATCTATTTGCCGATATTCCGTCTGCCATTGAAAACACCTATCACATTGCCAAGCGCTGTAATGTGACGCTGCAACTGGGCAAATACTTCCTACCGGATTACCCGATTCCGGAAGGCCACACCATTGAAACCTTCTTTGCGCATTTATCCAAGGAAGGTCTAGAAGAACGTCTGAACCATCTTTATCCGGTAGCGCAGCGCGATGAAGACTGGCCTGAAATCCGTAAACCCTATGATGAGCGGATTGAATACGAAATTAATATTATTAACTCGATGGGATTCCCGGGTTACTTCCTGATCGTAATGGACTTCATTCAGTGGTCGAAGAACAACGGCGTGCCGGTCGGCCCGGGTCGTGGTTCGGGTGCCGGCTCGCTGGTGGCGTACAGTTTAAAAATTACCGATCTGGATCCGCTGCGCTATGAACTGCTGTTCGAACGTTTCCTGAACCCGGAACGTGTCTCGATGCCCGACTTTGACGTCGACTTCTGTATTGCCGGCCGTGACCGCGTGATTGACTACGTGGCCCGTACCTATGGCCGTGATGCGGTATCGCAGATTGCCACCTTCGGTACCATGGCCGCTAAAGGCGCGATTCGTGACGTGGCCCGGGTTTTGGGTAAATCTTATGGTCTGGCCGACCGTATTTCCAAAATGATTCCGACCAAACCTTTGGGGCTGAGTCTGGAAGAGTCGCTGGCGGCTGAACCGCAGCTAAAAGATATTGTCACCAATCCGGGCAACCCCGACTATGACGATGCTTCTGAAATCTGGGAAATGGCGTTAAAGCTGGAAGGCATTACCCGAAATACTGGTAAACACGCCGGTGGTGTGGTCATTGCACCGACCAAAATTACCGACTTCTCTGCGGTGCTGTGCGATGCCGATGGCACCGGCCGGGTGGCCCAATACGATAAAGATGACGTTGAAGCCGCCGGTCTGGTCAAGTTCGACTTCTTGGGGCTGCGTAACCTGACCGTAATTGAAGATGCGGTGCAGAATATTAATAAACGGGTTAAACCCGAGATCCCGCTGGATATTGCGCATATTCCGCTGGATGACAAAGATGCCTATTTGGTCTTTGCCAATGCTAATACTACTGCGGTATTCCAGTTTGAATCCGTGGGCATGAAAAAGATGCTGAAAGAAGCACGCCCAAGCAAGTTTGAAGAAATTATTGCCTTCGTATCTTTGTATCGTCCGGGTCCAATGGACCTGATTCCGGACTTTATTCACCGTATGCATGGCGGTGAATTTGAATACCTGCATCCGCTGCTCGAAGGTGTACTGGAACCGACTTACGGCATTATGGTGTATCAGGAACAGGTGATGCAGGCCGCACAGTACTGTGCCGGCTATACGCTTGGTGGTGCGGACTTGCTGCGCCGTGCCATGGGTAAGAAAAAACCCGAAGAAATGGTCAAGCAGCGTAAAATCTTTATTGAAGGTGCGGCCCAAAAAGATATTGATGAAGCCACCGCCAACCATATTTTCGACTATATGGAAAAATTCGCCGGCTATGGTTTTAACAAATCACACGCCGCTGCCTATGCGTTAGTGGCCTACCAGACCGCCTGGCTCAAAGCCCATTACCCGGCCGAGTTCCTGGCTGCCGTCATGTCCTCGGAAATGCAGAATACCGATAACGTGGTGTTCCTGATTGATGACTGCCGCCACAATGGTCTGGAAGTATTACCACCGTCGGTGAATATGTCGCTGTATCATTTCCATGCCACCGATGACAAAACCATTGTGTATGGTTTAGGCGCAATTAAAGGCGTGGGTGAACAGGCCATGCAATCGGTGATTGATTCGCGTATCCAGCAAGGACCATATAAAGACCTGTTTGATTTCTGTCACCGGATTGACCTGAAAAAAATCAATAAACGCACCTTAGAGGCCCTGATTCGTGCCGGTGCGCTAGACTGTTTAGGCATTGAACGTTCCAGCCTGATGGCGCAGTTACCGGAAGCGGTGCAAGCTGCAGAACAGGCCCGTTCTAACCGTGAAACCGGGATTATGGACCTGTTTGGTGAAGTCGAAGAAGTGCAGCGCAAACCGGCCAAACCGGTTAAACCGTGGTCCGATGAAGTCCGCTTAAAAGGTGAAAAAGATACTTTAGGCCTGTACCTGACCGGCCACCCGATTGATGTATACCGGGCTGAGCTGAAATCCTTTATTCCGGCGCGAATTAATGAACTGAGTCCGACCCGCCGTGGGGTCACCACAGTCTTTGCCGGACTGGTGCTGGATGTGGCCAACTTCCCGAACCGGGTGGTGGTGACCTTAGATGATGGCACCGCACGAATTGAAGTATCAGCCAATCACGAGCGTTTCCAGCGCTTTAAAGACATCATCCAGGTTGAAAAAGTGGTGGTGATTGAAGGCGAAATTTATGAGCGCGAAGGTTTTGACCGTCCAATGGGGCGTCTGACCAAAGCCTTTAGCCTGAATGAAATCCGTCAGAAACGGGCTAACAGTATCAAGATTATGCTATCTGCCGAACATGACAGTAAAACGCTGAGTCGTGATGTACAGCAGATTTTGATGCCGTATACCAATATTGATATGAGCACGCATATTCCTGTGATTCTGTATGTAGATTATGGTTATGCCACTGCTGAACTGCATTTAGGCGTGCAATGGAAAGTCGCGCCAATGGATGAACTGCTGATCAAGCTACGTGATTATTTTGGTAAAGATGCTCTGCATATCGAATATCAGGTGAAATCTAAAGCCGCCCAAGCGGTGGCGCATGAGCCCAAGCCTGCCCACGTTCCGGCACCTCCAGCGGACATGAGCATGGATGATGCGCTCGATTTATATCAGGCCGAAATGGGTCAATATTCTTAATTTAAAATTTTCTTTATTCTGGACCTTGTATGAGTCAAGTCGACAATGCTGCCTTGTCAGCACATCTCTCCCATGTGCGTATTGTCATGGTCAATACCACTCTGCCCGCCAATATCGGCAGCGCCTTACGCGCCATGAAAACCATGGGCCTGTCCAAACTGGTGCTGGTCGCACCGAAGACCTATCCGCATCCGGATATTGACGCACTGGCGGCCGGTGCCACCGATCTGATTGAACAGATTGAAATTGTCGACACCCTGGAACAGGCCATTCAGGACTGTCATCTGGTGTTTGGTACCAGTGCGCGCAGCCGCACCATTCCCTGGCCGCTGCTGGATGTCCGCCCGGCTGCAGAAAAAGCCATGCAGGCCGTCACGGCATCGCATCAGGAAATTGCGGTGATTTTTGGCCGTGAAGATCGTGGTCTGACCAATGAAGAACTGGCCCTAGCCAATTACCATGTCACCATTCCGGTGAATAGCGATTACGGCGTGTTAAACGTGGCCCAGGCCATTCAGATTATCTGTTATGAAATGCGGATGGCAGCCATGGCCCGGGTAGAACAGCAGCCAGACCCTAAAGCCACCATGCAAGTTCTTGATGGTATCGAAATGGAATGGGATGAACCTTTAGTGACCCATGCCCAGATGGAACAGTTCTATCCGCATATTGAAAAAATGCTGGCCGAGATTGAATTTATGGATCCGAAAAATCCAAGATTATTACCTTTGCGCTTGCGTCGGCTTTTTGGACGTATACAATTAGATCGTATGGAATATCACTTATTACGTGGCATTTTTAGTCGCGTACAGGCATTGAATAACGGTTCATGGAAAAAATCATCAACAACATCGACACAGGACGAGGATCAAGATAATGCTTAAACAGCTCAAAGAAGATATACAAGCTGTCTTTGCGCGCGATCCTGCTGCACGCAATACCTTGGAAGTCTTAACCACCTATCCCGGCATTCATGCCCTGATCATGCATCGGGTTGCACATGAACTCTGGAACAAAGACTGCAAGGGTTCGGCGCGCCTGCTGTCTTCATTTAGCCGCTTTGCCACCGGTATTGAAATTCATCCGGGCGCGAAAATTGGTCGCCGTTTCTTTATTGACCACGGTATGGGTGTGGTGATTGGTGAAACAGCCGAAATTGGCGATGATGTGACCCTGTATCATGGCGTGACCCTTGGGGGGACCACCTGGAACAAAGGCAAACGTCACCCGACTTTAGAAGATGGCGTGATTGTTGGTGCTGGCGCGAAAATTCTCGGGCCATTTACCGTGGGTAAAAATGCCAAAGTCGGTTCCAATGCAGTGGTGACCAAAGCGGTACCGGCCAATACCACCGCGGTCGGCAATCCGGCGCGTTTTATTACCAAAGATCAGCCGAAAGATGAAGTCGAAGCACGTCGCCGTGACTATGCTGAAAGCATCGGTTTCCAGCCCTATGCGGCCACCCAGGATCAGTCCGATCCGATTCTAGACGGCATGCGGGTCTTGCTAGACCGTATTCAGCACAATGAAAAACGCATGAATACCTTATGCCAGCGTCTGTCTTTACTCGACCCAAGCTTTAAAAAGCAGCAGCAAAACGAACAGCCGTTTAGTGCTGAAGAATTAAAAATTATTGAAGATGTGCGCCGTGAATGTGAAGCACAAAGCAGCCAGTCCAAAGCTTAACAACACGGTAACAGCAAACTTCTTGCCTTCTCTTGCATGTTCGTCACAGATTTTTTAGACTGACGAACATGCTCAGCCATTTTAAAATAAATTAACGGATGAATATTATGACGCTTAAGCCTTTGGCATTTGCTCTGATTGCGACCACTTTAGTTTCAGCCTGTTCCACTGCACCAAAACAACAAAACCCAGCCAATGCACCAATTGTGTTTACCGAGCCTGATCTGACCCCTCCATTTTATGCTTTAAATCCGTTTAATTATGATGCACCTCCTCCATTTGAACTGAACCTGCAACAGGCTGCGGCCCAGCCAGTGACTAAAATGGAAGTAACTGCCCCGGATAATCCATCGAAAAAAATTACTTTAGACACCAACCGTCTGATTATTCCGACCATCAACAACAACCAGCGCAGCTTGAAGTTTGCGGTGCTGGCCGGTGAAAATGAAATTGACATCACCGAAATTGATGACTTTTTACAGATGGTCGAAGGTAAAGCACGTCACTATCCACCACGTTTTACTGACCGTCAGGAACGCCGCGGTTTTGAAGCTAAACTCAAAGAAGTCACCCAACAACTGGACAGCCTGGCGGTACAGGAAAATGCCTCTTTTGATGTGCTGATTCGTGCCTTTAAAGCCAGCGTAATGGCACGTAACCTGGACTTAGGTTCAATTTATACCACCCGTTCTCTGGCTTATGCGCAGCGCATCCTGAAAATTAACAAGGAAGATGCCGAAGCCAATTTCTGGTTTGGTTTTGCCCTGTCTGAAGGTGGCGGTCATCGTGAAGCAATTTCTTATTTAGATAAAGCCATGAAAGCCGGCGTACAGGAAGCCTATCTGGCTGCTGCCAACAACTATATTGCTTTAGAGCAAAAGAAAAATGCGGTACAGACCTTGAAAAACTACAAGATCAAGTATCCGCAAGAAGCAGCTGTGGCAGACCGTTTAATTACTGAAATTGAAAAACAGGGCCGCTGGAATGTCTGGCAAATCATGACACCGAAGGCTTAAGCCCGGTGCAAGAAAAAATAGGTCATGTTATATGGCCTATTTTTTTGTCAATTGAAAAAACCAAGAAATTCAGTATGATTAAAAAAAACTTATAAAATACGATGCGAATTCACATGACCACTATGACGTATAAGATGATGCTGGCCACCGCGCTCAGCAGTTCCATTCTCGTTGGCTGCCAAACGGTCAGTGTTAAACAGCAAGCATTAAATATCAGCATTGCCAACGAACGGGAAAGTATTTTATCTCGTGACCGCTTGAGCGAGGCCAGCCTCAATGTCTTGTCCATGACTGGCCGTGAAGCGCAAATCTGTACCGAAAACCCGAAACAGTGTATTGATGAACTGAAGCAGATTCCGGAAATTCTGGATGAACAGCTGCTGTCCACTGCCAGCGAAGTTTATCTGGCCAAAGCCATGCAACTGGCCGATTCTTCCAATTGTAAAATCGGAATTTTAAGCAAACACCAGTCTGAAGAAAAACAGCAATTACAGCAGCAGAACTATCAAAAATGCCTCGACCAGCAGCTGTTTATGCTGGATAAAAGTATCCGTTATAGCTATGCCTATATGTTCAAAACCGAACGGGCACCACAAGACCGGATTTTTGACAACCGTCAGGTACAAATCCGCGACTTTTATAATCAGGCCATTGCCAAACTGGTGTCCAGCTATACCCTGCGCCATCAGCCGGATGTGGTGGCCAGCCAGATTCAGGTCGGTGAAAACACCTATCATATTGACTTCAATTATTTTCCAACCTTAAAACAGCAAAAAATCGAGCAGTTAAGAGCCACCTATGACCTGAACTTTTCAGGCTTGCGTTCCATTACCCGTCGTGATGGTTTTGGTTCAGAATTTCTGGTAATTCTTCCGGAGCAACGCGCAGATCAGCCAGAGAAAGCCCGTTATATTATTGATCCTTTAAGCCATCGTTATCCAAACAATCAGAATCCGAATATCCATCAGGCGCGTTATCTGGCAGCGACCTTGGTGGCAGAACCGCAGCAGTTTGGCAATGTAGAGGATATCCTGAACAAGGATTTTCGTCTGCGCGCCTATGATCCCTATAAATATGAACAGGCTCGCATTGCCAATAAAAACTATCCGCTGGCGGCTAATTTTTCTGCGCCTTATGGACTGTGGCTGGCGGAAAATAATCTGCTGAAATCGGCTTATCTGTCACTGATTGACCGTGATGACAAGCTGACCATGCCACATTTATATTTTCTGGAGCCGTATAATCCGAATAAAAAAGTGCTGGTGTTGGTGCATGGTCTGGCCAGTAGTCCGGAAGCCTGGATTCGCTTAACCAACGATATTATGGGTGATCCGGTATTACGCGAGCATTATCAGGTCTGGCAGGTGTTTTATTCGACCAATATGCCAATTATTGAAAGCCGTTTCCAGATTCATGCCCTGCTGACCCAAGCCTTCCAGCAGGTCAATCCCAAAGCCGCGGCGAAAAAAGATGCGGTGCTGGTCGGCCACAGTATGGGCGGGATTATTGCCCGGCTCCTGGTCAGTGATGCCGATGTGTCCAAAGAAGCCCTGTCGATGATGAATGATCGGCAATTGGCCAAATATCGCCGTATTCCCGTGATTCAGCAGCGCCTGATTATGCAGGATATTCCTAATTTTAACCGGGCGATTTTCTTGGCCGCTCCGCACCGCGGTACCGAATATGCCGACCGCTGGTTTACCAAAGTGGCGCGTAAAATTATCCGTTTACCGGGGGCATTTTTAAATGCGGCCACCGATTCGCTGTTAAATGAAGATCCGAGCCTGAAAGATCTGGTCAATGAACTAGATAAAGGCCTGATTCAAAATGGCCCGAGCGATTTAAGCCATCAATCCAAATTTATTGCCTTAACTCAGGATATTCAACCACGTAAAGGACTGAAATATCATAGCATTATGGGCAATACCAGTCAGAGTAACGACCCTGCCCTCATCACCGATGATATTGTGGCCTATGAAAGTGCACATCTGAAACAGGCCCAGTCTGAAAAAATTATTACCGGCGGCCACTCGATTCAGGAAACCCCGGAGGCGGTATTAGAACTGCGCCGGATTTTACGCTTACATTTGCAGGAGCTGGGTTTATATAAACCTTAACCTGCCAATAAAAAACCGAAGCCTTCAACCGCTTCGGTTTTTTATCTCTGGAAAATGGCTACATATTGCCACGTATTAAAGTGTAGCAGGAGGCAAACCGGCATAAGCCTGCAGCAACAGCTGCTTTAATTCGTCATCGTCATATTCACGCGGATTATAATACGTCGAATCACAAATCATCTGGGCAATGTCCGCCGGGGCATGTTCTGGTAACCCTAAGTCTTTTAAGGCCAAAGGAATTTGCAGGCGCTGGTTTAATTGATAGATAAAGCGGCCCAGTTCCTCCCGACTGTCAACACCCAGTGCAGCGGCCAGTTGATCCATCGCCTGTACATCGGCATGGCGGTTATAATGCACCGAATAGGCCAGTATAATCGCGTGGGTTTGTGCATGAGGCAGGTTAAAGGTACCCCCCAGGCTATGACAGATTTTATGGTGAATCGCCATACCCACCGAACCCAGAAAAATCCCAGCCAGCCACGCGCCATAGCTGACCTGTTCACGCAGCTGGATATCTTTTGGATGCTGTACCAGTTCCGGTAAAGCGGTGGCCAGACAACGAATCGCCTCCAGCGCCATCAGGCTAATCACCGGATTTTTATTTTCTGCATACAAGGCCTCCACTGCATGCGCCATGGCATTCATGCCCGAACAGGCAGAAATCTCTGCCGGCAGATTCAGGCTAAGTACTGGATCATAAATCACAATTTTCGGTAACACCTGTGCAGCTTTGCCGGTGGTTTTTAGCTGATTTTCCGTAATGCCATATACCGGGGTCATTTCACTGCCCGCGTAGGTGGTCGGAATTGCCACAATCGGCAGATGGGTGTCCAGTGCAATGGCTTTGGCTAAACCAATAGCCGAACCGCCACCCAAAGCCAGACAGCAATCAACCTGTAATTCTTGTGCTGCCTGAACCGCCTATCGTGCCACCTCTGCCGGCACGTGCATTACCGCATGGGCATAAACCGTAACAGTCAAATCACCGAGTTGCCGGGCCAGCTGCTCAGCGGCCTTCTGCTGGCCGGGCGCGGCAATCAGCAGAATCTTGTGATAACCGGCCTGCTTGAGAATGTGCTGCGTGCGCTTGGCTTCCCCCGCACCAAAATACACCTGTACCGGCAAAGCCTGATAATAGAATTTGGGCATCATGGGCTCATCTTCATGTTGTTCTTTACCCCAGTATAGAGCGCCTCTCCTGCTGCTTCGAGCGTATTGCTGCAACGCTGCTTTCCATATTTCCTGGTCTTCTCTGCTGTAATCTTCATCAGCTGCATCATGTGCTTAATTTTCTTCGCCATAAGCTGCTCAGTTTCAGCACAGATTTTCCAGAATCGGTTTTTTCCGCTTAGCTAAATTTGTTAAGATGAAGCGCTTGTTGGGTCGTCAGCAGCATCGACGTGCAGGCTTTAAACACGATGTTTTATCTGCTCCAGCTGGCCCAAATGACATCCACGCGGTGAAAGCCATTCCAACACCCATGCGTTAATTGAAGGAACTGAATGTACATGAACATGCAAGAAATTGTGGCTGACTTATCTTCGCATACCCCGATGATGCAACAATATTTAAAAGTGAAGATGCAACATCCACATTCTTTAATGTTTTATCGAATGGGTGATTTCTACGAATTATTTTTTGATGACGCGCACAAGGCAGCCAAACTGTTAGGCATTACCCTGACCCATCGCGGTAAGGCCAATGGCCAGCCCATTCCGATGGCTGGCGTGCCCTATCATTCTGCCGAAGGTTATCTGGCGCGGCTGGTCAAAAAAGGCGAAACCGTGGTGATCTGCGAGCAAATTGGCGAGGTAACTGGCAAAGGCCCGGTAGAACGTGGCGTGGTGCGGATTATTACCCCCGGCACACTCACCGATGATGCGCTGCTCAACAGCTATCAATCTTCCAATCTGGTCGCGCTGTGTTTACAGCAAAACCAAATCGGGATTGCACTGCTAGACTTGAGTGCCGGTATTTTCAAGGTCCAGCAGCAGGAGTATCAACCGGAACAGCTGGCGATTGAACTCTCGCGTCTCATGCCAAGTGAAATTGTGGTCGATGAAGATATTGTCGATCCGAACATCATCGAGTCTGTTAAAAAACAGCTGGATTGCCCGGTTACCAAACGTCCAAATGTCGATTTTAACCTGAATAATGCCCAGAAAACCTTGTGTGACCAGCTGGGTGTCGCCACCCTGTCTGGCTTTGGCATTGATCACTTGCCTTTGGCCAAAGCCGCTGCCGCCGCCTTGATTCACTATGCCAAAGAAACCCAGAGAACGGCGCTGCCACATATCCGCTCGATTCAGCTGGAACAAAGCAGCGATTTTATTGCGCTGGACCCGGTGACCCGGCGTAATCTGGAACTGATTGAGCCTTTATTTGAACACGGCACCTCACTGTTTCAGCTGATTAATGACTGCCAGACCGCGATGGGTAGTCGTCTGCTCAGCCGTACCTTAATGCAACCGCTACGTGATACCGCACTGCTGGATGCGAGGCTGGATGCCACCGAAGCGATTTTAACCGGTTATCATGATGCTCCAATTCGTCTGGTACTGAAAGAAATTAGTGATATTGAACGTGTGCTGAGCCGGGTCGCTTTAGGCAGTGCGCGCCCACGTGATCTGGTGCAGCTGCGTCAGGCTTGCGCCCAGATTCCATATTTACGTCATGCCGTGCAGCCGATTGTCAGTGCCGGCCAATCTAAATATTTACAACAGCTGAATGAAGAACTGGGCGATTTTCAGGGTCTTTACCAGCGTTTACTGGCGGCCATTGTGGAACAACCACCAGTGTTGCTGCGTGATGGCAATGTCATTGCCGAAGGTTTTGACAGCGAGCTGGATGAGTTACGTCAAATCCGTGATCATGCCGGTCAGTTCCTGATTGATCTGGAAATTCAGGAGCGTGAACGTACTGGCATCAACACGCTTAAAATTGGCTATAACCGCGTCAGTGGCTACTATATTGAACTGTCCCGTGCGCAGGCAGAACAGGCACCGGAGCATTATATTCGCCGTCAGACCTTAAAAAATGCCGAGCGTTATATCACCCCGGAACTGAAAAGTTTTGAAGACAAAGTATTGTCGAGTGAATCACGCGCGCTGGCACGGGAAAAAATGCTGTTTGAAATGCTGCTGGATGAGCTGCGTCAGGACATTGGCAATTTGCAGATGATGAGCAGCGCCATTGCCCAGATTGATGTGCTGGCCAACTTTGCCCATCAGGCCCGCCTGAAAAACTGGACCCGTCCGGAATTTTCACCGGAAATTGGCGTCAAGATTGTCGCCGGCCGTCATCCGGTAGTGGAAGCCTTGAGCAAAACCGCGTTTACCCCAAATAACACCACACTGGATTTTAACCATCGAATGGCAATTATTACCGGACCGAATATGGGCGGTAAATCGACCTTTATGCGCCAGACCGCACTAATTGCCCTGCTTGGCTATTGTGGCAGTTATGTGCCGGCTCAAGCCGCGGTGCTGGGCCCAATTGACCGGATTTTCACCCGGATTGGTTCGGCCGATGACCTGTCTACCGGTAAATCAACCTTTATGGTGGAAATGACCGAAACCTCGCAAATTCTGCATCATGCCACCAATCAGTCACTGGTGCTGATGGATGAAGTCGGTCGTGGTACCAGTACCTATGATGGCCTGTCCCTGGCCTGGGCCTGCGTACTGGATTTAACCAAACGGATTAAATGCTTATGCCTGTTCGCTACGCATTATTTCGAGCTGACCGAGCTGGGCAAAGAATCAGGTATTGATAATTATCATGTTACGGCCAAAGAACTCAATGGCAACCTGATTTTACTGCATAAAGTCCAGCAGGGTCCGGCCAGCCAGAGTCATGGTTTGCAGGTGGCCAAACTGGCCGGTATTCCTGCCAATGTGATTAAAGAAGCACAAAATCGCCTGAAGATTCTGGAAAAGCAGTCACATCAGTCGGTACAAAAATCGGTCCAGCATGATTTATTCAGTGAACCGGTGGTAGAAACTGAAGTGATTGAACGGATTGTCGAAGTTGAAAAACCATCACCGGCCCTCGAAGCCTTACGCCAACTGGATGTCGATAATCTCACCCCACGTCAGGCTCTAGAGCAATTGTATGCCCTGAAAGAGCAGCTAAACGCCTGATTCAAGACTTAAATTTCATATATGGAAAGGCTCTCATTTGAGAGTCTTTTTCATTTATAAGTTTTTTTGATGGTTTTATAGCACTTTTATCAAATTTAGTAGCACTGTCTATATCAAATATCAGTAAAAGCAATTGTTAGTTCACATCATTTTTGCCTAAAATACAGCTTAGTTATTAGAACCATATTTTTAGGTAGCTGTCGCCATGACATTTGTTGTCACTGAAAACTGTATTAAATGTAAATATCAAGACTGTGTAGAAGTATGCCCTGTAGATTGTTTCTATGAAGGTCCAAACTTCCTGGTGATTAACCCGGATGAATGTATTGACTGCGCACTGTGTGAACCTGAGTGTCCAGCCAATGCAATTTTCTCGGAAGATGAGCTACCAGAAGGTCAGGAAGTATTTATCGAGCTGAATGCTGAACTGGCAGAAAAATGGCCAAATATCACGCAAATTGGTGAACAGCCTGCTGACCGTGAAGAATGGAATGGCAAGCCGGACAAATTACAATACTTAGAAAAGTAATTTTAAAAAGATCAGCAAAAGCTGATCTTTTTTTATACCTAAAACACACATTTGATTGCAATATTTTCAATTTTTACCGAAGCTTTTAGATTAGAATGCTTAGGATTTTAGTAAACGTTTGATTTGCATAATGACGCAATTTCTCAAGGCGGTGCTCTCGCTCAGCATCGTGCCCCTGATCATGCTCGGATGTACAACCACACCGCAGAAAGGGAAAACGATTCATTCGCCTGATGGAAAACGGATTTATATCCCACAAGAAAAAATCAGCTATGAACGCAAGGTCGCACCAAAAGTGGTGCCCTATGCCTATAACAGCTGGATTGCCGTGACCGATAACCTGCGCCAGGTCCGCGAATATGAAAAATTCCTGAATGCTGAAGGCGTCGGCAATATTATTCCAAGTTTTGAATTACTGCGCACCGCACGTGACTGGCAAAAATGTGGCCGCTCGCAATACATGGTGCCCAACCGCGAATTATGGCGCAATCAGATTCCAACCTTAAAAGTCTTTAAATATCTGGTTGCCTCCAAAGTCCTGACCGATTTTGAAGTCACTTCAGTCTATCGCGATTTACCGCTGAACCAGTGCGCCGGTGGTGCCAGTTCCTCACGGCATTTATATAATTCCGCTATTGATTTCCGGATTGGGCCGGAATTTCCACAGCCGCAAGATTATGCCTTTATTGAAAATACCAAGTTCAGACTGTGCCAGTTCTGGACCCAGTATGGTCAAAGCCTGAATATGGGCTTGGGACTGTATGCTTCAGGGCAAATCCATATTGATACGCAGGGCTATCGTACCTGGGGACCGGATTTAAGCCGCTATTCGTCAATGTGCTATTACGAATAAATCCGGATCTGAATACAGAGGTGCTGCGGCGCCTCTTTTTATGTCTATTAATTCTGCAACTCTCCCGATAAAAATTGCACTCTAGGGGGAAAAGTTTAAAATGCATGCATTGCAACAAAGGTGCCCCCGACTATGAAACAAATGTGGACCGACCTCGACCACTACATCGAAACACATTTAATTCCTGAAGATCCGATTCTGACCCAAACCTTAAAACATACCGATGATCGGGGTTATCCGGATCACCTTGCTGTTGCGCCCAACCAGGGCATGTTGTTACAGATGTTAATTCAGATGAACGGCTGTAAACGTATTCTGGAACTTGGTACCTTTGCTGCCTATAGCACCATGTGGCTGGCGCGTGCCTTGCCGGAAGATGGCTATATTCTGACTATTGAAGGTCGTGATGCACACGCCGCCGTGGCACAGGAAAATATTGATCAGGCCAAGCTGAAACAGACTATTGATTTGCGTGTGGGCCGCGCCGCCGATATTTTAAAAAGCCTGCCAGCTGATACTGCCCCGTTTGACTTTATTTTTATTGATGCGGATAAACAGAGCTATCCGGAATATCTGGAACTGAGCCTGAATCTGTCACGCTCCGGCACCTTAATTTTTCTGGACAATGTAATTCGCGCCGGTGACATCATCAATCCGGACAATCACAAGCCCAGCATTGAAGGCATTCGCGAGATGTTTAAGCTAATGCAGGAGCATCCACGTTTATTGTCTTCAACTGCCTTACAAACGGTAGGCAGCAAAGGGCATGATGGCTTTGCCTTGGCCATCGTTAAATAAGGCCCAAACAGAACAAAAAACACACAAAATAATATTTATTTTATTTTTTATAAACTTACATATACTGTCCATATAGTTATCCACAATAAATGCGGATAACCTTGGACAGTAATTCATCAGATGCGTGTAAGATATTTGGGCTTTATTTCACCACCAGTAACGGCACATTGGAATTCCGGAAAATGGTGGTGGTAATACTGCCTAAGAAAAACTGATGGATTTTGCTGTGGCTAAAGGCCCCAAGCAAAATTAGCTGAATACCATGTTCACGCTGATAATCCAGAATATTCTCCGCCACATCTCCATAACGATATTCCACCACCACATCTAAACCAGCGGCTTTTAAATACTGGGTCGGTTCATTTAATATTTCCGGATGATCACCCACATACAGCAAATGACATTGCAGCAGACGCAGCAAATCACTTTGGGTGATGCGCTTCATGATTTTTAAGCAGGTTGGTGAATATTCATAAGCGAAAATAAAACGGGTTGGCGGCTTAAACTGCTCGCCCACGGTCATAACGGCACAATTGGCCCCGCGGATAAAGTTTTCGACGTTACTGCCTAGGGCTTTATTGCGTTCGGCGGAACGCTCCCCAACCCGGCCGATGACCGCAATATCATCTTCTTGCAAGACATTAAAACTTTGTTCAAGAAAATCGCCTTTTTCCTGAATCTGGGTCGGCACGATATTATATTTTTGCTGCACCATCTCGGAAATATGACGCAGCAGATTATTGCTATATTCCAGCGCAATGTCGCTCTGCTTCTGTTCCAGCTCGGCCAGTTCCTTCAATAACATGGCATTGCTTTCAAAACCAATGACCCCGCTAATTTCACCTAAGTGATAACTGGCCGGATAATAGTCCAGCACCTGTAACAGCACCAGTTCCCGCTGGGTCTGCTTGGCTATCCACGCTGCGGCTTCCGCGAGTGCATTGATACAGGGTGAAGAATCAATACAGGCAATTACTCGTTTCATTGTCGCCTCTCTTGTTGCCTGTCTGCCAGGCTTTCGTTTTAATTGTTATCTAAAACTTAGCATAAGTCCTCAGCGGATGACATGACAAAATGTAAATAAAACACAGACATTTGAAGATAGAGAGCTATGTATGAGATTAATCACGATAACGAATCAAACGTGCCGGATTCCCTGCCATAATGGCCCGGCTTTCAATATCTTTGGTGACCATGCTGTGCATGCCGACAACCGCATGGGCACCAATTTTAATACCATCCTTAACGCCGACATGAGCACCCAGCCAGACATCGCGTTCAATTTCGATGCCCTGCGAACGTACTGGCTGCTGGTAAATTGGCTGAGCTAAATCCATGCCATGATCAAAGGCATATAAATGGCAATAGGCGGCAATACGCACCTGATCATGAATCTTAATCCCGACCCGACCACCATCTAGAATACTATGATGATTAATCGCCACTTCACTGCCAATATGCAGCGGACCATGCAAGGTACAATCTGCAGCAATAAAAGTATTATCCCCGATGCTAATTTTACGTCCCGGTTCGGCAAAAATATGCGCCAGCGGTGAAATAAAGCAGTTCTCGCCAATTTCTACCGTTTCCATCTCCATCAAATAGGCCTGATAGTCTTTTTGCCAGGCTTCGGCCCAAACCCGGTTTTTCGGTTTCAGCGACCAGTACAGCCATGGCATATAATTCAGCCGATGTTTATGCTGTTCCCGATATTTCAGCAAAGGATCATGTTCAGTCATCTGCTGGCTCCTCCATGACTTTGAGCTGTTCCCGGCCGCGGGTAACGTCCTGAATTTTTAAGGCCAAAGGCTCAATCTGATGCACCTGTAATAAGGCATTGACCTGCACGCCATCTGCCCCGTACTGTTCCTGAAACTCGATATTCTGGCTATTCAGTTCATATTGAAAAATGGCCCATTCATTAAACTGGCACTGAAACTCGACTTTTTTCTTTTCAATCAGTTCAATTTTTTCTGCCAGCAGCAGGCATTGCCCGGCACAACCGCCATAGGCACGCACTAGGCCACCGGTGCCAAGTTTAATCCCGCCATACCAGCGATTGACCAGCACCAGCACATTGGTCAGCTCATTGCCCTCAATGGTAGCCAGAATAGGTCGGCCGGCAGTGCCAGAAGGTTCACCATCATCATTAAAACGCACCTGATGGCCAATTTTCCATGCCCAGCATTGATGGGTAGTGGTCAGGTCTTTGTTGGCTTCCAGAAAATCTTTAACCGCCTGTTCGTTTTCTACCGGTACGGCAATGGCCTCAAAACGGCTCTTTTTAATATCTTCTTCAAAGCGAACAAGGGAGGCAATGGTAAATGGCATAACACAGCTAAAATGCAATAATCTCTGAAATTATAACGTGTTTTCAGGCAAATTTTGGCAATAAAAAACCTCCCAAACTGGGAGGTTATGTTGAGTTGACGATTAACGCTCGCGTAATGCTTCCTGGGCCTTGTTAAACGGTTTAATCAGATAATCCAGTACGGTTTTAGAACCAGTTTTAATATCGACCGTGGCCACCATTCCGGGGGTAATACTGAACTGCTGGCCAGATTTATTGGTCAGTTTATCGGTATCAGTCCGGATATAGACCCGGTAATAAAACTGGTCCTGCTTGACTTCATCACGGATGGTATCCGGTGAAATCACCGTGACCTTCCCCTTTAAACCGCCATAAATCGAATAATCATAGGCGGTAATTTTGACCAGTGCTTCCTGGTCTGGGCGAATAAATGCAATATCCTGCGGCGAGATACGCGCTTCAATTAATAACTGTTCATCTAAAGGCACAATGGTCATTAACTTGCCATTTTGCGGTACAACCCCGCCAATGGTCATCACATCAATTTCCTTGACCACACCCCGTACCGGCGACTTAAATACCGTGCGGTTCAAGGTGTCGGACTTGCCACGTACCACCTGTTGCTGGGTCTGTACATCGGTACTGGACTTGGACAGCTCTTCACGCGCTTTGACATAATACTGGTTACGAATATCATTCATCTGGTTACGCAGGTCATTGGCCTCGCGTTTCAGACGCAACACTTCCACTTCACTGGCCGCACCTTTGACCACCAACGGCTCGGTCATACGCAATTCCTGCTCGACCAGCACAAGAGCCTGACGTAAACCGGCCAGCGATTCTTCCAGATTAGCCCGGCGCGAATCGTATAAAGCGGTTTCCTGCTGTACCAGTTTGGGCTCTTTTAACACTTCTTCAGGAAAAACCAGGGGTGTGCCATTTACTTCAGCGCGTAACCGGGCCGAAGTCGCCAAGGAAGATACCAGTAAGGATTCCGATTCACCTACATTAGAAGCAAACCGAGTCGGGTCCAGCTGGGCCAGCACCTGACCCCGATTGACAATTTCCCCTTCACGGACATTCAAGGTGGTGAGAATCCCGCCTTCTAAAGACTGTACCACCTGCTCTTTCGAAGATGGCACCACTTTACCGGTGCCGGTGGATACTTCTTCCAGCTTAAACAGCCAGGCCCAGAGCAGCAAAACCGCCAAGCCTATACCAATAATCCAGATAAACAGGCTGGCTTTAGGTAAAGGCGGCTCCAGCTCGGTCACCTGCATTGAACGTTTGTTTAATTGTTCACTCATGACTTCGCTCCTGCCATCTGACGCGGTTGAGATGCAGACTGATTAAGAATCTGGTCTCGTGGCCCGTCCATCACAATTTTCCCATCATTGACCACAATAATCCGGTCCACCAGCTCTAACACTGCACGGCGATGGGTGGTCACCACCAAAGTCCGGTGCCCAAGCCACATTTTCAAATGATCAATCAACTGTTTCTCGGAGACATCATCAATTGCAGCCGTTGGTTCATCCAGCAATAAAATATTCGGCTGACGCAGCAGCAAACGGGCCAGCAACAAGGCCTGTTTCTGGCCACCAGAGAACCCCACACCACCTTCCAGAATCAGATGGTCCAGCCCTTCTTTCTTTTCCTGCACAAAAGCCAGCGCACCAGTAATTCGAAGTGCCTGCAAAATATCGTCATCATTGGCCAACGGTGCACCCAAGGTCAGGTTTTCCCGCACTGTGCCAAAAAACAGATGTGCATTCTGATTCAAGAGGCCCATATCACGGCGTACATCAGCAGGATCAATCAGACCCAACTCTACGCCATCGAGTTTAATTTTGCCCTGATTCGGGGTTTGCATGCCGGAAAAAAGCTGCAACAAGGTAGATTTCCCGGCACCATTCCGGCCCAGAATAGCAATTTTTTCACCGGCTTTAATTTCGAGCTTGGGCACCATCAAGGTTGGTTTAGGATCATCTTCGCCATATTTAAAGCTGACCCCGCTTAATTCATAATGACCATTTAACACCGGACGATGAATTAAGTGGCTATGTTCCGGCTGATCAACCGGTTTTTTCATTAATTCATCCAGTCCCTGTTTCGCCACTTTGGCCTGTTGCAAACGGCCCAGCACGCCGGCAATCTGTGAAATGGGCGCCAGCATCCGTGAAGATAAAATTGAACAAGCCACCAGAGCACCGGTGGTCATTTCTCCATCCATCACGGCAAAACAGCCGACCAGCACCACAATCGCAAAGGTTAGCCCCTGAATTTTCTGGGTCCAAGCCGTCATCACCCCAACAATTTTACGCTGACGCATGGCAATATCGGCGGAAACTTCATTCATATGATTCCACTGATTCTGGAAGCGGGCTTCGGCGCGTAATAACTTGATGTCTTCAATGCCCTGTACCGATTCCACCAGCATGGCATTGCGGATTGCGCCTTCACGCATCCCCTCGTTGGCCAGTTTAGCCAGAGGCTTTTGCGCCAGAATGCCCGGAATAATCATGAGCGGTACCACAATCAGCATGACCCAGAACAGGTTCCCACCAATCACCCAGAACACGCCAAGGAACAGCAGGAAGAAAGGCAAATCAGCGATTGCAGAAATGGTGGTCGACGTCACCAGTTCACGCACGCCTTCTAGTTCACGGATTTGTGAAATAAAGGTCCCAGTCGATTTGGAGCGTTCACTGTTTTTAATCCGTAGCGCATGCCCATAGACCCGGTCTGAAATACGCAGATCAGCGCGCTTGCCGACAATATCGGAGAGATAAATCCGTGCGACCCTTAAACTAAACTCGAAAATGGCCGCAATCAGCACCCCGCCTGCCAATACCCACAAGGTTGGAACCGATTGCGCCGGAATTACCCGGTCATAGACATTCATCGAAAACAGGATGGTGGCCAGTGCCAGAATATTGGCCATCAGGGAGGAAAACATTACATCGATATAACGTTTCCAGTACCGTAGCACAATTGACCAGAACCAGTTATCTTCATAGGGTTTGACATATTCATCTACCCGCGCATCTGGAACCGATTTTTCCGGGCGCAGGATATAGACATGCCACACATGCTCCGCCAAAGTATCGCTGGCCAGCGTTTGTGATAAACCCTGATCGCCACTGAACTGAATGCTCAGGTTGCCTTCGGCATCGACCTTGTCAATTACGCCCACCTGACCATCCTGGAATTCAACCAGTACCGGCAAACGCCAGGGATTGATCACTTCGGCGCTAAAGTCGGTTTTGCGCAGACTTAGGCCCACCTGACGGGCAATCAGATTTAAAATATCATCAATATTCTGGTTCGGATTCCAGTCCAGCTGCAAGCGGATACGTTCTGCGGATGGTTCAATCCGGTAATGCTTGGCAATGCTCAGTACTGCTTGAAGCCACGGTTGATAATTTATTTTAGTACTCATGGCTGAACTTCAAGCCCCTGAATGGATATATGGTTTAAATCATAAATATCGCGTGTCCGTCCGGTAATGGAGATATAGCGCGCAATGGCGGCTTAAATATCAAAACGCGTATTTTCAATTTCCTGGGCGGCACTATGAATTGCCTGTTCGGCATTCAGTAAATCGACAGCTGAGCGCGTGCCTAATTTATATTGTTCCTGATACAGCTCTTTGGTCTGGATGGTGGTGGCCTGACGCTTGACCAGAATATTCATCTGGCGCTGCTTGTTCTGGATTTCTTCACGCAGCATGCGGGTTTCATCCAGCACCTCTAGATACACACTATTGACCCGTACCTTGGCCGCTTCTTCTGCATAACTGGCCACCCGGGTTTGTGACGCAATTGCGCCGCCCTGATAAAAGTTGCTATTGGCTTCCAGCATGATCGAATTATAGAGGCCATCATCTTCATTGTTATTTGGATTACGACCATTGATGGCCTGACTTATAGAACCTTTCACATTTAAAGTGGGATAAGCACTTAAACGTGATTGCTGCTTGCGTAATTTGGCCACTTCAACTTCAGCCTGAGCAGCGATTAGTCCGGGAATCTGCTGAAAAACCGGCTCTGAATATAATTGCGCCTCTTTCACCAGCCGCTCTGGAATCTGCCAGTTACGCTATTGGTGATTTCCGCAATGCGGGCAATCCCCTGAATCTGCTCTTCGGCAATACGGGTAATTTCCTGATAGCGTTTGATATTAATCATGGCATTGGCAGTCTGGTAAGCAATATCATCAATACTGACCAGCACATTGGCCTGCTCTGCGGCTAAACGGGCCTGTTCCAGATTGACACTGCTTTTGACCTTGCCAAAATCATAGAGCATTTGCGTGGCATTCAGGCTCAGCAGCTGACGGCCGCGCTCGCCTTTGGTCAGGTCCGCTGTGGAAATACCACCAGTTAATTGTGGATAATAACCGGACTTCGCCACATCAATACTGGCATTCTGGGCTGCCAGAGTGGAAATGGCCTGGGAAATTTCAGGATGACGCTGAACAGCGGTCCGAATGGTGTCATTAAAACTCAAAGGCTGTTGTACAGAGGATCGGGCGGGTGCCGCTGTTTCTGGAACAGATGATGCTGGCACTACCTGGGGCATTTCCTGAATATTTTGTGTATCGAGCTGAAACTGGCTCAGCTCACTAATACGAACCCGATTAAAATTCTGGTCAGATTGGGGGCTAAAAATAGAGGCAAAATGCTGTTTTAAAGATGAATCTTCATGCGTGGAACTTTGTTCGGCCATCGACGGTTCCGTCAGACCACTGAACAATAAGATTCCCCCAAATAGCATATACTTAACTTTATTTTTTTGGCCTATTACGGCTCTTGTATTACTCATCATTATAATTAAACGAATACGATGAAATATTTTGTGAAAGTTTAATGCTTTTTTAATTTAATTTTTTATATTTTTTCAACTTTATGACATTTAACAGATAAAACACACATCACAGCGAACCATGATGTGTATATTTTAATAACTACACCCTAAAATCTTCACCTAGGTAGACCTGTTTCACAGTTTCATTTTCCAGAATTTCCTGTGGAGTTCCTTCGGCAATCACTGCACCTTCACTGACAATATAGGCACGTTCACAAATTGCCAATGTTTCACGCACGTTATGGTCGGTAATTAATACACCAATTCCGCGATCTTTAAGGGTACTAATAATATCTTTAATATCCCCGACAGAAATCGGGTCTACCCCGGCAAAAGGTTCATCCAGCAACATGAATTTCGGATCGGCAGCCAAAGCACGGGCGATTTCTGCACGACGTCGCTCACCACCCGATACACTCATGCCCAGTGAATCTTTAATATGGGTAATTTTAAAGTCGGCCAGCAGTTCGGTTAAACGTTGCTGACGCTGCTGCTTGTTTAAGTCTTTACGGGTTTCCAGAATCGACATGATATTTTCAGCAATGGTCAGTTTTCTGAAAATTGACGCCTCTTGTGGCAGGTAACCGATGCCTTTGCGCGCACGTTCATGCATGGCCAGGTCAGATAAATCCAGTTCATCCAGATGAATTTCCCCCTTGTCCATACGCACCAGGCCAACCACCATATAGAAGCTGGTAGTTTTACCTGCACCATTTGGGCCAAGCAAGCCGACAATCTGGCCACTTTGCATACAGAAAGAAACATCTTTCACCACCCAGCGCTTACTGTAGTTTTTGGCCAGGTGTTTGATTGTCAGAGTTTGTGGCTGTACGACCTGATCCATTAATCGCGTGCTCCCGGGAATGATTTTGAACTGGATGGTGGAATCACAATCTGTACGCGACCTGAAGATGATCCGGTGTTGTTTGGCGTACCAATGGCTTCAATATCGCCTTTGTTCATACTATAACGCAAGGTATTGCCGCGAATACTGGCCCCATCCTGCTGTAAAAATGCCCCACCCGACAAAGTAATAATACCGGTTTCCGCATTGTAGACAATTTTCTGCGCCTGACCTTTGGCCAGACCTTTATTCGGGTCAGTCTTTTGCTGGAACTGTGCCGGACTACCATTGGCGGTAATGGTGCTGATTTCTTTTTTACTGTTCAGATTGGCCACAATTGAATTGGCCTGCAAGCGCATTGTGCCCTGCTCGATAATCACATTACCGGTATAGGTGGTAATGCCGGTACGCTCATTAAATGTCGCACGGTCGGCCACCAAGGTAATTGGCTGGTTCCGGTCTGAAGGCAAGGCCCAAGCTGTAGCTGAGGACAATACTGCCAAACCTACAAGCGCGGCTTTCTGCAGGAAAGTACGAGGTGTTGCAAGCTTCGGATTAACGTTCATATGTTCCTCGAATATTAAAAAATTCGTATTGACCATCATTCAAATTGGCTTTCAGTCCTTGGCTTACAAATTCAGCTTGTGGAGACTGCACCATCACCTGTTTATCGGTTTCAATTTCCCGACTGTCCGGATAGCCCGTCAATTCTGTCGTCTGCAGTTCTAATTGACCTTGCGCTAAAATTTTGGTGGCACGTACCTGGTCAGATAACACCACTTTTTCATTGTCATTATAGCCATGCGCCTGCTTGGCATAAAAAGTGGCATCTACTTTCCCGTCTTTATACATCGACGCATTCAGGTTCTGTAATTGAGAGGTCTGCTTTTGCATATCCTGCTCTAAACGGTCAACCTGAGCGCGAACATATAAATTCCCCTGTTCATCGGTTTGAGTCAGGTTAATCTGCTCCGCCGTATAGGTCATACTTCTGGAACCCTCGGTATCCAGTTTATTGCCTTTACCGCTGTAATAGTAATAACCACCACTTACAGCTGCAATTGCAATCGCAGTAATATATAAAACTCGGGTATCCATAAGTGGGGTTTTAACTCAACTCAATCAGAGGAATATCTTATTAATGAGGGATCGCGGTATACTTTTCAAGTAACTGTTCGTATACGCCTTTTGACATCAAGATCATGTCGCAGATTTCACGTACCGCACCGCGGCCACCCTGCGCCTGAGTCACCAGATCAGCACGACGACGCACTTCAACATGACCATTCGGCACCGTGACTTTCATCCCGGCAATGGCAAAGGCAGATAAATCTGGCCAGTCATCGCCCATATACAGACAGTCTTCTGGTGCCAGATTCAGCTGGGCACAGGCTTCACGTAAAGCTACGCCTTTATCTTCACGGCCCTGATAAATCAGGTCCACACCCAAGGCATTCATACGTTTTTCAACAATATGGCTGGTACGCCCGGTAATGATGATGACTTTCACCCCGGCCTGCTGCACCAGTTTCATGCCCAGACCATCACGAATATCAAAGTTTTTAATTTCATCACCGCTATTGGTTAAGGTAACAAAGCCATCACTTAAAATACCATCGACATCTAAAACCAAAGCCTCAACGTGACGTGCCTGTTCCAATAAAATATACGATGCCATTTTTTAATTTACCCCGGCCTGAATCAGGTCATGCATACTGATCACACCAATCACCTGATGTGCATCATTGACCACTACAAATTGATTAATTTTTTTATCGCGTAACTGTGCCAGTGCTTCAACCGCACGGGCTTCCTGAGAAATGGTCGCAGGCTGCTTGATCATGACTTCAGCCACCGGCAGATGAATATCAAAGCCCTGCTGTTTGTCGATTAAACGGCGCAAATCACCATCAGTGAAAATTCCCAATAAGGTGTCCTGTTCATCCACCACCGTGGTCAGCCCCAAACGCTTGTCGGAAATTTCATACAGCACTTTGTTCATTGGGGTTTCTGGCGCGACTTTTGGCAGCTCGGCGCCGGTATGCATTAAGTGTTTGACATGCAACAGCAAGCGTTTACCCAAAGCACCCGCAGGATGGGAACGGGCGAAATCATCTGCGGTAAACCCACGCGCATCAAGTAAGGCCACAGCCAGTGCATCCCCTAAGGCCAATGTTGCGGTGGTGCTCGAGGTCGGTGCCAGACCCAGTGGGCAGGCTTCCTGAATGTTCCCTAAAGTTAAAGCCACATCGGCATTTTGTGGCATTGGGCCGCTGTCATCTCCGCTGATGGTAATTAACGGCACTTGCAGATGTTTGATGAGCGGCATCAGCATCATGATTTCATCACTTTTGCCAGAATTGGAGATGGCAATCAGCACATCACCCCGTACCAGCATGCCTAAATCGCCATGTCCTGCTTCGCCCGGATGCATAAAGAATGAAGGTGTACCGGTCGAGGCAAAAGTCGCCGCCATTTTACGGCCAATATGCCCGGATTTCCCCATACCGGTGATCACCACACGGCCTTTACATTGCAAAATAATTTCGCAGGCGCGGCTAAAGCGCTCGTCAATTTGTGTGGCCAGTGTTTGCAGAGCTTGTTCTTCTATACGCAAGGTACTGAGCGCCACACCTTGAAAATCAATCGGGTTTGACATGTTTTCAGAATTCAAATTTTTAACCTTCGTTCAGGGCTGAACGGTCTTCATTCAAGCAGAAATTAATTTTCGCAATTTTAGCATATCTATGCAAATGTCACGTTTTTAAATGTATAAGATTTCACACGATTTCTTCATGATTCCGCCTGTTGTTGATAAACCACAGCACAGGAAGATGGTGAACATGAGTCTCATTTTTTAGCTCAGGCAGTTAAGCTAAGTTTGAGTGTAGATAATGGATAATGTTTCATATCTGGATAAAAACGCATAAAAAAAGCCTCAATCATTTGACTGAGGCTTTTAAAATTTTGGAGCGGGAAACGAGACTCGAACTCGCGACCCCAACCTTGGCAAGGTTGTG